>Ga0233424_10001148_pt1 | contig 25413 bp, 23 predicted proteins | sample Watercolumn_Towu_FD_181011 | JGI IMG/M metagenome (GOLD analysis project Ga0233424, IMG submission 181011) | Freshwater microbial communities from Lake Towuti, South Sulawesi, Indonesia - Watercolumn_Towuti2014_125_MG | ecosystem: Environmental > Aquatic > Freshwater > Lake | place: Indonesia... | reverse complement strand
TCATACCCTAAATCCCTGAAGGGACTTTGTAACCCTAAAGTGTAGTACACCCCAAAGTTGGTTAGTTAATAATTTCATTTTGTTTCAATGATAAATCCCTGAAGGGACTTTGTAACCCTAAAGTGTAATTCACCTTAAAGTTGGTTAATTAATTATTGTTTCATTAAAGAGGAGACTATACAGGTTATTTTCTGAATAACGCTATCAACATTTTGTAAAACCTCCTTATTAGTGAACCTTATTATAGTATACCCCATTTTTTCTAATTCAACTGTCCTTAACCGGTCGCCTTCCTGCACTATCTTATCGTTGTGAAAAGAGCCATCAATTTCCACGATTAATTTTACTTTATGACAATAAAAGTCAGCAATGAAAAGGAAAATAGGATGTTGCCTGCGGAATTTAAACCCGTTAATTCCCTCTCTCAAATGCATCCATAAATTCATTTCAGCAGCCGTCATATTCTCCCTAAGGTTCCTCGCATTTTCAAATATTATATTTGATGCACCTTCAAACATACCACCAGGCTTATATGGACTCTTTAATGACATGTATTTCTTTAGTTCGCTAAAGCCCCTTTAGGGGTTGGGGTTAAAAGTTATCCATTTATGTTCGCTTCTTCCGCTTTCAACCACATTTTCTATAAACGCCATTCCCCTCACCCCTTCTTCCACCGAAGGAAAGTCAAGCCACTCGTCTTTAGGCTGCTGATTATTCATTTTTGCTTTCAATGTTAATCCAAAATTCCTGTACAAATTGGCGAATGCTTCCAGATAACCTTCGGGATGCCCGGCCGGTGTGCGGCAGTTCTGCGATGCAAATGAACTGAGATAACCTGTGCCTGAACGATAAATTTCAGCTGGTTTATCAAGCCATTTTACCAAAAGCGTATTCGCATCTTCCTGCTTCCACTCTATCCCTCCTTTTTCTCCGTACACCCTTATTTTAACATTGTTCTCCTCTCCTGCCGCCACCTGTGTCGCCATCAGTACCCCGCTGGCGCCGGTATTAAAATGCAACAACACAGCACCATCATCATCCAGCATTCGGTCCGGAACAATTGTATTTAAGTCAGCACAAATTTTTACAACCTGCAATCCTGTTACATATTCGGCCAAATTAAAAGCATGGGTGCCTATATCTCCCATTGAACCAGCTTTACCGCTGCGTTTCGGGTCTGTGCGCCAGCTTGCCTGTGCCTGCCCTGTTCCTTCTAAAAATGTGCTTAGCCAACCCTGCGGGTATTCTACAAAAACTTTTCTGATTTTACCCAGTACACCCGACTTCAGGAGTTGTTTTGCCTGCTTAACCATGGGGTAACCGGTATAAGTGTGGCATAATAATAAAGCGAGGCCGGTTTCTTCAACTTTCTGCTTCAGTTGTTTTGCCTGATCCAGCGTAAAAGTGATGGGCTTTTCTATCACCACATGAAAACCTTTTTCCAGCGCCATCATGGCCGGTTCAAAATGAACGAAATTGGGTGTAACAATGGTGATTATGTCCAGTCGCTTTTCGGGTGGCATAGCCGCTTCTTTCTCCAGCATTAGCTTGTAGTCTGTATAAATCCGGTCGGGTTCCAGGAAAAGAGACCGGCCCGAGTCCAGTGCAATTTCCGGGTTAATGCTTAGTGCGCCGGCTTTCAGTTCGGCCAGTCCGTCCATATTAAAAGCCAGGCGATGCACCGCACCGATGAATGCGTCTTTACCGCCGCCGATCATTCCGATCCGTAACTTCCGTGAAACCATTGCAAACGATTGATAGTTTTTTGTGAAATAAATTTGTGTACTACAAACATAAAAGTAAAATTTATAGCGTTACATTCAGCATTCTGATTATTTTACACAACCTGACGGTTTAACCACTCTGATTGCTTATGAAGCTTGCCACCCGGACACAGTTGTCTGCCATGATGTTTCTGAATTTTTTTATATGGGGTATCTGGTTTGTAACGATGGGCACATACCTTACAAGAGGCGGAACAGTTTTCGGGGATGGCAACGCCGCCGTAACAGACGGGCAAACCGGGCTTGCTTACGGTACTCAGTGCCTTGGTGCCATTATTGCGCCGTTTATCATCGGGATGATTGCAGACCGGTATTTTGCTGCACAGAAAATATTAGGCGTGCTGCACCTTGCAGGCGGCGCACTGATGTATTTTATATCCACCCAAACTTCTTTCCAGAATTTTTACTCCCTTCTTCTCACATATATGGTTGTTTATATGCCTACACTGGCATTGGTAAATGCAATAGCCCTTAAACAGGTAGCAAATGCCGAAAAACAATTTGGCGGGCTGCGGATGTGGGGAACGATTGGTTGGATTATAGCCGGGTTTATCATTAAATGGCTGCATTGGGAAAAAACACCAGGCTCTTTGGATATCACCTTTAAAGTAGCCGCTGCCGTTTCAGTTGCATTTGGGTTGTATTCCTTTTTCCTGCCAAACACCCCCCCTCCAAAGGCCGGAAAAAATGTGTCAGTATCAGAAGTGCTCGGGCTCGATGCGCTGAAAGTGCTGAAAGACAAAAACTATCTTATTTTTTTTATTGCCTCTGTGCTTATTTGCATTCCGCTTGCATTTTATTACGGGCAAACCAATTTGTTTTTAAATGAATCTGGCATGCAGGGCGCCGCTGGCGAAATGGTGTGGGGTCAGGTGGCTGAAACAGTATTTCTCTTTCTGATGCCGTTCTTCTTTATGCGTTTTGGTGTAAAACAAATGCTGCTGATAGGGATGCTGGCATGGGTGATACGGTATGCCGCATTCAGCTACGGCAATATGAACTCCGGGGTTATTTTGCTTTACCTCGGCATAATACTGCACGGCATCTGTTATGATTTCTTTTTTGTTTCGGGCCAGATATACACAGATAACAAAGCCGGGGAAAGAGTGCGGTCAGCAGCACAGGGGCTGATTACCCTTGCAACTTATGGAGTTGGTATGTTTATCGGCTTCTGGTATGCCGGAAAATATGTCGGTGAACATGCCATAAAAGATGCAGCAGGAAAAGTGGTGAATCACAACTGGCAAACCATATGGCTCTTCCCCTGCCTCTTTGCCGCAGGTGTGGCGCTGATGTTCTTATTGCTGTTTAAAAATGAAAAGAATAAAAAATTGCAGTCTGTATAATGAACCGCCGCAAACTCATACAATCACTGGCCTTAGGAACTGCAAGTATGGCGGTTTTCGGAAAAAGTTTTGCTTCCATGAATGATGATGACAACGATACAGCCCCGCTGAAAGGCAATATCAACCATTCTGTTTGCCAGTGGACATACAGCTTTCTCCCGTTGGAAGAACTTTGTATCACTGTAAAAAAACTGGGTTTTTCCGCCATTGATCTTATCGGCCCCAAAGATTGGCCCCTATTGAAGAAACATGGCATCTGGTCATCTATGTGCAATGGGGCGGAGATTGGCTTAACCAAAGGCTGGAACGACAAACAATACCATGCCCAGTTAATAAAAAATTATACAGAACACATAGAACTTGTGGCAAAAGCAGGTTATAAAAACCTGATCTGCTTCAGCGGCAACCGCAACGGGATGGATGATGAAACCGGTGTGAACAACTCTGCAGAAGGATTGAAAAAAATAATCGGGCTGGCTGAAAAGAACAAAGTGATCATCCAGATGGAACTCTTTAACAGCAAAGTGGACCATAAAGATTATATGTGCGACAAAAGCAGTTGGGGGGTTGATCTTTGTAAAAAGATCGGCTCAGAAAACTTTAAACTTCTGTATGATATTTACCACATGCAGATTAATGAAGGAGATGTGATCAGAACGATACAGGACAATCATCAGTACTTCGGTCACTACCATACAGCCGGTGTGCCGGGCAGGCATGAGATAGATGAAACACAGGAACTGTATTATCCCGCCATAATGAAGGCTGTTGCAAAGACCGGTTTTAAAGGCTATGTGGCGCAGGAATTCATTCCAACAGGCAAAACAAATGAAGAAAAGGTAAAAGCGCTGAAATATGCCATCAGAAAATGTGATGTATAAATCAATATTCAATTATAAATATTAAATAACCCATGGCAGATAATACCTACGACGCAATTGTGGTTGGCTCCGGCATCAGCGGGGGCTGGGCAGCCAAAGAGCTTACAGAAAAAGGTCTCAAAGTCTTACTGCTGGAAAGAGGCCGCAATATTGAGCATATAAAGGACTACGTAAATGCCAATAAGGAATTGTGGGAGTTCCCGCACCGCGGCGGACGAACACAAAAAATGATAGAAGATTATCCGAAACTGAAAAGAGACTATCCGCTGAATGAAATAGTGCTGGATATGTGGGCCAGCGACAAGGATTGTCCTTATATCGAAACCAAACCTTTTTCCTGGTTCCGGGGCTATCATGTGGGCGGCCGTTCGCTGCTTTGGGGGCGTCAATGCTACCGCTGGAACAAATGGGACTTTGAAGCCAACGGTAAAGAAGGTATTGCTGTTGACTGGCCCATTCGCTATAAAGACCTCGCTTCCTGGTACAGCTATGTAGAAAAATTTGCAGGCATACAAGGGAGCAAAGAGGGACTGGAAGTATTGCCCGACAGTGAATTCATGCCTGCCATGGAACTGAACTGTGCCGAAAAAGATGTGAAGAAAAAAATGGAAGCCTTTTATAAAAACAGGCGTAAGCTGATTATTGGACGGTCGGCCAACATTACCCAACCGCATCACGGAAGAACCAACTGTCAGTACCGTAACCGTTGCTGGAGAGGCTGTCCTTTCGGCGGGTACTTCAGCACACAATCTTCCACATTGCCAGCAGCCATGAAAACAGGCAATCTTACCCTTCGTCCTTTTTCCATTGTAACAAAAGTACAGTACGATAAGGACAAGAAAAAAGCCACCGGGGTGGAGATACTGGATGCCAATGAAAATAAAACCTACGAGTTCAAATCAAAAATTGTATTCCTCTGTGCATCGGCATTCAACAGTGCCTGGATACTAATGAGTTCCGCTACCGACATTTGGCCCGATGGCCTGGGCAGCAGCAGCGGTGAACTGGGACATAACGTAATGGATCACCATTTCCGCACAGGCGCCAGCGGCATAGTGGAAGGGTTCAGTGATAAATATGAATACGGCCGCCGGCCAACAGGTATTTATATTCCCCGCTTCAGGAATATGTATGATGATAAGAGAGATTATGTAAGGGGCTTTGGCTACCAGGGAGGCGCCGGCCGCGGCAGAGGTGTTGAAGTGGCTGAGTTTACCATAGGTGCAGGATTAAAAGAAGCACTGAGTGTTCCATCTGAAAACTGGGGTATCAATTTCCTTGGTTTTGGTGAAATGCTTCCCTATCATGAAAACAGGATCAGCCTGAACAAAGATGTAAAAGATAAATGGGGCCTGCCTGTATTAAACATGGATGTGGAGATAAAGGGAAACGAAAAGAAAATGCGGGAAGATATGCGGAACGATGCCAAAGAAATGCTGGAAGCTGCCGGTGTAAAAAATATACAGACTTACGACTGGGGCTATGAAGTGGGGATGGGTATTCATGAAATGGGTACTGCCCGCATGGGCCGTAACCCGAAAACATCGGTGCTCAACGGTAATAACCAGGTTTGGGACGCATCCAATGTATTTGTAACCGACGGTGCCTGCATGACATCCGCTTCTTGTGTAAATCCATCATTAACTTACATGGCATTGACGGCAAGGGCTGCTGATTTTGCAGTTGCAGAACTTAAAAAAGGAAACCTTTAAAACACCCAATCTTTTATATGGAAAGACGAGAGCTATTAAAACTGATTGCCGTACTTACAGGCGGCGCTGTTGCTGGAGGCGAAGTTTTCCTGAGCGGTTGTAAAACGGGGGCTAAAGCAGATGCCGGGTTTACTGCTGCCAATATTTCTTTGCTTGATGAAATAGGTGAAACGATTATCCCCGCCACCAATACTCCCGGAGCAAAAGCCGCACAAGTAGGTGAGTTTATGAAAGTAATGGTAACCGACTGCTATACACTGGCGCAACAGGATGCATTTATGAAAGGTATCAGCACCATTGACGAAGCCTGCAGGAAGATGCACAACAATATTTTCATGGATTGTTCACCTGAACAACGCCACAGCTTGCTGGTAAGCATGGAAAAAGAAGCCAAAGAATTTAATAAAGCGGTTGAAGAAAAAGATATCCCCAAAAGGAAGGAGTTTGAAAAAGCCGGAAAACCTTATGATTTTGTTGGCTACCCCCTGCATTACTACACCATGATAAAACAACTGACGTTGCTGGGTTTCTTTACTTCTAAAACGGGAATGACTGAAACGCTGAGACATATACCCGTTCCGGGAAAATATGACGGAGCTTACCCATATGCAAAGGAAGATAAAGCATGGGCAGAATAACTAAATAAAACACAATGAATAAAAATCGCAGAGAATTTTTACGCCTAACGGGGGGGCTGGCATTTGGATCCATACTGGCACAAACAGGCTACACAACAGTTAAAACAAGCGGGTATCCTGAAGTTTCAGCATTGCCGGGAAGTAATTACCAGAAAGATTTCGGGCTGCAGTTATATACTTTGCGGGACGATATGCCGAAAGACCCCGCTACCGTATTAAGACAGGTTGCCTCATTTGGTTACAAGCAGATTGAAAGTTATGAAGGAGCTAAAGGGATGTTCTGGGGAATGGGCAATACTGATTTCAAAAAATTCATGGATGACCTGGGCATGAGTCTTGTTGCCAGCCACTGTGATATCAATAAGAATTTTGAAAAGAAAGCAGCTGATGCTTCAGAGGCAGGGATGAAATACCTGATTTGCCCATGGCTGGGGCCTCAAAAAACAATTGATGATTATAAAAAAGCCGCTGAGAAGTTTAACAAGTCCGGGGAAATATGTAAAAAAGAGGGTATCCTTTTCGCGTACCATAATCATGATTACAGTTTCAAATTAACCGACGGGCAGATACCACAGGAAGTGATGATGAATGAAACCGATCCGGCACTGGTGGACTTTGAGATGGATATTTACTGGGTGGCGACAGCGGGTGAGGACCCCGAAAACTGGGTAAAGAAATATAAAAAACGGTTCAGGCTTTGCCATATAAAGGACCGCAGCAAAACCCCGGTAGATGATAACAGCAAGAATTCTGTTGACCTTGGCACCGGCAGCATCAATTTCAAAAAAATATTAAACACAGCCGTTGACTACGGAATGCACTATTTTATTGTAGAGCAGGAAGCCTATCCCAACGGAACTCCTCTGGAAGCTGTAAAAAAGAATGCGGAGTATATGAAGAAATTGAAAATCTGAATTTTTTTAACTCAGACTATTACGTAGGGCTCTGACATCATTGGGCTGTATTGCATTATTGTTGTAACTTTCTTCCGAACTTTTGAAAGCAGGATGAATAAACTGTATCATACTTTTGGTTTTCCCACGAAGAGAAGAATGAAACTCCGTACAACCGGTTTTCTCCGCCAGCATTTTTATATTTTCTTTCCTCACCCCGCTGCCGGGCATGATGATGATGCGGCCATCCGATTTTTTATTTAATTCAGCAACCAGGTCAACGCCGTCAACAACAGAAGGCTTTTGCCCGGAAGTCAAAATTCTTTCACAACCAATTTCAATTAATTCTTCCAGTGCAACAAACGGTCCTCTGCATCTGTCAAATGCCCGGTGAAATGTGACACCCATCGGGTAAGCCAGTTCAATTAATTCCGATGTTCTTGTCACATCAATGCTTCCGTCCATATTCAATAAGCCGATCACTATGCCATCGCAGCCCAGTTGTTTGCAAAGCTTCACATCATTCATCATTATGGCAAACTCATCCTTGCTGTATAAAAAATCGCCGCCTCTCGGCCGGATGATTGGATAAAGCAAAACATCAAATGCTTCCCTGCATTGTTTCAATGTTCCGAAAGAAGGAGTTGTTCCGCCTTCAGCAAGATTGGCGCAGAGTTCTATCCTGTCTGCGCCGCCTTCAACTGCTGATTTAGTAGTTGAAAAATCTGATGTAGCTATTTCAATAATATATTTTTTTTCTTGCATTATTCCATTATGAATTTAGATGGGATCAATTTTTCCACCTCATTCGTCTTAATTGCATAACTAAATCCTTTGTGAATGGCATATGCTCCTGCCTGTCCCTTTTTATTTAAAGCGAGAAATGCCACCTGTATATCCTTTGCCTTTGTTCCTTTTATTTTTATGATCCGTTCAATCACTTTTTTGCAAGCAGCTTCCGGCGATAAACCCTGCCGCATCAGTTCAACCACCGAATGTGAACCAGCGACACGGATCACATCTTCACCTTGCCCTGTTGCAGTACAAGCCCCCACTTCATTGTCAACAAACAAACCAGCTCCGATGATCGGTGAATCCCCTACCCTGCCACGCATTTTAAAACCTGCTCCGCTGGTGGTGCAACTGCCACTGAGATTTCCATTTGTATCCATCGCCACCATGCCAATAGTATCATGATTCCATTCACCGTTATCCAATTTAGTTGGCGCAAAAGGGCCATGATCTTTTTTTGCTTCAACATTAATGGCCGGGGGTTTGTATTCTGATTTCTTTAACCAGTTATCATAGCTCTTTTGTGCTTCAGGTGAAAGCTTTGATTCTTCTAAAGGAAACCCCTCAGCGATGGCGAATTGTTGGGCGCCACTGCCCACCAACATAACATGCGGTGTTTTTTCCATCACTCTTCTCGCAACAGAGATGGGATGTTTTATTCTTTCAAGAAAAGCAACGCTGCCGCAATTAAAATGCTCATCCATAATACAGGCATCGAGTGTTACGAAACCATCACGGTCGGGATTCGCCCCAAGCCCTACACAACAACTTTGTTCTGCTTCGGTCACCATCACTCCTTTCTCAACCGCATCCAGTGCCCTCCCGGCTTTGCCCAGTATTTCCCATGCTCCTTTATTGGCAGCAAGTCCCACATTCCAGGTGGAGATCACAATCGGTTTTCCTTTAATGTTTGATACTTCTGAAACAGCCCAGGATTTTTTTGCAAGCATCCCTGCAAAACCTGTGAATGCCGATACCCGGATAAACTTTCTCCTGTTGATCATTGTTAATGATTGAATTTGCCGAAATTAATAGTTTCGGTTCAGAAGAAAGAGAGATTTAACTCGATGACTCATAACTTTATCAATCTTTTTTACTCTGCTACATGAAAACCGTATTACATAAAGCCGATACAAGAGGTCATGCTGACCATGGCTGGTTGAATGCCTGGCATAGTTTTAGTTTTGCAGGCTACTATGATCCTTCACGGATACATTTCGGCGCCTTGAGGGTATTAAATGATGATACCATTGCCGGCGGCATGGGTTTTGGTTCACATCCGCATGATAATATGGAGATCATCACTATTCCGCTATCAGGCCAGCTAGAACACCATGACAGTATGGGCAACACCGGTATCATCAGTAAAGGAGAAGTACAGGTGATGAGTGCTGGAACCGGCATTCAGCATTCTGAAAAAAATAAATACTCAAGGGAGCCACTGAAACTTTTGCAGATTTGGGTTTTTCCTGATACAAAAAACGTGAAGCCCCGATATGATCAGCGGGCCTTCGATATGGATGCTGCAAAAAATAGTTTACTGAACATTGTTTCTCCCATGGGTTCAGATGTGGGATTGAATATTCACCAGCATGCATGGTTTCATATTGGCAAACTGGATAAGGATGTGAACCTAACTTATGAACTGAAGGATAAAGAAAACGGCGTATATGCTTTTCTGATCGAAGGTGAAGCAAACATTAATGGTGAAAAGTTAAACCGCAGGGATGCCATTGGAATCACTGAATTAGGTAAGTTGGAAATAAAAGCAGGTGCTGACTCTGAGATATTGCTGATGGAGATACCGATGTAGGGATTATTCACGGTTAATGGCCGTCCAGCTATGAACCATGAACTATGAACCCTGGTTGTGTTTTTTTTCAATAAAAGCAATCAAATTCCTCCTCGCATTCTTCTGTATCTTTCTTTTCATCCATCCCATCCAGCCGAACAACTGTCCTTTCCATCCCAAAGCCTGCGCTGCCCATCTGCTCAGTTTGAAAGCATCACTGTGTTCAATGATTTTCCCGTCTTTCAGTTTCATGAACGCTTTGATGTTATTGACCACCTTTCTTCCTGTTTTGGGAAAAGTATAGGTAGCTACCCAGTTGCAGGTAGCATATTCTTCATCCAGCAGTTGAATGTTTGAGAATGTCAAAGAAAAATTTCTGACATTCTTACAAAGCATCTCCCACATACATTTTGCTTCATCACCTCTTAACAAGCCAAAAGCCGGATCGCTGAAAACAATATCATCGCTGTAGCAACTGTTCATAGTTTGATGATCCCGATTTTGAAAGGCTATATAGAATTTTGATATTATTTCAGCATTCGTTTGCATGACTGCATTTTTGGAAGAAAAGATTGGCTAATTTAGGCCATCAAAAAGAAACCATGAGATTTATAAAATTGATATGCGTTTTACTGGTTACGGTTGGCGTTTCAGCACAATCAATTAATATTATTCCCAAACCAGCTATAATAGCAAGGCCAGAGATCGCTTCGAACTTTATCATTACTCCTGCAACACAAATTGTATTGGAAGGCAGCAATATGGACAACTCAGTTAATTTCCTTAATGACTATTTGCAAAAAAATTATCTCTTCAAATTAAAAGTGGCTAAAACATCAACCAGCAAAAATGTAATAAGGCTGAATTATGAAATGATGGAAAAAGAAATTCCAGATGCTTATAAAATGGAAATTGATATCAATGGAGTTTATATTGCCGGTGATAATGAAACTGGCGTTTTTTATGGAATTCAGTCATTGATCCAATTATTACCTGTGCCAGATGCAAAATTGAAAATGCGTCCCACCCAGCTAAAAATTCCATATGTCTCAATACAGGATTCACCCCGCTTCGCCTACCGCGGCATACACTTAGATTGCGGCCGACATTTCTGGTCAGTTGACTTTATCAAAAAATATATTGATTACCTGGCATTGCATAAGATCAATTATTTCCACTGGCACCTTACCGAAGACCAAGGCTGGCGTATTGAAATAAAAAAATACCCGAAGCTTACTTCTGTTGGTGCATGGAGAAATGGCACTATCATTGGCCGTTACCCGGGAACAGGCAATGATGGAATAAAATATGGCGGTTATTATACACAGGAACAGATCAAAGACATTGTAAAGTACGCTACTGACCGCTACATTACTGTAATACCTGAGGTTGAAATGCCCGGCCATTCTTCTGCAGCTATTGCGGCCTATCCGGAATTGAGTTGCTTTCCAAATGAGCCGACAATAAAATATTTTCCCAAACAATGCAAATGGAATGGTGATAGTACAGGTAAGAAAGTGCAGCAGACATGGGGTGTGTTTGATGATGTATATTGCGCAGGAAAAGAAAACACATTTAAGTTTACCGAAGATGTTCTGGATGAGGTGCTGGCCTTATTCCCCTCCAAATACATTCATGTGGGCGGCGATGAATGTCCCAAAGAAAACTGGAAACGCTGTCCTTATTGCCAGAAAAGAATAAAAGATAATAACCTGAAAGATGAACATGAGTTGCAGAGCTATTTTATACAACGGGTGGAAAAATATTTAAACAACAAGGGCAGAACGCTGATCGGCTGGGATGAGATTTTGGAAGGCGGCCTGGCGCCTAATGCAGTGGTGATGAGCTGGCGGGGTGAGCAGGGCGGCATTGATGCTGCCAGGCAAAATCATGATGTGATCATGACCCCCGGCAACCCGGTGTATTTCGATCATTCGCAAAGTGAGAATGAAGATTCTGTTACCATTGGCGGTTATAATCCGATAGAAAAAGTGTATGCCTATGAGCCTGTGCCAAAGGAATTAAATGCTGAACAGGCAAAACATATACTCGGCGCACAGGGCAATATGTGGACGGAATACATGAAGAATACAAGAAAAGTGGAATACATGCTGTTCCCAAGGCTGAGTGCCTTGAGCGAAGTGCTTTGGAGCCAAAAAGAAAACAGGAACTGGGATGATTTTCAAAAAAGATTGTTGGTTCAGTTTAAGAGATATGATCTGTGGAAAGTGAATTACAGTAAAACGTATTTTGATTTGAAGGCCTCTGTATTGCCTACTGCGGATTTGAATGGTGTATTTATGGAAACTAGAATCAAGAAACAATAGTAGCGACAATTTCATAATATATTGTGGTAATTCAAAAGGAACAATTATATTAAAAAAGGGTGGAGCATTTAAAAATAAAGAAGACTCAATAGTTCATCCGGAAGAATGTACACAAAATATTTCGCCAATAAAAATCACAAAGCCTGCTATTTTATCAGCTATTTTTAAAAAAGTTGTGGGACATTATAATGTTACATTAAGTTCAATTCAGCGAAAATTTTCTTTCAACAAAGCCACCGGCAAAGGAAAAATGATGCTGTCGTCCAAGGCTATTTATGCCCAATATGTAAAAGCGGTAATAAACAACTGGGGAACTATACCCGCAGGTAATCCCGGAGCCGGTAACAAACCCTGGTTATTTGTTGATGAGATTGAGGTGGATGGACCATCAGATGCAGGATGAAATAATAATTAGAACCTCTTCGTATTATCCTGCAAAAAACGGCATAAACCATCAGATCATTTTTTTATCTTTGAAGCTCAACAAATTTAAATGGCGAAACAAACTGCCCCGATTGACCTATCCGACAGTTTTGAAAAGATCCCGGTTAAAATTTTTCCAGACCTTCAGCAAGGTTCTCAATTTGTTGCCCACCAGATCTCAGGACTTATAAGAGAAAAGGAAAAGAAAAAACAGAAATGCGTATTGGGTCTTGCCACAGGTTCTACACCAAAATCACTTTACTCCGAACTGGTTCGGCTGCATAGGGATGAGAAATTAAGTTTTAAAAATGTCATCACTTTCAACCTGGACGAATACTATCCTATAGATAATAATGCACTTCAGAGCTACAATCGCTTCATGCGGATAAATCTTTTCGATCATATTGATATTAAACCTGAAAATATTCATATACCAAACGGGGAGATTAAAAAGGAGGACATTAAAGAACATTGTCGCCAATATGAAAAGGCGATCAAAGATGCCGGTGGGATTGATCTGCAGATACTCGGTATCGGTAATAACGGTCATATCGGTTTCAATGAACCTGGTTCAGGTATTTATTCAAAAACAAGATTGATAACACTGGATAACTCTACCCGTATAGCCAATTCGTACGAGTTTGCGAATATTTCACAGGTGCCCCGTCTTGCGATCACCATGGGCATCAGCAATATTCTGCAGGCAAAAAAAATTATCCTGATGGCATGGGGAAGTGCCAAAGCACCTGTCATTAAAAAAGCAGTAGAGGATGATGATACAGAACAGGTACCTGCTTCATTATTGCAGAATCATGATGATGTAACTTTTGTAATAGATGATACCGCCGCTTCGGAACTTACCAGAAATAATTCACCCTGGCTAACCGGTGACTGTGAGTGGGTCCCATTGATGATAAAGAAAGCTGTGGTGAATATCGCATTGAAACTGAAAAAGCCGGTTTTAAGTCTCACTAATACCGATTATAATGAATATGGCCTCAGCGATCTGCTGGTGGAAAAAGGTGATGCATACGAGATCAATCTGCAGGTGTATTATATGCTCAGGGATTCCATCACCGGCTGGCCTGGCGGAAAACCCAATGCAGAACTTCCCACTCACCCGGAACGTTCCTCGCCTTATCCGAAAAGAGTGCTTATTTTTTCTCCGCACCCCGATGATGACATAATATCTATGGGCGGCACTTTTCAGCGATTGCATGACCAGGGACATGATGTACATGTGGCTTACCAGACAAGCGGCAATATTGCAGTTACGGATGAGTTTGTAACCCGCTTTCTTGATTTCGCAGTAGGCTTTGAAGAAATAGCCGGTATTGATACAAAAAAATCTGGTAAGATTCTTGAAAACGCAAGACGGTTTCTGGCAAGAAAAAGATCCAACCAGGTGGATACTCTAACTATCCGTGCCATCAAAGGATTGATACGGCAAGGTGAAGCAAAAGCAACTTGCCGTTATATAGGAATAAAAGAGGAAAATGTGCATTTTCTAAACCTACCTTTTTATGAAACAGGTACGATAGAGAAAAGGCCAATGAGTGAGAAAGATATCAGACTTACTTTAGAACTTCTTCGAAAAATAAAACCTCAACAGGTTTATTGTGCCGGTGATTTTGCAGACCCACATGGCACACATATCATTTGCTTTAATGTGGTACTGGAAGCACTAAAACGATTAAAAAAAGAAGCTGCAGGCTCGGCTAATTATGAATGGATCAATGACTGCTGGCTCTGGCTGTATAAAGGGGCATGGCAGGAATGGAATCTGGAAGAAATAGAAATGGCCATACCGATGAGCCCAGACCAGGTATTAAAAAAACGTTTTGGCATATTCATTCACCAGTCACAAAAGGACATGGTGCCTTTTCAGGGTGATGATTCAAGAGAATTCTGGCAAAGAGCCGAAGAAAGAAATGCCAATACCGCCAACCTGTATGCCGAACTTGGCCTTACACACTATGCAGCGATGGAGGCATTTGTCAGATTTCGTTATTAACAACTGTAATTGTCGGATTCTCCTTATTTTTACATTCTAAAAAAATAAACCATGGCTTTATTTAAATCAAGCAATCCTGCACTTCAGGAAAAATCATTCCAGGGAACGGTATTAGAAGGTATCAGCACCGGTCAGGAAATGACCGTGAAAGGAACCATGAATAAATTAGGTTTCCTTTTGCTGATGGTAATTGGCGGAACCTTGTTTTCCTGGGACCAATTTAACAAAGGAAGCAACCCGATGACATTGATGATGGTAGGTGTATGGGGTAGCCTTGCATTGGCTATTGTAATGGCATTTAAGAAGCAATGGTCTCCTTTCCTTTCACCATCTTATGCAATTCTTGAAGGTCTTTTTGTAGGATCCATTTCTGCCTACTATGATTATGTATATCCTGGTCTTCCATTGCAGGCAGTAGCACTTACCTTGCTTGTCACTTTGATCATGTTCCTTGTTTATCGTTATCGTATCATCAAAGTAACCAATAAACTTCGCACAGTAGTAGTAGTAGCCACAGCTGCTATTGGCATTTTTTATCTTCTGCAATGGATCACTTATTCTTTTGGCGGTTCAGCCATCGGATATTCATTGACCAATTCTACCTCACCCATCAGCATAGGCTTTTCCGTACTGGTAACAGGATTAGCTGCATTTAACCTGTTGCTCAATTTTGATACAGTTGAAAAAGGGGTAGAAATGAAAGCAGCCAAATACATGGAATGGTATTGTGCATTTGGTTTGCTGGTAACAATTGTGTGGTTATATCTTGAAATACTACGGTTATTGTCGAAGTTTCAAAGAAATTAATGATCTTACTGAGTCATTAAATAGAAAGAGGCTGTCCAAAAAAGGCGGCTTCTTTTATTTTGTTGCTACAGGTAAATCTGAATTCCCAATATCCCTATGTAGTTTCCATTTTCCTTCTTCTTTTTTCCAAAGAACAATGTACTTCCCTTTATCAAGTTGTGCTCCATCTTTTGATTTTACTTCAAACAATCCTTCTTCTGTAATATAGTTTTCATCACCCCACACTTCTAATGTTGTAAGAGTTACAGAACTCATACCTGCTTTCATAAAACTACTCCATGCTGATGTTAAGTTTTCTTTTCCTTTTACCGATGGCATATTATTTGGCATTGCATAACCATCTTTACTATATGCATTCGCCATACCAACTGAATCCGCTTTGGAGAATGTTTCCATTATTTCACGATTAGCGGTTTCAATTTCCTTTTTAGCGCTTGTTAAGTCAAAAGTAGATTTTGTCTCTGGTTTACAAGAAAAGAGACAAGAGGCAATCATTGCCAGGAACAATAATTTTTGCATTTTTTAAGTTTTAATTGTTGTAAAAATAATAAAAATATGAATAAAATAAACCCTCTACAACTAAATCGTCCACTTTCTTTGACAACGTACAATTGGAATACATCAATTATTAAAAATATACCTGATGCCTAATTGAATCTGGTAAACATCTGACAGGGTTTTAGATTTAACCCATGAATCTCTGAGTAAGATGGTATTACCATCAACGACCTGTGTGGCCAAACGATAAATTGGTTCACCAGATGCAGTTCTACCTCTGTAATTTAAAGGCTGAGGAGTTGTGGAAACATTACCAACACCCCAATTATTATTCAGCAGATTTCCAAAATTTAGAAAGTCAGCTCTAAATCTTATTATATTGGCTTTATCTTGTTTACCCACTTTTACAAACAGGTCCTGTTCAATTGCAAAATCAAATCTTGTTAACCAAGGAGCTTGCGCTCCATTTCTTTCTGCATAATCACCACGTCTGTTCTTCAAATAAGGATTTGCATCAATAAACTTACTGAAGGCCTCAGCTTGCTGATCTGCTGTAAACGTGGCTGTACCTACAGTATAGGTTTGGAAAACCAAGTTATTCCCTACTGCTGGAACATAAATAAGATCATTAAATTGGCCATCACCATTTACATCACTACTATAGGTATAGGAAAGTTTGAACCCACTTGCAGAAACTAGTCCAAGAGAAAAGGTTGTTGCTCCTCCAAATTTTCCGCCATAGTTTAGACGATAATTTATATAGCCCATGAATCTGTGTCTCAAATCATTGTCTGAAAAACCTTCTCTGATGTAATTAACTCCATAAATACTAGGCGAACTTGCATTAACGGTACTTGCCACAGAGGAAAGATCTGTTGACTTTGCATTGGTATAGGCAATTACTCCACCAAAATTCTTTGTAATTGGCTTTTCTAATTTTGCAGTAATGGAATACGAGTAACCAACATTGTTATTTGTTAATACAAACGCATTTCCTATACCTGGATTTAAAAACCTTGCGGCAGTAGCAGCAGCACCTGATAAATCAAGCGCAGGATAAATATCACGCTGATCATTACCATTGAATTTACCTGAGGGTTGCTTCAAATTGGCATCATAATAATTCAACATGTTGATATTCTTATTGTAAATAGCTTCCAAAGTAGCTACTACTCCCCATCCCAATTTTTGATCAATTGCAATGTTTGATTTCCAGATTTGAGGAAACTTAAGGTTTTGATCACCATAGTTGATATTATAACCCCTCAAACTATTGATATCAGTTGCTGTAGGCGTATATCTGGAAGGATCAGTTGTAAAGGGAAAATTTAAGGCTGTGTTTCCAGTAACATTTATCAATCCTATGTTAACGCCATTGTTACCTAACTGATTACTGATTAACACATAAGGCAACCTAGACAAAAACAAACCGGATCCACCTCTAAGTTGAGTCTTTTTATTTCCATTGACATCCCAATTAAATCCAAATCTTGGTGAAATGTACAACCTGGATTTTGGCATACTAGCAGTATTGATGCTGAATGGTACACCAGAGGGCTCGCTGAATTGAAGTGATGCAACATATGGATTGTAATAATCTGTTGCGGTATTAAAAATATTGAGATAATCCAATCTTGCACCATATGAAATCCTGAAATTATTAGCCATTTTCACCCCATCTTGTACATAGAGCGTATAGAATTGATTTTGGAATGTTTGCCAAGGCAATTTACCATCAGGTAGTAGTGTGTACCTATAATTGAAACGCGCAATTGGAACTGGTGAAGTCGCAAGTGTTGGGTTCGCCTTATAAGCTAATGCTGCAGTCTTGAAATCTGCTATACTGTTAAAAACCCAAACACCATTTGAAGCATAAAAGAACAGATTATTTGATTTAAAGTTTTCAAATGCAGCACCAAGTGTAATAGTATGCTTACCTCTAACTAAAGTGGTATTGTTGGTTATATTGAGCGTAGCATAATTCAATCTATTATTAGGGGTAAATGGATCAAACCCAATTGAGGTGTAGGTACTTCCACCAACACCACTTAAGATATCAATTGTGGGAAATATCCCAGTCCTATAAGCTCTATCCTCCAATTGTTTGTTATAAGTTGCAATAAATTGATTGGAAACCCTGTTTTCGAAATTAGAATTTAGTTCTAATACTGCAGATCTTGTATTGTCTTCAATAATATAACCCGTATTTTGTCCAGAGATAGCAAGGGCTGAATTTTGACGACTACCATTTCCTGCAGTGTTTCCAGCATTACTGTTACTGATGGGAACATCACTTTGTGAATCGTGATGTGCGTATCGTAAGGTTAGCTTATGTACATCACTGATATTATAATCAATTCTTGCCAGCATCTTTCTGCTGAAGGATTCATTATTGAAATTATCTATTGCCCCTAAATCATAATCAAAATTTGATTTCATGAAACTTTTCAAATCTTCAAGGTCGGCTGCTGTCGTTCTAGAAACGTTACCTGTAGCGCCAGGACGATTAGCCACCCAACTCAAAGCTGGATTTGTTCCCTTGGTAAATTCTCCATTTACAAAAAAGAAAAGTTTATTTTTTATAATTGGACCCCCTACTCTAAAACCATTTTTTTCTACATTGAATGGAGTTACTGGTATATTATCGATTTTGCTGGCTGCCTTTGTACCTGCTAAATCACGATTGTTCCAAAACCTGAATACAGAACCTGAAAAATCGTTTGTACCACTTCTGGTTACAGCATTAATAGCTGCTCCAGCAAAACCTGATTGACGAATATCATATGGAGTAATATTGATCTGAAGTTCGTCTAAGGCATCTAGTGAAATAGCTGTTGAATTTGTTCTGCCACCTGCTTGCGCATCACTACCCAAACCGAAACCGTTATTAAACACTGCACCATCAATGGTAAAATTATTGAATCTGCTGTCTTGACCTGCAAAAGAACGACCATTACTATAGGCATTATATTTAGTTACATCATTAACATTCCTTCCTATGGTTGGTGTAAGATTTAACGCCTCTCTACCAATAGTTACCTTAGTGCCATTTGACTTGGCGTTAATGATTGAATTGGCCTGGCCCTTTACAACTACATTTTGCAATGTGGTTGAAGCGGATTCTAGTTTTACATCCACATTCACTGATGATCCAAGTGGAGCAAATATTTCTCCTTGTTCGAAATTTTTAAACCCTACGCCAGTAATCGTAATTTTATAGGGGCCTCCAATTCTTACATTCAAGAAATCGTAAACTCCCACTCTATTGGATGTAGTTGAATATTTAGTGCCAGAAGGTTGGTGAATCAAAACAATTGTTACACCCTCAACTGGCTTGTTCAATTCATCTTTTACACTTCCCGATACGTTACTCGAGGTGATTTGAGAAAATGAATAACTTGAAACTAACAACAATATCAAAGTCTTAATTAATCTGGCCATTACTTAATTTTTAATCGGTTACAATAATTTGGTTGATAAATTTTCATACTTCGAATTTGCTTGCGAATGTCCTGCACCCTTTTAAGAATACGGTCAATTAAGGATTATCAATAGTTTAAGTCAATGTTAACAAAGTTTAAATAAATCAACCTAGTAGATGAGTTAACACTGCACTAATGTATAGACCCCTAAATTCACTGACTTTATTGTTTTTACAATTTTGTCCAGTCATTTAGGGGTCTATACAGTGGCTGTTTTCATTTATCTTTTCACACAACCTTAATCCGCTATACTTTGGTAAACCATTTGGCGTAATTTATCGTGGTAATCGAACGTAAAATTATTTCTCTGAGTCATAAATAATGCGATGAGCTTTTCTTTAGGGTCAATAAAAAAGTGCGTGTTATATGCACCAGCCCAAAAAAATAATCCATTTGATGCTAGGGTTTTAGTAGCAGGGCCGTCTGTTACCACTGCAAAGCCGAGGCCCCATCCTGTTCCCGGACTTACTGGATATAAATTACCAGTATGATTTGCGGTCATTAAATCTACAGTTTTACGGCTCAAGTATTGCTTTCCTTTATATGTTCCTCCGGCCATCATCATTTGACAAAATATTGCATAGTCGGCTGCTGTTGAAAATAAGCCATTAACACCACTCCAAACCGTCACATCCTCAAATGGAGGTTGAGAAGCTGCTAGTAAGATAGTTCCATTATTACCTTTTTTATGCACCGATACAATTCTAGACTGATCCGCTTTAGGGACATTGTACCCAGTATGATTCATTTCTAAAGGATTAAATAAACGTGATTTCAAAAATTCATTGACACTCATGCCAGAAAATTTTTCTATTAATACACAGAGTACGTCCGGCCCAGCACTATAATTCCATTGGGTACCTGGTTGTGCTAATAATGGGAATTTAGTGATACCTGCAACGCGTTCTTGAATTGTTTTGATGCCGGGTTTAAAATATCCTTTATTAAAATGACTATCTACTGGTGTTTGGCTTAATCCATGGGTTAACCCACTTGTATGGTTCAATAGTTGAGTTATTGTGATTTCTGATTGTAGACTATCTGTAGGGTCATTAGGGCCATCATTTACGCTCCTTGCAACACGTAAGTTTTTAAATTCTGGTAAGTATTTGGAAACTGGATCGTCTAATTTGAAATGCCCTTCTTCATATAGCATCATAAATGCTGTGGAGATAATGGGTTTTGTCATGGATTGAATATAAAATAAGTCGTCAGTTTTCATTGGCGCCTTTGTGGTTACGTTTTTATAACCTTTAGCTCCCAAGTGAACCACCTGGCCATCGCGGATTATCATTGTTACAGCGCCAGGAATATTGCCTTTATCCATTTCAGATTGAACAAATTGTTCGAGTCTTTTAATGCGATCAATATTTATGCCTGCAACGATTTGTGGCCCTTGTGCATTGATGTTACCTACACATACGAGGCAAAGTAATAAGAGGAGAAAGTTTATGCGTTTCATGATATCTAATGCATTAAGGTGAATTTATATATTCTAACTGCAGAAGTGTCAAATTTGGTATCATTTGTAAAAGTGTAGTCACTCCATCTGTTTATGAACCATTCATTTTTATTTTTTTCATTGATAATGGTTTAAGTAATTTTTTTGCGTTATTGGTAGCAGTAATTTCATTGATAAGTGGTGTTGGATCAAATACAAATCTTGCACTAATTATTTTATTATTCTTCCATCGAAAAGCGATATTTCCTGAATTCGTTATTTTGGTATGTGTTGTTTTACCAATAGCGTTCCAGGTATACCAAACTAATGTATAAATATTCCCAGCTTCGAAGGTATTGGTTTCATGCTTTTCCTCTTTTATCAATGAGTCTGTTTTCACGATGTAAAAATTTTTGTTCCACTCGATGCTATCAAAATACAAATGATGAGATTGAGCTAGTTCTTTCCATTCATTTTTGGTTATTGGAACTGTAGAATTAAAATAAACTTTTACTGAATCTGAGACAATTTCTTCGAATTTCGAGAAATCATTTTTAGTATAATCCTCATTGATGTCTTTAATTGTCTTAGAGTACTGATCATCAATTCTGGATACCGTTGTGATAGTTTCATCAGGTTCTGTTTTGCTGCTGTTGCAGGCAAAGAGGGTAGTAGAAATTGCCATGTATAGAAATAATTTTTTCATTTTTAAAAGTTTTAGATGTTGTAATGAATATTTATACTTAACATTCAAAGTAGTTCTTTTTAAGAATGTTTAAGGCATAAATATTATGATTAAATTATTAATGTTTCGAAGCATACAGGATAATTCTTTATTAATAAATGTTTTATTATTTGTTTGGTTAAAAATTCTAATAACTCAAATATGAGTTAACCGTTTGAATATTTTTTACATATGTATGTAAACGGAGCTTGTTGATTAGTACAAGAGCATAACCATCTAACCCTGAAATTTTATTTATGTCAGGGGTTAAGGAGAGGAATTGATATAACTAGATGTGGGGGGTGGTGCGGAGCTCAAAGAAGGGGTGTGGTTGGTTTATGGGGGATAAATCACGTGCTAACGCACAGGGGGGCTGTACCATTATAATTAAAATGGCGTGGGTGTCATTATAGCTATCTTATCCGGTTGCTAATTTTTTGTTTTAAGGTTTGGCAATAATCAAAATAAGCTGTAAAAAGAGGTTAGTGCTGTTAGCTACATACTCCAAAACTTCTCATTATGAATTAATTGGCGGAACAACAATTTGTGTTAACCATTTTTCTATGTACATTCATAATCAGTTGCGAAAATTGATGCGTTTAGCTGCAATAAAATGTATGAGTTGTTTTACCTATGTTCTACCAAAAACAAAAAACCCATCGCAAATTATTCATTTACAATTGGTTATGTTTGGTTTTCGTGATCCCGTCAGGATTCAAACCTGAAACCTTCTGATCCGTAGTCAGATGCTCTATTCAGTTGAGCTACGGGACCAATAAATAGGTGGCAAATGTAAGTAAATTGATGAAGCATTTGCAACGGCTTTTTTAGTTTCGGGCATGAAAATTTCATTCTGGTCTGTCGGAAAAACAAATGAAGCCTATGTAAAGCAGGGTGTGGAAGAATTCACCCGCCGCATCTCAAAATATTTTAAAGTGGAATGGACCATCATTCCCATGCCGAAAAATGCCGGAATGATGAGTGAAATGGATCTGAAAAAAAAGGAAGGGGAAATGATACTGGGACGGCTGGAAAAAACGGATTATCTGGTTGCATTGGATGAAAGGGGAAAGCAGCTTAACTCAGTTGGGCTGGCCAATTTTTTACAGGCAAGGGCAAATGAAAGTGTAAAGAACCTGGTATTTGTCATTGGCGGGGCTTTTGGACTTGATGAATCAGTTCTTAAAAGAGCTGATTACAAATGGAGCCTTTCAGCACTCACTTTTCCTCATCAATTGGTAAGATTAATTTTAGCAGAGCAGTTGTACCGGGCTTACACTATTATGAAAAATGAGAAATATCATCATGGCTGAAATGATTCCCCTTATCTTTAAAAGATGAATGATATCCAGCAATACCCCATTACTGTTGCCCTTATAGCTGCTAATGTAATTATTTCACTGGTGGCCATGAATAACAATGATGTTCTCTCCAAAACCATCATGTGGCCTTATGGAGTAAAAAAATATAACCAGTTTTACAGGTTCATCACCAGCGGCTTTATACATGCTGATTACATGCACCTTTTCTTCAACATGTTTACGCTGTTCTTTTTTGGCAAAGTGGTGGAGCCTGCTTTTAAATACCACGGCTTAGGTGGTTCCATTGCTTATGTAGCCCTTTATTTTTTAGGATTGATTGCTTCTGACATTCCAACTTATCTTAAACAAAAAGATAATTACAATTATCATTGCCTCGGTGCATCAGGGGCTGTTTCTGCGATTGTATTTGCCGCAATTGTTTTCAACCCCTGGGGCAGCATTTATATCTATGGAGCTCTAAAGATCTCTGCTTTTGTATATGCCATTCTTTATATATTCTATTGCGTAGCCATGTCACGCAGGGGCGGTGATAATATCAATCATGATGCCCACCTCTGGGGCTCCCTGTTCGGACTTGGTTTTACTGTTGCATTGATAGCGGCCATGCAGCCATGGATGTTTGAAAAAATACTGGAAGAACTAAAACATCCCAGTTTATTCGGAAGGGGTTAATTCAAATCTTAATAGGTTTTTTGTTTTTTCTGTGAGTTTGAACCGTTCATCTATTCTCTGTCCCACGACCCAAATGATACGCTGATTACTTTCAATCACCCAAACCTTCGCCTTTTCTGACCTCGAAAGCTTCTGATCAATAAAGAACCGGGCAAGCTTTTTCTTTTTCTTCATACCAAGAGGATAAAAATAGTCTCCTTCCTTCCACCGGCGAAGCAATAAGGGGAAATAGATTTCCGTGGCATCAACAGTTGCGATATTGTTGCTGGTTGCTGGTTGTTGGTTGCTGGTCTCGTCAACCTGCAGCCTACCTTCTGCAAAGTGAACTTTTTTATCTTCTTTCTCAATTACTATATTCTCTGAAATTGTACTAACAACAGGACTAATGATAAACCAATGCCGATGACGGATAATATTGTTCTCGTTATTTGGTGATTGAATATATCTGCCCGATTCACTAGCCGACAGTTTTATCACTTCATCCACTTGTTTTTCAGAAAACCCATATTCAGAAATGATCTCATAAATAAGCGACCTATTGTTGTAACCCATCAACTGCTTTATGGGAATATGAACCTCATTCCCTTTTTTCCTGCAAAGTTTTTTTACGAAATTTTCCACCGTAACCTTATATAGATTTTCAATTTCTTTGAAACGGTTTATATCGTCCAGTAAATTCTCCTTCACCTGCGGATAAACTTTCGAAATAGCCGGAATAATTTCATTGCGTAAAAAATTCCGGGTGTATTTGGAAGATAGATTGGAAGAATCTTCCACCCAATCGAGTTTATTCTCTTTTGCAAATGCTACCAGTTCATCTTTTGAAAAGTTCAGCAGCGGACGCCGGATATATCCAGTCTTTTCAGGAATACCGGTTAATCCATGTAGACCCGTTCCCCGGAAAAAATTCATTAATAAGGTTTCAACGTTATCATCGGCATGATGGGCTGTGAGCAGGTAGTTAATTGGTTTATTAGTAGATTCCTGCCCGACTGTGTCATTCAGGCGGGCGTTAATTAGTCTCTTAAACCAATCATACCTTAGTTTTCTTGCCGCTTCCTGTGTTGCCAATTTACTTTCATCAGCATATTTTTCTGTATCAAATCGTTGAAACCATACTTCCACTGCATACTTAACTCCCAATTCTTTTACAAAACGTTCATCCCTTTCACTCTCCTCCCCTCTTAACTGAAAGTTGCAATGTGCAATAATAAAATTATATCCTGCCTGCTTGCAAAGTTCACAAAGCACCACAGAATCCACCCCACCACTTACGGCAAGTAACAGTTTATCTTTTAATGAAAAAAGATCCTTTTCCCTGATATTATCCTGAAATTTTTTTAGAAATGACATTTTAAAAAGTTAGTTCCTCATAAGCAGCCCTGAGTTCATTGTAAGCATGATTGTCCCCTGTCCTTTTCGTTTCCTTCATTCCTTTTTCATATACTTCTATGGCATCCTTCATTTGTCCAATCCTTTCGAGCAATTTAGCCAGGTGGTAATAACTACCGGTATAACCCGGTTCCCGGTTCAGAAGTTCCTCAAATAGATCCCTGGCGGTTTTATCGTCTCCCAGATTAATATATTCTAAAGCAAGAGCATGTTTGATGAAACTGTCTTCAGGGCTTACCTGTAAGAATTCCTTAAGCTTTTCGATCCTCTCCACTGTAAAAAATCTTAATTATTAATTCCGATTATTAAATATCTACCCTTATCTTTGCTTAGTTGCATAAACAACTAATTAACCCAAATTGCTAGTTAAAAAGAGCATCGGATAAAGAATAATTTTGAGTTTCCAGACTTAAACCCTCTTTACCGACGCTCCACGAAGATAAAATTATAGGTATTTTCTGTTTGGCGGATGA
>Ga0233424_10001146_pt1 | contig 25444 bp, 24 predicted proteins | sample Watercolumn_Towu_FD_181011 | JGI IMG/M metagenome (GOLD analysis project Ga0233424, IMG submission 181011) | Freshwater microbial communities from Lake Towuti, South Sulawesi, Indonesia - Watercolumn_Towuti2014_125_MG | ecosystem: Environmental > Aquatic > Freshwater > Lake | place: Indonesia... | reverse complement strand
CGCCACCAGCGACTCCAACTCCCCACGATCCTTCACCGAGAGTTTCAGTTCCATGACAGACCTCCTTGTCGGAGGCCTGATTACCAGATTTCCCAAACTGCCAGAAGACTTCTTTCGACCTACTTAGCGCAGGTTCTGGCACCAAGTTGGGGCGGTCGTCTTTGTCTGATGGGTGAATATACGCCCTTCGGGGATGCGGCGAATGCGTTCATCAATTCGCTGAATCTCGGCCTGACTATCATTCCTGATATGATCCACCCGGGCGATGGCACCCCCGGAATCGTCCACGCGCATCCTCTCACAGTCGGTTGCGCGACACTTTACTATGCCGCGACCAGTCGCGTTTCCGGCGGGACAGTGCTGTTCGGAACGCAGACATCTGATTTACCTTTCGTGATGGCGGCCAATCCGCCGTAGGCCGGGGTTCGTCTTATGGCTGGCCGTCGCCGACGAGATACTGCGGAGAACCCTCGATGGACCGCTCCCGTCATTGGCGTTCGACGCACAGCCAGTAGCACCCGTGGACATCGCCTGCTCGCATCGTGGCAACGTAACCCGCGACGCCCTCTGCGACGTGTGTGGCGGCGTGCTCGGCAAGGGCCAGCCGTTCGACGTGTTCGCGTGCGCGAAGCACGGTGAGTGCTCGCTGCAACGGATGCGGCGCGATGTCCGTCCCTGCATCACCTGCCAAGACCTTCCGTGGCACGTCACCCGCGCCGCGGAACTTGGTCCACAACAGGAGTCTTACCATGCCGACGATCACGCCCACACCCGCCCCGCCCAAGCCGGATAAGCCCGAGCCGACTTGCGCGACCTGCCCGTGCTATCTACCGATCGGAGACGGACGCCAGGGCCGGTGCCGCCGTCATCCGGCAGTGCTCACCATCCCCAGCGGTTCCAACTGCCCCGCCGAGTGGTCTCAGCCCCTGATGCGCTCCACCGACGTCTGCTGGGAACACCCCGGACTGCGTCGCAAGCCCGACTGAACTTTGTTGACGAACGTGCATCCCGCATCGTTTCGTGGCACAATGCCACCGGGATTTGCTGGCGTCATTCTCAATGGTATCTGTTTAGACGGAGCGACGGAGTCAGAAGTGCCGGATGAGCGACGACAATCACGATTCCCGAATTGGCGACGCGATCACCGACCCTGAACGCCGCGCGGCGGAACAGGCCGTGCTGGCGTGCGTCCCAACCTCCGTGCTCGTCTTCGGCGATCGCATCGAAGTCGCCACGCATCTGCTTGCGGCCGGCGTCTTGCAGCAGGTTCAGATCGACCCCGCAACGCTCGATCAGGGCATTCCGTCTGTCGGTGCTCTCGAATCCGCCCTTCGCGCCGCCACAAAGCGGGCCATCGAACAGTACCGCGACCAGCAACGCCAGCGCGGCTGAGTTCACTCCAGCCCGGTCTTGCGCTTCGGTCGCTTGGCTTCTGCCAACTCGACGACTTCATCGTTCAGGATCACGAGCGAGACCTGGTCGAGTGCTTCGTAGTACGTCAGGGAAATACTCCGATGCACATTCGGAAACTCTCAAATCAAGCTGGGGTGCTTCCCTTCCCGGACACCAGTCGATGGCCCGAACTTTCGTTTGATTTGATCCATGAACATTTGCGCCCCGCCGGCGTCCGCGATGGCGCGATCCCCATAGTCCATCCCGAGCGAGAGCACTCGGCCTTCGACGCATGTCACCGTGAACTCGGCCGCTGTCTTGGATGACAGTTGCAGCTCCCGATAGATGCTCTCTTCCAGTTTGTCGCTGACGATCAGCCGTCGCTTCGCGGCCCGAATCTGCTTCTCGGTCATCTTGAAGTTGATCCCGTCGAACGCGAAGTCCCGCGCCGCCTTTTCGTGGGCCGTGAGTTCCTGTTCGCTCCCCTCTTTGGGCTTCGTCGCCTGACCGCTCGCCTCGGAAACGCACAGGACCAACGTCAGCACGACCAGACCGCTGCTCATGGCTCACATGGCCGACCTCCTCGAATCGGATTTCGGATGTTGTGGGAATGCCTCAGCTAACGCTCAGCCTACCCGGACAGATCACCGCTTCGCAACAGACCAGCCTTTGCTGCCGTCAACCTTCGGGTAGTGGGTCGTTTACTTGCCCCGGTTAGGGAATGCCGTAGGATGTCGGCCAGACGAAACAGGCCGTGTCACTTCAGGGGGAAGAACCATGCCGCGACTGGGAGTCAACATCGACCATGTAGCCACCGTACGCCAAGCCCGGCGGACGATCGAACCCGATCCCGTCTGGGCGGCTGTGCTGGCGGAACTGGGCGGAGCAGATGTGATCACGCTTCATCTGCGAGAGGATCGGCGGCACATTCAGGATCGCGACCTGCGGGTGCTCAAACAGACCGTGCAGGTCAAACTGAACCTCGAAATGGCCGCCTCGCCGGACATCACGGCGATCGCCTTCGAAGTCAAGCCGCATCAATGCACGCTCGTCCCCGAGCGGCGCGAGGAAGTCACGACTGAGGGAGGTCTCGATGTGATCGCCCACCACGACCGTGTGAAATCGTGCGTCACGCAGTTGCAGAAGGCGGGTATCGAAGTCAGCCTGTTTATCGACGCCGACGTGCGGCAGATCGAAGCGTCGCGAGCGCTGGGGGCCGACGCGGTCGAGCTGCACACCGGTCGCTACGCCGATGCGGCCTCGCCGGACGATCAGGATCGCGAGTTCACGCAGCTCACGGACGCCGGCCGCTTCGCCGTCGAGGAAGGTCTGATCCTGCACATGGGTCACGGCCTGACCTATCGCAACGTCTCCCGCGTCGCCGGCATCCCCGGCGTCTGCGAACTAAACATCGGACACAGCATCGTCGCTCGCGCGATCATGGTCGGTTTAGAACAGGCGGTGCGCGAGATGAAGCGGATGGTGGAATGAAGGATTCCAAATCTCGAAGGGCGAAGCGGACTGGCAGTTTCTGAATTCCGGTTCGTGTGCTACGAAGTTTTCAAAACTCGCCATTCACAATTCACCATTCAGTCGTCGGTTACTAAGATGCTCTCTAAACTCGACCGACCCGACCGCGTGTCCATCCACCATGCCGATTGACTGGGAACCTCTGCGAAGCATCATCGCGGCAAATCAGCGGTTCGTGCTGACCAGCCATGTGCGCCCGGATGCCGATGCGCTGGGGTCGGAACTTGGCATGGCCGGCCTCTTGGAACAGCTTGGCAAGGATGTGCGAATCGTGAACGCATCCACCGTGCCAAACCGGCTCGCCTTTCTCGACCCGGAAAAAAAAATCAAGCAAATCGGCACTGACATTTCCGAGGAACAAGCGCTCGACACCGATGTGCACATGATCCTCGACACGAGCGCCTGGGGCCAGTTGGCCGAAGCGGGCCGCGTGTTCAAGCGGACTCATGCCGTGAAGGTGGTCGTCGACCATCACGCCACGGCGGAAGACCTCGGTGCCATGTACTTCAAGGACATCGAAGCCGAAGCCACCGGCGCGCTGGTGTTCCTGGCGGCGGAATCGCTCGGCATCCCGATCACGCCGCCGATCGCGCGGGCGTTGTACTGTGCCATCGCCACGGATACCGGCTGGTTCCGGTTCTCGTCCACGACTGGCGAAACGATGCGCATCGCGGGCCGGCTGATCGAACTCGGGGCCGAGCCGTGGTTGCTCTACCAGTCACTTTACGAACAGAATTCGATGGGCCGGATCAAGCTGGCCAGTCGCGTGCTGGGGCGGATCAAGCTGGATTGTGCCAACCGGGTTGCCTCGACTTTCGTCCGCTGGGATGACTATGCTGAGACCGGCGCCGAGCCCCCCGACACCGAGGACCTCGTGAACGAGTGCCTGACGATCGCCGGGATTCAGGTCGCCTTCATCGCCATCGAACAAAGTAACCGCAACATCAAGGTGAGTCTCCGCAGCCGCTTCCCGATTGATGTGGCCCAGGTGGCCCAGCAATTCGGAGGCGGAGGCCACAAGCAGGCCGCCGGGGCGATCATGCCGGGGCCGCTGGTGAATGCTCAAACCAAGGTGCTCGCCGCGCTGACTTCACTCCTGCAAACGTAACCCGCCCAACCGAACCGTTTCTCTCCCGTGAGCAGCTGTGTTGAAACTTCCCGCCGAATGCTTCGCAGCTTGAGATCATCATCCAGCAAGAGCTTTATGAGCAGTGTCCGCCGTCGCCTTGTCGAACGTTGAGAGGCCAGTATCGGTCATTGCGTCTCAGGTGACGAGGAACGACGACTGAGTGTCGAACGTGAATGATGTGTGGTCAGTGAATTCATTTGCGAGGTGTGATTGTGACTGAACAGACGACGAAAGAGGCTCAGACACGGGATGCCATTCCCCGACGCAGTTTCACGCGTCGCGCGCTGGCTGTCGTTATCGGCGGCGTGACGGGTCTCGTGCCGGCTCTGGTTGGGCTGGCATCGTTTCTGAATCCGCTGCGGAAAAGCGTGCAGGCTCGACAGCGGCCGGATGGTTTCGATGCGGAAGGGTTCGTCAAGGTGACGAGACTCGAAGCCCTTGCGGGAGAATCTCCCGGTCGGTTTCAAATCATCGCCAATCGCAAGGACGCGTGGAACACGTTTCCGAAGGAACCGATCGGCGCCGTATATGTCCAGAAGGTCAGCGACACCGAACTGCGAGTGTTCAATGTCGAATGTCCGCACGCCGGCTGCTCCGTGGACTATAAGGCTGACAAGCGGGGATTCCTCTGTCCCTGCCACAACAGTCTGTTCGCGCAGACAGGCAAACGCAGCGAAACGAGTCCAAGCCCGCGCGATCTAGATAGCCTTGAGTACAAGATCCAGGACGGTGACGTGTGGGTTAAGTTCGAGAAATTCAAGGCGGGAGTCAAAGAAAAGCACGCAACATGAAAGCAATCCGCGAGTGGCTGGATGACCGCACCGGCTATCGGCACCTGCTGTACGAGGCGCTCTACGAAAACGTTCCCGGTGGGTCGCGCTGGCGCTACGTGTGGGGGAGCACCCTCGTCTTCACGTTTGCCGTGCAGTTGATCACCGGGATGTTTCTGTGGATGGCGTACAGTCCCAGTTCGACGAACGCCTGGGAAAGTGTGTACTACATCCAGCACGAGATGCTCCTGGGTTGGATGCTGCGTGGCATCCACCACTTCACTGCACAGGCCATGATTGTGCTGCTCGCGCTGCACTTGATGCAGGTGGTGATCGACGGAGCGTACAAAGCGCCGCGCGAAATCAACTTCTGGCTCGGGTTGATCCTGCTCAAGATTGTTCTCGGCTTGTCGCTGACAGGCTATCTCCTGCCGTGGGATCAGAAGGGCTACTGGGCGACCAAGGTCGCTACCAACATCGCGGGGATCACGCCGGTCGTCGGCGATCAGGTGCAGAAGCTCGCGGTGGGAGGCCTTGACTACGGTCACCACACGCTCACGCGATTCTTCGCACTGCACGCGGGACTGTTGCCGGCGCTGCTCGTCTTCTTCCTTGTCCTGCACATTTACGTCTTCCGTCGGCATGGCATCACGGCGCCCGATGATGAATGGCAGGGCCAGCGCGACACGACATTCTGGCCCGACCAGGTGTTGAAAGACGGCGTCGCCTGCCTGGCCGTGCTCGCCACCGTGCTGTTCTTTGTCGTGTGGCATGGATTCAATTCAGGCAGCGGCGCGGAACTCGGTGCGCCCGCCGATCCGGCGGAATCGTACTCGGCCGCGCGCCCCGAATGGTACTTCCTGTTCTTGTTCCAGTTCCTCAAATACTTCCCGGGTGAATCCGAAGTCATCGGAGCGATGGTCATTCCAGGCGCCGTCGTGGGTTTCATGTTCCTGATGCCCTTCACTGGCCGTTGGAAGCTCGGGCACCGATTCAACGTGCTGTTCGTTTTTGCGTTGCTGGCCGGAGTTGGAGTTTTGACCTGTTTGGCGGCGAAGGAAGACCGAGCCAACCCGGAATACGTCGCCGCCGTGAAAGCGGCCGATACGAACGCCGAACGAGTCAAGCAACTGGTCGAGTTGAACGGGATTGGACCCGAAGGTGCCGTCCATCTCCTGCGGCGCGATGCCAAGACTCAAGGCCCGAAACTGTTCGCGACGCATTGCGGCGTGTGCCACCGGTTCGATGGTCACGACGGTTCAGGAAAGGTGCCGACAGAAACCGCGACCGCGTCTGACCTCGGCAACTTCGGCACGCGCGACTGGATTCGCGCGATGATCACGGACCCCGCCGGAGACAAAAACTTCGGCGCGACCAAACACGGCTCGTGGAACGGCGAACCGCTCGAAGACCGCTTCGCTGGAGGGGCGATGGCCGAATGGGCCACCGAAAACGTCAAGTCGGGCCAGATGAAAAAGGAAGAGATCGACGGTGTCGTGGAATTCCTGATCGGTCAGGCCGTGGCTGGCGGCGGCCGACGTGATCTCGATCCGCCGCTGTTCGACGCCGAAGCGACCGGCAAGGAATTCTTCGCGTCCGGCTCCGACAACGTCACCACGTCGTGTTACGGCTGCCACGAAATGAAGATCGACGACGAACTTTTCAAGGCCGGCTCCGATGCCATCGCCGCCGCGCCCGATCTGACCGGCTACGCTTCAGAGAAATGGCTCAAGGAATTCATCGGGAATCCCGGCGACAAAAAGTTCTACGGCAAACGCAACGCCATGCCCGCGTTCGCCGGCACGCTGACCGACCTCGAACTCCAAATGCTCGTCGACTGGATCCTCCATCGCTGGCAGGAACCGCAGAAATAGGCCGAACCATCAACTTCCGTCTCCTCTCCCTTTGGGAGAGGGCTAGGGTGAGGACCAGTCATCGCCCAGCGCACCCTCACCCCGGCCCTCTCCCGAGGGGAGAGCGGGCAAGGCTGTCACGCGAGGCAACTCATGTCCAAAGACCGATCCTCCGACGAAGCCCTCTGCGCCCGAGGCGGCTGGTATCCCGAGTTCACGACACGGCCGAGCGCGCCCGCGATCTGGCAGACCACGGCGTTTGACATCGATGGGCTGTCGCAACTCGATGCGGTCAGCACCGGGCGCGAGAAGGGATACATCTACACCCGCGACGGCAATCCCAACCACGAAGCCTTCGCGCACGACGTGGCCGCGCTGGAGCGAGCCGAATCGGGCTGCGTGAGTGCTTCAGGGATGGGAGCGATGACCGCCGCACTCCTCGGCCACGTGAAATCGGGAGACCACGTCGTTGCTGCTCGCGTGCTGTACGGCCGCACGTCGCAGTTGCTCAACCACCTGCGAGACAACTTCGGCGTCGAAGTGTCGTACGTGGACGCGATGCAGCCGGCCGAGCTCCGGCAGGCGGTCCGATCGAACACGACGCTGTGCATCGTCGAGAGCATCTCCAACCCGCTGATGGAGGTGGCCGATCTGCCGCGGATCGTCGAAGCGGCCGGATCGGTCCCGGTGCTCGTGGACAGTACGTTCGCGACGCCCTGCCTGCTGCGGCCGATCGAACACGGCGCGAAGCTGGTGTTCCACTCGGCGTCGAAATATCTGAACGGCCACGGCGACGTGATGCTCGGCGTGGTCGTCGGCTCGCACGAAGCGATGCGTCGCGTGCGCGGGTTGGCCAGCCTGTACGGAGTCAACACGAACCCGTTCGAGTGCTGGCTGGCGTCGCGCGGCCTGCGCACGTTGCCGCTCCGCATGCGACACGTCTCCGAAACCGCGCTCGAACTGGCCCGGTTCCTGAAAGCCCAGCCCGGCATCACCCGCGTGTTCTACCCCGGCCTCGAAGATCACCCCAGCCACGACATCGCCCGAAAAATGTTGCCGAACGGATTCGGCGGCATGTTGGCCTTCGATCTGCCCGGCGGCAAACCGGCCGTCGAAGCGCTGTTCAAAGCGCTCGGCCACACGATTCCGTTCGCACCCACGTTGGCCGACGCGCGCACGACCGTGTCGTACCCGGCCGGCACGTCTCACAAGTTCATCACGGCCGCCGAACGCGCCGCCCTCGGCATCACCGACGGCTTGGTCAGGCTGTCGGTGGGACTGGAATCAGTGAACGACTTGAAACGCGAGATCGGTGCCGCGCTGCAGGCGGTCACGTGAAGGGGTCGGGGGTCGAGAGTCGCGGTAGGGTGGGACCAGCGTAGCGCAGGCCCACCGCCCATCATTCACATGACACCAAACTGGTGGGCCTGCGCTCGCTGCGCGAGCTGGTCCCACCCTACTTTCGCAGGAACCAATCGCGCGTCGTCGTGTCGCTCTTGAAGAAATCGAACAGCAGGCGGCCGACCTTGCGTTGACCGGACGCCGACTGGTGTGTGCCATCGCCCGGGACGTCGGTTTCTTCCCACATGAAGCCGTCCGCGACTCGCTTCGTCGTGCCGTTGGCCCACAGGTACGGACCCCAGCTCAGCCACGGCGACTTCACGTCCCCCTTTGCCGAATTGAAATTCAGCGCGGCGTTGCCTTTGAGCTGCTCTTCAATCAACCACTTGACCGAGAACGCCGATTCGTAGGCGTACGGTTCCGGGTTGAGCGAGGTCGTGGCGTAGCCGCCGTACGTGCGGCTCGACAGGTACGCCAGCTTGCAGTTCGGAAACCGATCGGTGAGGACTTGCACGATGCGGGTCAATTCGGCTTGCAGCGTCTGCGCGTAGCGCGGGAAACCCTGCGACGGCCCGGCGTCGGCTTGCTTGATCCACGCGATCTGCACCTGATCGCGAGTCACGCCCGCCTGCTGCAGCCGTTGATCGACCGTGCCCCAGTATTGCGATCCGCGCCCGCCGTCGTCCGGATTCTGAATGGCCGCGGCCGTCATGCCCCCTTGCGCCCCGTTCACGAACAAAAACCGCGGGTTCTTCCCCGATTCATCGGCCAGCGCCTGCTGAAATCCTTGCGACGATTGCGACGTGTTGCTCATGCCGATCGACAGCAGGACGATCCGCCCCTGCGGATCCGGCTTGCCGGCCGCGTTGAGCGGCTGCACCTGCCGCGCCAGTTTCAGACCGGCCGCCTCGTGCGCGGCCGGTCGCGCGTTCTCGCCGTTTGGATACAGCCCGCCCGTGAAGCCGCGATACTCCGCCTTTCCCAATTCCGTGATCGGCTTGAACGACGACGTATCGGGCGACACGCGCTGCCCCGATCCTTCGCGGCGCGGCGCACCGCCTCCACCGCCACCCATCGCCAGCCCGACCAAAACATCCTTGCCGTCCTGTTTGCGTGCCAGGAACATCACTTCGGCGTCGGGTTTGAACTCCGCCAGTTGCTCCGCCAGCGCCTTGCCCGATGTCCCGCGAAACTGCGTCCGGTCGTTCGCCGTCAGTTCGATGTCCTTGCCATCCACCGTGAGCGTGATCGTCCGCCGCTCGGCATCCACTTTCTTGACCTTAACCCGCTGCGGCCGGTTTCCGTCGGCCGCACCCGGCGCGTTGCCGCCAACAGGTGCGTCGTCCAGTCGGAGGCCCGTCAGCGTGCCGCCGTCTCCCGCGCGCACGGAAATGTTGGCCCCTTCCTTGAACCCCTGGAGCCGTTCCGCCAGGTCCTTCCCCGTCGCGCCGAGCACCTGCGTGTCGTCGCTCAATTTGAACGTCTGATCCTTGCCGTCAATCGTCACGACGATCGAGCGTTTTTCGACGTCGAGCTTTTTCAACTTCCCGCGCTGGATCTCCTGCGCCGAGGCCACGCCCGCCGCGGCCGTCCAGATCGAGATGCTTGCCAACGCCAGAACGACGATGCGGCGGATCATGATTCAGCCTCCCGGGTTTTTCGAATTGGTGGACGAAGCGAATGCCTGCGGTGCCGGTCAGCATACCGTCAGGCGATCGGTTGGGACACGCCGTCGGGAGTCTGGTCGTCGTACAGTTCGCGTGCATCCGCGGACACGCGGATTGAACGGGTGTTCGCCGTGGCGAATCAATACGTCGTCGATCCGCCGGTAGCGGTGCGGCGCGAGCCGCCCGGCACGAGGAATTTGGGCCGCATCGCCGGACGGCTTGCGCCGTGCCGCGAAACCTCTCACCTGCCGCTCATCCAAGCTCCCACACCTGCACGAAGCCGGAGATGTCCGACGCCGCCAGCCATTTTTCGTCAGGCGAGAGCGTAATCGCACTCAGCCAATCGGTGAACTGACCGCCTCGCGGCTTGCCGATCGCGGCGATTTCCTTGCCGTCCTCAACCGTCGTGATCCGGAACTGCGTGTCGCGGCCGGACGAAAACAGATGTTTCCCGTCCGCCGAGAACGCCACGTCGGTCGTTCCGTATTTGTGACCGTTCACGCTGCGCAGGAGTTTGCCCGATGCCGTTCCGAGCAGATGAATCTTGCCGTCGCTCTCCTCGCCTCCCTGACCCGCCGCGAACAGCGAACCGTCGGGAGAAAACGCGAGCGCGATCAAGCCGTGGCCGATGAACTTGCTGTACTCGTACTGGTACTGGTACGGCGGATTTTTTTCCTTGGGGAACATGGTCGCGAGCAGATCGAGCTTCACGGCGGCGTCGGCGACGTTGTAGAGCCGCAAGCCGGCGGGATAATTGTTCCAGTCGCCTCCCTTGCGGCGGTACTGCGACACGAGCGCCGTTTGCCCATCGGCGGTGAGCGCGGCGGCGACCACCCAGGCCACACCGGGACACTGCCACCGCGCGACCTCCTTGCGGCTCGCCACGTCCCACACGATTACGAGGCCCGAATCATCGCCGCTGATGATCCGTTTTCCATCGCGACTGATCCCGAGCGCGTTCACCCAGTCGCGATGACCGGCCAACACGGCGGAGGCCGGTTGCGTGTCGATCGACTGGCCGGGCGCGTTCAGGATCGCGTCGCGCTTGTCGGGCGACACGCGTTTCGCCTGCCGCTCGCGACGCTCCACGTCGAGGACGATTTCTCCGCGCCCGGTCGGATTCGCCGTCAGGTCCCACATGCGCAGCGTGCGGTCGAGGCTCGACGAAACGAGCGTCGCGCCGTCCGGCGTCGCAACCAGATGCGTCACGCCGTTCGTGTGCCCTTCGAGCCACCGGACGGGCGGCGGCGTTTCGAATCCATCGACCTCCTTGCCTTGCTCGTCCTGCACCTTCGCGGCCACCGGCGTTTCGGGCAGGTCCCACACCAGCACGACCCCGTCATGATTCGCCGCCGCCAGCCGTCGATGCGACCCGGCGAAGGCCACCGCCATCGGCCACGCTCCTTCGAACGGCAACCGCCACGCGGGGCGAATCTTGTCGGCGGTGAATTCGGGCATGGGGCAGCCTCGGGTGAAAGTTGTCGTAGGACGGCCCTTCCGGGCCGTCTCTGTTGATTGAAACTCAAGTTGAATGCTGACAGACGGCCCGGAAGGACCGTCGTACGGAACTACGCCAGCAACTCCTTGACGACGTTGGAACCAAACGGCGCGATGGGCACCGGGCGCGAGCCGGCAAAGTGTTCGGTGTTCGGGGCGATGCCGAGCGCTTCGTAAATCGTCGCGAAGAAATCGCCTTCGGTCACCTTGCCGGACGTGACGTCGTGGCCATCGCGGTCGGTTTCGCCATGAATGAGGCCCCCCTTCACGCCGCAACCGGCCAGCGCGGTACTCCACGCTCGCACGTAGTGATCGCGGCCCGCGCGGTTGTTGATCTGCGGCGTCCGGCCGATCTCGCCCATCCAGACGATCAGCGTTTGGTCGAGCAGCCCGCGATCGGCCAGGTCGGTCATCAGGCCGGCCCACGCGAATTCCATCGGCGCGAGCAGCCCCTTGTGGCCGGTGAAATTGTCGGTGTGGGTGTCGTACCCGCTGTGACCGACCTCGACGAACGGCACGCCGGCCTCGACGAGTTGCCTCGCCAGCAGACAATTCCGGCCGAAGAAACTGTCGCCGTACTGCGACTCGTACTTCGTCCACTGTTCGTCGATCTTGAACGTGCCCAGCGCACTTTGCAGCCGGCGGGCGCTGGCATACGCTTCGACGTGCATCCGGGCCGTCTCGGCCTTGTGACGCGTGGCGTGGATGTCTTCGAGGAACATCCGCAGGTCGTTCCGCCGCGACTCGACATCGGGCTTGATGGGCGAGCGGGCGAACGGCGGGAGTTGCCCGTCGTGTCCGAGACCGAAGGGCTGATACTTCGGGCCGAGGAACCCCGATCCCGACTCGCCGTTCGATCCAATCTTGATGAAGTTCGGCAGGGCGGAGTCCTCGCGGCCGAGATACCTGGCGACCACGGCGCCGATCTCCGGGAAACGGATGTTGGCCGCCTCGGAGTAGGCCGTGTGCATCAGGTGGATCCCCTGCGGGTGATCGACCTGCGACGTGCGCATCGAGCGGATCACGCACAGCTTGTCCATGTGCTTCGCGATCGTCGGCATCCATTCGCAGATTTGCGTGCCCGCGACGTTCGTGGAAATGGGCCGCGCGGGACCGCCGACCGGACGGCCGACCTTCATGTCAAACGTCTCGAACTGGCTGGCCCCGCCATTCATCCACAGCAGGATGCAGTGCTTCTGCTTTTTCTGAACGTCATCGGCCAGCGCGAGCGAATGGAACAGCCCGCCCCAGTTCATCAGCGTCCCGCCGGCCGTCGTGGCGACGCAACCCTTGAGCAGCGACCGCCGGGAAAGGTGTTCGTGGCGTGGACAGTTTGATTGCATAGATTCCTCCGCATCAAGTCAGCTCAAGTCTGTTGCAGCGTGATCATGTCCACGCAGTTCGGGTGCCACGGGCGGCTTGTCCGCCCGTGCAAGCCTCGCATCAGGCACTGGCAGCAAGCTGCCAGTGGCACCCACGCGTAAGCACCGCTCGATCAATGTCTGTCGTATTGTCGCCTTTCGCTCCGCGAAAGGGCGTTCTTTCGCAGAGCGAAAGACGACACTTATTTCTCGAAAGGTGCCAAATGTCAGTGATTGAATCGAAACTCGCTGCACGTCATCAACGCCCAGATCGCTTCGCGCAGCCGCTCGGCGGGCTGGTCCTTCGTGTCGAGATACTCGACGAATTTGGATCGCTCTTCGTCAGTGGGAGGCCGCGTGAGGATGGACAGGAACAGCCGGTCCACACGGTCGGGCCACGCGGCGTCGGACTTGGCGATCGCGTCCACCAGGCCTCCCTTTTCCGAAACGATCAGCCGTCCAAGCTCGCCGTTGTTCAGATACAGATGCTCCTGCATGCCTCCCTGGAAATCCCCGACTCCGTTGTTCGGTTCGCCGAAGAATCGCTTCACGTAGTCCCACGTCACGCCGTGGAACCGTTGCTCGGACTTCTTGCCCGACGCGCTGAACACGTCGTCGAACCCGGTGGCGATGCGCCACGATTCCAGCAGCTCCTCAGCCGACAGCGGCCGTGTGCGCGCCCGCTCGAACCAGCGCGGCTTGGCGTCGGTCACGTCGCCGCCCGCGCCGAGTTGGTACGTTCGGCTGTTGCACATCTCGCGCAGCAGCCATTTCATGTCGAAGCGGTGGGCGGCAAACTCCGCGGCCAGCGCGTCGAGCAATTCCGGATGGCTTGGCTTGTTCGATGGGCTCATGTTGTCCACCGGCTGCACGATCCCGCGTCCCATGAACTGCGACCACACGCGATTGACCGCCGCCCGAGCGAACATCTGGTTGTCCGCCGCCACGACCCACTCGGCCAGTTTGTCCTTGCGGGAAAACTTCGGCGGCGGAGGCGGTTCGCCTTCCTTCGGCCGCTTCTCGTCTTTGAACTCGGCGGTCAGGTCGGGTTCGTCGAGCGCGGCGGCGAGCAGGAACTTCGGCTTCACGACGTCACCCGACTTGCCCGGCTTGGCATCTCCGGCCGGGCCGCCGAACCGAATTTCACCCGTGTTCATTTCCGCGACGAACACCTTGTCGAGCTGCCCCGCCTTGCCCGCGCGGATCGTCGTCAGCCGCGAGAAGAACGCCGCGAGGCCGAAGAAATCCTGCTGCGTCCACGGTTCATACGGATGGCTGTGGCAGCGCGCACACTGGAGCTGCACGCCCAAAAACGTCTGGCTGACGGCCATCGCGGCATCTTCCGGCCGGCCCGCGTACTGCACGAGATACATCGGGGCCCCCTGCTCGGCGGAGTTCCCCTCGGCGATCAGGAGCGCGCGGGCGAGTTGATCGTACGGCAGGTTGTTCGCGAAGGACTCCTGCAGCCACTTCTGGAACCCCTCGCGTTTGGGCGCGTCGTACCCGGGCGGATGCCGGCCGAAGTAGACCATGTCCCACACGTCCGCCTGATGCCGCGCGTGGCGGGAATCGTCGAGCAGCCGGTCGATCAGCTTGGAGCGTTTTTGATCGTCCGCGTCGGCGAGGAACGCTTTCGCTTCGTCGCATGTCGGAATGACCCCGGTTAGGTCGACGGACACTCGACGCAGGAATGTGGCGTCATCCGCCGGTGACGCGGACGAAACTCTCTCTCGATCCCACGCCGATCGAATGTGCGCATCGATCAAATCTCGTAGCGGCGTCTCCGCCTGCAGCGCCGCCGGTAGACACAGCCGCGCGGCCAGCACCACGCCGACGGCTTGAATTCCGATCGCGATTCGCACGGTCAACGGCCCAGCAGTAAATCGGTTGTCGTCTTCCGGCCACGACATCGCGGCCGGCCTCGCATCAGTGGATGCCGATTCTAAACGTGACCGCCAGCGATCGCAAACTCGTTTCAGGCACCGAAGGACGGCCCTTCCGGGCGGTCAGTCGCACGGTGACGGCTCGGAAGGGCCGTCCTACGAATCGGGACACGCCACCGGGACGTGCGCTGCCTTTCGTTTCGAACACGATCAACCGTAAAATCGCGTCGCTGGCGTCGGTACCGGCCAGCCGGAATCCGAATCGCCACGCAGGAGGCTGACCGTGAAATCTGATGGGAGACGTGCCATGCCGAGAATCTGTCTGGTGCTCATGTGCCTGCTGCCGCTGACGTTTGCCGGGCCTTTCGCCGTCGCGGACGACCTCGTCCCGCCGAAGGAAGTGCGGTTGGTCTACTCCAACGGTCAACACAACGCGTTCACGGCGCTGCGGCGGTTTCGCGGAGCCCTCTGGCTGGCGTTCCGGACGGCGAAGGATCACAACTCGGGCGATGGCGACATTCTGGTTTTGAAATCGACCGACGGCGAAGCCAGGTCGTGGACCGAGGCGTTTCGCCTGAACGTCGTTCCCGACGACCGCGACCCGCAGTTTCTGGTCACGGACAAGCGGCTGTTCCTGTACGACGCGGCCATGACCGGGCCTGAGCTGACGACTTACCTTGTGTTCACGGACGACGGCCAAACGTGGTCCAAGCCGCAGCCGGTTTACCTGCCGCGGTTCATCGTCTGGAAACCGTTCGAACACGACGGCAAGTTTTTCTCGGCGGCTCACAAGAAGGACGAAGTCAGCGGCGGCAAGGGGCGCGAAGTCCATTTCATCACGTCCACCGACGGGATCAATTGGGAGAAGCTGTCGACCATTCGCGCCGGCAATTGGGAGAGCGAAACGACGGTGTACCTCGATCCGAAACATCACGCGACCGCGTTCCTCCGCCAAAAGTACGGCAGCCCGCCGGCTCAGATTCTCGAAGCCGATCCGCCGTACGCCGACTGGAAGTCCCGCCCGTCCGACGTCGGCCACTTCTCGGGCCACAGCGTTCACACGTTTCGCGGAGTGACCTATCTGATGAGCCGCACGATGGACTATTCGAAAAAGCCCGTCGGCACCGGTTCGATGCTCTACACGTTCGCCAACAACAAGCTGACTCCATACTGCCAGCTCCCCTCCGGCGGCGACTGCGCGTACCTCGAAGCGGTCGAGCAGGGGGACAACATGCTGGTGAGTTACTACTCGTCGCACGAAGGGCCGACAAACATCTACCTCGCGGTGATCCCGCTCAAGCGCTGATTGATGCCACGGCTGCGTCGGCCTTACGAGCCCGTCGAAAAAGTCGTGGCACAAGCTGCCAGCTTGTGTTTTCCTCGTGAAATATGAGCAAGCAAGCTGCTTGCTCTACGTTTTTCAACAGGCTGTTACGCGATCCTCGGCACAGTTCATGCTCTCCCGATTCTGCCTGACGAACGGTATCCTGCGTCCGAACTGAAACAGGAGGCACTCCCATGCGAACGAACATCGGCCACCGGGTGGCGGTCCTTTCCGTCACGGTTTTCCTCCTCGCAACATCACTGCAAGCCCGAGGCGCGGACTCGGGGGCGAATGTCGAAGCGGAGGCCGTGGCCGGTCAGCCGTTCGGCGTCGGGCGCGTGACGGTCACTTTCCCGGTTGGACGCGCCGCCAATCTGAGGTCGGGGCACGGGGTGTGGCTGTTTGAAAAGCAAGGCCGGGCGCTCTACCCGTCGTTTCAAACGTCCACGCTGCCGCAGCCAAACCAACGCACCAAGGTGCAATCGGCGACTGCATACTTTCTGTTCACAGGGAAGGATCTGCTCGAAGTTTCGATCGACATCGACGACAGTCACCCCGTCACGGTGAAGCCGGTGGATGACCCCGCGGCCCATCCGCGGCTGCTCGCGGACTGGTGGCGATGGTTCGGGGCGGCCGTGTCCGATGCGGCGCAGACCGACGGCTACCCGCAACAGGCGGACAACTACTTGCAGGCGATGCTCGCCCGGCGGCTCAAGCTGACGCCGGCAAAAGTCGGGCGGCGCTGGTCCGGGTACGATGACCTCGACGGCTTGTTCGGCACGCTGATGGGTGCTGAGTCGGTGCGCCTCGCGATGCAGAAGGATACGATCCTGATCGGGCCGGGAGACGGTGCCGAGGAAACGAACCAACCGCTGCCGATCGCCGCAGCGCCGCCCGCCGTCACGCTGCCGAATGTGCCGGGTGAAATCGACATCGAACCACTGGCGAAGCACGTCCCGGCCGAGTGCTTTTACGTGCGTTGCGGCCGGTTCGCCGACTACCAGTGGCTGCGGCAGACGCTGGACGAGTGGGGCGGCGACTTGCGAAACCTGGTCGCGGTGCGCGGGATCGACTACGGCCTGCGCGAGCGCATCGAACGGCAGTTGGCTCTGCGCGAGACCGTGTTCTCGAAACTGTTCGGCGACCGGGTGATCGACGACCTGGCCGTCGTCGGCACGGACACGTTCTTCCGCGAGGGTGCGTCGTTCGGCATGTTGTTCCATGCCAAGAATTCGACCGTGTTGCATGTCGCGTTGTCCAAGCTCCGCAACGAAGCACGCGAGGCGACACCGAACGTCAGCGAAGAAACCATCAAGATCGACGGGCATCTCGTGTCGAAGCTATCCACGCCGGACAACGTCGTGCGGTCGTTCCACGCGGTGGACGGCGACTTTCAACTGGTCACGACATCGCAGTCGCTCGTCCAGCGGTTCTTCGAAGCGGGCCGCGGCGTGGAATCGCTCGGCGGGCTGCCGGAATTTCGCTGGGCGCGGCACGTCATGCCGCTCGCGCGCAACGACGCCGTGTTCGTGTACCTGTCCGATCCGTTTTTCCGGTTGCTGGTCGGGCCGCGATACCGGGCCGAGATGACTCGCCGGTTCCGCTCGGATGCCGAATTGGAATTGATCGAACTCGCCCGCCTCGCCGCCAGGGCCGAGAAGCGGCCGGCCGACACGATCGAACAGCTCGTTGCCGGCGGGTTCCTCCCCGAGACGTTTGGCCGGCGCTCCGACGGCAGCCGGATTGTCATCGCGGCGGCGGATGCGGCTCCGACTGACAGCCTCCGCGGCCAGCGCGGCAACTTCCTGCCGGTGTTCGATGTGGACGTGCCAAAGCTGACGCCGTCCGAAGTCATCGCGTACAAATCGTTCGCGTCGGCGTACGCTCGGCAGTGGCAACGGATGGACCCGGTGATCGTCGGCCTCCGCCGCGAACTCACCGGCGCTGCGGCCGATCGCCGCGAGAAAGTCACTTTCGACGTTCACCTCACTCCGTACGCTCAGCAGCACTACGGTTGGTTCGCGGGGTTCCTCGCCGCGCCGGACATGAAACAGATCGCGCCGCTACCCGGCAACGTCATCGAAGCGGAAGCGCTCGTGGGCCAGATCGCCGGCCGAGATCACACGACGCGGGTGTTCGTGGGGTTGCTGGATCACGAACCGGATTTCTCGCTGCACCACGGCGCCGTGGTTTTGCACAACGTCGAGAATCGGGCGCCGTTTTACATCGGCGAGGCGCAGCCGACGCGGTTGATCGATCTGCTGGGGGCCCAGGGCGATTCGTTTGATGCCGAGGGCTACGGGCATACCGATCGCGGGGGGTTCGCGCAGTGGCGGCGAAAGGTCGAGGGTTTCGTGCTCGTTTCGTCTCACCGCCGGGTGCTGGAGGAAGTCGGCACGAAACTGCACATGGAACCAGCCGCGCGGCCGGCTCAGGTCCGCGTGCGGTTGAACGACCTGTCGCAATCGCAATGGTCGGGGCTGCTCAACGCGTACGGCTACGCGCGGTCCCGGGAAACTTCGGACGGCAACGTCCAGTTCTTTCACACGCTCATGCGGCAGTTGCATGTCGAACCGGACCAGTGTCCCGACGTGACGCAACGCATCCTCGGCGGGCGGCCGGTCTGCACGCTCGGCGGAGCCTACGTGCGTCGCGAGTTCGGTCCCGGCCCCGTGCGGTGGGCTTCGACGGCATGGCAGTCGGATGACCGGTTCGCCGAGAGCCGCATCCCGCGGGACTTTCGCTTCGCGTTCCTCGACTGGCTGAGACGGATCGAGGTTGAATTCAGCATCGACGCCACGACGCTGACGACTCACGTCGAGCTGGAATTGCAGCCGAAACCCAAGAGACCGTAGGCATCACGCTCCGCGTGATGAATGCGTCACGCGGAGCGTGACGACTACAATCAACCCGGCTTGAATTCCGGTCGGTCGTGACTATACTGGCCTCCTTCGCCAGCTGGCCGTGGCGGCTGGAAGTGTGGACTTTGCGGGAAGGAAATTCATCATGGCGATGCAGTGTGACGTGTGTGGCAAGCAGCCGGTGCGCGGCAACATGGTCGAGCGACGCGGCAAGGCCAAGTATCTCGGCGGGAACGGCCGCAAGACAACCGGCATCACACGGCGGGCGTGGCGTCCGAATTTGCAGAAGATCAAATGCCAGGTCGGCCCCAGCGTGGTGACGCGACGGGTCTGCGTGCAGTGCATCCGCAGCGGCAAGATCGTCAAGGCCGTCGTTCGCAAGCCGTTCACGATCGCGGCGGAGGCGAACTGAGCGGTCGCGGCCGCTTGGTATTGGCCAGTCGAACGGCGATTGGGTCTGTGTGAGAGTGTGAGGGTGACAGGGTGTGAGGGTCATCGCCTCGCACAGCGTCAAATCCCCGTCACCCTCGTACCCTCAACCTCTGGCACTGGTCGCTTGTAGGAACGCACGGCAGTTCACAGCGAACCGCCAATCCACGGAGCTAGGAGAACCAACCATGGCCACGCAACTGACTCGAGCGGACGTCGAGAAGGTGGCGTTGCTCGGCCGGCTCAAGTTGTCCGACGCGGAACTCGATGCCTCCACGAAGACGCTCGGCCAGATCATCGAATACGTCGAGCGGCTGAACGAGGTGCCGACCGACGATGTCGAACCGATGGTACACGCGGTCGAGTTGAGCAACGTCTTCCGGCCGGATGAAGTTCGCCCGTCGCTGCCGCGCCGCGAGGCGCTCGCCAACGCGCCCAAGTCCGACGGCAGCTTTTTCCTCGTGCCGCAGATTCTGGACGAGCGGTAGTGTAGCCGGCTCACGCCGAGAGCCGATGGCCGCGTTTCGTCCAGGTGATTTCCGCTCTCGTCGAGAGCGGGCTACACTACCGGCGAACTGTTTTTTGGCACGCCTTCATCTGTCCGACTTCTGCCTTCCGATGTCCCTCCTCGGCGCGACTACGAACGAACTGCTGACCCGGCTCGAACGGGGTGACGTGTCGAGCGTCGATGTCACGACGGCGTGCCTTGACCAGATCGCGGCTCACGACGACAAGGTCAAGGCGTTTCTGCTGGTCGATCGCGAGGCGGCGCTGGAGCAGGCTCGGGCGGTGGACGCGAAGCGGAAGACCGGGCAGCCGGTCGGCAAGTTGGCGGGGCTGCCGGTCGCGCTCAAGGATGTGGTTTGCACGAAGGGCGTGCGGACGACTTGCGCGAGCAAGGTGCTGGCGAACTTTGTCCCGCCGTACGATGGGCATGTCGTCGAGCGGCTGAAGGGGGCCGACGCCGTGTTGATCGGCAAGACGAACATGGACGAGTTCGCGATGGGGTCGTCCACCGAGAACTCGGCGTTTCAGGTCACGAAAAATCCGTGGGACCTCACGCGCACGCCGGGCGGTTCGAGCGGCGGGTCGGCGGCGGCAGTGGCGGCGGGGATGGCTCCGCTGGCGATCGGGAGCGACACCGGCGGTTCGATCCGCCAGCCGGCGGGGTTCTGCGGCGTGGTCGGGATGAAGCCCACTTACGGACGTGTCTCGCGGTTCGGTCTGGTGGCGTACGCGAGTTCGCTCGACCAGCTTGGCCCGTTCGCCGGCGATGTGTCGGGGGCGGCGCTGCTGCTCGAAGTCATGTCCGGCCACGACCGCCGCGACAGCACGAGCGTCAACGTGCCGGTATCCGAATACACACGCACGGTCGATCAGCCGTTGGCCGGATTGCGGATCGGCATCGCTCGCGAACATTTCGTGGAAGGGCTTGACCGCGAAGTCGAATCGGCAATCCGGACGGCTCTCGACGTGTACCGGAAGCTCGGCGCACAGGTCAACGAAATCTCGCTGCCGCATTCGCCGCATGCGGTCGCCGTGTACTACCTCGTCGCGCCGTCCGAGGCGTCGAGCAATCTGGCGCGTTACGACGGGGTCCACTACGGCCACCGAGCCGCCTCGTTCGCGAACATGATCGACATGTACGCGGCCAGCCGGGGCGAGGGGTTCGGCGCGGAGGTCAAACGCCGGATCATGCTGGGGACGTACGCTTTGTCCGCGGGCTACTACGACGCGTACTATTTGAAGGCTCTCAAAGTCCGACGGCTGATCCGGCAGGATTTCGATCAAGCGTTCCAGCAAGTTGACGTGATTGCGTCGCCGGTCGCTCCGACGCCGGCGTTTCGAATCGGCGAGCTGGTGAACGACCCGCTGGCGATGTACCTGAGCGACATCTACACGATCAGCGCGAACCTGGCCGGTCTGCCGGGCATCTGCCTCCCCGCCGGATTCAGTTCGACCAGCTTGCCGATCGGCCTGCAACTTTTGGCTCCGCCGTTCGAGGAGGAACGCCTGTTGCGGACGGCTCGGATGTTCGAACGCGAAACCGACTGGCACACGCGGCAAGCGAAGCTTTAGGTCGGTCACGCGTTCACGTTGTCTCCAAACGGTCGGAAGCGTAGCATGCCCACAGTCCTTCGCGTTGGTCCGTACCGGTTCTTTTTCTACGCGGGTGACAAGACCGAGCCACCGCACGTTCACATCGAACGTGACAACAGCGAGGCCAAGTTTTGGCTTGAGCCGGTGAGACTGGAGAGAAGCAACGGCTTTTCGAGGAAGGAAATCAATCGGCTTCACGACTTGGTGGTCGAGAATCAAACGTACTTGATGGAGAGTTGGCATGAGTTCTTCAGTGACTGAGTCTACTGCGGTCGCTGCCGTGCAAGTTTTTGTCACCGACGACACGTTGACCGTCGAATTGTCGGACGGGCGCACTGTTTCTGTGCCGCTGGCTTGGTATCCACGTCTGTCAAACGGCACTCCCGACGAGCGCGGTCGGTGGCGGCTGATCGGTAAGGGAACCGGCATTCACTGGACCGACTTGGACGAGGACATTAGCGTCGAGAATCTGCTGAGCGGACGTCCGTCGGGCGAAAGTCAGGCATCATTCCAACGCTGGCTGCAGAGCCGAATTGCAGGTGGTAAGTGATGACCTTCACAGTCGAAACCGAGCGTGAACAGGACGGCCGCTGGATCGGAGAGGTTTCCGCGATACCCGGCGTGCTGGCCTACGGTCAGACATGCGAGGAAGCGGTCGCCCGTGTTTGACTGTAGCTGAACTCGCAAGAGTTCAGCGGTTTGGCATGTGCGGCTGAATTCTTGCGAATTCAGCTACGCTGTTTGAACGAATCTGAAAAGATGAGCGACGCGACCCGCAATCCGCCATCAATACAACCCGCCGAAACAGTCTCCAATCCACTGCCAGACTTTTCGCCGGAATCGGCCGCGGCCCCTCCCAATTCGGAACCGGAGTGCCCGGTCGCGATTGGTCGCTTTCAAGTCGTCTGCAAACTGGGAGCCGGTGGTTTTGGCACGGTCTTCAAGGCCCACGATCCGGAACTGCACCGCGATGTCGCCATCAAGATTCCGCACCGCCGTCACATTGAGAACCCTGAGGACGTTCAGGCGTACGTGAACGAGGCACGCCTTGTGGCGGGACTTGACCATCGGAACATCGTGCCGGTGTTCGACGTGGGACGCACGGACGACGGTTCGTGCTACGTGGTCTCGAAATTCATCGATGGTTGCAACCTGTCACAGGCCGTTCACGATCGTCGGCCGTCGCACGTGGAGACGGCGCAGTTGATTTCCATCGTGGCGGAAGCCTTGCATTACGCTCACCGTCGGGGCCTGGTCCACCGGGATATCAAACCCGGCAACATCCTGGTTGATGCCTCGGGCACACCCTTCGTGGTGGATTTTGGGTTGGCGCTCACCGACGACGATTTCGGCAAGGGATCGGGCTACGCGGGAACGCCTGGATATATGAGTCCAGAGCAGGTGCGAGGCGAAAGTCATCGCGTAGACGGCCGGTCTGATATCTTCAGCCTCGGCGTCGTCATGTATGAACTGCTGACTGGACGGCGGCCGTTTCGCGGCGAGTCTCCGGAAGACGTGCAGTTTCAGATCGTCGAACATGATCCCCGTGAGCCGCGCATGATCGACGACTCGATTCCCCGCGAACTCGAACGCATCTGTCTGAGGGCACTGGCCAAACGAGCCCGCGATCGGTACACGACGGCCAAAGACCTGGCGGATGATCTGAGCCACTTCCTGTCCAGCGCGGGCAGCGACGTCGCGGCGGGCGGCATCTCGATCGCGCCGCCGGGACCGGACCGGTCGATCGCCGCGCCTGCCACGGCCGCTCGACCCGGCACGGCCGGGTTGGAGACGCCACCATCGGACTCTCCGAGAAACTCGCCGTCGGATGTGCGACCGATCAAGGTCGTTCCCAAGGGGCTGCGATCGTTTGACGCTCGCGATGCGGATTTCTTCCTGGAACTTCTTCCCGGCGGGCGTGCTCGGGAGGGTTTGCCCGATTCGATCCGGTTTTGGAAATCGCGGATCGAGGAAATGGATGCGGACGCAACATTCTCGGTCGGACTATTGTACGGGCCTTCCGGCTGCGGCAAATCGTCATTGATCAAGGCGGGTTTGTTGCCGCGACTTGCGCCTTGCGTCCTGCCGGTCTATGTCGAAGCCACGGCGACGGACACGGAATCTCGAGTGTTGAAGGGACTGCGCAAGCAATGCCCTGATCTCAACGAGGGCTTGAACCTTGCGGATTCGTTGTCCCGGTTGCGGCGCGGACGCGGTCTGCCCACGGGCTGTAAGGTGCTGCTCATTCTGGACCAGTTCGAGCAATGGTTGCATTCGCCGCCGGAGCACTCGGAACTGTTGGCCGCGTTGCGGCAATGCGATGGGGGGCATGTTCAATGTCTGGTTTTGGTCCGCGACGATTTTTGGATGGCCGCCACGCGATTCATGCGCGAACTGGAGGTGCCGCTGCTGGAGGGGCAGAACTCGGCCGCCGTCGATTTGTTCGATCTGCGCCATGCCCGCCGGGTCTTGACCGCCTTTGGTTGCGCGTTTGGGTCTGTTCCGGAGAAACACGCTGAGCTGTCGTCTGAGCAAACGACGTTTCTCGAACAATCTGTCGCCGGGCTGGCTCAGGATGGCAAGGTGGTCAGCGTGTGATTGTCGCTGTTCGCCGAAATTGATGAAGGGGCGGCCTTGGACGCCAGCCAGCCTGCGTGAAGTGGGGGGCGCCGCCGGAGTCGGCGTCACTTTTCTGGAAGAGACATTCAGCGCCCGGACGGCTCCGCCACCGCACCGTTACCACGAAACAGCCGCCCGCGCCGTCCTGCAAGCGTTGCTCCCGCCGCAGGACACCGAGATCAAGGGGCACATGCGGACGCGCGACGAATTGCTCGCTGCGTCCGGCTATTCCGACCGACCCCGCGACTTTCAGGAACTGCTGCACCTGCTCGATGCCGAGTTGCGACTCATCACACCGGCCGAGTCCGACACAGGTGCTGACGGCTCCGTGAGTTCCTCGACCACAATCGTTGGCTATCAACTCACTCACGATTACCTGGTCCCCAGCCTGCGTGATTGGCTGACGAAGAAGCAGCGGGAAACACGGCGGGGGCGTGCGCGGCTGCTGTTGTCGGATCGCACCGGCGCGTGGAACGTGCATCCGGAGCCTCGGCACTTGCCGAGCCTGGCGGAACACCTGGCGATTCGTGCCTGGGTGCCCCGGCGGGAGTGGAGCGAGCAGGAGCGTCGGTTGATGCAGGTCTCCGGGCGCCGGCACCTCCTCCGCTGGGGAACATTGTTTGGCCTCTTGACGTTGTTCGTGCTCGCGCTCGCCATTGGATGTCCCGTCATCGCGCTGCGCGAAGCACAGCTCCGGCAACAAGCCGATAAGTATCGCGGCGAAAGCAATAGCAATCTGGCGCTGGCACGATCCCGGTTGGCGTCGCCCTCGTACTTGTAAGGACTGGAAGCGGCGTCGCAGGGACGATTCACCGACGCCTGCACGCTGTTGGTGAAGGCCTTGAAACAATTTGATGAAGCGGCGATGCACGTTTCGTCCGTTCATGATGAGAACTTCCTAAGGACGATTGGAGAGGTATCCGCGGATTTCCGCAGGCGGCTGGCAAATTACCTGCCGCAAGTGCCAAAGTTGCGCTCCCTGCTCAAGCATCCGGGGCAGGATCACGAAGTGGTGTTCCATCCATCGGGTCGGATGTTGGCGACCACCGCGAATAACATCTGCCGACTGTGGTCGATCGCAGGGCCGGACGACCAGGTGACGCTGAAGCACGAGTTCCAGGACGCCCGGTTCGCCCACTTCATTGGCGACGGCCACCGCATCGCGGTGACCAGTTCCGAGGGAGTGCTGCGTGTCTACGACACGCGAACCGGTCGGAAGCAAGAGCTTGAGATTTCACGAGTCAATTACGGTTTTGCTGGCCCTCCTCGAATCAGTCCGCGTGGGCGATTTGTCGTTGCTGTCACGAAGGCGGATGACGAATCACACGCCCACGCCGACGTATGGAATCTGGAATCGTTGACGACCTGTTTCAAACTCGAATCGGGAAGCGTTGGCTCCCTATTTGACGGCGACTATCGGTTCAGCCCCAACGAAGACCGGCTGCTTTTGTACGATCGCCTGATCGAGCTTCCAACCGGTCGAACGGTTGCACCGGAAATCAATCATGGAGACTCTGGCTACAATCGCCAAACAACGTTCTCCCCGCGCGGTGAATTGCTGATTACTCAAACTGAGCGGTTTTTAGACGGCGAGCAGGAGTTGACGGAGTCGTTGTCGGAGTTTGGGATGTTTGATCCTTTCGATGATGCGTTCGGTTTGGTGGCGACGGATGACGGCGCGGAGGGTG
>Ga0233424_10001141_pt1 | contig 25545 bp, 26 predicted proteins | sample Watercolumn_Towu_FD_181011 | JGI IMG/M metagenome (GOLD analysis project Ga0233424, IMG submission 181011) | Freshwater microbial communities from Lake Towuti, South Sulawesi, Indonesia - Watercolumn_Towuti2014_125_MG | ecosystem: Environmental > Aquatic > Freshwater > Lake | place: Indonesia... | reverse complement strand
GCTGAAAAACACATCAAATTGTGTCTTCTCGGTCGTGAGCTGGTGCAGGGGAACTGAAACGAGATTCGTTTCCGAACCGTCTTCTGCCGAAATCTCGTACACCTCGAGGGTGAACGGGAGCTCGTTCATGGCAGGCAGAAATACTTCGTACCCAAACGAACTGTATTGCCCGATGTCCGCGGCGTGCGTCAGGTTGTAACCCTCCAACACGACGTCTCCGCCGGAATTTTTAATGCGCCAGGAAAATACCTGTTCAAACGTCCGGCCGAATCCCTGCACGAGCATTGGCGAAGCGACAGCCGAACCCGGCATCGGCGAAACGACGAACAGGCCCGGCGAAGACAGAACTTCGAAGACACTGGCCGTGATCTCGCGCGTCGCCAAATCACGCACGCCTGAAATACGGATGAGCAAACCGATGTCGTCGCCCGGAGGCAGACCGGATCCGTCGGAGAGAACCACATGCTCGCTCGATCCGTCAGCCAAATCCATTTGAAGCGAGACGCCCGTGGCATCCATCGCGCTAATGACGCCCAGCAGATTCGAAACATCCTCCGTGGTCGGTTGAGGAGCGGGGACAGGTTCCTCCGGAGTCGGATTCCTGAAGCATCCGATGCCGATCGCGAGCGCCGCGACAAGCAAAAACAATGTGTAGCGCGTGTTTCTCATGATAAGATGCTGGTAGCGTATATGACCTTATTTCTTCTGGCAATCTTCGCAGGTTTCTTGACGGTTTTGGCTCCTTGCATCCTCCCGATTCTCCCGATCGTTCTCGGAGCCGGAACCGGATCGCGCTGGCGTCCGGTGTTTGTCGTCATCGGATTCATCCTTTCCTTCAGCGTCTTTGGAGCAGCGTTCGCAACTGTCGGTACATTTATCGGCATCAGCAATGAAACGTTCCGTTGGATCGCTGTCGCTCTGCTGATCGTCTTTGGGGCGTCGCTCTTGTTTGAACGGACGTATCAAAAAATAACGGCCGCGGCATCGGCCCGGCTCGGCCAGCTCGGAGCCAAGGTGTCTGCGGGAAGCGTTGGAAAAACCTCTGCGTTTTCGGGATTGCTGGTCTGCATCAGCCTCGGGCTCATTTGGACGCCGTGCGCAGGCCCGATTCTGGGAACGATCCTGACGCTTGCCGCAACCAACGGGAATCCCTGGACCGTGGGACTCTTGTTCGCGGCCTACGGCCTCGGCGCCAGCGTACCAATGCTCGGCATCGCCTATGGAGGCGGATGGATCCTCTCGCAGATCAAAAAAATCGGCGCAAAGGCGGAGACGCTCAATAAACTGTTCGGCCTGCTGATCATCGCAACCGCGCTCGCGATCGCGTCCGGATACGACCGCGTCATCCAGTCCTACCTCGTTTCGTATTATCCGTCGCAGCTGACCCAACTTGAGCAAGGTATTGTGCCACAAACCGATCTGCCGAATCTGGGATCCATGCCGGAATTCCAGGGGATCGAGGGATGGATCAACTCCGAGCCGCTCACGACCGACGCACTCCGCGGCAAGGTTGTGCTCGTCGATTTCTGGACCTATTCCTGCATCAACTGCATCCGCACGTTCCCGTACCTCAAAGACTGGTGGAGCAAATACAAAGATGACGGGCTTGTGATCATCGGCGTGCACACGCCGGAATTCGAATTCGAAAAAGACTTCGGCAACGTGCGGGCGGCTGCGGAACAATTTGATCTTCGCTATCCGATCGCGCTCGATAACGCGTACGCGACGTGGAACGCCTACCGCAATCACTACTGGCCTGCGACGTACATCTTCGACCGCAACGGCGTACTGCGCTACACGCATCACGGAGAAGGAAATTACGACGCGACCGAGAGCACGATCCAGGAACTGCTGGGCGTTCAGGGCAACATGACACGGGAAGATCTGCCGGCGTTCGAGAGCATTCGCTCACCGGAAACGTATTTCGGCTGGGGAAGGGGCGAACGCTTCGCGAGCCAGGAAGCAGTCGTTCCTGATCAACGCGCGACCTATACGATTCCAAACACGGTTGCAAAAAACGAATGGGCGCTGGACGGACTTTGGACGATCAAGGAAGAATACTCGGAAGCGAGCGAGCCGGGCGCGTCGCTCTTGTTCCGCTTCGAGGCGCCGATCGCGAACTTCGTGCTGTCGCCGCCGGGAAACGGATCGGGCGACGTGAACGTCTATGTCGACGGAAAGTTCATCGAGACTATAACCGTCGATCGTCCAAGCCTGTACGAAGTCTGGAGCGGGGAGGCGGGAGAACACGATGTTCGATTGGACGTGCTCGATCCGGGGATAAAAGTCTACACGATCACCTTCGGGGCGTAGGGCTTGATCTCTGCGTCGAATTCTGCTACACTCCGCGGCACATGGCGGCTATAGCACAATGGTTAGTGCGCCAGATTGTGGCTCTGGTTATGAGGGTTCGATTCCCTCTAGTCGCCCCATCACGCTCAGCGTGACCAACGAAAAACGATCACGCTCAGCGTGACCGTTTTTCGTTAATCGACTTGGAAGCTCGCCATGACCGCTTCAGCCTCGTCTATGAGCTGATCTGATTGCGGCGAGACGTACGTCTTGGCTTTCATGACATAGACACGATCCGCGACATCCAGAATGTACACCATCTCAACGAAATTCGTCGCAAACCGCTCGTCCGGAAAACAGCCTTTGCGGCATTCGAGATAACTCTTGGCGCCGGTCACTCCTTCCAAATCCAGCGGTTCTTGCGCGATCGTGAAATCGTCCAGCGTGACCGCTCCAGCCCAGGCATCCACCCAGGCCTGAACCTCCGCTTGATCTGTCGTAAAATCGGAGACGGTTTGATCATACGCGAACCCGGCGTTCTTGCTTTGATACAGCACGTCGATCGTCACGGTTTCCGGGCCATCAAACATCTTGGACTTGGGTCCGTTGCGCAGCGTAAATAACATCTTCTGTCCCGGAATGAATTCTTGACCGAGCTCTTTTGCTTGCCAGCCCTCCGGAATCTGCAATGAGAACCCGTCGCCAGACAGCGTCTTCGTCGCCGTGGCGGAATCCGACGCTGCAGTCTGAGCGTCTTTGAGCGCTTGCGCAGCGAGCGATTCGATCGCGGCGTGATCCGTCGGTCCGGCGGTTACAGTGAGATACACAAGCGCGATCAATCCCGCGACGCCAAGGATGAAGAGAAAAATCACGAAAGGATGACGTTTCATAATGATGCGATACCCCCGGCAGGAATCGAACCTGCATCAAGGCCTTAGAAGAGCCCTGCTCTGATCCATTGAGCTACGGGGGTATGATCCATTGTCCGCCAGAGGCGGATCAGCCTCCGGCTGAAGCTACAGGGGTGTGAATGGTGTAGAATACAATAAACTATGAGGAGGAACAAGCCAATATAGTTGACGAAGATTCGCGGCATTTTCCTGCTAGAAACCTGGGTCGTGCTCGTGTGGCTTGCGGGCATCTATCTGTGTTTGTTGTTTGCACCGCTGCTGGCGCAGGCTCGAACGGCGCTTGCGCGGATTTCCGAATCTCCGGACGCAGGCGATCTGCTCATATCGTTCACGATCGCCATCGTTATCTTCGCCTTCCTGCACAAGCAGAAATATTTCGGTTTGATCATTTCCGTCGTGCTCGCGTACATGATCTTTGGCGGCGCCACACTATTCTTCGGCGAGACGCTCGCATTCCTGCTCGCCGTCGGGCTCGTCTTGTACCAGCGCGGATCCCACAGCTTCTTGTCGAATAATCTACTCGTAAGTTTCGGCGTGTTGTTCGGCGCGTTTCCGGTGGCGCTGGAGTTCTCGATGGATTTCGTCATCTTCATCCTGCTCGCGTTCAGCGTCTACGATGTGGTCGGCGTGTTCCTCACGAACTTTATCCCGAACCTAGCCGCGCGCGCCGTTGAGTCGCGCATCCCACTGCTTCTGTTCGCACCACGGCCAAAAGCCGACTGGCGCGATGAGCCCGGCGCACAGTCCGTGGCCGCCATGGTCGGCGCCGGCGATCTGTTCCTTCCGCTGATTCTGCTCATCACGCTCACGACGACGCAAGGATTTCCCGCAGCGCTCATCGTACTTCTTGGAGCTGTTTGCGGCTGGGGGATGAATACGATTCTGAGCGCCATGATCCAGGGTGGCATTCCCGCAATGCCCATGCTCACGGTCGGGATGCTGATCGCGTACCACTTCGTAAAATAAAAGATCCCTGCTAGAGCAGGGACAGCGCGACCAGCCAGCGGCGATCGGCGAACTCGGTCTTGTACTCGAACCCGAGCTGGTTGTAGAGGATCGGCAGGGCGTCCATCGAAGGCGACGCCGTAACGCCAGCGATCGTCGTGAACGCGCTCCCGCCGGTAGCCTCAGTGCGCATGCGTGCGACCACATGCTCGAGCATCGACCGCTCGACGCCGCGACCCTCCCAGAAGGGGACGACGCCGCAGCAGCGCACGTGCGCGAGGCGCCCGCGCAGATGCTGCATGACGACTTCCCGAACCCCAGGCGACGCGAGCTGCTCGTCGACCTCGCGCGACTCCAGCGCGTCCACGACGCACAGTCCGATCGGCCCACCGTGTCCCCACGCGACGATCGCGCGGCTGTCATGGTCGCGAATGTGACGCAGCAGGTCGTTGATCCGGAAGCGCCAGGCGATCTGCGCGAGCTCCGACGGCATCCCGGTCGAGTGCGCGGCGATCATCGTCAGGTGGAAGTCCCGGCCAGCCTGCGCGGCCTCGGGACATTTCAATGCGGATAACACGATTCCTCCAGCCTTCAAAGGCGGCGCAATCATAATCGTCCAAGGCCGACCTGTCAATCCTCAGGCGCTCATTTTAGCCAAAAAATGGTATAAGACTTAGTCTTAACCTAGGACCCGGCCTTTCCGTGAAATTTTTTGTACGTGTCCTTGAGCTGTTTGTTCGTGACGTGCGTATAGATTTGCGTGGTCGTGATCGAGGCGTGGCCGAGCATGGATTGCACCGCCCGGATGTCCGCGCCGCCCATGAGCAGATCCGTCGCAAAGGTGTGACGAAGGGTATGGGGCGTGATGCGTTTGGTAATGCCGGCGGCTTTGGCATACGACGCGACAAGGCGTTCAACCGAACGCGGCGTGAGCGCACCGGATTCTTCGCGTCCGCCGCGGGCGCGGTCGTGCGAGACGAAAAGATACGGCGCCGGGTCGCGTCGCTTATCGAGGTACGATTTGAGCGCGCTCTTCGCGCGGTCGGAGAGAAACACGACGCGCAGTTTGTCGCCTTTGCCGCGCACTGTAAACTCATCGCGCGAAAGATTCACCTGATCGATTTTGAGATTCGCGAGTTCGGAAACGCGCGTGCCAGTCGAGAAGAGCATCTCGAGAATCGCCGTGTCGCGCAGCGCCACCAGTCCTTCTTTGTGCTTTTTTGGCATCGACAACAGCCGTGCGAGTTCATCAGGTTCTAGAAATTCAACCGCGCGCGAGCTTTGTTTAGATAATTCAATCTGTTCGGGCGAGAGGGAAGCGATGTCGCGTTTGGCCAGATATTTTAAAAATGCGCGCAGAGCGATTAGATGATAATTTTGCGTGCTTTTTTTGAGCGTTTCCTCTTCGCGTCCGGCAACGGAACGGTTGAGCCACAGCCGATACTTCCGCACGAGCTCGGCGTTGATTTTTTTGGGGTCAGGATCCTCCGCCCATTTGGCAAACCGCCGCAAATAGAAGTCGTAATTCACGATCGTCCGGGCAGAGCGGCCGCGTTCAACCTCGAGGTATTCCAGGAACTCGGTAATGCGCTTTTGCAGCGTTGCGGCCATAGTATGGATAGTATAAGATATGCGCGTTATGCGGTCGATCATCCTCCTGATCCTCACGATCCTGATCCTCGGGCCGACCGTCGTGTTCGCCGCGGGTTCCTGCTCGGCGGATCCTTCCGCATCCGGATTCGAGGGACCGCAATGCCACGCGCACATGATTTCCGCTCCGGTTCTCGCGGATCTTTCAACGGATCTCATAGTCCCTGAAATCCTGAAGCTCTCCCTACTCATCGTCGCGCTCGCCTTCGTCGCATCGACCTTGAGCCCGGAAAGCGTCCGCTCGGTTACGGTCGAAATCCTGACCGTTCTGCACGCGGTCTTTGACTTCGCCTGCAGACCGTTTTCCTGCGATCTGGTCATGCTGAGCGACGCAAACAGCGCCGCCTGAAGCAGTTCGCTCCGATCGTTTACTCTTGTTTTTCTCTTATGGACGGCTCCAACAAATCGTTTTTCGATGCCATTCCTTCCAAAACGGCCTTCACGCTCGGGTTCATCACGGCGGTCTTGAGCCTTGGAACGCTCGGGTTCGTGGTGCTCGGCAATTGCGTTCTCAGTGGCGACTGCTCCGGCATCCAGGCGGCGGAAGCGGACACGGCGAAAACCACAACGACCACGAAAACCGCGGCCGTTGCCCCGACGGACACGACGGTGACCGGCAAAGTCCCTGTCGTCGATGAGAAGGATCATGTGCGCGGTGATGAAAAAGCCACGCTGACCATCATCGAATACTCGGATTTCCAGTGCCCCTACTGCTCCCGCTTCCACCCGACGATGCAACAGATCATGGAAGACTACGACGGCCAGGTGAAATGGGTGTACCGCCATTTCCCGCTGTCTTTCCACCCCAACGCTATGCCGGCCGCCGAAGCCACGGAGTGCGCCTCCGAACAAGGCAAGTTTTGGGAATTCGCGGACACGCTGTTTGCGAACCAGGATAAGCTAAGCGACGATGACTACCAGCAGATCGCCAAGGACCTGGGTCTCGATCTGACCAAGTTCAATGATTGTCTCAGCTCAGACCGCACGCTCGCGATCATCAACGCCGATGCGCAGGAAGGCGCTGCGGCCGGAGTCACCGGCACGCCGGGATCGTTCCTCATTGACGCCGACGGCAACGCGCAGTCCATCAAGGGCGCGCTCCCGTACGCCTCGGTCAAAGCCATGATCGACGCGGCCCTCGAATAAAACGGATTAAAGAGGCGGGGATTCAAGTCCCCGCCTTTGTGTTAAGATGGTTCCGCTATGTCTGCAATATTCAAGCGAGCGCCAGATGAGCGTGTGGAATGGCTCAAATCGATCCCGTTCTTCCTCATGCATCTCATGCCGCTTTTCGCGCTGTTTACGGGTGTCCGTCTGTTCGACGTGATTCTGTGCATCGTTTTATACGTCGGGCGGATGTTCTTTATCAGCGCCGGGTATCATCGCTACTTCTCCCATCGTTCGTATAAACTCGGCCGTATTCCGCAGTTCATCATGGCGTTCGGTGGAACGACCTGCGCCCAGAAAGGACCGCTGTGGTGGGCCGGCCACCACCGCAATCATCACGCGTTCTCTGATACCGAACGCGACATTCATTCGCCCAAACGCGGATTTTGGTGGAGCCATGTCGGCTGGATCCTCTGCGACAAATTCAAGGCCACGCCGGAAGACCGCATTCGCGATTTTACGAAATACCCGGAATTGGTTTGGCTCGATAAACACTGTCTCGTCCCACCGACCCTGCTCGCCATCACGGTATTGCTGTTGTGGGGTCCGAGCGCCCTGTTCATCGGGTTCTTTCTCTCAACGATTCTGCTGTATCACATCACGTTTTGCATCAACTCGCTCGCCCACGTGTTCGGCGTCCGCCGCTATGCGACAACGGACACGAGCCGGAATTCCCTGATCCTCGCATTGATGACGCTCGGGGAGGGCTGGCACAACAACCACCACCACTATCGCTCTTCTGCCAACCAGGGATTCTACTGGTGGGAGATTGACATCAGCTACTACGTTCTGCGCCTCCTGAACCTCTTCGGTCTCGTTGAAGATCCGCACACGCCGCCGAAAGTGATTCTCGGCAAAAACCGCGTGAAGGATGGCGTGTTCGACGTTGGGATGTTTGAGGCGAGGATCGCTGCGGCCGTACAGGCGCTCGAGAAAGCCAAGGCGCAGGGCGGCGCATACTATGAAGGAAAGCGCCAGGAACTGGAGACATTCATCGCGGAAGCCCGTCGCGCCGCGGCCGAATTCTCGCGGGCCGGCTCAATTGACAAGATCGGGGCCTCCTGATACCGTCCCGGTGTAATTCATGGCGCCGGTGCTTGGTTGCGGGCATGAGCCCCCGCGACTCGGACGGACGCACGAAATCAGAACTATGCTCGACCCGAAGAAGAAGCAAAAAATCATCGAAAAGTTCCGCACGCACGAGTCGGACACCGGCTCGCCGCAGGTGCAAATCGCGCTGTTGACCGAGGAGATCAAAGAACTCACCGGCCACCTGGGCGACCACAAAAAGGATTACTCGAGCCGCCGCGGCCTCATCAAGAAGGTGAACGAACGCCGCCGCCTGCTCAAATACCTCGAACGCGAAGACGAGAAGGCATTTCGGGGCCTTGTCACGGAACTCCATTTGGCATAAATGCATCCCGGTCTGATTCTGTCGGACCGGGATACTGTCTTTTCAAACCACTCTTACCCTTTTTATGATGCGTCATCCCGACCAGCGCGTGGGCGTGTTCATCGATACACAGAACATGTACTACAGCGCACGAAATATTTTCGGAAAAAAAGTGAACTTCAAAAACATCGTCGCCGACACAGTGGACGGCCGCAAGCTCATTCGCGCGATGGCCTACGTCGTGAAGACGAAAACCGCCGAGGAAACCCCGTTCTTCGAAGCCCTGAAAAAGATGGGTATCGACTTGCGGGAAAAAGAGCTCATGGAATACCTCTCGGGCCACAAAAAAGCAGACTGGGACGTGGGCCTGGCGGTCGACGCGATCCGGATGCTCGACATGCTGGACGTCGTCGTGCTTGTCTCGGGCGACGGGGACTTCATCCCGCTCGTGCAGTATGCGCAAAGTCGCGGCCGCATGGTCGAGGTGATCGGGTTCCGCGAAACAACTTCCACTAAACTCGTCGAGGCTGCGGACAGCTACACCAACCTCTCCGAAAACCGCCGCCGCTACCTGATCGGCGCTCCGTCAGGACGGGGAGCGCAAAGCGACGGCCCGAACGGAGACCTGATCGACGAAGAAGCGGGCGGATTCTTTGAGGAGATGCCCGACGATGAAAATAACAATCAAGAAGAATCACGATCACGCAGACTGCAATTCTAGTATGAATGACATCAAAACATTCGAAACCCAGTGGGGCGGCAAGACGCTCTCAATCGAGATCGGCAAGTACGCCAAGCAAGCCAACGGCGCCTGTGTGGTGCGCTACGGCGACACCGTGGTCCTCGCAACCGCGGTGATGAGCGATTCGGAGCGCGACGGATTGGATTTCTTCCCGCTCATGGTCGAGTATGAAGAAAAACTGTACGCCGCGGGCCGCATCAAGGGCAGCCGGTTCATCAAAAAAGAAGGCCGTCCGACCGATGAAGCCGTGCTGACCGCGCGCTACATCGACCGCGCGATCCGCCCGCTGTTCAATGAAAATATCCGCAATGACGTGCAGGTCATCGTCACCTGTCTGGCATTTGATAATGAAAACGATCCCGACATCCCGGGCCTCATTGCCGCATCCTGCGCCCTGCACATAAGCGACATCCCGTGGGACGGCCCGATTGCGGACATCCGCATCGGCCAGATCGGCGGGGAATGGGTCATTAACCCGACGTATGAAGCGCGCAACAAGTCCGCGCTCGACCTGTCGTTCGCGGGAACCTCGGAAACGATCGTGATGGTCGAGGCCGGGGCCTCGGAAGTGCCGGAAGAAACCGTGCTCGATGCGTTCTGGTTCGGCCAGAAGCATTTAGACGCGCCGATCAAGCTGATCGAGCAGGTCCGTGCAGCGGTCGGAAAGGAAAAGCGCGATCTGACGACGCCCAAATCCGACGAGGCCAAGGCGAAAAAGGAAACCATGGAGCGCATCGAAGCGATCGCGCGCCCGTTCATCGCCAAAACCGCGCGCGAGCTGTTCTTCAGCACGCCGCAGGCGAACAAAGCCGAACGCGCGCTGCAAAAAAAGGAACTCAAGAAGCGCACCGAGCGGTTTTTGAAAGAACAAGGCATCGAAGGCGATGACATCAAGTTCGGAACCGCGATCGTTGGCGACGTGCTCGAAGACGAAGTCACGCGCGCGATCATCGAGGAGAACAAGCGTGTGGACGGCCGCGGCCTTGAAGATGTCCGCGCCCTGCTCGCGGAAGTCGCGATGCTGCCCCGTTTGCACGGCTCGGGCCATTTCATGCGTGGCGACACGCAGGTGCTGTCTGTCGTGACGCTGGGTGCGCCGGGCGACGAGCAAACGCTTGATGGTATGGAATTCGTCGGAACGAAGCGCTATTTCCACCACTACAATTTCCCCCCGTATTCCGTAGGCGAGGTAAAGCCGCTGCGCGGACCGGGACGCCGTGAAATCGGCCATGGTGCGCTCGCCGAAAAAGCGCTGGCAAGCATGATGCCAGACAAGGAATCGTTCCCGTATACCATTCGCGTCGTGTCCGAAGTGCTCGGCTCCAACGGCTCAAGTTCCATGGGTTCGACCTGTGGCTCAACCTTGGCGCTCATGGACGCCGGCGTGCCGATCAAGGCGCCGATTGCCGGCATTGCAATGGGCCTGGCGTCGGACGCGCAGGGCCGCTGGAAAGTCATCACCGACTTGCAGGATCTCGAAGACGGCAAGGGCGGCATGGACTTCAAGATCGCCGGATCCAAAACCGGCATCACCGCGATCCAAATGGATACGAAGACCAAAGGCCTCTCGCCTGAAATCGTGAAACAGACGTTCGCACAGGCGCGCGAGGCGCGACTCAAAATTTTGGACGTCATGCTCGCGGCGATTCCTGCATCGCGTCCGGAACTGTCTCCGTACGCGCCGCGCATCATTACGCTACGCATCAATCCGGAGAAGATCGGTGACGTCATTGGCCCGGGCGGCAAGATGATCAACGAGATCATCGCGACGACCGGCGTGCAGGCGATCGACATTGAAGACGATGGCTTGGTCATGATTACATCGACGAGTGCCGAGGGTGCGCAGAAAGCCGAACAGTGGGTGAAGGATCTTACGCGCGAAGCTGCAGTTGGCGAATTCTTCCGCGGCAAAGTGACGCGTCTCATGGATTTCGGCGCGTTCGTTGAGTACCTACCAAAACAGGAAGGCTTGGTCCACGTGAGCGAACTTGCCCCATGGCGCGTGGAGAAGGTGAGTGATATCGTGAAAGTCGGCGATGAGGTGCAGGTGAAAGTGGCCGAAATCGATAATCTAGGCCGCGTGAACCTCTCGATGAAACAGGCGCCGGGCAACGTCTATCCGGAAAAACCGGCCGATGCCGTGCCGTCTGGCAGCACCGGCGGCCGTTCCGGCGGATTCCGCGGTGGCAAGCCGGGTGGACGTCCGCCCTTCAAACCACGCTCCTAACATGGAACGTCTCAGCATCCCACTCTCTCGAACGATTGCCACAACCCGCCGACAACGGCGGGTTGTGTGGCTTTTAGCTGTATTCTGGGTAGGGACTGTGCTAACAGGCTGGTTTTCAGCGCGGTGGTTTTGGACGCATGACCAAATAAGCCAAACCGTTCCTGACGGAACGATCGCCGTCATGCAATTCGTTGCCAATAAACACACATGGCCAGCTATTCAATCGCTTTTGGTTGATTTTCCTCTCATTTCCAACCGATCGATCACGACAGATGACATAAGCGATCTGTTACAAGGAGAATTCGGCATCTTTTTCATGCAAGACGGCACCAGGGCCATCGCCGTTCGGACGCAGCGCGAGAATCTGCCGATTGATGCACTCGATGCGGAAGGAATCATCGTTCAAAACGGCGCAAAGGGCGTTTTTATTCTTTCTGATAGGCTTTTGCCTATTTCCAAACGCACCTGGAATGCCAAAAACGGCTATTTTACCCCTTGGACTGGCCAGAAAATCGGAAGGCTGCTTGTTTCAGGAGATCTTCCTGTTTCAGGAACGATTTTTTCAACCTCATCCGGAATCGAAATTCGGATGAGAAAGAAAATCGATGCTGAGTTCAGCGGAAATATCCCTGATTCCACCTTCGCATTTCTGTCTACGCCTGTGTTGCCAAAAGAACTCCTGATTCCAATCACGAATTCCATGGATGTTCTCCTTTCCGGGCTAAATTCACCAAATGCTGGCTGGCTGGCTCAAAAAGTACTAAACAATCAGGATTCGTCCGTGATTTTAACATCTGACAGCACGGGAATAGGCTATTTGTTAAGTTTTTCGGCTGTTTCCGAGGAAGATTCCAAGGATTTTTTGCGAACATTAGCGTCAATTCATCAGCCAGGTGAACGAGAATGGATGCTGCCGGACCGGACGTCCGTAATAGAACTGATCATTGACCCGAGCGTTGTGAGCGTGGAGGAATCGACCGTACTCGGCGTCCCGGTCTTCAGCACCCACGCGGAAGGTCAGACATACTTCACCTTCAACCACGGCGATGTCTCCTTTATTACAAACCGCGAGTCTTTTGTTAAAGGAATCTTGAGCCAGGGCGAGCAAACATCCTCCTCCCTCTGGTGTGGGCAACCAATTCTGGGCGCAAACCTCTCGATGCTCGCGCAACACATCGTTCAGGACGGCTCATACTATTCTGTGGACATTCTGCGCTCTATCGCTTCACACTACCCAATGGTCAGTATGCGCAACACCATGTTTGGTTCTGCTGTTGATTTGTGTCAGTCGTGCTGTGGATAACATGTTTCTAACAAGTCAAAAATGTGGATAAGTCAGATGCTCAATATATTCTTTTGAGCATATTTTTTATCCAATATTTAATTTTTTAACTAACTTTAGCGTAATATTGATTCGTTGACTTTTGGTGTTCAATGTGGTAGTATAGCCGTGTACCCAGTCGTTCTTTCCATCCCAACCAAAGGGAGGTTTTCCGAAGGTCCAACCAACAGGGTCACGAGTGCCCCACGCTCGTGAGAGGCTTTCGGGAAATATCCCGCTTCTCTACTGCTCAGATTGAGAAACAAAAACATACGCAAACATCTCGGTCCGCCAGCACTATGACGTCTTAGACCAAGCCGTCCGCAGGCAAGACCAATGAATGGTAGAGGAGGCGAGTTGAACGTACGGGACCAGGGTTCTATACTCTCCAGGGCGCCGAGCTGTGCCGTTGCTATCAAGCGACGTCAAAGCCCGGTGCCTGAAAGGGCAACCATGGCCCCGAAAGGGGCCGCGCCTAAAAATCACTTTGAGGCGACGGCCCTATTAAAATTGCCAAATGCGGACACAGCCTGTAGTATCATCCTCGTATGGACAGCGAAATGATGGATCGTCTTAAGAATGAACTCCTCAGCGAAAAGGCCCGACTTGAAGGGGAATTGGCCAGATTTGCGCATCGCAACCCAAAGGCGGCTGAGGCGGATTTCGATGCGGATTTTCCGAACATTGGGGATAAGGACGAAACGGAAAGCGCCTCGGAAGTGGCTCAATTCAGCGATAATTTGTCTTTGGAAGATGAGCTTGAAAAGGCCTTGCGCGATGTGGAAAGCGCCCTAAAACTCTTCGAAGAAGGCCGCTACGGCATCTGCAAATACTGCAAACAGCCGATCGATGAGCGCCGCCTCGCGGCCAGGCCGACCTCGACCTCGTGCATTCAATGTAAGAAAACCCTGACTCAAGAAGTGTGATCTGGGTAGCCTGCGCCGCCATCGTGGTGCTTCTGGATGAATGGCTCAAATTCGTCTCCCTGCAACGACTGCCGCAAGAAGGCAGTCTTCTGCATCCTGGAGTTATTGATTTCGCCATTCATAAAAACTGGGGAATCGCGTTTGATATTCCGTTCAAATTACCGCTGATCGTCATTGTCTCGATTGCCATCGGGGTGTTTCTCGTGAATGTCATCTGGAAAAACCGGCGAGAACACCCGGAAATTTCGGCTGCGGCTGCCTGCATCCTTCTGGGTGCGGCTGGGAACCTGTTTGACCGGGTCGTATACGGGTTTACCGTCGACTACATCATCCTGTTCGGACGCTCCGCTATCAATCTCTCGGACATCATCATCCTGACCGGTGTGTTCTGGCTCCTGTCGGCCAGCCGCCGTGCGCATAAAGACCACCCACTTTCCGTTCATTCACATTGACGAACAGTATCGATTGTGCTAAACTTGTTTCAACCTGAATAAAAAGCTCCCGCAGTTGGGAGCTTTTTATGTTTCATATCACCTCCGCATCGCTCATCGGCATCGATGCCGTGCCGATCACGGTCGAAACAGACATTTCGTTCGGCTTGAGTGCGTTTTCACTCGTCGGTCTGCCGGACATAACGGTCAAGGAATCGCGCGAACGGATCCGCTCCGCGATTCGCAACAGCGGCCTGCCGTTTCCGCGCACGCGCGTGACCGTAAATCTGGCGCCGGCTGACATCAAAAAGCAGGGGCCGCTTTTTGATCTGCCGATCGCGCTCTCCGTTCTTGTTGCGGAAGGTGAGCTTGGACGCGATATGCTCTGTAAAGCGATCATGATCGGCGAATTGGCGCTGGACGGCTCGGTGCGGCCCGTCAACGGCGCGCTGGCTGCCTCAATCATGGCGCGTAAGCACGGGTTTCGGTTCATTTTCGTTCCACCCGAGAATGCACCCGAGGCTGCGGCCGTGCCTGGCATCACGGTCTTTCCGGTTCCCACGCTCCTTTCCGCCGTGGAGCACCTCAAAGGCGTCGCGCGATTGAAAGCCATGAAAAAGCGGCCGTGGTGCAAAGAGCGGAATCCTGCAGCGGTTGATCTCAAAGACATTTGCGGACAAGAGCACGCCAAGCGGGGACTTGAAATCGCCGCTGCCGGCAATCACAATTTGCTTCTCAAAGGTCCGCCGGGCACGGGTAAAACCTTACTCGCGCGCGCCATCCCGGGTCTGCTGCCGCTGCTTACGCACGAGGAATCCCTCGAGGTGACATCGATCGCCTCCGTCGCTGGCGCGCTGCCTCCGGGTACCGGGCTTGTGACCACGAAGCCATTTCGCACCCCACATCACTCGTGTTCAGCCGTAGCGCTCATCGGCGGCGGATCGAACCCCAAACCCGGGGAAGTCAGCCTTGCGCATCGCGGCGTGCTATTTTTGGACGAATTCCCGGAATTCTCGCGGCACGTGCTCGAACATTTGCGCCAGCCGCTTGAAGACGGAGAGGTCAGCGTTGCGCGAGCCGCAGCGAGTATTCGCTATCCGGCCAGATTCCAGCTCGTTGCAGCCATGAATCCTTGCCCCTGCGGCTTCGCAACGGACCCGAAACGCGGCTGCACCTGCACGCCCGCATCGCTCCAGCGTTACACGCGTCGATTATCCGGTCCGTTGCTTGATCGATTCGACGTCATCCTGGATGTTCCGAATGTCGAGGTACAAAAATTGCTGGAACATCGACCGTCCGAAGCTTCAAAGGACGTGCGAACGCGCGTCGAGGCGGCCCGCGAGCAGCAGCTGACGCGATTCCATGCGTCGTCCTATCTCACCAATGCCGAAATCCCTCCCGCACATGTTCAAACCTGGTGCGCACTAAACGAAGAGGGCAAACAGTTGCTGCTGCTCGCGGCAAACAAGCATCATTTGTCGGCGCGTGCCATGAGCCGTGTCAGAAAAGTCGCGCGCACGATCGCGGACCTTGCCGGCTCCGACGCGATCGCGCCGACCCATGTCGCGGAAGCGCTCCAATTCCGACTCGATGAATCCTGATTATTTCCCAAACCGCCGTTCGCGATTTTCGAATTCCGCGATGGCTGCATCCAAATCCTCGACCGAAAACTCCGGCCAGTGTTTCTCGGCAAAATACAGCTCCGCATATCCGCCCTTCCAGGGTTGGAATCCGGAAAGCCGCTGTTCGCCAGACGTGCGCACGATCAAATCAATATCCGGAATCCCCGCCATCATAAGATGCGTCTCAAACAGCTCTTCCGTCAGATCCTGGGGCTGCACGCCGGATGCGAGCAGGTGTTTTGTCGCATCCAACATCTCGGCGCGGCCTCCGTAGTTCACGCACAGATTCACCTGGCCGCGCGTGTTGCTGGCGGTTTTTGCCTCCGCTGCCGCGATTGCGTCCTGCAGGGACTGCGACAATTCTTCGCGCCGGCCGATGATGCGCAGGCGAATATGCTTCTCGTGATAAAAATCGACATCCCTGGTGACCGCGCCTAGAATCAGATCCATGAGATACCCGACCTCTTCCTGACTGCGCTTCCAGTTCTCCGTTGAAAATCCCCAAAACGTCAGCTGTTCAATGCCGCGCGAAAGACAAGCGTCGCCGATCGTTTTGAAATTGTCATATCCGCGGCGGTGGCCCTCCAAGGTTGGAAGACCTTGCGCGCGCGCCCATCGGCGGTTGCCGTCTGGGATGATCGCCAGATGACGGATCTGTTTCATATCCGGCTGATCATAAGCGCGGACAAACGCCTAGTCAAGATCGAATAGCACGAAGGCGCCTGAAAACACATCGGTCAGAATTTTGAGTTTGAATCCGGTCGCCTCTGCCGGGACGTCGAACACGAACACGCCCAGCACCTCTTCGTCCGGGTCGAGAAAATTCTGCGTGAACGTTTTCGGCAATTCGACGCAGCTGCCAAGATCCGAACGGCACAGCGGATAATATTCCTGTCCGGCCGCATCGACGACACTCACGATGTCCTGCGCGATCGCGTGACGCTTGCTGTTTTCGTTGCGTACCGAAATCGTCACGTTTTTATAAACGCCTCTGGCCGCTCTCCCGAGCAAGCCGGTCCCGACCGCTGTTGAGGTTTCGACACGCTGCACGCTGTAGATGAACGGATAGATGGCGTGCTCCCGCCCGAATGGAATCACCTCAGGCTGCGCCAACAACCGGGTGCCTTGCCAGACGACAAATAAAAACACGACGACGCATGCGATGACGAACACGAATGCGCGCCCCGAGAAAAGAGGGGAACGTGCCGGGTGTTTGGGATACAGGGCGTGTTCACGCAGCCGTTCGAACTGCTCGGCCATAAAACATCACGTGGAATTCCGAAACCAAAGCCAGATGACCAGCATGCCGACGATCCATATGCCCGCAAGCGCGTCCAGAAGGCGCATGCGCGAGCGAAATTCGTCCCAGTCGCCCCACCCCCCGTACTGCCATGACAACCGCCGGCCGGCAATGAGCATGATCATGAGCACGACCAAACCGACGATCGGGATAAGCGACAGCAGAAACCACACATATAACCGCGCGCCGAACGTCCAGCCTTGCGTCCACAGGAGCGCCCCGAGCGACGGCCCGCGCAAAAACTTCGCGCGCGTTTTCTCGTCCGGCTCAAGCACGAGCGTAAAGCCGCAGCCGTTGCAGCGCTCGTTCCATTCCCGAACCTGGGCTTTGCAGTTCTGGCACGTTTTCCCTCCCATACCGTTCCCAGTATAACAAAACGACCCGACGCTGTCGGGTCGTTTTATCGGAGGTAATCGAGCGGGTTCTTGAATTTGCCGTTTTTGATGACCTCGAAGTGCAGATGCGTTCCCGAAGACCAGCCCGTGGTTCCCGTGTTTGCGATAATCTGGCCTGCGGTGACCACGTCGCCCTTGCTGACCACGTTTTTGGAATGGTGCGCGTAGCGCGTCACATAGCCGTTGCCGTGGTCGATCTCCACACAGTTGCCATACCCGTTGCGCCAGCCGGAGAAGATCACGACGCCGTCTGCGGCCGCGAAGCTGTGCGTCTTATAATTACCATCGATGTCGAGCCCCGTGTGCGGGCTGCCCCAGGACTCCAGGTGACCGAAATACTGCGTGATGACATAGCCTTCGGTCGGCCAAATGAAGTGGACGCTCCCGGTATCCGTCGAGGACGTGCCGCTGTAGCTGGGCGTGAACAGCGAGGTCAGCGGAGCCGTGCGCGGCGCCGCAGGTGGAGCGGGCGGCTGGCCGTCCGGAATCATGATTTGCGCACCGACGGTGAGGCTGTCCGCACTCGCCAAGCTGTTGAACGCAAGGATCTTTTCCGTGTCCGAGTCATACGTGCTCGCGATCTTATTGATCGTGTCACCTTTCTTCACAGTGTAGAGCACGCCGTCGATCGGCGGGATCGTGAGCTCCTGCCCGGGGCGGATCGTGCTACGGAACGAAAGCCCGTTTGCCCACAGGAGCGAGCTCAGGCTCAGCCCGTATTTTTCCGAAATCGCCCCGAGTACGTCTCCGTCCTGCACCACGTATTTTTCGACCTCCGTGCGCGGCGCGAGGGAATCCGCATTGTCGGAAACGATCGGAGTCGAAATCGCCCCGTCGCCGGTCGCGGTCGTGACATAGGAAGCGTCGGCGAAATCCATGTCCATATGAAAGGACGAATCCACGATGCCGTCATGAAACGGCGAAGAAGCGACCGTCGGATCGTCGTCCGATGCAAAGACCTCTTCGATCGCGTTTTGATCCGAACCCGCGACGAGCGCGAACAACATACTGTGCGACGCAAAGGTTTCCGCGTGCACGACCCGGTCGTTCATGTTCAGTACGCTCGTCGCCGCCGCAACGCCGATCACGGCCGCGTGGATTGCGTAACGGTTCGTCACGAAATACACAGCCCGATTTTTCGCCGGCATGAGGAAGCGGGAAGACGACCGACGGATCCAGAACACCAAGCGGTACACGGGAACCCCGACGATCGAAACCAAAAAACGCCCGAGAGCCAGGAAGGGGGCAACAACCGCCCGAGACATCGGCCCGATGTGGCGCTTTACAAGCACGAACCCGCGCAAAATGGCGAGCAAGGCCTTCACGGCAAATTGTTTCAAGGTGAGCCGCACAATGACGGCGAAAATATAACGAATTTACTGTTTTTTGTCAATGGAATACACTAGTGCGACCTATGAAGTATATCGTTACAGGGGGTGCGGGTTTCATCGGATCGAATCTGGTCCGACGGCTGCTTGAGAGCGGCCACACGGTCACGGTTTACGACGCGTTCACAACCGGCGTCGACGCGAACATCGCCGGGCTGCCCGTGCAAATCATTCGCGACACGATCAGCAACTTCGACCGCCATGACATGACGGGTGTCGATGGGATTTTCCACTTGGGCATGCCCTCCACCATGATGCTCTATCGCAACGATTCGGTCGGCGCGACCTTCGAGTGCAACACCGGCATGCACAAAATCCTCGAGGCATGCCGCGTGCATGGCTGTAAATTAATCTTCGCCAGTTCAAGTTCTGTCTACAACGGCCTTGATCTGCCACACACGGAAGAACGCGAGGTGCTCATCAAAGATTTTTACACGGAGGCGCGCGTTTTCATCGAACGTCTAGCCAAGCTCTACGACGATTTGTACGGCGTGAAATCGGTCGGATTCCGTTTTTTTGCCGTGTATGGCCCGCGCGAGGAAGCCAAAAAGGGCTACGCGAACATGGTGTCGCAATTTTTGTGGTCGCTCATGAAGGACGAAGCGCCGCGCGTCTTCGGCGACGGATCGCAGACGCGCGATTTCACGCATGTGGACGACGTCACGCGGATTCTAAACGATGCAATGAACAAAACCTTCGATCGCGCCGAAATCTTCAACATCGGCACCGCGCACAATTACACCTTCAACGACATCATTCGGGTCATCAACGAAGAGCTCGGCAAAAACGTGCAGCCAGTCTACGTCCCGAATCCCATCCGCAACTACGTGTCGACCTTGCTCGCGGACATCGGGAAGCTCAAACAACATTTTGATCCTCCGCAGATCCAGCTGCGCGACGGCGTGAAGCGATTAATCCAGTACTACACGACGCAATCCAAACCGCCGCAGATGGAAAACATGGAAAGCTACTACATCTCCACCGTGAAGACGAAGGCTCCGGACGGCCGTTGACATGACGGCCGTTTGCGTTTATTCTGCCCGGTCGCACCGCGACACGGCCGATGACCGGCCGGGAGGTTGCTATGTTGCACATGGTTGGGGCGACCCTGCGCGGAACGGCGCACATCAACGAGGGAAAGCCGAACCAGGACGCGTTCCAGGTTGGCGAAGACTTCGCGGCCGTGGCGGACGGCGTCGGTAGCACGAGGAACGCGGAGCTCGCGAGCCGCAGCGCCGTCGAGTGCTTCGCCCGCGGGATCAGACGCATCGACGTCAACCTGGTCCGTCGGCAGATGCTCAACCTGCTCCGGAGCATCAACGACGAGGTGTACGTGCGGGCCATGCCGGGGCTCACGACGCTGGTCGGCGTGTGGTTCCCGCCGTGGGAAGATCCGGCACGGCCATTCTGGGGCTTGAGCCTCGGAGACTCGCGCGCCTACAGCATCGATCCCGCACGAGCCGGACCTGATCGTCTGCGCGTGCTGACCATGGACGACGCGCAAACGCACAAGGACCACCGGATGCGAATCCTCGAAACTTCGGTCGGGCACCGGCAGTTCAACCAAGGTACGTGTCCGATGTTCGAGGGCGAGCTCAGCGTCGGAGAAGCGATACTTCTGTGCTCGGACGGCCTGTGGGGAGCGCTCGAGGGGATGCCTTCACTGCAGGACATGCTTGTCGCGAGCATCGACACGCGGCACCTGCGCCAGCCGTCGCTCAAGGCCGTGCTGCAGATCGCGGGCAAGGCCAGCCGCGATGATGCGACGGCCGCCGTGGTCTACAACGACGCGTGAACCTGTCGGAAACGACGGTTCTTTTTTATAAAAAGTCCCGCTTGAATAGCGGGATGAGTCAGCCGGCAAGACGCACGGGCTGGGAAGAGGAGAGCAGAACGCAGAGTGCCGCGTCGATCTCGCACCCGCGCGTGTCGAACACGTCGCGTGCGAGTCTCTCGCGCACGCGGGCGATCGCGGTGTCGATGCGCCCACGCAAGGCGTGCAGGTCGATCGAGACGCGACCCACGCACGACTCGCGCGTGCCGAGCTGCAGCTCGCAGGGAAGCCCCGTGTCCATGAATGTCATGAGCGTCGCCCGCAGCGATGCGTGGTCCCAGGCGAGCTCGATCGTGTGTCGGATTCCGTGCTGCGGCGCGAGCCCCAGGGCTGCGTGCGGAATCTGGTCGGGCGCATCACCGACGGTGAGCGTACACAGGTAACGAACGGTCATGTGCGGTTTCCTCGCGTCAGAGAAGCGGAGCCGTTCCGCGTCTCAGTTCGGGAGCAAAACAAAACGGCCGCCCGCAGGCGGCCGTTGCAAATGACAAGGCCTACCTGCGCGAGCGGTTAAAAAAGTACGCAAAGGTATTTTGGCGGGATGTCATACTGAAACCATTTTAAAACCGTGGGAGGCGGCCGTCAATCCGGCCTGATGATTTTGTGCTTGATCTTCTGCCCGCGCAGCTTCGCGCCGCGATCAATAATGCAGGAATCGATCGTGCAGTCTTCAATGTCCGCGCCGGGAAGCACGATGGAGTTGCGGATCTTCGACTGCTTGATGAGGCACGACGGATCTACATGATTCACACCTTCGAACACATTCTGCAGGGCTTCGTTGGTGATCGCATGAGGAATGTTCAAGTCCGCACCGGACTGTACGTGGGCATCGAGATAGGCGTCAAAGGAACCGATGTCGTTCCAGTACCCCGGGAACGAATGCACATGGGTCTCCACACCGCGCTCCAAAAAACGCTCGAACACCCCGCCGAGGCGATCCGGCATGTCGTTGGCAGCCTCGAGCACGAGCGGTAGTCGGTTTTTGGGAAAAAAATAGAAACAGGCGCCCACAAGCGTCGAGCGTGGCTGCTCAGGCTTTTCCTGAAACCCAATCACGCGCGTTCCGTCCGCAACCACGACGCCGTATTTCTTCGCTGCTTCGATGTCACCGATATCGTGTGCGACAAGCGCCGGGGCATCGGAAACCTTCGAAAGAAATTCCGCGATCTGGAACGTGAAAAAATTGTCCCCGCCAATCATAAGCAGATCTTCATCGATGCTGAACTCTTGGATGGTGAGCGCCACGGCCGCGAGTGCGCCTTTTTTGGTCCCCTCCGACTGCGCTGGCTCCACATAAATCGTTATGTCGCGATCCGGATGCGACTGCCGCCAGCGCAAAAAATCGTCCGCAAACGCCGCGTTCGTCGAGACGATGATCGGCACGTTGAGCGGAATCTTGTCGACGATGTGGGAGATGACCGGTTTGCCGGCAATGGGAAGCAGCGGCTTGGCCTTGTCCAAAGTGAGAGGCCACAAGCGTTTGCCGAACCCCCCGGCGAGAATCAGAGCTTTCATGCGCCATTTTTTAACACAGGAGCGAAGGTTTTGAAAGTCAGCCGGTGCATTTCGCACGGGCCGTGCTCCTGTATCGCGGTCTGATGCAGCTTCGTGGCATACCCTTTGTGTATGTCGAATCCGTACTGCGGAAACCGCCTTGCGAGTTCCAACATGATCCGATCGCGTGTGACTTTGGCGATCACGCTTGCCGCCGCGATCGACTTGATGAGACGATCGCCGCGGATGATGCCGCGCTGGGGAATCGTGAGGCCCGGAATCGTCCAGGCATCCACGAGCGCGAAGTCGGCAGAGGGAATCCCGTCGATCGCGCGTTTCATCGCGAGTAGGTTTGCGGGGCGCAGTCCCAGGGTCGTGATCTCTTCGACGCTCGCCGACCCGACAGCCCACGCTTCGCTGCGCTCAACAATCTGGTCATACAGTTCGTTGCGCTGATCCGGATTCAGCAGTTTGCTGTCGCGGACGCCGCCAAGCCGGGAATCAAGCGGGAAGATGACCGCGGCCGCCACTAACGGCCCCGCAAGCGCCCCGCATCCTGCCTCGTCGACCCCAACAATCGCCCGGAATCCTTGGGCGAACAAGTCGCGTTCGGTGTGGAAGCTCGGTCGGACGACCATGCGCTCTGCGTTGACTTTTCTCTCAGTGTTTCCTAGTATAGCACCGTTGATTCGTGAATTTTTCGCTTCCTAACATCTTTATGTACAGCATCACGACCCTCGCGATCGGCGCGGCCTTGCTCGCCCTTGTGTACGGCGCGCTTCTCATTAACTGGATCCTGCGCCAACCCGCGGGCGACGGCAAGATGAAGGGGATCAGCCTCGCAATCCAAGAAGGCGCGAACGCGTACATGTCCCGCCAATATAAGATGATCAGCGGGATCGGCATCGTCATCTTCTTGGTCCTCGGCTGGGCTCTCAATTGGAAGATCGCCGGCGGCTTCGCGGTCGGCGCCATCTTCTCGAGCCTGGCCGGTTTCATCGGCATGTCGGTTTCGGTACGCGCCAACGTCCGCACGACCGAAGCGGCCAAGCACGGATTGGCCAAGGCGCTCGATGTGGCAGTGAAAGGCGGATCGGTGACGGGATTGTTCGTCGTTGGTTTGGGTCTGTTAGCCGTCGCGGGTTTCTATGCGATCACAAAAGACGTCTCGGCTCTGATCGGTTTGGGATTCGGCGGATCGCTCGTGTCTGTCTTTGCGCGTTTGGGTGGAGGTATTTTCACCAAGGCCGCTGACGTCGGAGCGGATCTCGTCGGAAAAACGGAAGCTGGCATCCCGGAAGACGATCCTCGCAACCCTGGCGTCATTGCGGATAACGTGGGCGACAACGTCGGCGACTGCGCGGGCATGGCAGCGGACCTGTTTGAAACCTACGCGGTGACCTCGGTCGCCGCCATGGTGCTCGGACACTTGCTGTATCCGAACGACGAGCGCGTGGTGTTGTATCCGCTGGCGCTGGGTGCCATTGCAATCGTCGCCTCGATCCTAGGTTCGTTCTTCATCCGCCTGGACGCGAAGAACAACATCATGGGCGCCTTGTACAAGGGCTTGATCGCCGCGGGTGTTTTGGCCGCGATCGGATTTTACTTCGCCACCAATCGCCTGCTCTCGGGCATCGACGGGCTTTCGACGCAAGCCATTTTCCACTGCACCCTTCTCGGTCTCGCGATCACGGGTCTCATGATCTGGATCACGGAATACTACACGGGTACGCAGTACAAGCCGGTCCAAAAACTGGCCGAGGCCTCGCAAACCGGTCACGGCACCAACATCATCGCAGGCTTGGCGCTTTCGATGAAAGCGACCGCGCTCCCGGTGCTTACGATCGTCGCTGGTATCTTGGCCGCGTACGCATTTGCCGGGCTCTGGGGCATTGCAATCGCCGCCATGGCCATGCTGTCGCTGACCGGCATCATTGTCGCAATCGACGCGTACGGCCCGATCACAGACAATGCGGGCGGCATCGCCGAGATGGCCGAGCTTCCGGAATCGGTGCGCAACGTCACGGATCCGTTGGATGCCGTCGGCAATACGACCAAAGCCGTGACCAAAGCCTACGCGATCGGCTCGGCGGGTCTTGCGACCCTCGTCTTGTTCGGCGACTTCGTGCACACGATTGAATCAAAGGGCGCGCACATCACGTTCGATCTCTCGCAGCCAAACGTCATCGTCGGCTTGTTCCTGGGCGGTTTGATCACGTATCTTTTCGGCGCAATGGCTATGGAAGCCGTCGGACAAGCAGCCGGATCGGTCGTCGAAGAAGTACGCCGCCAGTTCCGCGAGATCAAAGGCATCATGGACGGCTCCGCCAAGCCTGACTACGGCCGCGCGGTCGATATCGTGACCCGCGAAGCCATCAACAAAATGATCGTTCCGTCGCTCTTGGCCGTGCTCTCACCGATCGTTGTCGGATTCGGACTCGGCGTTGAAGCGCTCGGCGGCCTCCTGATCGGTTCCATCATCACCGGACTTTTCGTCGCGGTTTCCATGACGACCGGCGGTGGCGCCTGGGACAACGCGAAGAAATACATCGAAGCCGGCAACTACGGCGGCAAGGGCAGCGATACGCACAAGGCGGCCGTGACCGGCGACACGGTCGGCGACCCGTACAAGGACACGGCGGGCCCGGCCATCAACCCAATGATCAAGATTCTGAACATCGTCGCCCTGCTCATCGTCGCGTTCCTGGTGTAAACTTGGAACATATGAACAATCTTTCGTTTAAGCGCGTCGGCCTCGCGCTCTCCGCGACAGTCGTCATTCTCCACGTCGTCGGGATGCTCAGGATCGCCATGCTCACGGGAGCCCAACGGCAAGCCGCCGAGGCCCTGATGGCCATTGCCCATCCGGGAGCCAGCGTGACCCCGCTTGGGGCGCTCGTCGTGCTTGTGGAGGCGTTCGTCTACGCCTGGGTGATCGCGGCCGTGTTCGTCACGGTCTACAACGCGGTGCAAGACAAAAAGATGTAGAAGAAAGAAAAGGACGAGGTCGCAAGGCCTCGTCTTTGCATTTGGAAATGCCTCTGCTAAGCTCCGGCCCGGAGGTTCAAAGACAATGGGTGAGGACAAGGACGATCCGTACAAGGCGGCCGGCGTGAACTACGCGGCCATGGACCCGTTCAAGCGCGCCTGCATGGAGGCAGCGCTCGCGACGGCGGAGCATCTGCGCGGTCTCAGCATGACCGAACTCGCGTGGACGCGCGGCGAGAGCGCGTACGTCGTGATGCTGTCGAGCGGCGACCACCTGGGAATGGTGATCGAGGGGCTCGGGACGAAGTCCTGTGTGGCGGACGCGCTGTACGCGCTGACGGGCCGGGTCTTCGACGACCGTGTCGCGCTATGCAACGCGGCGATGGTCCTGAACGACCTGGCGACGCTCGGCGCGGATCCAGCCGTGTTCCTGCTCAAGGTGGACGCAGGCGACGACGCATGGTTCGAGAACGAGGCGCGCGTGTCCGCGTTAATCCGCGGAACCCGGTCAGCCTGCGA
>Ga0233424_10001140_pt1 | contig 25562 bp, 24 predicted proteins | sample Watercolumn_Towu_FD_181011 | JGI IMG/M metagenome (GOLD analysis project Ga0233424, IMG submission 181011) | Freshwater microbial communities from Lake Towuti, South Sulawesi, Indonesia - Watercolumn_Towuti2014_125_MG | ecosystem: Environmental > Aquatic > Freshwater > Lake | place: Indonesia... | reverse complement strand
GGCTCGGCGGCGACGACGGCGCTCATGTGCCGGCGGCGCGTGCCTTCCGGAACGCGCGCTCGAACCCGGGCAGCGCGCGCACGACCGTGTCGCGCTCGACGGTGAGCGAGATACGGATGTGGCCCGGCATGCCGAAGCCCGAGCCGGGCACCGTGAGCACGCCTTCGTCCGCGAGCATCCGCACGAACGCGACGTCGTCGGGAATCGGCGTCTTCGGGAACACGTAGAACGCGCCCTGCGGCTTCACGCACTCGAAGCCGATCTTGCGGAGCCCCTCGTACATGAGGTCACGCTTCTCGCGGTAGGGCGCGACGTCGATCACCAGATCGCCGACCTCCGCCACGACCCACTGCCACAGCGCGGGCGCGTTCACGAATCCGAGCACGCGGCTCGTGAACGTGCACGCCTCGAACAGCGCCGGCGACTCCGGCATCCGCGGCGAGAACGCGAGGTAGCCGATGCGCTCGCCGGGAATCGCAAGCGACTTCGACCACGACGTCGCGATGATCGAGCGCGTCACCAGCGGCGGCACCTGGGGCACCTCGACGTCGTCGAAGACCAGCGCGCGGTACGGCTCGTCGCTGATCAGCACGATCGGGTGCGCCGCGCGCTGCAGCAGCGCCTCGAGCTCCACGAAGGCCGACTTCGGATAGATCACGCCGCTCGGGTTGTTCGGCGAGTTGACGATGATCGCGCGCGTCTTCGGCGTGATCGCGCGCTCGATCGCGGCGACGTCCGGCGTGAGGTCGGCCTTCGGCGGCACCACGACGAGCCGGCCGCCGTGGTTCTCCGCGTAGTAGACGTACTCGACGAAGAACGGGGCGACCGTGATGACCTCGTCACCGGGATCGAGCAGCGCCTTCAGCACCGTGTTGAGCGCGGCCCCGGCGCCGACCGTCATCAGGATGTGATTCGCGGTGTACGGCAGGCCGGTCGCGGCGCTCACGCGCCTGGCCACCGCCTCGCGCACTTTCGGATGCCCGGCGTTCGGCATGTACGCGTGCAGGTGCGGGACGTCGCTCTCGAGCACGCGACGAGCCGCCGCCAGCACGGCCGGCGGCGGCTCGATCTCGGGGTTCCCGAGCGTGAAGTCGAAGACCTTGTCGGCGCCGCGCTCGGCCTTGAGGCGGGCGCCCTCCTCGAACATGCGGCGAATCCACGACGCCTTCGTCAGGTTCTCGGCGACCGCGCGAGAGATCACGCTCACGGCCCGGAGTATAGCGAGCGCCACCCCGCTTGACATGGCGGACGTGGCGGTGCTCTGATCGGCCCCTCTTCGGACGCTGAGCCCGAGACGACGAGCCGATCTGTAGCCGGAGGTGACTCATGGCCGAGTCAGGCGGCACTTCGATCCTCGATCGACGGACGTTCCTCAAGGCGGCGGGGGCGGCGACGGGGGTCGCCGTCGCGGGCGGCATCCCCGGCATCGTCGCGGCGCAGAAGGCGCCGAGCTTCCCGAAGGGCACGAAGCTCAACATCCTCGAATGGGTGAGCTTCGTCCCGGCCTCCGACGTCGAGTTCAAGCGCCTCGCGACGGAGTTCGGGAAGCTGGCCGGGGTCGACGTCACCGTCGACCTGATCAACATGAACGACCTCAACCCGCGGATCGCCTCGGCCATCGAGACCAAGGCCGGGCCCGACATCATCATGATGATCTCCAACTGGCCGCACCTCTACGCCGACGGCCTCGCGGACGTCGACGACCTGGCCGAGGAGATCGCCAAGCGCGACGGCGCCTTCTACGAGCACAACCAGAAGGTCAGCGTCGTCGGCGGCCACTGGAAGGCGGTGCCGCTCTGCTCGGTGCAGTCGACGTGGGCGTATCGCGAGGACTGGTTCAAGGAAGCCGGCGCGAGCAAGTTCCCGGACACGTGGGAGGAGCTGCGCAAGGTCGGCATCGAGCTGAAGAAGAAGAAGCGGCCGCTCGGGCAGGCGTTCGGTCACAGCCTGGGCGATCCCAACAACTGGGCGTACTCGGTCACCTGGGGCTTCGGCGGCACCGAGATCGACGAGGCGGGCAAGGTCGTCATCAACAGCAAGGCGACGATCGACGCCGTGAAGTTCACGGTCGCCCTCTGGAAGGAAGCGCTCGACGAGGGCGGGCTCGCGTGGGACGACAGCAGCAACAACCGCGCGTATCTCGCCGGGACGATCTCGGCGACGATCAACGGCGCGAGCATCTACTTCGTGGCGAAGCGACAATTCCCCGACATCGCCAAGGTCACGGGCCACGGCCACATGCCGAAAGGCCCGGGCGGGCGCTTCTACAACATCGGCGGTCAGGGCCGCTCGATCATGAAGTACTCGAAGAACCAGCAGGTGGCGAAGGAGTTTCTCCGCTGGTTCATGGATCGCCCGCAGTACGACAAGTGGATGGCCGCCAACGACGGGTACACCGTCGGCCCCACGCCGCACTGGGAGAAGCATCCGCTGTGGGAGAAAGACCCCAAGCTCATTCCGTTCAGAGAAGCGTCCAGGTTCGGTCGATGGCCGGGTTATCCCGGCGTGCCGAGCCGGAAAGCCTCCGAGGCTCTGGTCAAGTACATCCTCGTGGACATGTACGCCCAGGCCATCAAGGGCATGAAGGCGGAGGACGCGGTGAAGTGGGCCGAGGGAGAGCTGAAGAAGGCGTACGCCTGACATGAGCCGCATCACGATCGCCACCGGCGTGCCGGTGGCGGTCCGCGAAGCCCGCCGGCCGAGCCGGCTGGGACAGCTCCTCGAGAAGGAGCACGTCCTGGCCGGCGCGCTGCTCGCGCCCACGCTGGTGATCCTCACGCTCTTCATCGCCTACCCGTTCGTCCTCGGCATCTGGCTCGCGGTGAGCGACAAGGTGGTGGGGCGGCCGGGCAACTTCATCGGGCTCGACAACTTCCGCGTGAACCTGAACGACTCGATCTTCCTGCGCGCGTTCCAGAACACGTTCGTCTACACGTTCATCGCCACCGTCCTCAAGCTGGCGCTCGGCATGGCGGCGGCCCTGCTCCTGAACCACCACTTCCGCTTCAAGCGGCTCGTGCGGGCCTCGATGCTCCTGCCGTGGATCATCCCGACGGTCCTGAGCACGCTGGCCTGGCAGTGGATGTTCGACGCCACGTTCAGCGTGTTCAACTGGATGCTCCTGAACGTGGGCGTCATCTCCGACAGGATCCTGTGGCTGGGCGACGGCACGCTCGCGATGGGCTGCCTGATCACCGTCAACGTGTGGCGCGGCATGCCGTTCTTCGCGATCACGCTGCTGGCGGGGCTGCAGACGATCAATCCCGATCTCCACGAGGCGGCGGAGATCGACGGCGCCAACGCCTGGCAGCGGTTCTGGCAGGTGACGCTGCCGCTCATCAAGCCGATCATGCTCGTGGTCGTGCTCTTCTCGATGATCGCGACGTTCGCCGACTTCCAGCTCATCTACGTGCTGACGCGGGGCGGGCCCTACAGCAGCACGCACGTGTTCGGGACGTACGCGTACGAGATCGCCATGCGCGCCGCCAAGCTCGGGCAGGGCGCCTCGATCTCGCTCTTCCTCTTCCCGTTCCTCCTGACCGTCATCGTGTTCCAGCTCTGGTACATCCGGCGGAGCGACTGACGATGGCGGCGCCGAGGTACGGAGGCCGGCTCAAGCGTGCGGTGGTCTTCTACATCCCGTTGACGGTGATGGTGGGGGCGACGCTCTTCCCGTTCTACTGGATGGTGATCACCTCCATCCGGCCCGACACCGAGCTGTACAACGTGAACATGAATCCGTTCTACACGCTGCACCCGACGCTGAAGCACTTCCACGACCTGTTCGAGCTGACCATGTTTCCGCAGTGGGCGTGGAACACGCTCTTCATCGCGACGGTCTCGACCGGGATCTCCCTCTTCTGCGGGCTGCTCGCCGGCTACGCGCTGGCGCGCCTGTCGTTCCGCTGGGCCGCGCCGCTCGGGACGATGATCTTCGTCACGTACCTGGTCCCGCCCACCCTGCTCTTCATCCCGCTCGGCGACGTCGTCAAGACCTTCGGGCTCGGCGACACCCCGTGGGCGGTGATCCTCACCTACCCGACGTTCCTGATCCCGTTCTGCACGTGGCTGCTGATGGGCTACTTCAAGACCATCCCGCGGGAGATCGAGGACTGCGCGCGGATCGACGGGGCGAGCCGTCTGCAGGCCATGGTCCGCATCAGCTTCCCGCTCGCGCTCCCCGGCATCCTCTCCGCGGGGATCTTCGCGTTCACGCTGTCGTGGAACGAGTTCCTCTACGCGCTCGTGTTCCTCGCGTCACCGCAGCAGAAGACCATCCCCATCGGCGTCTTCACCGAGCTCGTGCGCGGCGACGTGTTCTACTGGGGCCCCCTCATGGCGGGGGCCCTCCTCGGCTCGATCCCCGTCGCGGTCGTCTACTCGTTCTTCGTCGAGCACTACGTCACCGCGCTCACCGGCGCCGTCAAAGGTTAGATGGGGGGCTCCGGGCGCCCCCCAAGCCCCCCCGCGCTCCGGGCCGGGACTGAATCCCGGCCCTCCGCGAGTGCCGTCATCGATCGATCCAGAGCCGCGCGATCGTCGGCGAGCCGTAGCCGATCGTCCCACGCAGGACGCCGCCGGCCACGTTCCGCAGGAACGGCTGGGAGAGCACGAACGGCGTGCCGAACGGCATCCACATCCGCAGCACCTGGTCGTGCTCGCGCTCGACGATCTTCCGCGCGGTCGTGCGCTGCTGCTCGCGATCGGGCGTCTGGCGCAGCTTCACGGTCAGCTCGTCGATCACCGGGTCGTTCACGCGGAAGAAGTTCTTCGTCGACTTCGAGTGCATGTACGCGTACGCGCGCTCGTCGAGGCCGACGGCGTGACCCGACTGGAAGCCCCACGCCATGCCGTCCCACTTGCCCTCGACGTACCGGCCATAGTACGTGGTGTAGTCGAGCTTGTTGATCCTGACGTTGACGTTGAGGTTCTTCTTCAGATCCTGCTGCACGAGTTGCACCTGCGACGTCATCTGCGGGAAGTACTCGTAGTAGAAGAGGGTCGTCTCGAGGCCGTTCGCATACCCGGCTTCGGCCATGAGCTTCCGCGCCTCGGCGGGACGGTACTGCCAGTAGGGACCGAGCTGCGCCGTCGTGGGTCTCGTGTCCTGATAGTAGATGTACGGCAGACCCCAGCCGACGATCCCGTGGCCCTCGAACACCGTGTCCACCTGCTTCTGGCGGTCGATCGCCATCGAGACCGCGCGCCGGACGCGCAGGTCGTTGAACGGCGGACGATCCTGCGCGAGCGCGACGCCGAACGCCGACAGCGTTTGCGGCAGCGCCTGGACGAGCGTGTTCGGGTTCGTCTTGCGCACGGCCTCGACCTCGGACGGGCTCTGCACGGCCAGGAAGTCGCTCTGCCCGGTGCGGAAAGCGGCCATGCGCGTAGCGGAGTCGGGCGTCGAGAGGATCACGTAGTCGTCGACGTACGGCCGGCCCTTGTCGAAGTAGTCCGGATTGCGCTGGAGCACCACGCGCACCTTGCGCGTGTGCTCCTTGAGGATGTAGGGCCCGGTCCCGATCAGCCGCTTCTTGAGGTCGCCGTCCTCCTCGAGCACCTCGCGCGCGAAGATGATGGCGACCGACTCGGCGACGTTCTGGCCGAACAGCGTGTTCGGCGTCTTGAGGTGGATGCGCAGCGTGTACGCATCCGGCGTCTCCATCCCCTCGATGTCCTGGAACGTGAAGGTCTGGACACCTTCCTTCGCATACTGCTCGAAGCAGTACTTGACGTCGGCGGCCACCAGCTCGCGCCCTTTCACCGGCGGCAGGTTCTGCCACTTGACGCCCTGGCGCAGCTTGAACGTCCACTGCCGCTGGTCGGGACTCGCCTGCCACGATTCCGCGAGATCGCCCTTGAGGGTCAGATCGTTGTAGCCCGTCGCCTCGTCCGAGAACGCGTGGCGCAGCAGACGATTGCTGGTGAGGCCGGCGAACTGGAACAGGCCCACGGATTGCGTGTGCCGGGGATCGATCACCGGCGGATCCCAGGCCGTCGCACGCGTCAGCACGCCACCGCGCTTCGGCGGCTTGGGGCTCGCGGCGATCCAGTCGGGGTACTGTGCCGCGGGCTGCGCGGCCGCGCGGCGCCCGCCGGCCCCGGCGGCGATCGCGGCAGCGCCCACGCCGGCAACCCCCGCGCGCTTGAGGAAATCACGCCGCGTCAAGGAACGAGCGCGGGAAGTCATGCGAGAAGGGGTCGCGGCCATCGGGCTCTCCTTCCATGTCGGGTCGTTGTCCGAGCGAAAGGAATCGACAGCCCCGAGAAGCGACCGGTGCGGACCGGCTCGGTGGTGCTACTTGATCCAGCCGGTCTCCGACACGTCGATCATGACGCCGTCGGGACCGGTGTATTTCACCTCCACGTTGTGCTTGCGCCCGCCGTCGACGACGCCGAGCGCCTGCTCGACGTCGCGACGGCGAATCGCGCCGGCGGTCGCGAGCTTGTCCGCGATCGCCGCCATGTCCTCCACCTCGAACCCGAAGTGGTGGATGCCGGTGAACCCCTTGCCGCGCTCGACGCCCGCGGCCTGGTCGTTCTTGAAATTCAGGATCGCGAGGTTGATGGTGCCGTCGCTCAGGAAGCACCCCGTGGTCCCGGGATCGTCGATCTTGCCCATCTCCTTCATCCCGAAGACCTCGACGTAGAACTTCGCCGTCCCTTCGACGTCGTGCGTCGTGAGCGCGATGTGCCTGAGCTGGGGCATGACCTCGCCTCCCTGAGGACGTTTACTGCATCGGCGAGAACGCGGTCGGCCGCAGGACCGTCGTGGTCACGTTCTCCACGATCGGGCCGTTCTTCTCGCTCTCCGCGAACACGCGCACGCGCTCCGGGTCCTTCAAGAACGTGTCGAACTTCTGGATGCGCTCGTCGAGGCTCTCCCACGCGAGCATGTAGATGAGCTGGTGATCGTTGGCGCCCACGATGTTGCGCCAGTAGCCGACCTGCCGGAAGCCGTGCTTCACGAACGCCTCGCACGTGAAGTTCCCGAACCGGTCGGTGATGTTCTGGATCTTCTGCGGCATCGCCTGGTACTCGCGCAGCTCGAAGACGTACGGCTTGCGCCCGGCGGCCGCGGGCAGCGCCTGGCCGCGGTCCATCTGCGAGTACGCCGTCGGCTCCATGAGCTGGTTGTGCACGCGGTTGACGAGCGGGCCGTTCTGCTCGGTCTCCGCCCACTTCTTCGCGCGCTCCGGATCGGCGCGCCACGCGGCGTTCTTCTTCGCGCGCTCCTCCATGCTCTCCCAGGCCCAGATGTAGACGAGCTGGTTGCTCTTCTCGCCGAAGATCGGCGTCCAGAAGCCGATCAGGCGGAAGCCGTACTCCTTCCACTTGTGCACGGTGAAGCTGCCGAAGCGGTCGAGAAGCGCGGGCAGCTTGGTCGGGGCGACGTCGTAGCGGCGGAGCTCGTAGAGCATCAGGACACCTCACGCTGAGCGATTGGAGGCGCTAGGATACTCCCTCATGGACACCACCACCAGCCGCGGCCGGGACGTCGCCTACCAGCTCCACCCCTTCACCAACCTCGGGCGCCACGAGACCGAGGGCCCGCTCGTCATCTCGCGGGGCAAGGGCGTCTACGTGTACGACGAGTCCGGGCGCGAGTACCTCGAAGCGCTCGCCGGGCTCTGGTGCACGGCGCTCGGCTTCGGCGAGCCGCGCCTGGCCGAGGCCGCGTTCCGCCAGCTCAACACGCTGCCCTACTACCACCAGTTCGGCGGCAAGGCGAACGACGTCGCGATCAGGCTCGCCGAGCGTCTGGTCAAGCTCATGCCGGTGCCGATGTCGAAGGTCTTCTTCAACAACTCCGGCTCCGAGGCGAACGAGAGCGCGGTGAAGCTGGTCTGGTACTACAACAACGCGAAGGGCCGGCCGCGGAAGAAGAAGATCATCGCGCGGCAGCGCGGCTATCACGGCACCACGATGGTCGCGGCGAGCCTCACCGGTCTCGCGGCGTCGCATCGCGACTTCGACCTGCCGATCCCGCAGGTGCGCCACACCGACTGCCCCTACCACTTCCGCTACGCGCACCCGGCCGAGAGCGAGGAGCAGTTCGCGTCACGCATCGCCGAGAACCTCGATCAGCAGATCCAGCGCGAGGATCCCGAGACCGTCGCCGCCTTCATCGCGGAGCCGGTGATGGGCGCGGGCGGCGTGATCGTGCCGCCGGCGACGTACTTCGAGAAGATCCAGGCGGTCTTGAAGAAGCACGACGTGCTGCTGATCGCGGACGAAGTCATCTGCGGCTTCGGGCGCACGGGACGAATGTTCGGCACCGAGACGTTCGGGATGAAGCCCGACATCATGACGATGGCGAAGGCGATCACGTCGGGCTATCTCCCGCTCTCGGCCACGCTCATCTCCGACGAGATCTATCGCGCGTGCGTGGGCCAGAGCGAGAAGCTCGGCATCTTCGCGCACGGCTACACCTACACCGGTCACCCCGCCGCGTGCGCGGTCGCGCTCGAGGTGCTCGACATCTTCGAGGAGCGCGACCTCCTCGGCCACGTCCGCCGCGTGTCGCCGCTGCTGCAGGAGGGCGTGCGCAAGCTCGCCGGCCACCCGCTCGTCGGCGAGGTGCGCGGCGTCGGGCTCGTCGCGGGCATGGAGCTCGTGCCCGACAAGCCGGGACGCGGCGCGTTCGATCCGCCCGGCTCGGCCGGCGCGCTGTTCGTCCAGCGCGCGCAGGCCAACGGGCTCATCGTGCGCAACCTGCAGGACACCGTCGCGCTCTGCCCGCCGCTCATCATCTCGGAGGGCGAGATCGAGGAGCTGCTGCGGAAGTTCGGCAAGGCGCTCGACGAGACGGCGGCGAGCCTGAAGCGCGCCTGACCGCGCTCCCCTCGGAGGTGGGTCTCAGCGCCTCGCGGTCTCGCCGAGCAGTCGGTCGATCGCGGTCAGCACGAGGGGCTCCACCAGCGTCGGCGCGTGCGCGACACCGGGCGCGACCACGAGCTCGCCGCGCGGCAGCACCTGCACCATCGTGCGCGCTTGCGTCTCGGACAGCACGTCGCTCGCGGTGCCCCACACGACGAGCGTCGGACAGCGCAGCTTGCCGAGCACCGGCCACGCGTCCGGCCGCCGCGGCGGCCCCTGCTTCACGCGCTGGGTGATGTACGCCGGATCCATCTTCCAGACCCACGCGTCGCCTTCGCGACGGAGGACGCCGAGCGCCAGCTCGCGCTGGTCGTCGAGCGGGCGGCTCGCGGTCACCGGCGACATCTGGCGGCGCCACGCCATCGCCTCTTCGAGCGTCGCGAACTTCTCGGGCCGCGCGCCGACCGTGTTCGTGATGCGCTGGCTGCCGCTCTCCACGTCGGGGCCGATGTCGTTCAGGACGAGCGCGGCCAGCTTGCCGGGATGCATCGCCGCGTAGGCCATCGCGATGATGCCGCCCATGGACGTGCCGATCAGCGCGAAGCGGTCGAGGCGGAGCGCGTCGACGAAGATCGCGACGTCGCTCGCCTGGTCCGCGTACGTGTACGCGCCGTCGGGCGACCAGGCACTCTCGCCGTGACCGCGCACGTCGAGCGCGAGGAAGCGGAAGCGGTGCTGCAGATGCCGCGCGAGCGCGTTGAAGGATTCGGCGCTGGACGTGTAGCCGTGGACGCACACGACCGCGTACGCGTCTCGGTCGCCCCACTCGAGATACCGCAGGCGCAGACCGTTGACGACGACGGCCTTCGCCTGCGGCTCGAGGGTCGTGCTCATGCGGGGTAGCTTGCCGGCTGGAACTCCAGCGTGTTGCCGTCCGGGTCGTTGCACAGCATCTGCACGCGCCCGCCCGGCTGCACGTTCTCGACGAACGGGATGCCTTCGCGCTGCAGCGTCGCCTTCATCGCGTCGTAATCCGCGACCTCGAAGGCGGTGTGACGGTGCACGGGGCTGATCGGCGCCTCGGGCCCCGGCGGCACCGCGTCGGTCTGGATGATGTGGATCTGCGGGAAGATGCCCGGCGTGCCGATCCAGTAGCCGCCCGCCTTGAACGCCGGCCGGTCGAGCACCTGCCAGCCGAACACGCGGCAATAGAAATCCTTCGAGCGCTCGGCATCGGCGGTCACGATGCCCTCGTGCTGCACACGCACGATGTGCGTCCCCGTCGCCGGCCGAATCCGCTCTCTCGCGTCCACCGCCATGGTGAGCCCTCCCGGTCGTATAGTAGCGCCATGAGCGTTCCTTCTCGCAACGCCGCCTGGCTCGCGCTGACGACCGAAGACGCCCTCGACCCGACGCTGCCGATCTGCGATCCGCACCATCACCTGTGGGATCGCCAGCCGGCACGCGTCGCGCCGCGCTACCTGCTCGACGAGATCGTCGAGGACGCGAGCGCCGGGCACAACGTCGTCTCGACCGTGTTCATCGAGTGCGGCGCCATGTTCAAGCGCGAAGGCCCCGACGCGCTGAAGCCGGTCGGCGAGACGGAATTCGTGAACGGAGTCGCCGCGATGAGCGCGTCGGGGCAGTACGGCAAGACGCGCGTGGCCGCGGGCATCGTCGGCACGGCGGACCTTCGCCTCGGCAAGGCCGCCGGCGACGTGCTCGACGCGCAGATCGCCGCCGGCGGCGGACGCTTCCGCGGCATCCGGCGCGCGTGCGCGTGGGATCCGGATCCCGACGTGCCGAACCATCGCACCGAGCCCGGGCCGAAGCTCTTCGAGCGCGACGATTTTCGCGCCGGGTTCGCGCAGCTCGCGCCGCGCCGGCTGACGTTCGAGGCGTGGTGCTATCACCGGCAGATCCCGGAGGTCGTCGCGCTCGCGCGCGCGTTTCCCGACACCACGATCATCCTGAATCACTTCGGCGGGCCGCTCGGCATCGGGTCCTACGCCGGCAAGGCGAAGGACGTGTTCGCGGAGTGGCGGATCTCGATCGCCGAGCTCGCCACGTGCCCCAACGTCGTCGCGAAGCTCGGCGGCATCAACATGGAGATGAACGGGTTCGGCTGGCACGAGCGCGAGAAGCCGCCGTCGAGCCAGGAGCTCGCGGATGCCACGCGCCACTACTACGACGTCACGATCGAGAAGTTCGGCGCGAATCGCTGCATGTTCGAGTCGAACTTCCCCGTCGACAAGGCGAGCTGCAGCTACACGGTGCTGTGGAACGCGTTCAAGCGGATGACGTCGGGGTGCTCGGCGCCCGAGAAGGCGGCGCTGTTCCACGACACCGCCGCGCGCGTCTACCGTCTCGGCTAGCCGGCTGCGGGAAACGGCGGCGCGGCCCGGCGGCGGTCTGGGATCGCGGCTCAAAGGTCGGACTGCGAGGCCGCTGCGCGGACTCGTGCCCTCCATTCGCCGCTTGACCCCAGGCCGCCGCCGGGCCGCGCCGCCGTTTTTCGCAGCCGGCTAGGCGATCCCGAACACGCGCGCCGCGTTCGCGTAGAGCCACTTCTCCTTCACGGAGTCCTTGAGCGGCAGCGCGAGATATTCCCCGATGAGCGTCTCGTGCGTCTGGCCCACGAGACCGGCCGAGAGGCCGACCATCACCTTGTCCTGGATGAGCGTGTTGCCGAACTGGAGCAGCATCTCCCAGCCGGAGCCGCGCTGGCCGAGATACCGCGCGCGGTGCGCGGAGGTGTCGAGGTGCAGCTTCGGATGGCGGCGCACGAGCGCGACCATCTCGTTCACCCACGGCCAGCCGCCGAGCCCGCCGATGATCGTGAGCTCGGGGAAGTCGATCGCGACCTGGTCGAGGTGGCGCGGGTGGCCGAGGTCGTACGGACGATCGGTCGCGTAGTTCATCGACGAGTAGATCCGCACCGGGATGTCGAGCTCCGCGGCCTTCGCGTAGAGCGGGTAGTAGCGCCGGTCGCTCGCGGGAATCCCGTCGACGAGCGCGGAGACGCCCAGCGCCTGGAACCTCTGCTCGCGCACGCGCATCTCGAGCTCGCGCACGCCACGCATCGGATGGAGCCCGCTGACGCGCGCGAGCCCGATGAACCGATCCGGATACGTCCGCAGCAGCTCCGCCGCCTCGTCGTTCGACACGCCGAACGGCACCGAGCGCACGATGCCGGCGCCGTCCAGCATCTTCACGAACGCGTCGAGCTCGGCCTTCGGCCGCGGGTCGCCGCCCTCCGCGCGCGAGCGGAAGATCCGCCCGTAGTTCGCCATCCCGTAGCCGGCCGGCCGCTCGTCGCCCGCGCCTTCGGGCGCGCTCGCGGCGGGCGCCTCGGCCCCGGCACGCTTCGGAACGTTGCACTCCATGTCGATCACACGCATGACGATCCTTTCAGCGGACGATCGGCCCGGCGTCCGGCCGATCGGTCTTGAGCGGCGGCAGCACGTCCTTCGGGTCGAGATCGAGCTCGAGCAACCCGAGGCTGGTGAGACAGAAATCGCGCGGCGGGAACTGCACCGGCGCCACCGCGCCGTCGCGGAACAGGCGCTCGAGCGGCGACGACTTGAACAGCGCATGGGCGCCGCCGAGCGTCATCGCCGTGCGCGTGATCCGCGTCACCGCCTCGCCCACGAAGTACTTCGCGCGGTAGAGCGCGGCGACGGTCGCAGGCGTCGGCCCCTCGGTGTCGCTGAGCCACGCCGCGTGATACGTCAGCAATCGCGCGGCCTCGAGATCGACGCTCATCTCCGCCACCTGCCGCCGCACGTCCGGATGATACGCGAGCGGCTGCGCGAAGCCGGGCGGCGTGCGGCCGCGCACGTTCGCGACGATCGCCTTGTACGCGGCGGCCGCGATGCCCAGATACACGGCGGTGTACGAGCCCCAGAACCAGTTGGCGCCGCCGCGACGGAACGGGACGATGTCGTCGGCGCGCACGATCAGCGCGTCGTCGGAGACGAAGCACTCGTCGAGCGTCATCGCGTCGCTGCGCGTGGCGCGCATGCCGAGCGTGTCCCACACCCTGTCGACCCGCTTGCCGCCGGCGTCGCGCGGCACCAGCAGCACCATCGCCGCCGCGGGCGCGGTGGACTCGTCGGGATACGCCATCACCATCGCGAAGTCCGCGACGTGGATCATCGACGCGAAGGCCTTCCTGCCGGTGATGCGATACCCGCCGTCGACGCGGCGCGCGCGCGCGAGCGGCACCGCCGTGCCGACGAGCCCCGACGTCGTCGGCTCCGAGAAGTTGCCGCCGATCAGCTTGCCCTCGTGCACGACCATCTTCGCGAGGCGCTCCTTGGTCGCGCGGTCGACGAGAGGGCTCTCCATGACGGGGCCCACGACCGAGAGGTGCATGTTGAACGACAGCGCGGTCGACGCGCAGCCCTGCGCGAGCTCTTCGGCCGCGAGCGACCACGCGAGCAGGCCGATGCCGGCGCCGCCGAGCGCGGCGGGGACGTTCAGGCCGTAGAAGCCGGCGTCGCGCAGCGCCGCGTAGTTCTCGGCGGGATCGGTCGCCTCGCGGTCGTGCTGCGCGGCGCGCGTGGCGAAGTCCTCCGCCAGCGCCCGCGCGCGGATCTTCAGCTTCCACTGCTCCTCGGTGACGTGGAATTCCATCGGGCGTCGAGAGTGTAACGCGTCGGGACCTTCGTCCAATACCCGCGGAGCACCCGCCTTCCGTACGCTCGTCCCGCCGGGCTCGCCGGCAAGGAGGACGCGATGACGAAGGCGAAACAGGTGTATGCGTTCCTGGCCGTCGCTCTCTTCACGCTCGCGGCGTTCGGGTGCGCGGGCCCTCGGGTGGCGGCGTCCCCGGGACACTCGACATCGCGACCGACGGCACCTACAACCTGAACGCGGGCGCGTTCACCTCTCGAGGCCTCGCCCAGGTCAAGGACGGTGCCATGATCCTCGTGGCGACGGGAGGCACGGGCGCCCTCGCTGCCGGAGAACGCAGCTCGACCGCGACGCTCGGGGAGCGCGAAGGGATGTGGGTCCTCAAGGGCAGCGGCCGCGGTGAGAACGAAAGGCGCGCGCGGTTACCTCGGCTGGTAACCGCGCTGCGCCATGCAGCCGGCGTAGGCCTGGTCGTAGCGCTGCAGCCCGGCCTGCTGATTCGCCTGCGCCTGCTGCGCCGCCTGCGAGTTCGCGCGGCCCTGGCGGATCAACCCGGCCGCCGCGCCGACGCCCGCGCCGATCGCCGCGCCCTTACCCGCGTCGCCACCGATCCGACGCCCGGGATGCCGGGCTATCGCGCGCCCGGCGGGGCCTTCACGTCGGCGCAGACCATGACGACGACCCGGGAGATGACGGAGGGCACGCTCATCATCACGGTGGTGGATCCGCGCTCGAAGGCGCCGCTGTGGCGCGGATGGGCGGAAGCGGAGCTCAACCCGAAGGCGAACCCTTACGACCGGCAGGCGCGTCTCGCGGAGGCCGTCGAGAAGATCCTGGCGGAGTTCCCGTCGCGCCGCTGATCACGAAGCCCTCGTAGCCCTTCGCCGCCACCTCGTCGCACTTCTGGCGGTAGACGCCGACGCCGCCGATGTACGGCAGGAAGATGCGCGGCTTGCCGGGAATGTTCGCGCCCATATACCAGGAGTTCGCGCGCGGATAGAGCGTCAGGTGGCCGACGTCGTTCACGTGCCGGACCCACGCGTCCTCGGCGTCGACCGTGGCCTCGATCGTCTCCCGCCCGTCCTCGCGCAGGCGCACGAGACAGTCGGCGATCCAGTCGACGTGCTGCTCGATCGACACGATCATGTTGCTGAGCACCGACGGGCTGCCGGGGCCGGTGATCATGAAGAGGTTCGGGAAGCCGGCGACCGTGAGCCCGAGATAGGTGCGCGGGCCCGCCTCCCACTTCGCGCGGAGCGTCTGCCCGGCGCGGCCGCGGACGTCGATCGCGAGCAGCGCGCCCGTCATCGCGTCGAAGCCGATCGCGAACACGAGGCTGTCGAACGCGTACGACCGCTCGGTCGTGCGGAGCCCGTCCGGCGTGATCGCCTGGATCGGCGTCTTGCGGAGGTCGACGAGCGTGACGTTGTCGCGGTTGAACGTCGCGTAGTAGTCGGTGTCGACGCAGAGCCGCTTGGTGCCGAGCGGATAGTCGCGCGGCACCAGCAGGTCGGCGACGGCGGGATCGCGGACGATCGCGCGGATCTTCTCGCGGAAGAACTCCGCGGCGGTCTCGTTGGCGGCCGGGTCGGTCAGCAGGTCCGCGTAGGCCGCGGAGAAGCCGAGGCCGCCGCGCTGCCAGCGCCGCTCGTACTCGCGGCGCCGCGTCTCGACGTCGACGGCGAGCGCCGAGTCGCCGCTGCGCTCGGTGACGAAGCCCACGCGCGACTCGCGCGCCTGGCGGCGGAACTCGCGGTAGTTCGCCTTCACCTGCGCCTCGTACGCTGGATCGAGCGGCGCGTTGTGCGCGGGCATGCTGTAGTTCGGCGTGCGCTGGAAGACCGTGAGGTGCTTCGCCTGCCGCGCGATGATCGGGATCGACTGGATCGCGGACGATCCGGTGCCGATGACGCCGACGCGCTGTCCGGTGAAGTCGACACCTTCGTGCGGCCACTTGCCGGTGTGGTACCAGCGCCCGCGGAAGCTCGCGAGCCCTTCGAACGTCGGCTCCTGCACGGTGGAGAGACAGCCGGTCGCCATGATGCAGAACCGCGCGGACACGCGATCGCCCCGGTCGGTCTCGATCGCCCACCGCCGCGCCGTCTCGTCGAAGACCGCGGACGTCACGCGCGTCGAGAGCTGGATGTCGCGGCGCAGGTCGAAGCGGTCCGCGACGTGGTTGACGTATTTCAGGATCTCCGGCTGCGCGGAATAGCGCTCCGTCCACCGCCACTCCTGCTGGAGCTCCTCGGAGAACGAGTAGGAGTAGTCCATGCTCTCGACGTCGCAGCGCGCGCCGGGATAACGGTTCCAGTACCAGGTGCCGCCGACCCCGTCGCCCGCCTCGTAGACGCGCGTGGAGAAGCCGAGGCCGCGAAGCTTGTGAAGCGCGTAGAGGCCGGCGAATCCGGCGCCGACGACGACCGCGTCGAGCTCGCGCACGGTCGCCATGCTCAACGCTCCCTCACGACGGGGTTGCGCAGCACGCCGATAGGCTCGCACTCCACCTCCACCACGTCGCCGTCCTTCATGTTCTCGGTCGCGCCGTCCGTGCCCATCCACAGCACGTCGCCCGGGTAGAGCGTGAGGTACTGGCTCATGCGGCTGATGAACGTGCGCACGCTGAAGATGGCGTCCTTCACCGCGTACGTGAACATCTCCTTGCCGTTCAGCCGGATCGTCACGCTGAGGTCGTCGGGGTTCAGGCCGGTGACGATCCACGGGCCCATCGGCTTGAACGTGTCGGTGTTCTTGCCGCGCCAGAACGTGCGGTCGCCGCGCTGCCACGTGCGCTCGCTGACGTCGTTGCCGAGCGTGTAGCCGAATACATAGTCGAGCGCCCCGGCCTCGGACACCTTCTTGCAGCGCTTGCCGATCACGGCGACCAGCTCGCCCTCGTACTGCACCTGGTCGGTGGCGTCCTTCGGAATCACGATCGCCTCGTTCGTCGCGATCAGCGCGTTGTTCGCGCGGTAGCCGACGTCGGCCTGCGGCGGGAACTCGGGCTTCACGCCGCGCCGGTGCGCCATCTCGGTGACGTGCTCGCGGTAGTTGACGCCGGCTGCGTAGAACGTCGGCGGAATGACGGGCACGTCGAGCTTCACCTGGCTCAGCGGAACCGTGGTCGACGTCCGGGTGTGCGCGTCGAACGGGCTGCCGTCGATCGCGGTCACCCTGTCGCCCTCGATCACGCCATAGGTCACTCTCGACCCCGACTGGAACCGGCACCACTTGGCCATCTCGTGTGCTCCGTTCTCGTTACGCGTGAATCACGGCGCTACGGGTGGATCACGGTGTGCGCGCGGCTGATCACGAACGCCTCGTGGCGCTCGAGGAAATCGACCACGACTTCCGCGTACGCCTCGGGCCGGTCGGTGCTGATGCCGTGGCCCGCGTCGTAGACGAAGACGAGGTGTCCGTTCGGCAGCGCCGCCTTGTAGATCTGCCCCATCGAGGGCGGGATCACGTCGTCCCGCGTGCCGAACAGGACGAGCGTCGGCGTCGTGAGCGCGCGCATGCGGCGCTCGAGCTCCGGGTCGCGCGCGGGCCCGCGCAGGCGCACGACCAGCGGATGATTGGACGGCGGCGTCATGCCTTCCGGCCGGAACGCGCCGGGCGCTTCGAGCACCATCGCGAGCACACGCTCCGGCGCCTGCAAAGCCATCCACAGCGCGACCGTGCCGCCGAAGGACCGGCCGATCAGGTTGAACGTGTCGATGCCGAGGCTCGCGACGGCCGTGGTGATCGTCGAGGCGAGCTCGCCGATCGTCTTCGTGCGGGTGTTCTCAGGCGAGTCGCCGAAGCCCGGTATCTCGAACGCGATGACGCGATGGTGCCGCGCGAGCAGCTCGTGCGACGGGTTGGGACGCGGCCCGCCGGCGCCGTGCAGATAGACGAGCGGCGTGCCCTGTCCGCCTTCCCGGTACTTGATGCGAAAGCCGTCCGCGTCGACGAACGCTTCGTTGAGCGCCATCTCAGATCTCGCGGATGCGCGGCAGCACTTTCGTCGCGAACAGGTCGAGCGCGCGCATGAGCGGCTCCGGGTCCGGCAGGCCCGGCGGATGGAGTGAGAGGTCGAGCACGCCGCAGCCGACCATCTCCTTGCACTGCCGCACCTGCTCCACAACGGTGTCCGGGCTGCCGATGAAAGTCGTGGGCAAGGCACCCATGCGGACGGGCGCGCGCGCCTGCCCCGCGATGTTGCGCGCGTCCACCTTCGCGATCGCGTCCGCGACTCCCGATCGCATCGAGAACGGCGCGCGATCCGGCTGCTGCTCGAGCAGCGCGTGCGCCTCCTCGTCGCTGCCGGCGACCAGCATGTTGGCGCGATAGACGATCTGCTCGGGCTTCGGCTCCCATCCATGGCGCGCGCATTCGTCACGATAGTGGCGCGTCGCCCTCGCCATCACGTCGTACGGCCCGTACGACACACCGCAGCCGAGCCGGTGGCGCGCCGCGAACTCGAGCGCCTCGCGGCTGGTACCGAGCGCGTACGTCGGCGGGTGGGGCTGCTGCTGCGGGCGCGGCCAGATGGAGACCGTGCGGTACTGGAAGTGGCGGCCCTGCCACCCGAACGGCTGCGGCTCCGTCCACGCCTTCAGGATCAGCTCCATGCCCTCGTCGGTACGCTCGCGCGACTCTTCCGGGTTGAGGTCGTAGCTCAGCGCCTCGTTCGTGGTCCCGCGCAGGAGCCCGACGACGAGACGGCCGTGCGTCATCGTGTCGAGCATCGCCAGCTCTTCCGCGAGGCGCACGGGATTACTGTGCGCGACGATCGGGCCGAGCAGCGCGATGGTCATCTTCTTCACGTGCGGCGCGAGGTACGCGGCCGAGAGGATCGGCGACGGCGTCAGGATGCGCGGCGAGTAGTGATGCTCGGACACGCTCACCCAGTCGAAGCCGATGTCCTCGAGGTACCTGAGACGCGCGATCATGTCCTCGTACGCGCGCGCGCCGGCGTCCCGATCGTACGCGCCGGACGCCGCGGGCCAGTCGGGAGGCAGCGGCGCGGGCGGCCGGTACCGCACGGTCTCGAAGAATGAGACTTTCATACCAGCGGCTCCACGCCCAGCTCGCGCGTGCACTCGGCGAACCACTGGATCACTTCCTTGTGCAGCGGGATGCCCTTCGCCAGACGCTTCTGAGATTCCTCCGCCTCCGACAGGCCGGGATAGAGCACGCGGTCGTGACCCGGCGCCGGCGGCGCGGTGCGCAGCGTCTTCAGCATCTGGTCCATCGTGTCCTTGAATTGCTCGAGGTCGGTGAACGCCTCGATGTTGTACGCCGCGAAGTGGTTCTTCGATCCACTGCCCTGCACGAGCATCGTCGGCAGCGCGCCGGAAAGCACGGTGGACAGCACCTCGGCCATCAGCGCGAAGCCGTAGCCCTTGTGCGAGCCCTGCTCGCGCGTGCCGCCGAGCGGCGCCTGAAAGAAGTCGTCGCGGTCGAAGACCGGCTTCTCCTCCATGACCGGCGTGCCTTCCTTGTCGGTGACCCAGCTCGGCAGGAGCGGCGAGCCGAGACGGATGGCGAGCCGGATCTTGTTGCCGGCGATCGCGGACGTCGCGGCGTCGAACAGCATCGGCGCCTCGTGACGCGCCGGGGCCGCGAGGGCGATCGGATTCGTGCCGAGCAGCGGCTTCGACGCGAACGTCGGCACCACGCTGAGCCCGGCGCCGGTGAAGCACACGCCGACCATGTCCTGCTGCGCCGCCTGCATCGCGTAGTGACCGATCGCGCCGAAGTGTCCTGAATTGAAGACGGTCACGACGCCGACGCCGACGCGCTTCGCCTTCTCCATGGCGAGGCGCATCGCTTTCGGCCCCACGATGATGCCGAGGCGGCGCTCGGCGTCGATCACCGCGGTGCCCGGCGACTCGCGCGTGATCTTCCACCCGGGCTTCGGATCGAGCTTGCCCGCCTTGTAGTCGCGCACGTACTGGCGGAGCATGTTCGACACCCCGTGCGTCTCGACGCCGCGCACGTCCGCCATCGTCAGCACGTCGGCGCCGTCGGCGGCGTCCTGCGGCGTGAGCCCGAGCTTCTCGAAGATCTCCGTGACCGTGCGCCGCAGCGCGCTTTCCGACACCAGCACCTGGTCCTTCTCCGGCACCTTGAAGCGATCGAGAATCATCGCGGCTCCTCCTACGCGAGCTTGGGCATGACCTGCTCGGCGAACCGTCGCATCGTGCGCTCGACCTCCGCGCGCGGCAGCGCGTTGCCCTGATCGAACCAGCAGATGACCTGCGACAGCGAGAACTCCTCGCGCGCGGCCTGCATGCGGTCGACGACCTCCGCCGGGTCGCCGAAGACGGCGTTGTCGCGGCAGAACCTGTCGAAGGGCAGGTTCGCCACGTTCTCGTCGATCATCTGGAGGCGCGGCAGATGGTCGGCGTACGACGCGGGGATCGCGGAGAAAATCGCCTGGAGGTTCTTGTAGTACTTGTGCACGCCGGGCCGCATCGCCTCGCGGTCGCCGACGTACGTCGGCAGCATCAGCGCCATCTGCTCGGGCTGCCACGCGTGGCCGGCGGCGGCGAAGCGCTGGCGGTACATGCCCATGTACTCGCGGAGCTGCGGCAGCGGCGTGGTCGTCGTGCCGGAGTAGATCGGCCAGCCCTTGTCGGCGACGTGCGCAAAGCTTTCCGCGGTGTGGACGGCGACGCGGATCGGCGGGTGCGGCTGCTGCACCGGCCGCGGCACCACTGCCAGCTCCTCGACCTCCCAGAACTTCCCGCGATAGCTGAAGCGATCCTTCGTCCACGCGAGCTTGATGATCTCGAGCGCCTCGTCGAAGCGGGCGCGGTTCTCGCTCACCGGGATCCGGAAGCCGTGGAACTGGCTCGGGATCGATCCGCGCCCGACGCCGAACTCGAGACGCCCGCCCGACAGCACGTCGGCCGTCGCCGCCTGCTCGGCGCAGCTCAGCGGGTGCTGCAGCGGCAGGAGGCTCACCGCGGTGCCGATGCGGATGCGCTTCGTGCGCTCGGCGATGACCGGCACCATCATCAGCGGGTTCGCGAGCAGCGAGAACGCGCCGCCGAAGTGCAGCTCCGCCAGCCACGCGACGTCGAACCCGAGCTCCTCCGCCAGCGCGATCAGCTCGAACATCTCGGTGTACCGGCGGCCGTGGCTCTGGCCGTCGGCCTCCGGCGCCTGGAAGAAGACGCCGAACTTCACGGCAGCAGCACCAGCTTGCCCGTCGAGCGCCGCGACTCGAGGGAGCGATGCGCCTCCGCCGCGTCCGCGAGCGGAAACGTCTGGCCGATGTGGAGCTTGAGCTTCCCCTCGCGCATCCACGCGAAGCAGCGCAGGGCGCTCTCGCGCGTCTTCTCCGGGAAGTTGCGCGTGACCGTCGGCACCATGAAGCCGCTCACCTTCTGTGACTTCGCGGAGAGCACGGCCACGTTGAGCGGATCCGTCGGCCCGCCGGCGCGGCCGTAGAGGATGAGGTGGCCGAAGCTCGCCAGACAGCGCAGGCCTTCCTCGAACGTCGGCTTGCCGACCGCGTCGAGGATGAGATCGACGCCGCGGCCGTCGGTGAGGCGCAGCACCTCGTCGGCGAACTTCTCCGTCGAGTAGTTGATGACGGCGTCGGCGCCGTGCGCGGTGACGAGCGCTTTCTTCGCGTCGTCGCCGACGGTGCCGAAGACGCGCGCGCCGGCGATCTTCGCGAGCTGCACGGCGACGATGCCGACGCCGCCGGCGGCGGAGTGCACGAGCACGGTCTTCCCGGGTCCCGTCGTGTCCGCGGTGTGGAGCATGTGATACGCCGTCATCACCTGGATCGGGAACGCGGCGCCGTGCACGAAATCGACCGCGTCGGGCAGCGGGATCACCATCGAGGCCGGCGCCTGGCAATACTCCGCGTACGACTTCACGGTGAACGCGGCCACGCGCATGCCCGGCGCGAAACCCGTGACGCCGTCGCCGACGGCCTCGACGACGCCGGCCGCTTCCATGCCGGGCGTGTCGGGGAGCTTCGGCTTCACGACGTAGAGACCTTGCCGGAACCGAACGTCCGCGAAATTCACGCCGACGGCGTGCGTCTTCAGGAGCACCATGCCGGGCCGGACGTCGGGCTTCGGCACGTCGGCAAGCCGCAGGACCTCAGGACCGCCCACTCGATCGAAGACGATGGCTCTCATCGAACCTCCTTGCCGACGGGCCAGCATACGGTAACATCGCCGTCATGCTCCGTGGCGGCGTCACGAGGCGGGGTGGGCGGTGACCCTCGACCTGACTCTCGAGCTCACCGCCCGGGCGCGCTTCGACGTGGTCGATCTGCGGTCCCGCTTCGTCCACGAGCACGGCGAAGAGCTGTCGCGCTATCCGCGCTGTCTCTACTGGTCGGCGCACACGACCGCGGGATTTCTCGATCGCGGCCTGAGCACGCGCCTCGGCCCGCGTCAGGTCCCGAGCTACGTCGACGCGCTTCGGCGGGTCTTCCCTGAAGGTGCTGGCTACGCGCACGACGCGCTCGAGGCGCGGACGGACCTGAACCCCGAGCAGCGCGCGGTGGAGCCGAGGAACGGCGACTCGCACCTCGCCTTCATCGCGGGCGGCCTCCTGCCGTGCGTCATCCATCGCAACACTGCGAACGCTCCCGTCAGCTTCGTCGAGCTCGACGGCATGAGCGACGGCCGCGCGCGCCGGCGGCTCACCCGCGTGATCGGCTTCCAGCGCGAGGTGCTCGCCGGCGAGATGCGCCTGCGCGTGCCGCTGTCCCAGCATCCGATCGACGCGCTCAACCTGAAGGAAGTGAAGCTCGGACTGTACGAGCGCATCACCGAGTTCGCCGCGCGCGCCGGCGTCGCCAAGGGCCGCGCGCACATCGCGCTGGGCCACGGCGAGCGCGACGCCGCGCTCACGATCAACGAGTACGAGACGCTGCTGATGAACCACGACCTCAAGGCGGTGATGCGCAATCCGCTCTGGTTCATGGCGAAGCAGACGCAGGCGGCGTTCGCCAACCCGCGCGCGATTCCGGGCAAGGCGCTCGGCTACGCGCGCTACGACCTCGTGCGCATCCTGAACTCGAGTCTCGACGCGCTGGGGCTGCACGGCTCGCTCGTCGAGAAGCTGGTCGCGCGCACGCTCGCGTTTCCCGCGTCGCGCCTCTTCCGCGTGCGGCGCTCGATCAACGTGCTGGTCGCGGAGGGTCCGGACGGCGGCGTGGGTCCGATCGAAGGCGTCTACCAGAGCCCGATCCTGATCCAGTGGCGCCGCGCGGCGCACGACGTGCGCGAGCTGCGCGTCACCCTGTACGCGCTGGAGTAGGCATCAGCTAACCGGCGGGGCGCGGGCGGGGATGTGCTGTGGTGATCGCTCGCCACCCCCAGGTGGTCTTCCAGGATGCTCTCGAGGCGCGCGTCTGCCCGACCTCGCCCATGAAGTCGAGACAGAAGAGCGCGGTGTAGAACCTCAGAGCGACACGCTGGTCTCGCGTGAGTCCAAAGAGAGCACCAATGGCCGGTGTAGTCCGGGACGTAGCCTGCATCGAGGATCGCGGCGCGAGTCAGTGCCACCGTGAACAGCGGATCTCCGAGGCAGATCCAGTCGACGTCCACGATGCCGCTGAAACGGCGCTCGTGCACGAGCACATTCTTCGTCGTCACGTCGTCGAGAAACGGTCTCGGGGGAACTTGCGAAAAGTACGCTGAGCAAGTCGACAGCCCCGACAGTCTCCATGCGCATTCGGCTGCGGGCGATCGAGGCGTCGACGACATCGCGCCACGACGGAAATCGTCGCGACCACTTCCTGAACCTACGGAGCCGGGGGACCCCACGCCGGGCGGGGGTGGCGAGCGATCACCCCCGCACATCCCCCGCCGCGTCTCGCCGTTCAGTCGAAGAGCTACTCGTCCATCGTCGACCGCTCGCCCATGAGGGTCGTGCGGCGCATGTCGCGCGGCTCGTGAACCGGGAACGGGCGGGCGCGGTGCATCGTGCGGCGGTTGTCCCACATCACGAGGTCGCCCACCGTCCAGCGGTGCGCGTAGACGAACTGGCGCTGCGTCGCGTGCTCGACGAGATCGCGCAGGAAGCAGCGCGCCTCGGGCACCGGCCAGCCGTCGATCGACCCGGCGTGTGACGCGAGATACAGCGACTTGCGTCCGGTCGACGGATGCGTGCGCACCAGCCGCTGGCGCACCGGCTTGAACCGCTCGCGCTCCTCGTCCGAGAGGTCGAAGAAGCCGATCTGCTGGCGCGAGTAGATCTGCGAGTGCTCGCAGACCAGGTCGGCGATCTCCTTCTTCGTCTCCCCGTCGAGCGCGTCGTACGCCGCGCGCATGTCGGCGAACTCGGTGTTGCCGCCCTTCGACGGGATCGCGCGCGCGCTCAGCAGCGAGTACTTCGCCGGGACCTTCTTGAACGAGCTGTCGGAGTGCCAGAGGCGGTTGCCGATGGCGAAGAGCCGCCGCCGATCCTCGCGCCCGTAGACCTGGTTGTTCTTGTCGAGGTTCGAGACGTCCGCGAACGTCGTCGGCAGGCGGTACTCGTCCGGCTTGCGGAGGCTGGTGCCGATGGCGTGCTCGATGTCGCCCAGGCTCGTCGTGAACGCGAGCTGCTGGTCGTCGCTGATCATCTGCCCGTGGAAGACGAGCACCGCGTGCTCGTCCATCGCCGCGTGCACGTCGGCGACGTCCTGCGGCGTGAGCGGCTGGGTGAGGTCGAGACCTTCCGCTTCGGCGGCGAAGCACGGGCCGATCTGGCGGGTCTTGAGCGGCATGGACGTCTCCTCCCGGGAGGATATTAGTAGAATCCGCAACCATGAACCAGGCACTGACCGGCATCCGAGTCGTCGACGTCACCAACAACCAGGCGGGGCCGTCCTGCGGGCAGATGCTCGCCTGGCTCGGCGCGGACGTGATCAAGGTGGAGGAGCCCGACAAGGGTGACCCGGCGCGCACGTCGCTGCGCGATCGCCCCGACCAGGACAGCCTCTTCTATCTGTCATTCAACTCGAACAAGCGAAGCCTGCCGATCAACCTCAAGCACGAGCGCGGCAAGGAGATCTTCCGTGCACTGCTGAAAACGGCCGACGTGCTGCTCGAGAACTTCGGGCCCGGCGTGATGGAGCGGCTCGGCTTCGGCTGGCCCGCGCTGCACGCGCTCAACAAGCGTCTCGTGTCGGCGAGCATCAAGGGCTTCGGCTCGTACGGCCCGTACAAGGACTACAAGGCCTACGAGCCCATCGCGCAGGCGATGGGCGGCTCGATGAGCGTGACGGGCACCGCCGACGGCCCGCCGATGTACGTGTGGCCGTCGATCGGCGACTCCGGCACCGGCATGCACTGCGTGATCGGCATCCTCGCCGCGCTCATGCAGCGCCATGCGACCGGCGAAGGTCAGCAGGTCGAAGTTTCGATGCAGGACGCGGTCGTGAACCTGATCCGCGTGAGCCTGCGCGATCACCAGCGCTTCGGGAAGCCGATGCCGCGCACCGGCAACCAGCTCGGCGCCGGCGTGCCGGGCACGACGTATCGCTGCAAGCCCGGCGGCCCGAACGACTACGTGTTCATCTTCGTCCAGCAGCAGATGTGGCATCCGCTGCTCCGCGCGATCGGCCGCGAGGATCTGATCGGGGATGCGCGCTACGAGACGCAGGACGCGCGATGGACGCGCAAGGCCGAGGTCGACGCGCTGGTGGAAGCGTGGACGTCCGAGCGCTCGAAGCACGAGGTGATGAAGATCGTCAGCGCGGCCGGCGTGCCGTGCGGCGCGTGCCTCGACACGGGCGAGGTGCTCGCCGATCCGCACCTGAAGGCGCGCGACATGATCGTCGAGGTCGATCACCCGCAGCGCGGCAAGTTCTTCACGGTGGGCAACCCGATCAAGCTCTCGGCGTCGAAGACGACGATCACGCCGTCGCCCGTGCTCGGGCAGCACCGCGAAGAGATTTTGCGCGAGCTCGGCTACTCGGACGACGACATCACGACGCTCGCGAAGGACAGCGCGATCTAGCAGGCCGCGGAACAACGGCGCCGGGGGCGACGCGCCCCGGGGTGCGACGCTCGAAGGCTCCGCCACAGAGGGAGCTTCGCTCCCTCTTGTCTCCGCACTCGCTCTGCACCCCGGGGCGCGTCGCCCCCGGCGCCGTT
>Ga0233424_10001139_pt1 | contig 25565 bp, 23 predicted proteins | sample Watercolumn_Towu_FD_181011 | JGI IMG/M metagenome (GOLD analysis project Ga0233424, IMG submission 181011) | Freshwater microbial communities from Lake Towuti, South Sulawesi, Indonesia - Watercolumn_Towuti2014_125_MG | ecosystem: Environmental > Aquatic > Freshwater > Lake | place: Indonesia... | reverse complement strand
GTCCTTAAGGTTCATCTAGCTTGAAATGCTTGATAAGGCGGCTGGTTAACCGACAACTCGCCATAATAAGAAAAACAACTATAAGGTATAACGGTCATTTTAAATTTTTTCAAAAAACTTATTACACCCGGAAAAAGCCCTTCGGAATCAAGCGCAAGCGTTGCGCCGCCGACGGTCAGAGTTTATTCTCGTTCGGAACACATCATTTCCCGGTCGCAAATTAGCGAAAATGCGTTGAAGGTCTTGTATCGGCTTCAGAAAGAAGGCTTTGAGGCTTATTTGGTTGGCGGTTGCGTGCGCGATTTGCTGTTGGGACGGGAGCCTAAAGACTTCGATGTGGTGACCGATGCCGATCCTGAACAAGTTAAGAAAGTGTTTCGCAACTGCCGCCTAATTGGCCGACGGTTTCGTTTGGCGCATGTGCATTTTGGCAAGGATGTGATTGAGGTTGCTACGTTTCGGGGCGCAACCGAAGAGCATAACGAAATGCAGGTGCTGAACGATGAAGGTCGCTTAGTGCGGGATAATGTCTACGGCACCATTGAACAGGATGTCTGGCGACGCGATTTTACGGTTAACGCATTGTATTACAACATCAAGAATTTTTCCGTAGTCGATTATGTTGGGGGTATGGATGATCATAATGCAGGTACTTTGCGGCTGATTGGCGATCCCGACATTCGCTTTCGCGAAGATCCAGTGCGCATGTTAAGAGCTGTGCGTTTTGCTGTTAAGCTAGGTTTTAACCTGGATCCTGAATGCGCGCGCTCGATTCATGAAATGTCTGATCTGCTGTTAAATATTCCGCCTGCGCGCTTGTATGACGAGGTGTTAAAAATGTTTTTATCGGGCTATGCCTTACAGACATTTGAAATGCTTCGGCATTATGGCCTTTTTCAGATTTTGTTTCCGGAAACCGAAAACAGTTTGGCGACTGAGGAAGAAGGTTTTCCGCGTCTGCTTTTGATCAAGGCTTTGCAGAACTCTGATAACCGGATCGCCGACGGCAAAACGGTGACGGCTTATTTTCTGCTCTCTGCGTTTTTGTGGGAGCCGCTGCAGGCTAAGGTTAGCAAACAGAAGGCGCAAGGCGCAGCGGAATTCATGGCCTATCAGGATGCGGCCAACGAGGTGATTGCAAAACAGGTTAAAAGCACCGCTTTGCCTCGACATATCACGCTGGCGATGCGCGAGGTATGGGGCTTGCAGCCAAAATTCAACATTTGCTATGGCGCCAGGCCAAGCCGGTTGATAACGCATCCGCGTTTTCGCGCCGCTTATGACTTTTTATTATTGCGGGCTGAAACCGGCGGCGCTGATCCGGCTTTGGCGGACTGGTGGACTCGCTATCAGATGGCCGATGAGGCGGAAAAGCTTAAAATGACGCAATTGCCGCGAAAGCGAGGCAATCGCTCAGGGCGTAAGAAAACCTTTCGTAAAAAAAACAATGATCAGTAACATTGATTCCGTTCGGCAAGTCGTATGGATGCAGTGCAAGTGATTGCTTATATTGGCTTGGGCAGCAATCTGGCGGAGCCTATTCAGCAAATCAAAACCGCACGTTTGGCCATTGCCAACATCGATCATGTTGAAGAACGCGCGTTTTCCAGCTTGTATCGCAGCGCTCCGATGGGGCCACAGAATCAGCCGGATTATATTAATGCGGTGATGGCGATAACAACCGAACTGCCGGCGTTAGACTTGTTGCGCCAGCTGCAAGCGATTGAAAAGCAGCAAGGCCGGGTTAGAAAAGGGGAGCGGTGGAGCGCCCGGACCTTGGATTTGGATCTATTGATTTATGGTGAACAGCAAATTCAAACGCCGGATTTAACCGTGCCTCATGCCGGTTTGGCTGAGCGGGCCTTTGTACTTTATCCGTTACAGGAAGTGTCGGCTGATCTGGAAGTGCCAGGTTTGGGCAAACTTGATCGACTGCTCGCCAAATGCCCTTTACAAGGCTTGCAGCGTTTAAGCTAAGAGGAGGCGCTTATTTCTATCGATAGAGCAAAACCGTTGTCGATCAATGATTTGATTGGAATGAAACAACAGGGCGAAAAAATTACCTGTTTAACCGCTTATGACGCCAGTTTTGCGGCCCTTATTGATAAAGTGGGCATTGATGTCATGTTGGTAGGCGACTCCCTGGGCATGGTTATTCAAGGTCATCAAACGACGGTGCCGGTTACGATTAAGCAGATGACCTATCATACGCAATGCGTCAGCCGCGTCAGGCAGCGGGCGTTTGTTATCGCCGACTTGCCCTTCATGTCTTACGCCACGCCTTCGTCGGCGGCGAAAAGTGCCGGCAAATTAATGCAGCAGGGCGGTGCGCAAATGGTTAAGCTGGAAGGGGCGCGGCTAGACAGTGTGAGTTTTTTAGTGGCGCAGGGCATTCCGGTTTGCGGGCATTTGGGTTTATTACCCCAGTCGATCCATTTTTTGGGCGGCTATAAGGTTCAAGGCAAAGAACAGGCCGAAGCCGAAAAAATCATCCACGATGCTCAACAACTGGAGCAAGCAGGCGCGCAAATGCTGGTTTTAGAATGCGTTCCCTTAGCACTGGCCGGGCAAATAACGGATTTGCTGAAAATTCCGGTGATCGGTATCGGTGCTGGGGTTCATTGTGACGGCCAAGTCTTGGTTTTGCAGGATATGCTGGGCATTAGCCCGGGTAAACTGCCGCGCTTTGGTAAAAATTTTATGGCTCAGGCAGCCTCGATTGAGGACGCCCTTGCGGCTTATCATCAAGCTGTCAAATTGGCGCAATTTCCTGAATTATCGCATAGCTATTAAGACCATGCAGATCACCAAGACCGTTAATGAACTACGAACAACGATCAAAGAATGGCGCTCTGCGGGATTAACGATTGCGTTGGTGCCAACAATGGGCAATCTTCATGCCGGTCATTTGAAGCTGGTTGAAAAGGCCCGGCAGACAGCCGATAAGGTTGTCGTTAGCATTTTTGTTAATCCGATCCAATTTGGCATTGGTGAGGATTTCGACAAATATCCCCGTACCGAACAGCAAGATATCGAGCAATTGACTTCGGCTGAGGCTGATTTATTGTTTCTACCGTCGGTTGCCGAGATGTATCTGGCTGATGCGAAAACCATTGTCACTGTTACCGCTTTGTCTGAATTACATTGCGGCGTGTTTAGGCCCGGTCATTTCGCCGGCGTTGCGACGGTGGTTTGTAAACTATTCAATATGGCTCAACCTGATCAGGCGCTCTTTGGGTTGAAGGATTTTCAGCAACTGGCGGTTATTCGTAAGATGGTCTGGGATTTGAATATGCCGGTTGAAATCATTGGCGTAGAAACGGTCAGGGAAGCGAGCGGTTTAGCGATGAGTTCAAGAAACGGCTATTTGACCGCAGCTGAAAAAACCATTGCGCCTTTGCTATATCGTGCATTGCGCGAGGCCAAAAAGGCGGTTTTGAAATCTCAGCGCTCATTTTCTGAAATTGAAGAACAGGCGTTAAAAGGCTTGTTGGAGGCGGGCTTTCAACCCGATTATTTTTCAATTTGCCGAGCCGGCGATTTAACTCTGGCGACCTCCGACGATACCCATTTGGTTATTTTGGCGGCCGCGAAGCTTGGCACTACCCGCTTGATCGATAATCTGGTTTTTTTCAGAAAATGATCCTGCTGTTTTAGTCTCATTCGGGGCGTTCATTGAAGCGCGCATCTGCTTGATTTAATCTGTTTAATTGTCTGTTTAATGCCCATTGAATATGTTCTGCGACCAGTTCGGAAGCGCCGGATAGTCTCGCTTTCAACGTCGCAATAATGCCCAGTGACGCAGGTGCATTGCCTAAAGCGACAGCACTATTGCGTAACCAGCGCTGATAGCCGATGCGCCGGATTGCCGAGCCTTCGGTTTTGCTCAGAAAGGTGGGTTCGTCCCAGGAAAAGACATCGATGAGTTGCTGCGCATTCAAGCGGTGACGCGGATGAAAGTCGTTTTCGCCGCTGAGTTTGGCAAAGCGGTTCCACGGGCATATCAGCTGGCAGTCATCGCAGCCGTAAATGCGATTGCCGATCAGGGGCCTTAGATTTTCCGGGATCGCACCGTGAAGCTCGATGGTCAAGTATGAAATACAGCGCCGGGCGTCGACTTGGTAAGGTGCGACGATGGCTTGGCTGGGACAGATATCCAGACAAGCGGTGCAGTACCCGCAATGGGCTTCGGATGGCGTATCGATCGGCAATTCCAGGTCGGTAAAAATTTCACCCAGAAAGAACCACGAACCGGCTTTGCGGTTGATTAAATTGGAATGCTTGCCAATCCAGCCCAGCCCCGCTTTTTCGGCAAGGGCTTTTTCCAAGACTGGCGCGCTGTCTACATAGGCGCGATGGCCGAAGCCGCCGCTATGAGCCTGAATTTTTTCGGCCAGTTGTTGCAAGCGCTTGCGCAATAATTTGTGATAGTCTCGGCCCAGCGCATAGCGCGAAATATAAGCCGCCGTTGGATCATCCAAGGCTTGATTCATTGCCTCCGCGGTTTCTGGCAAATAATCCATGCGCGCCGAAATAACCCGGATGGTTCCCGCTTGCAACAGCTCTGGCCGGCTGCGCTTGAAGCCGTGTTTCTGCATATAAGCCATCTCTCCGTGATAATGCTTCGCCAGCCAGTTGCTCAGGTGCTTTTCGGCTTCCGGCAAATGCGTGTCGGTAATGCCTATCTGTTGAAACCCGAGCGCCTTCCCCCATTGCTTGATCTGCTGAGCCAGCTCGGTCAAATGTTGTGTGGCCAACTTCATACTCGAAAAGGGGGCAATACCCGATCAGTTAATAGGCTCAGTGTTGTGGTGAAAACTTTACTCACGGAGTCCATTATTCTGACACAAAACTGTATTCAATCTGTAACCGCATTGTAACAACGGCGCAGTACATTGGCTTCACCCCTTCACGTAGATATTGATTGTTTCGCGTCAGGGTGACCAGCCTTGGGCGATGCTGAAGGCGGAACTTTTTCTCCGTTTTATAGAGTGATAACAATAATGAGGTATGAAATGAAAAACAGATTACTGCAAAACAAGCTTGCCATAGCCATTAGCTTGGGGCTTGCTGCTTCATCCGGCACGGCTATTGCCGAAAAACCAAAATTTCATGAATTTACACCCCTGGCCAGCTCTGCAGGGCCAACAACTGATGAAGCCAATCCGGTCACGCTTTCCAATCCTGCTTTTATTCAACACTCGATTGCTGATCGTGCTGCCCAGGTCGCTCTTGACAAACCCAATACCGGCAATTGGGATATGAATACATTAAATGAGACCGGCAAACAAAACGGCCGGTACTTATTTACCGTATACGAAACAGGTCAGGCGGGCGTGCAGCGCCTGGACAGAAAGACGGGTGAGGTCGATACCCTTTGGATCAGTTTGAGTTCAACTTCGCCAGCCAACTATGTCGCCTTTGACGCATCTTATTGGACGCCCTGGGGTACTTTGATTACCGCCGAGGAAAGCTGGTCAACAGCGGTTAATGGTTCAACCAGCCCTTATGGCCGTTTGTTCGAGTTGAAAAATCCTTTGACCGCACCCGGAATCAGTAATCCACTGACGGTCGCCAGTAATGACGGCGCCGATTTTGTTCATCAAAATGTGATTCCGCGCACATCGCACGAGGGCATTCAGTTCGACGCTGCCGGCACTATGTATTTCATTGACGAACTGAACGGTGGCAACCTCTATAAATATACGCCCAAAGCATCAATGAAAGACGTGATGACCGGTAAGGCTGATTATTTTGCGGCGGGGCAAACTTTTGTCTTGCGCGTTGGCGATGGCAATGTCGCAAATGCCACGGGTTCTTATGAGTGGATACCGTTTACTGATGAGAATGGCCTGGCCTTGGTTGGCGCACTGACCATAACGGACGTCAATGGCGTGGTTTCCGTTGACGCACGCAATACAACCAACTTGCCTGCTTTCAAAGGAACGGACTATCAACGCCCAGAAGATTTGCAAATCCAGGAAGTGGGCAGAAAAGAATATCTCTATATGGCGACTACGACGACAAATGAGGTGTACCGGCTGGATTTGGCAAATAAGACCATTACTGTATTCGCCAATCGGGATACTCTGGATTTGGCAACGGGAGCGTCAGTCGGCACCGGTCTGACCAGTCCGGACAACCTGGCAGTCGATCATGATGGCAATATTTATATCGTGGAAGATCGCAACGGTGGTGTAGACGATGACATCTGGTTTGCCAGGGACCTGAATAAAGACGGCGATCTTACGGATCCAGGCGAAGGTCTGGGACGCTGGGCTTCTAACGGTACTGTTGGATCAGAGTTTACCGGCTTGTATTTTGATCCCAAAAACAAACATCGCGCCTGGGTGAATATTCAGCATCCGGATAGCTTTAATGATCGCACGATTGAAATTACCATCGCCGATGATGAAGATGATGGTGAATAAAGGTTAACCATTACCGGGTCTTGACAAGCAAATGACGGTAATCCGTCGGACAAGGCAAGGTTTGTCGGTATCGACAGAAAGGATGCTGTCGATAGCCGTCTGCCGACAGGGGGCTTATTCTCTGCAGCGCTGAGGAAACGCGGCAGCATCATGGCTTGTAGATGTCACAAAACTTTTATCAAATCGACATCGTATTGTCATACCGTGACATTAGACTGCATCCGGCTTGATTGGCCGGTCAGGCGAATCCGGCCGTGGTAGCGGGGTTTGCCGGCTTGCACCGGTGCACGTCCGCTCTATTTTGTGTCCTGATTTATCTGGTTAGTGAAGATATTCAGGTCTTCATGATTGTTAACTCCCATCCCAAACTAACTGAGCAGGCTCTACGCCTTAATTAAGGAAAAAAGATTGACGCACGGTTATTTAGTACGTGCTGATCGTTAGTGAAAGATTTTCGGGTTAATTATTTTCTGGATGAGGTTATGAAACTTAACTACCGTACGATTTGGATATCCGACACGCATTTGGGTACAAAAAGTTGCAAGGCAGCCTATCTACGCGATTTTCTTGACTATGCCGAGGCGGAAACCTTGTATCTCGTTGGCGATATCATTGATTTCTGGAAGTTCAAAAATGGCCTTTACTGGCCGGCATTGCACGGCGATATTGTTCAGCGGATATTGAATAAGGCGAAAAACGGCACTCAAGTCATTTACATTCCAGGTAATCATGACGGCATTATGCGCAAATTGGCCGGCACCCATTATAGTGGCGTCGACATTCAGCTAAATGCCGTTCATACGCTGGCGAACGGAAAGAAAATTCTGGTATTGCATGGCGATGAGTTCGACACGCTGGCCTGCCATAACAAGATTCTTTACTACCTTGGCGGTAACGCATACGAGATGTTAGTCCTGGTTAACCGCTTGTTTAATCGCCTGCGCGGCAAGTTGGGCTTTAAATATTGGTCGCTGGCGCACTATGTAAAATATAAGGTCAAGAATATTACCCATTTCATGCGCAATTTCCGGCACATTTTGAGTCTGGAAGCGCAAAAACGGCAAGTCGACGGCATCATCTGCGGCCATATCCATCATGCTGACCTAACCGAAATGGAATTCAATAAAATTTACGCCAATTGCGGCGATTGGGTGGAAAGCTGTACTGCCTTGGTTGAAGATTTTCAGGGCAATCTGGAGTTGATCCATTGGCTGGAAGACAGTTACCGTCTGCTGGATGCCAAAGCCCGGACAGCGCCGGTTGCCGGCGGAAAAGCCAGGCCCAAGTCTGTGGCCGTCGGCTAATCTATTAACGAAAGCGGTGCATCGCTTGCTTCGCTGAAACCGTGTTCGCCACTATTTATTTTAAGTCAATCATGATCGATGCGGAACGTATACTGCAGGAAACCTACCCGGACTTTAAAGCCGGCAAGCATAAAACTCTAATCGTTAAAACTTTAAGAAAACTATTGCACGAAGACGATTTCAACACATTTATTCAAAATAATCAGCATTTACGCGGCTTCGCGTTTCTCGACAAACTGCTCGGACATTTTCAATTCAGTTATCAGGTCAGTTATCAGTCGGTCAATAATATTCCGGCCGAGGGACGTTTGGTCATCGTCGCCAACCATCCGATCGGAACACTGGATGGTCTGGCCTTGTTAAAGCTTATCCGCACGGTGCGTCCGGACGTCAAAATCGTAGCGAATCGCGTACTCAACCATATGACGGCGTTAAATTCCCTATTTCACGCCGTGCCGGTATTGTCGAAAAAAAATTCATTAAAAACCGCTTATCAAGATTTAATTTTGGCGCTTGGAAATGAAGAAGCCGTGATTTTTTTTCCGGCAGGCGAAGTGTCCAGGATTACGGCCAAAGGCATACGTGACAGCAAATGGCAAAGCGGTTTTTTGAAACTGGCGAAGAAAACTTGGTCGCCGGTGCTGCCAGTCAACATCGAAGCTAAAAATTCGGCGCTCTTTTACGCGCTGTCCGCGCTGTATAAGCCATTGGGCACATTCATGCTGGTTAATGAAATGTTCAACAAAAATTGCAAAGAAATTAAATTTCACATCGGCGCCCCCATTCCGCCTGCAGCCTTTTGCAACTCCCAGGAAAAAAATGCCAAGTTGGGACAGCGCTTTCGTAAGCAGGTTATCAATCTTGGCAAAAAGAATAAAATATCTTTATTTGAGACCGAAACCGCCATCAGTCATCCAGCAGACGCCAGAGCGATCAAAAAGGCATTGTCCAATGCCCTTTTGCTTGGCGAGACCCGGGATGCGAAAAAGATTTTTCTCTACGATTTTCAAGATGACTGCCCGGTCATGCATGAAATCGCAAGGTTACGTGAATTGACTTTTAGGTCGGTCGAAGAGGGAACGGGATTGGCGCTCGATCTGGATAAATTCGATAGCCATTACCGGCATATTGTCCTTTGGGATGATGAAGATTTGGAAATTGCCGGTGCTTACCGCATCGGTGAAGGCGATAAAATCATGGCCAGGATGGGTGTGGAAGGTTTTTATACTCATACTTTATTTGATTTGAATACAGATTTTGCCGCTTATTTACCGGCGAGTATCGAGTTGGGACGCAGCTTCGTCCAACCGAAATATTGGGGGCAGCACAGCCTCGAATATCTATGGTACGGTATCGGCGCTTATCTCAGGGAGCGCCCGGACATCAAATATCTGTTCGGGCCGGTCAGCTTGAGCGGGGCCTATCCGCAAGAGGCCAAGGAATTGATCGTCGCTTTTTATAACCAGCAGTTCGGCAATAGTTTGCCCCAAATCAAGGCGCGCAGCCCATTCCAGCTCTCGGAAGCCAGCCGTCAATTCGCCTTGGCTGAATTCAATGCGGACTACCCCAGCTGTTTTAAGGTACTGAATTCGGAATTAAAGAGATTGGGCGTTAAAGTTCCCACTTTATACAAACAGTATGTCGAACTCTGCATCGATAGGGGTTGCCATTTCATCAGCTTTAATGTCGATTCTGAATTCAGCGACTGTATCGACAGTTTGATTCTGGTGGAAATTGACAAAATCGCGCCTAAAAAAAAGCAGCGATATATCAACGCTGGACTTGCAGCCTGAATTTTACGGCATGATGGGGAGTCCCTTTGCCGAGCTTGAGACGCTTGAGGATTTAATCGGCGGACTAGAACCTTACGCAGAAATCGAGGTTCTGGATACAGTCTTGCACCGGGGGCAAAATTACCCCTTGTACGCCATCAGCCTGGGGTCATCTCGATCAGATGCGCCGGTTCTGGCTTTTTTCGGCGGAGTGCACGGATTGGAAAAAATCGGCACCGAGGTTATCTGCGCATATTTGCAAACGGTGATCGAGTTACTGCGTTGGGACAGGGAGTTAAATGCCCGCCTGGAACTTATCCGTCTGGTTTTTTTTCCAATGGTGAATCCGGTTGGTGTATTGCGGGGCACGCGTTGTAATGGGAATGGCGTCGATCTGATGCGGAACTCCCCGGTCAGATGCGCGGGTGACCGCAACATATACAGCGGACACCGATTGAGCCCCAGTTTACCCTGGTACCAGGGTGATCCGCAGTGCATGGAAACCGAAGCCATGGCCCTTTGCCTTTTGGTTAGACGTTGGTTGTCGGATTCGCCGTTAATCATAACCTTGGACATTCATTCCGGTTTTGGTGTGCATGACCGACTCTGGTTTCCTTATGCGTATTGCAAGCAGCCTTATCCCGGCATCGCCGAGGCCTACGCCTTCAAATTGCTGTTTGACCGAAGTTATCCGCACCATTTTTATAAAATCGAACCGATAAGCAAGCAATATGTGATCGATGGCGATTTGTGGGATTATCTGTATCAGGAATTCAGGCAAAATCTTCTTGGCGAGGAGCGCCATTTTCTGCCGTTAACTCTGGAGATGGGATCATGGCTCTGGCTCAGGAAAAATCCGAAGCATTTATTCAAGCGTCACGGCTTATTCCATCCGGTATTGCCGCACCGGAAGCAACGCATTTTGAGGCGGCACCTGGTGCTGTTCGATTTTTTGCAGCGCTGTTTGCTTAATCCGCAAAGCTGGGCTTGTCTGGATCTCGATCATCAACAGGATTATTACCGCCAAGCGGCCAGGTTCTGGTATGGTCAATAATGCCGGCGATAGCTGGATTCTGCTGCGCGGACTGACGCGCGAAGCGGGGCATTGGGGCGGTTTTATCAGTCGCTTGCACAACGAATTTCCCGGCAGCCGGTTTTATCCGATCGATCTGCCTGGTTCTGGCCTTAGTTACCAGGAAGCCAGCCCCTGCGCAATTTCCGAAGTGACTGGAAAAGTACGCGAACTGGCTAACCATAAGGGTTATCTGCAAGGCCGGGTTTTGTTGCTGGCGGTATCGCTCGGCGGTATGGTGGCGTGGGATTGGTTGCTGCGTTATCCGGACGAAGTTGCTGGCGTGGTGCTGATAAATAGTAGTTTGGCCGGAATCAGTCCCTTCTACCGGCGTTTACGATGGCAAAGCTATGAATATTTGGCACGTATCGTATGCGAAAAGAATCCCTATCGCCGCGAATTGAAAATTGTGCAACTGATAAGCAACTGTAAGGAGAAACACCGGATCATTGCTGAAGAATGGGGGGCGATTCAGAAAATCAGGCCGGTTAGCGGACTAAACGCCGTGCGGCAGCTTATCGCCGCCGCCCGTTATCGCCCAGGGCTGGCGAAACCGGCATCCCCTGTGTTGCTGCTGAATAGTTCAGGCGATCGGCTGGTATCGCCTTGTTGTTCCAGGCTCATCAGCCAGCATCTGTCCTTGCCTTTGGCGACTCACCCCTGGGCCGGCCACGATATTTGCCAGGATGATCCCGCGTGGGTGATCCGTCGGTTGGATGCCTGGTTAAACTTTGCGGTAAGCCAACCGATGAATGATAAGCCGAATCGCCTGTCAACCACGATAACGGGTCAAGTTTGGCCTTTGTCCTGATCATGCCCGTGTTTTAGCGTAATAAGCGCCATGGCTGCGGCAACAAACAAGCCGAAAATAGCGACAATCGAATTTATTGCAAAGTTATGGTTGAGCATCAAGGCATAAGCGCCAAGCATCAGGAGCATGCTTGAATTTTCATTGAAATTTTGTACAGCGATGGAATGGCCCGAACCCATTAACCGATGCCCTCTATGTTGGAGTAAGGCATTCATCGGAACCAAAAAGCAGCCGGCCAATACCCCTATCAGAATCAGCAGCATCACTGCCAGCCACAGATCGGTTACCCAGGTCATTAGCACGATGACAAAACCCATGGCAATCCCCAGAGGGAGTACCTTGACGGTGTGTTCCAGCGGGACCAGCTTTGAAGCAATGAAAGCGCCGGCGGCCAGACCGACGGCAACAAAGGCGGTCAATTGAGTGGCCTCTTGCATGTCAACATTCAATGCCATCGCGGCCCACAGTAAAATGATGAAACGCAAGGTGGTGCATGCGCCCCAGAATAAAGATGTTACCGCAAGTGAAACTTGGCCGAGGGGATCGCGCCATAAAGAAAAAAAGCTGGCCCAAAAATCAGTCCATAAAGAATAAATAGTGCGGCTGATAAGTTCGTGTTCAACCGGCAGTTTGGGAATCGCCAGATTGAAAAAAGCCGCAAGGGTGTAATAGCCGAGAACAATCACAATAGAGATGGAATTGGCTAAACGGTTTGCGTCATTTTTATGAAGGCCGGCCAAGTCTGCGGTCAGAGATTGAAAGTAATCGCCCACCAATACGCCGCCACTGATCGCGCCAAGAATAATGGCGGCTACCGTCAGTCCTTCCATCCAGCCGTTCGCCCAGATTAAACGGCCCGGCGGCAGGTATTCCGTCAGGATGCCGTACTTGGCCGGAGAATACAAGGCCGATCCGGTGCCGACGAAACCATAGGCAATCAGCGGGTGAAGCCCCGACAGTAAGGCTAGGCAACCGCAAATCTTGATCGAATTACTGATGAACATGGCCTTGCCTTTGGGTATTGAGTCGGCATAAGCCCCGGCAAAAGGCGCCAGCACAATGAATGAAATGACAAAAAACTGTTGCAAGACGGGTGTCTGCCATTCCGGTGCGGACCTGGATTTTAGAATTTCGATGGCGACAAAGAGCAAGGTATTGTCGGCTAAAGACGAAAAGAACTGGGCAGCGAGAATAGTGTAAAAGCCTCGGTTCATAAAGCGTTTTTTAGTATGAGTGGCTAAGGTTGAGAGTGAAAGCCGGGTCAAATAGCTTGGTGACGAATCAGCTTTAGGTGCTTGTGGACACGGCCATTGATGTCTTTTTTCCGGTTAGTTCAAAAAGATCAATTGGCGCTAATCGTAAATGGCCTTGGTTAAAATTTCATGACAAGGAGCGAATCGCTCGCTTCGATCGGGTAGCGGACGGAATTAAGCCAGATCATGAACGACTCCATGCTACAAGGGAGTTTTTGTCCGCCAATCAGCATATCCAGTGGGTTTGACAAGCAAAGCAGTTTTTTCGTAATTATCAGCGCAGGCTTTGCCATTCAAGCGTTGAACATACACGATAGTGCCGCTATTTTTGCGAAAGCTTGTTTTGGGCATCCAAGCCCAAGCAAGCGGCAAAAATGACGCGGCAACCCATGCCTTCGGCTGCCCCAGCCGTTCTGCTACGCTCGCCACCTCGCTTTACCACGCTCGGTGACGTCGCTGCGCAAATGACTCGACGCGATGTCGGGATGCTGTGCAATTTCACTCTGCGCCTTCGGCACGGACGTGAAATCGCACAGCCCTATCGCTTCTGGGGACTACTCGGCTTCCCGCCTCGCAGCGAATGAAATTCGTGAATGAAATAGGAGCGGTATTTTGTCATCAATTCTTAACGAGGCTGTCACGACTCGTTAACAGCTTTGTCACGAATCGCCTATAGAATCCAAGGCTTCATTTTTTCAGCTATGGAGAAACTTCTATGACGACGCTTGATAAAAATCAAACAGCGATCAATCCATTCAAATCGGCGATCTGGAAGCTGGGCGGGCCATCATCTGGAGCCGCTCGGATCGTCCGGCGCGGATGGCGCTCGAGTATTCATTGCACGACGGCTTCAGCGGCGCAAAGCTAATTCGCGGCCCGTTCGCATTGGCAGCCAGCGATTACACGGTACGTCAAGATTTGACCGGCTTATCAGAGAGCAAGGATGTCAGCGCCACCCGCAGGACAATCCAATTTGTCGCCTTTCGCCGGCTTGCAATTCTTCGGCGAGGTTCATATCGACCGCACCAGCCGGGATCTAACCGTCATTTTGAAAAACGTCGATGGCGATAGTCTGTACAGCAAAATATTGGCGGCTGAATGAGGCGTGCGATCCTAACCTTACAATTTCCCTATAACTATTCATCCCTAAGGAAGTATTAGCCATGCATAGACTATCGACAGCAATTTATTTTCTAGCCGGCGTTGTCCTGACCTTCGCTCTTTTGCATAAACCAGTCCAGGCGCATTCTAACTTTTGCGCCAAAGCAGATAAGCCCCTTGTTATTGGTCATCGCGGCGCGTCGGGTTATCGACCTGAACACACCTTGGCCAGTTACGAGTTGGCGATTGAAATGGGCGTGGATTATGTCGAACCCGACCTGGTGCTGACCAAGGACGGAGTGATGATTGCCCGGCACGAACCACTGCTTGGCAGCACTACGGATGTCGCTAATCACCCTGAATTCGAGTCCCGTAAAACCACGCGAGTTCTTGACGGAGTTGAGGTGAGCGATTGGTTCGCCAGCGACTTTACTTTGGCCGAAATCAAAACCTTGCGGGCGATTGAACGATTACCAGCGTTACGTCCTGAAAACACTGCTTATAACGGCCAATTTCAGATACCTACGTTAGACGAAGTTATCTCGCTGTCCAAGCGAAAGGGCAGGCAATATGGGCGGATTATTGGCATTTATCCTGAGATCAAGCATTCGACTTTCCATGAGCAGATTTTCGGCAAAAATGTTTTTGAAGACAAGTTGCTGAAAAAACTGCATCACGCATTTGGCAATACAGACTGTGCGCCTGTCTTTATTCAGTCGTTTGAAGTAAGCAATCTGCGCTACCTGAACAAAAAAACCCGGATAAAATTGGTTCAATTAATCGACGCAGACGGAGTGAACCCGGACGGATCGCTGTCATTAGTTCCGCCGTCTAAACAGCCCTATGATTTTGTGGTTAAGGGCTTGCCGTTCACCTATGCTGATTTGCTCCAGGATATGGGATTGAAGTTCGTGAAAAAATATGCGGACGCCATCGGTCCTTGGAAGCCGTATCTGGTTAAAACTGTAGACGACGGCGTCGACCGGAACGGGGATGGTAAGCTGACCATTAACGATCGGCGCGTTGAGGGCAGTACCGGCGTCATTGAACGGGCGCACGCGCTGGGCTTGCTTGTGCATAGCTGGACCTTCCGTAATGACAGCAGCGGTTACGGTTTCAGCAACCCGAAAGCTGAAATGATCTACTACTACAGCTTAGGTCTGGATGGCTTATTTACCGACTTTCCAGATACCGGCGTTGCGGCGCGGGATGAACAGTTAACAAGCCTTGAATGAGCGTATTGCCTGTTGTTTGATCCGCAAATCACAATACGCTGAACAATTACAATGAGTAATTCTTGCCTCAGCCAAGGATGGCGTTTTTTTTCATTCGCCTGGGGCAAAGCTTTGTAACAAACTAGTACAACTATTCACAGTTGGGCATGCCCCGATTCAGATGATTATTCGTTGTTTCGATGATAGTTGACTATGCGCTCGACTTCGTTTTTGGAGCCTAATATCACCGGCACACGCTGATGAATGCCTGAAGGCTTGATGTCGAGGATGCGCTCGCGGCCGGTCGAGCAGGCGCCGCCTGCCTGTTCCACGATAAAGGCCATCGGGTTGGCTTCGTACAGCAGGCGCAGTTTGTTGGGTTTATTGGGGTCGCGCAAGTCGTAAGGGTACAAAAACACACCACCGCGCGTCAAAATCCGGTAGACATCGGCCACTAGCGATGCAATCCAGCGCATATTGAAATTTTTGCTGCGCGGACCTTCCCGGCCCTGCAGGCATTCGTCGATATAGCGTTGGACCGGCTCTTCCCAAAAACGCTGATTGGACATGTTGATCGCAAATTCACTGGTTTCTTCCGGAATTTTCATGTTTGGATGGGTCAGAATAAATTCGCCGATGTCCTGATCGAGGGTAAAGGCATTGACGCCATGGCCGGTTGTCAGCACCATCATCGTGGAGGGACCATATAGCACAAAACCTGCGCAGACTTGCTCGACGCCTTTGCGCAAAAAATCGTCCACTTCCGGGTCGATGCCTTCGCGGCAGCGTAAAATCGAGAAAATAGTGCCGACGGCAAGGTTGACATCAATATTCGATGAGCCATCCAGCGGGTCGAACAGAACCAAATATTTGCCTTTGGGGTATTGCTCGGGAATCTGGATAAAGCCGTCGATTTCTTCTGATGCCATGCCGGCCAGGTGACCTGTCCAGTTAAGCGCATCGACCATGATCTCATGAGTGATGATGTCGAGTTTTTTTTGCACTTCACCCTGGATGTTTTCCGAGTCCGCGCTGCCCAAAACCCCGATCAGGTTGCCCCGGTTGACTTTGTGCGAGATTTGCTTGCAGGCCGTGACAATGTTGTTCAGCATGCTGCTGAAGGTGCCGGAGGCGTCTTTAAGCCCGCGTTGCTGTTCAATAATGAATTGGGTCAAGGTTACCTGATTGGCCATTCTTTGTGTGTCTCCGTAAGCAATAGAATTATGTGGCTGTTAACTGATCACCGGTTGTTTTCTATTTGGCCTGTCGTTTGTTAATGAGCCATTAGAATTAAAATTCAACTGTGCGGGTTAAATGTTATCGGCTTTAACTTAGTTTTTAAACCACGTCTGGTAGATTTTAAAGGCCAGGATTGGCGCGGCGAATAGAAAAGTAACGCTGTTCGCCAGAATAATCACCTTATCGGCGCGATAAAAACCATACATAAGCCAGCATAAAACGCCAAGCGTGAACAAGCTGTACATCGACAAGGATAACGAAACGGTGTTTCGGGTTTTAAGGGTTAATAAGGCTTGGGGCAGAAAAGAGCTGGTGGTGAGCGCGGCGGCCATATAGCCGATAACTTCAGGGTTAATGTTCATTAATGTTCAAGATTGGCAGGGAGGTTTATCGAAGCCGAGGGCTTGGGATTAAAATTACCGGGCTTTAAGCCGGCTAACCGAGCGCTTTTCAAATAGCAAAGCGGTCAACAGATACAATATCAGCAACGCCGAAGCCAGTAACCAAGGATTATAGACGTGAATGCTTAATAATAAGCTTTGCAGGCGATACAAAATAATGCCTAGCACAATATAGGCGGTGATTCGTCTGAGATCGTAAGCAACAGGATAATATTTTCTGCTTAGCATATAAGAAAGAAGCGCCATGCTGGCGTAGCAGATCAAGGTTGCCCAGGCAGAGCCGGCATAACCGAATACTGGTATCCACCAGATGTTGAGTGCGATTGTCAATCCAGCGCCAAACAATGAGACAGCAGCGCCGAGCAAGGTTTTGTCAGTCAGTTTGTACCAGATGGACAAATTGACATAGATGCCCAGGCACAAATTGGCCATTAACAATACGGGTACGATATCCAAGCCCGAGCGGAATTCAGGGCCGACAAAATATTTGAAAAAATCAATAAACAGGGTGACCAGTAAAAAAATAAATACACAGAAAATGACAAAATAAGTCAAGACTTTTGCATAGACGGGCCGGGCGTCGCTGCTGTCGGCATAAGAGAAGAAAAAAGGTTCGGCGGCATAACGAAAAGCTTGAATAAACAGCGACATTAAAATGGATAATTTGTAACAGGCGCTATAAATGCCTAAAAGCTTTAAATTGGTTTGCCAGTCATAAGGCAGCAAGTGTTTAAGAAGCGCGCGGTCCAGCATTTCATTAATTATACCGGCAAAGCCGATAACCACCATGGGCGCGGAATAACTCAGCATGGCGCTAAACAAGGCTTGGTCAAAGCCGACGCGTATGGCTTTCAATTGGGGCGTCAGTAAAATAAATTTAGCCACGCTGGCGAAGAGGTTGGCAATGAAAATATAGCCGACGCCAATGACCGGATCATAGATGCGGTTCAACCAGGGCCAGTCGTGTTCGGCGATCAGTTTCGGACAATAGACGATAAAAAACACGCTTAATGCAATTGTAATTCCGATTTCGATGATTTTGATGCTGGCAAAACGAAAAGCTTTGTTTTCTGCCCGCAATCGGGCAAAGGGAAGGGAGGCGATAGCGTCAAACGTCAGGATTAGGGAAAAATAGAGAACATACTCGGGATGATCGGGGTAATGCAGAAGGGCAGAAATTTTCTGGTTAAAGAGCAGAATCAATAGAAAAAAAGCAAGATTGATCAAAATTACAAACAACAGCGCCGATGAATAGGCGGTATCCAGCGCAGGATTTTCTTTGTTCCGAAAACGAAAATAGCCGGTTTCAAAGCCGCACAGTAAAAACACCGAGAAAAAGCCGGCGTAGGCATAAAACTCAGAAACTACGCCGTACTCAGCGGCGGAAAAATGGTAGGTATAAAGCGGCACCAGCAGGTAATTCAGAAAACGGCCAAAGATACTGCTAATGCCGTAAATTGCGGTTTGTGACGCTAATTTTGCCAGGATGCCCATTTAATGCGTTTGTGCAAGGTCAGAATGTCTAGGCATTATACCTTAGCGACGTCTTCGCTCGTTCACGGATTGAAGCGAGTAAGGATTTTGGGCCTACACATCTGATGCGAGCGATATTGAATAGTGACAAGTTTTCAAAACTTAGTAACGCCGTCAATACTACGATTTTTTCTAATGCGCCTTTTCTTCTTCTTTTTTACTTTCCAGCGCAGAAAAATGAATAAGCCTTTAATGGCAAACCAAGCCATAATCAGCGCGATGATGCTGCTAACGTTGTCAGAAATAAGCCTAATCAGGTGCGGAATGCTCAGAAAAAACAGCAGTTGAAAAAGCAGAGGTTGTTCTTCCAGGTTTTGCTGATTGGTGAGCGGGTCTTCCGAGTCATTGCGTTCGAGATGCTCTATTTGGGTTGTCAGCGAAGCTTGTTGTTGATGAGTGTAGTCTTTCAGGTCGAGCGCTTCGTTGTTCAAGTTGACTGAGTCAGTGGCGCCTAAAAGGCTTACAAGCCATTGATCGGCTTGATTGCTCCATTGATTCCAATCAGAGTTGATATTTTTTAGCGACGTTTTCACCTCTTCTGAGGCCAGTTCCCTGAGATCCCAAGCATATTGCGGGTCTTCGGGCTTGGGCGAATTTTGATAGAAATTTGAGTTGATTGAACGAGTCGGGTAATTTACCCGATCAGATTTGGCGGTTTGGAAAATTGCGGAGTTGCTTCGCGGTAGAGCGCTGTTAGCATAGATAAAATCTTGCCAGGGCGTTTGAGAAGGTTTGGATTGACTTGTCTCAAGCTCATTCGCAGGGCTTTTAACAGGGGCGCCGCCGGTTGGTTCAAGCGTCATTACCGATGCCGAATGGGCTAAAAAGCTGTGCTCTGAAATTAAAAAAAAGATAACTAGTTGTACTAAAACAAGCCGCATAAAGTTAACGCCGAATTACGGAATAATCATTTCTTAATCCGAGTTTTTCGCTATCAAAGTATGGTTTTTCTGTTAACCAGCGATTTTATAAGCGCCCGCGCAATTTCCGCTGCGTTTGCAAATCCTAAACTGCTAGCGAGTATAGATGATCAGTTTAACAAGGCGCTTAAAGTCTTCTATGCTTTTATTGAACCGTTTAGGAGTCAATAGCTGAATTTTATTGACATTATCCTCTGATTTTTAGGTTAGTAAACAAAAGATCAGCCGGAAGCCGTGAAAGACTGAACGCGGGTATTTTTTTATTGAATCTTTAAGCTTAATCCCCTATGCTCAGCGATTAGGCTGAAAATTGTGTTGTTTGTTTCATGATTACCACAGGAGAACCTATGAAGATTGGTGTACCGAAAGAAATTCACGACGGTGAAAGACGTGTGGCGACCACGCCGGAAGCCGCCGAACAATTGATTAAATTGGGGTTTTCGGTTTGTATTGAAAGCGGGGCGGGAGTTAACGCGGGTATATCGGACGAAGCTTATAAAGAAGCAGGCGTTGAAATTGTAAAAACGGCCAAAACGCTGTGGAAAAAGTCTGATATTGTCATGAAGGTGCGGGCGCCCGAGCAGCACCCTGAATTGGCGATCGATGAAATCGAGCTTTTATCGCAGGGCGGACATTTAATTAGTTTTATTTGGCCCGCTCAAAATGAACAGTTGATGCAGAAACTGGCAGCCAAGCAAGCCACCGTTTTGGCCATGGATAGCGTTCCACGGATTTCGCGCGCGCAAAAACTGGATGCCTTAAGCTCAATGGCTAATATTGCCGGCTACCGGGCAGTGGTTGAAGCGGCGCAACATTTTGGCCGTTTCTTTACCGGCCAAATTACCGCGGCGGGAAAAATTCCTCCGGCAAAAGTGCTGGTCATCGGCGCGGGTGTTGCCGGTTTGGCGGCCATTGGCGCGGCCAAAGGCATGGGCGCCATTGTTCGAGCGTTTGATACGCGTCCGGAAGTAAAAGAACAGATCGAAAGCATGGATGCTGAATTTTTAATGCTGGATTTCAAGGAAGAAGGTTCCGGTGCCGGCGGCTATGCGAAAACGATGTCGAAAGAATTTATCGAGGCTGAAATGGCGCTGTTTGCCAGGCAAGCGATGGAAGTGGACATCATCATCACGACCGCGCTGATTCCGGGAAAACCAGCGCCAAAATTAATCACCAAAGGCATGGTGGAGTCCATGCGTTCGGGTAGCGTGATTGTCGATTTGGCTGCAGAGCAGGGCGGTAACTGCGAGCTGACTGAAAAAGATAAAGTTGTTACTAAGCACGATGTGACGATTATTGGCTATACCAATTTACCGAGCCGGCTTGCTAATCAATCCAGTCAGCTCTATGCGACGAACTTGAGACATTTGTTGACCGAGCTGTGTCCGGAAAAAAACGGAACGATTAATGTCAACATGGATGATGAAGTGATTCGGGGCAGCACGGTGATTAAAGAAGGCAAAATCACTTGGCCGCCACCACCGCCAACTTTAAGCGTAGCGCCGGCCAAAGCAAATGAGGCGGCGGTGCCTGCAGTGGTGACGGCGCCGAAAAAGTCGCTAATTCCCGAACCGCTTAAGCAGTTACTGCCTCTGTTGATCGGCGGCTTGGCTTTATTTGGCATTGGCTCGGCTGCGCCAGTCACGTTTATGTCACATTTTACCGTTTTCGTACTGGCCTGTTTTGTTGGCTACCAAGTTATTTGGAACGTGACGCCAGCTTTGCATACACCGCTGATGAGCGTCACCAATGCGATTAGCGGCATCATCGTGATAGGCGCTTTGGTTCAGATTTCAGCACCGGGCTTTTTGATAACCGTACTGGCCGGACTGTCCATTCTTATCGCATCGATCAATATTGCGGGCGGCTTTTTGGTTACCCGCCGTATGTTAGAAATGTTCAGAAAATAATCGGAGAAAAAAATGTCGCAAAGTTTAGTTACGATGTCCTACATCGTCGCCACCATTCTGTTCATTCTAAGTCTCAGCGGGTTAAGCAATCAAGAAACCGCGCGTCGCGGTAATTATTACGGTATGTTGGGAATGGCGATTGCTATTATCGCCACTACCTTAAGTGATTCGGTCAACTCCTACATTATTTTGCTATTGGCCTTGCTCATTGGCGGTTCGATCGGGGTAAAGGCGGCTTTGAAAGTGGAAATGACCCAGATGCCTGAGCTGGTCGCCATCATGCACAGCTTGGTTGGTATGGCGGCGGTGCTGGTTGGCTACGCCAATTTTATGGATGGCTCCAGCACGATTACCGGTGTTGAAAAAACCATTCATGAAGTCGAAATTTATGTCGGGGTGTTGATTGGCGCGGTCACTTTTTCGGGCTCGGTCATTGCCTTCGGCAAGCTCAGTGAAAGAATCAGCGGCAAGCCCGTGCTGTTGCCCGGCCGTCATTGGTTAAACTTGGGTTTGCTGATACTGGCCATTGGTTTTGGGCAAATGTTTCTGAGTCAGGCGGAATCGGGCGGCGGCACTTTGCCTTTGTTGTTGATGACGCTGGTTGCGCTGGCTTTTGGCGTGCATATGGTAATGGCAATCGGCGGCGCCGACATGCCGGTCGTGGTGTCGATGCTGAACAGCTATTCCGGATGGGCGGCGGCGGCGACCGGTTTTATGTTGAGCAATGATTTGCTGATTGTGACCGGTGCTTTGGTGGGCAGCAGCGGCGCAATCCTGAGTTACATCATGTGCCGCGCGATGAACCGGCATTTTCTCGGCGTTATTGCCGGCGGTTTTGGCACGGCTTCAGGTGGAGCGGCGGCTGTGATCGAAGGTGAGGTGCACCCGGTTGATGCGGCGGAAACCGCACAAATTCTATTGGCGGCTAAGCATATCATGATCATCCCGGGTTATGGCATGGCCGTAGCACAGGCTCAGCATACAGTTAATGAAATCACCAAGCTGCTTCGCGGCAAGGGCAAAAAAGTTGGTTTTGGCATTCATCCGGTGGCCGGTCGTATGCCGGGTCATATGAACGTTTTGCTTGCGGAGGCGAAAGTGCCTTACGACATTGTTTACGAAATGGACGAAATCAACGATGAATGGGACGAGGTTGATGTTTCAATCGTGATTGGCGCTAACGATATCGTCAATCCTTCCGCTCTGGACGACCCCAACAGCCCGATAGCCGGCATGCCGGTGCTGCAGTGCTGGAAGGGCGAAACGACCATCGTGATGAAACGCAGTATGGCGTCTGGTTATGCCGGTGTCGGCAATCCTCTGTTCGTCAAGGACAATACCCGCATGTTGTTTGGCGATGCCAATAAAATGCTGCAGGAAGTGTTGAAGGACTTGAAAGGATAAATTAAATGGGGTATCCCGCTAATTACGGTAACGCAACCCGCCACGGGTGAATTGGTACAGAGATGTCCAAAGAAGCCAGCGCCTTATGGCGAAGATTGGAAGGCACCGCGAACGCCTTTGCCTTAATTTTGGGTTTAGGGTTGGCCACAAGTTCGCGATAAGGATATGGGATGCATGGAAACACATTGTTCAATCAGCCTGTAGAAGAGCATACCCCGATGTGTGGACTTGCGTCGGTTGAACCGGAACGCGAATTCGTCGAGATAAGCCTGCAGGTGTTCTTCTTCGAAAGAACCTTGATGCGTGCCCATCAGCCATCGTTTTACCAGCGCGGCAACGCGGTGTACGCCAGGCAAGACTTCATTGGCCTCTTTGCCGGAACCGCTGATGGAAGTTCCCTGGTGGATGTATTCATCTTTGGCGGCACCAGGGTAGGATAGCAGCCCATCGGTGTAGAGAGTCGAGCCTGGTTGGATGTACTTCCTGTAGATAGTTCCCTCAATCCGCGTAAAACTGCCGCAGAATAACTGAAATTATTCTAGAGATAAAAAACGAGCGGAATATTTTCATAGAAAATCAGGAAAATTGCTAAATTCTGAATAATTGCAACGAGGTTTTGCCAGACAGCTTCAGATGCGGTAAAAAGTGACCGCCAATAAGACCGGCATGACATCGGTAAAAACCTGCAAGTTACCTCCGATGCCATGCCCAACACTGTACTGAGACAAGTGCAGGAAAAGTATTTCATAAACGCTCAATATGTGTTCCAGGGTCATGGAAACCGGAAGCCCAAACAGAGATGACAAGGCTAAACAAAGTGTTACACTAAAGGCTTGCAAATCATGTTTAGGAGTTGGTTGTAAGCGATGGAAACCTTGGTTAATATCCAGGCATTGGTCAGCGATGCCCCTCTTGCTTCCAAAAAGTACGGGAACTCCGTTGGCCTGGCGGCGTGACCTGCCCACATTGCGGATCGGACGCCACCGTCAAGCGCGGCAAGGACGAAACCCAACCCGAACGCCAACGTTACGAATGCAAAGACTGCCCAAGGCGCTTCGACGACTTGACGGGGACCGTTCTGGAAGGCCACCACCAACCGTTGAAGGCTTGGATACTCTGCCTGTATTTCATGGGGTTGAACCTTTCCAACCGGCAGATCGCCCAAGAGCTGGACTTGAACAAGGATGATGTCCAGGCCATGACCCGACAGCTCCGGGAAGGGCTGGTCAAAAAAAAAGCCGCCTCTTTTGTCCGGCCAAGGGGAATGTGACGAAGTCTATGTCGTAGCCGGGCACAAGGGCAACCCGGGCGCTGTGGTCACGGCGGGTCGGACGGGCCGGCGCCGCCGGCTAAAGGGCGCACGCGGCCGGGGTACCTTGGCAACCGAAAAACCACCGGTGTTTGGCATGATCCAGCGCGGCGGCGACGTGGCGATCAGGATGCTGGAAAACGTGCAGCAAAAAACCATCGAGCCCTTGATTCAGGCGACTATCCTGCCGGGCACCCTGGTCTATACCGACGAGTACGCGATTTACCATGCGCTCCCGGCGTGGGGTTACCGGCACAAGACCGTCAACCACGGCGCGGGCGAATACGCCCGCGACGAGGACGGCGACGGCTTCCACGAGGTGCACGTGAACACCATGGAAGGGTTTTGGTCTCTGCTGCGTTCCTGGCTCAGGCCGCACCGCGGGATTTCCCAGGAACACCTGCCCGCCTACTTGGGCTTTTTCGAGTTCATCCATAACGTGAAAAAGCGGGGAAAGTCCTTGCTACACTCGCTTATCCAAATTGTGGTTTGCTAAGACCCCGGAACGCATATTGAGCGTTTCTATTATCATAAGCTCAAGTTAAAATGCTATAGTCAGCGCCGCACAATAGAACTCGGCGGTAATGTCCGCTATTCCTTTTTTTAAGTATGCCTCTTTCAGAGTTTTCGTTAATTCAGCGCTTTTTTGATCGGCAAAATCGAACTAATCCGTCAACGCATCGTGGTATCGGTGATGATTGCGCGTTATTGGCCATTCCAGAAGGTTATGACTTGGCCGTTACGACTGATACGATGGTCGAGGGTGTGCATTTTTTTGCCGGCGCTGAACCTGAAGCTTTAGGGCATAAGCTATTGGCCGTTAATTTGAGTGATTTGGCCAGCGTGGGAGCAAAGCCGCTTTCGGTAACTTTGGCTTTGACGATGCCAAAAGCCGATGAAGATTGGCTTAAGGCTTTCAGTCGTGGATTTTTGGCTTTAGCTGAAAAGCATCAGGTGGATCTGATTGGCGGCGATACGACATCAGGACCTTTAACTTTGACGGTGCAAGCCTTGGGCTTGGTGCCGCAGGGTCAAGCCTTGCTGCGCTCGGCGGCGAAAGTGGGCGACTTTATTTATATGAGCGGATGGCTAGGGCAAGCGGGTTTGGGTTTGAAAATAAACCAGGGTTATTTGTGTGACAAGCCCGATCGGGCTTTAAACCGTTTCAATGCCCCGAATCCGAGAATCGATGTTGGTATGGCCTTGGTTGGCGTCGCCAATGCCTGTATCGATATTTCTGATGGCTTGGCGGGCGATTTGGCTCATATTCTTGAGCAAAGCGGTGTCGGCGCTTGCTTGGACTGGCAGACTTTGCCCTTGTCGGATGAAGTGCAGGCCTATATACGGGCGACGGGCGACTGGATGATGCCGTTAAGAGCCGGCGATGATTACGAGTTGTGTTTTACCGTCAGTCCTGATAAAACTGAAAAGTTTCCGCTGGATTGCAGAAAAATTGGCGTAATTGAGCAAGCGCCCGGCTTACGCTTGAACAAGGAAGGACGAATTCAGAGCATAGAGGTGAAAGGTTATGAGCATTTTTCTTAAGTCTTCCTATGGCAAGCGCCAGTTAACGGCCAAACAAATACTGATCGATCCGGTCTTGTTTTTAGCTTTTGGTTTCGGCTCCGGTTTGGCAAAGAAAGCGCCCGGAACTTTTGGTACGCTGGCGGCACTTCCAGTTTATTGGCTATTGATGCAAACCGGCATTTGGGTTTATAGCCTTCTGACCCTGATTGCCACGCTTGCCGGAATCGGGTTGTGCGGTAAAGCGGCTGACAAGCTGGGCGAACATGATTTTAACGGTATTGTTTGGGATGAGCTTGCCGGCTTCCTGATCACCATGTGGCTGGTGCCGATGACCTGGCAAACGGTATTGGCACCAGCCACATGG
>Ga0233424_10001138_pt1 | contig 25609 bp, 23 predicted proteins | sample Watercolumn_Towu_FD_181011 | JGI IMG/M metagenome (GOLD analysis project Ga0233424, IMG submission 181011) | Freshwater microbial communities from Lake Towuti, South Sulawesi, Indonesia - Watercolumn_Towuti2014_125_MG | ecosystem: Environmental > Aquatic > Freshwater > Lake | place: Indonesia... | reverse complement strand
TGGCAGCAGACCCGAGTTTGGCGGGTGTTTCGCGTAAGTCCTGGTGAGCGGGCTGCTGCGGTGGAGTGTTTCCCCTACGCGTGGTGGGGGTTTAGGCGGTTTGGGCGGGTTTGATGGTGGCGCGGTCCCAGCTGGTCGTGTCGACGTTGAGCGCGGTGAGGATGCGGGCTTGGAGTGGGGTGCGTCGGGTGATGAGTTCGATGGTGCGTTGGTCGGCGTTGAGGGTGACGCGTCGGACGCGGTCGAGTTCGCGGAGCGCGCGGGTGGCGCTGAGGTGCTGTTTGGGGTCGTCGGGGTCGCGGATGTCGGCGTCGCGGAGTCGGTGGGCGATGAGTGTTTCGATCACGCTGGCGTAGACGCAGGCGGCGACGTGACCGCGTACGCGGTTCTCGGTCCAGTGCCGGATTGGGCGCAGTCGCAGGAAGTCCTTGAGGACTCGGAAGCGGGCCTCGACGTCGAGTAGCCCGCGGTAGTGACGTACGACTTCGGCGGCGGATGCCTGGGCGGGTGTGAGGGAGGTGTTGAGCACGTAACGACCGGCGAGCGTGTTCTCATACGCGATCGCTTCGTCGTTGTAGTCGTAGAGGAACCGGCCTTGGGCGATCTCGATGGTGAAGAGCCGTCCGACACCATGCGCCCCAAGGACGCGTTGCGCGGCACGGCCGATCCGGCCGGGGTCTTTGAGTCCTCCGTGACGCACACGGGCTTCGAGCGCGAGGAGATCGGTTTCGGTCTTGTGGATGAGTTCGGCGGTGCGGGCGGTGTCGCGCCGCCACCGCTCGGGAGATGCGACTACGACACAACGGGTTCCGTCGATGATGAGTTCGGCGGCGGCGCTGTTGGCGTCGGGGACCGGTACCCAGCAGATGTCGGGTTCGATGGAGCGGACGAGTGCTTGCTCGCAGAGCTTGTCGCGGTGCAGTCGGGTGGCGAGGACATGATCGAACCCGTCAGCATTGAGTTTGTTGATGTTCGCGGTGGAGATGAACCCGCGGTCCGCTACGACACAGATCCGCCCGACCCCGAACCGGGCGCGCAGATCATCGAGCACGCCCGGCAACGTCGACACATCCGCGGTGTTGCCGGCGAAGACGTGATGCGCGATCGGGATCCCATCACCGGTCACCAACAGGCCGAGCACGATCTGAGGCCGGTCCGAACGCTTGTCACGCGAATAGCCGAACGCTCTGCTCGGGAACCGATCCGACGGACGCGGGTCGCCCTCGAAATAGGTCGAGGTGATGTCGTAACAGACGAGCCGCAGATCGAGGTTCACCAGCGTCGTCAAGCGGCTGTAGAGGAACGTCTCGGTCTCGGGCTTCGCATCCGCGATCGCGTCGAGGGTCCGGTAGTACTGATCCGTCGAAGGTGCGGTCCAGCCCTCGGGCATGTGCACGTCTTCGCTGGCCCACTCGGCCAGACGACGCTTCGAGCACGGATCCGACAGCCGGTTCGCGACGATCGCGAACGCCGCGTCCGCAACCCGCGGGCCGCGGCGACGTCGGCCGATACCGGCGAACCAGCCGTCAAGACCGATCAGACGCCACAACGCGTCACATGCCGCGACCGCTCCGAACGCCGGTGCCGATTCGGCTTCGAGACCAGCCAGGTCGATCAGGTCGACCTCGTCGCGTTCCAGATGCGCACGCAACGCCGCGATGATCCGTTCCAGCTGGCCCGACGCCCGCAACTCGGAAACCTCGCCGAGGCGCAACAAGGTGCGATGCCCGACCTTCCCGCCGCTGCGTTCGGCCTCCACCAACGACAGATACTCATACGTCTTACCGTTGCCCCGCCGGACCCGTGTCGTCTTCACGAACATCACGAGCATTATCACACGCGACAACGCAATCGTCACGGCAATGATTGCCCCTACATTCCGGCCCCGGGACCCTCACCCGAACACGAAACACCAGGTCACGCACTCGCGACCCCGATCACAACCCGATCAGCCGCCAAACTCGGGACAGAGTACTCGAATGGCGCCGAGACACCGCGGGCACGCGCATGCGACGCGAACAGTTGTTACGACGTGATATGGTCCTTCGAACGACGTTCATGGATCGCGAGTGATTCGCAGACTCCTCCTCCGCCAGAGCCAGAGTATGGGATCCTCGAACGGTTGCGCCGAAGGTTCCCTCGATCGCATTGTGTTGCGACACTCTTCAGTGTTTTTTGGCAGGGTCGCGGTGGGGGTTTGACACGTGCAAATCAGTCGACCGGGTTGAAGTGCGGGTTAATGCCAAGCGACGATCCTTTTGGACTACCAGCCCCGGAGTACGCCTAATGAAGCCGTCGAAGCGCGGACTAGTAACTCGAATAGGTCGCTGGTATTATCGACAGCCTCCCGACGATACTCGTGGTTCAGATTCGATTACCGCAGTCGCGATTGTGTCACTCATCAACTGGTTTCGACGGCGGCACAGGTCAGCTGAGAAGGGCAATTCGACGCGCGAATAGCTCTGGTTTTCAGGCTCTCCTGACGCAAGTGTGGGTCATGCGGCGGCGCGTTCGTGGGGGAGTTGGAGTGTGATGGGGCCTGCGGCGAGCATGATGAGCGCGAGGGCGGCGTCGGCGGAGTGGAAGCCGTAGGCGCGTCGGATGATGAGCCGGCGTTACTTGGTATTGACGACGGGCAATCCGTGATCGGGGCGGAGGTCTGCTCGAACGAGCACCTCGACGCCACTGCCCTATGTCTCCGATATCTCACGTTGCATTGACGTGTGTCAATACATGTTGTGAATTCCACGTCAGTGACCAGAGCGCGCGCCACCGAGCAGCCACCAGAAGATGGCTGCCAGCACAACGAGCACGCCGAGCGCCGGAAGGATCGGCGCGATCAGCCAGGCGGCGATACGAACGCCGAGGCAGATCAGCAGGACGAGACCGAGAGCCTGGAAGACACGCTGCGACATCGGAACTGCTCACCTCCTGCCGGGTCAGGGCACTTCCCCGACCCGGCAGGCATAAGCATGCGCTCGCGATTGGTTACACAGTCGGTTGTGTAACTGGTTAGAAGCTGGTTGACTTCGCTGATTCAGGAGCTTGTGATGCCAATTCCGCCGGTCGACGTGGAGCCGCCGAGCCACGAGGCACTCGTCGAGGACTCGCCAAGTGGCGCGAGCGTGGCGTGCTGAAGCTGCGGAAGCTCAACCTGCACGCGCTGCGTCAGGCCGCATTGGCCTGCGGACAGGTGGGCTGCATGGACGAGGCGGCGGAGCCCGCGGCAATGACGGAACTCGTGCGCTCCGCGATCGGACCGATCGCCACAAGCACCACCGGCCGCTGCGCGCTTGTGCTGCTCGGACTCGACCCGAACACCTTCGACATCGCCCCGAACCTGTTACGCGAGGACGCCGCCGAGATCTGGGGCGTCTCCGTCGAGCGGTTCAGGCGCGATCCACAAGCAACGGTGCTCGGCATCGTCGCCGACAAGATCCTTGAGCGCTGCGTCGTTCACCGCGAGCGCCTGGCGCGCCTCGCGTTGGAACGACACCATCCATGCGAGTCGAGGCTCGCGGTGAAGTGGCTTGAACGCTTCGAGGCCTACTTCCGGCTGTGGACACCGATCTACGCCCTCGGCGCCGATCTCACGGCCTACCGGTCGACGCTGTTGGAGGAGGACCGACCATGGGACCGCGCACCAGGTACCGACGGACCCGATGATCCCGGCTACAGCCAGGAGATGCAGGCCGCCGGCTACGGCACGGACGCGTTCTACCGGCTGGCGTGTGTGAGTGCCGAGGAGAAGCGCTTCGTTGCCGAGGCCGGCGGCCTGTGGCTACTGAGCTCGCCCGAAGCCGAAGTAGCTGTGCGTGATGCACTACGCGACGTCACGAGGTACCAGCCGCTGAACGAGCGAGACCTGTCGTGGCTGCGGGCGGCGCTGGACGATGCGAGCGGCGAACTACATCCGTTCCTGACCGCCGTTGGGCAGAGCAACATCGGGCGCGAGTTGCACAAAGAGTGGCAAGACTGGCTGTGTGGCTGCGACTGCACATGGCGCGACGACAAAGTGGAGCCGGAGATGGAGTACTTCGCGTCGGCGCGGTATCACGATGACATCAGTCCGAAGTGCGAACTTCACCGGGTAATCAGCGCGTGCGATCGCTATTGCGCGCTGATTGAGAATGAGTGGATTCAAGTCAGCGACTTTTACGAAATCGGTCGCAACAGGTAGATCGATGGATAGCTCGAACGAGACCGATCTACCGATTCGCGACGGGGTTGGAGCTCGTAGTTGAGACACCAGGCGTCGACCGGTCCTCCCTAAGGGCTGGGAAGTGCAGACCAAAGAGCGCCCAACCGCCAACTGCTGCGAGCGCAATTGTGACCACGAGACCGGTCCAGAAGATGACGCGCCTGCGGCCGGCGTCGATAAACGGCACCCGGCTCCGCAGGAGCCGAAGGAAGACGATAAATAGCAGAGCTACGAGAGCGACAACTGCGAGAAACAGTCCAAGGCGAGTCCACTCATTCGAAATCGTATTCGCTACGAACGCTGTGGCGAGGCCACCTAAGAACGGCGCTGACGTGTCACCGAAAGCGCGGGCTACGAATTCATAAGGATCTCGGCGTCCGGCGGACTTCAGTACTTCCTCGTATGCCTTGAAGTCCACGATCGAGACCGGGTTGGGAGGTGCTGCCAGGACACCATGGCAGCAACTACCGATCCGCGGATTGCGCAAACACATAACGAGCGTGTCTGGATTCTCACAACGGTCGAATAGACAGGTCCTACAGGCAGAGTTCGGCGATCCGGAACAGCTCGCGTACTTCCGTGACCGCTACGCCGTGGCCGCCTACAAGGTTGACCTCTACCACTTGTTCATCGAGCAAGGTCTCCGGTTGACGCGACCTGGTGGCATCGACGCGATGATCACGCCAGCGAACTTCCTCACTAACAACTACCTCGTCGGCTTGCGACGACTGATGCTGGACGACGCGATGATCGACAGCGTGGCCGTCGTTGACCGCGGCGTGTTTCCAGGGCGATCCGTCGACAACCTGATCTACGTTCTCCGCGCTGGCGTTGGCGCGACTGCCGACTTCGCGCTGACGCACATGGAGCCGAGTCCGCTTGGATGGACCACGACCGAAGCGGTGGGACTGAGCGGCGAACTGATCCGCGCGGACAAGAACTACCTGTTCACCGGAGGCGACGCTGCCCACGGAGACCTGTGGGCACACGTTGCCCAGCGCTCGGTACTGCTCAAGGAAATCGCCGACGTGAACTTCGGCAAGCAGCTGCGCGATCGCAAGCAGTTCACCAAGGACGTGATCGAGGTCAAGAAGCTGACGGACGTCAAGCAACCGTACCGACCTTGCTATACGGGCTCTGACGTCGGGCGTTACCGCGTCGGTTGGAACGGACTGGCGCTACTCGACAGCGAGGAAGCGCGCCGCGGCGGATGCTGGGACGCGGACAAACAGAACGCCACGGGCAAGCTGCTGACGAAGCAGATCGGTCGGTATCCCGACTTCGGCATCGACAACGACGGCTTCCAGTGCCTCAACACGATGTTCATGGTGAACTCACGCGACGAGCAGTACTCGCGGTGGTTTCTGCTTGGCTACCTCAACTCGTCGCTGATCCGCGCTCTGTGGCTCGATCGGTTCTACGACCGGCGTCGTACGTTCCCGAAGATCAAGGGGACCTACCTCAAGGAACTCTTCGTTCCTCGGCTCGATGACGAGCAGTCGCGCGCCACGGCGCGGGAAATCGGTGACCTGGCAGCGCGCATCACCGAACTCGCTTTGAGGGTCTCGGCGACGACGCCGGCCCCGGATGCTCGGCGCGTTGAGCGCGCTGTTGCCGTCGCCGAAGCGCGCATCGACGAGCTTGTGTTGACATTCTTCGAACTCGACGCAGACAAGCAAGCGACCATCAGAAGGATTCTGGCGCCAGCCGAACGATTACTGATCGAAGAGTGATTTCGGCGGCAGCGACACCTCGACATCTGCGTGCTTCTTAGCGGTGCTGCGGAGAACCTTGCCGTCAGCAGCCAGCTGTGTGACGGCGTCGACGGCGTGCGTTCCCTTGAAGACGGTCTCGACGAGCGCGAAGTTCTTCAAGTCCTCAAGCGTTCGGTTCCCTCCTTCGAGGCGTGCGAGGATCTGGCTCTTCAACACCGTCAGGTTCGGGTGCTCCTCGACGTCGAACGTCATCTGGTTGACGTCGCGTGGATCTCGGAAGTGACTCCCTTGGATGCGGTCCACCCTCCACATCGCATCCTTCATCTTCGACACGCCGAGTTCGCTTTGCGTTCCGAAGATCAGAAAGAGCGCGTGCCCACCTTCATCGACCAGCTCGAAGGTGAGGGTGTGGCTGAAGTTGGCATCGTTGAGGCGCTGGCGGTAGTAGTCGACAAGATTGCGCTTCTTCTCGTTTGGCGTACCCGTTCCAGCGATCGAACGCCACGCCGTGTCGCCGAAGACACGGTCACCCGTGTCGAGGTCCTCAAGCTGCGTGAAGCGCACGAGGAACTGCGTCTGGAGCGTGATGAGAACCTCGGATGACTTCACGGCGCCGACACGCTCGACGATCTCATACGGCGTGTCGACACCCCAGCCATCGCAGTTGACGAACATCGGCCCGGTCCAGGTGTTCATCGCGGTCATTGCGTCGAGCAGAGCTTCGCGGCAGTCGCCGTGTTGGACGCGGAGATCCCATTGCGGCGGTCGCGACTCCGCAGGAAACTTCTTTGTGATCAGTGCCTGGAGGTGCTCGAAGCGCCGCTTGTCCTGCTCGATCAAGAGGAGTCGAAGCGGTCCGCCATGCTGGGTCACCTCGGTTCTCGACGCCTGCTGCAAAGCGATGATCGGTGAGCCGACCGCTCCGTCCGAGTAGTCGCCCGGTCCTGCGAAGGCGTCTACGAATGTCAGCCCGGTGCTGATCCACCCTTTCGCGATGATTGGGAACCAAGCCTGCAGGTAGGTCTGCAGCATCTGGTGCTTGATGGCCGTGTGCGGATCGCGTTCCCACACCACATCCTTTGGTGTTGCCATGTCACACCGCCACCTCCGCGGGCATCTCGTCCCACATCACACCTTCGAGCTCGCGACCACCCGCCTTCGGCGTGCGCCCGCCCCATTGCTTGAAGAAGAAGGCGACGCCAGCGTCGATGCACTGGTCACGGATGTCGGTGACCCAGCCAGGATCGATCGGCCGCGCCGCTGGTCCGGACTCGCCGCCGACGATTACCCAGTGGATGCCGTCAAGGTCGAGTTCGTCAACTGCCGCAATCAACGGCTCGATGGAAAGGAACCGCACTTTAGCGGGAACCTTCCGAAGGTCGTCGATGCGGAAGCGATAGCGCGCGCTCTCGACGCTGACACCCATCCAAACGTTGCGGGGCCAGGGCAGCCGACGGCTCAGCTGCTTCAACCGTTTCGATCGTTTCGTCAGCACCTGGAAGGTATGCCGATCGCAGCTCTGCATCGTGGTGAAGACGCTTTCTACGAACTCGTTCGGAACCGCCGGGTGGAAGAGGTCACTCATTGAGTTGACGAACACCAGTCTCGGGGTACGCCAGCGGTGAGGTAGTTCAATAAGGTCATAGTGGCACGTAACGCCAAATCCGGGTCCGCTCGTTCTCGGGTCACCGTCGGCTTGGTAACGCTCGACGCCCATGAACTTCAGCCGCTTCGCGAGACGCTGCGCGTAGCAGTGATCGCAACCTGGTGAGGTGCGATCACAACCGGTCACCGGGTTCCACGTTGTTTCCGTCCATTCGATGCTGGTCTTGTCGGCCACTGCGCGGCTCCTCGGCTCGACTCCCGTCTCTACCGGCGAACTGTAGACGGGGGTTGAGACAACGTGCTGCGCTTGCACAGCAGCTGCACCGTCTGGCGGGTAGCGCAGGTCGGCGATATCATCGGAATGTGGGGACCACGCGAGTTTGTCCCTACTACGGTCTTTGCTACGGAGGATCTACGAAGATGCCTAACGTTTCGCAACGCTCGAAGCCTGGCAAGGCGTCACCTGTAACGGTTATTGACACTCACGAGCAGATTGTGCGTGAGTATTTGAACTCATTGGAGTCTCCGCCAGAGCCAAAGACATTCAATCCAGCCGAGGTAACCAAAGGCATCGATGACCCGATCGAGAAGCTTCGGGCGCTCAGGGAAGCCAAGCGTCGTAGCAGCGTCAACGATCTCGAAGATCGGTTCGTTGAGGTCGCCGCTCGTTGGGCAGCGAAGAACGAGATGGGGCGTGATCTCTTCGCCACGCTCGGCGTACCCACCACAGTTCTTCGTCGCGCCTTCGGGGGTGCACCATCGAAGCGCGGAGGCGAGGGACGGACTCGGGTATCGATCGACGTGCTGACGTCCGGGATCGCAGCTCGCCCGAAGGGTGCGAAGCTGACAGTCGCCGAGATCAGCGAGGAGATTGGCGGCTCACCGGCAACGGTCCGGAAGGTGCTGGATCAGCTCACCAAGGACGGCGTCGTAGCCAACGAGGGTCCGGACCTGAACTACGGCGGTCGGGGTCGAGCACCGATCGTGTTCGTACGTAAGTAATCAGAGGTAGAAGCCCGGTGCGCTGTCGAAGCGGTCGACGATCACGCCAACGCTGTCCGAATCGGCGAAGCGTCGTCCGCCGAACTGTTTCTGGAGGGCGTCATCGAGCCCGTCAACGGCGACGGCGAGCGTTCCGGCAGCAACCTTCAGCTGCTCTTCGAAGAAGTCGCCAAGCAGGGTGTGGACAAGCCAGATGTCCACACCCTGCTCATGCCCGATGACGTCGAACGAGCCGAAGACCTCGTCGCCGTTGTGCAGGGCGACGTGTTCGAACAGCGCTGCGCACGCAGGAACGTCGCGCAGCACGGGGGCTGAGATTCGGACGAAGGCATTTTGGCCGTGGTGAAGACATGCAGGAACACGCGGCTGGAGCCAGCCGGGAAGTAGAAGTCCCGGTCGGCATCGATCGAGACCTCGTGGAACCATTCGCGCAGGATCCGTTCGATCCTGAGCCTGACTTCCAGTTCGCCGCTCGGCACCGCTCTCTCCCCGACATCGACCGGAGGTCGGCGATGTCCCAACAATGCTCGCACAACCTCGGTTTGCGGGGCACGTCGAATGCAGGGACGAATAGGCTTCGATCGATGGGGATCATGGCTGACTTCCTGCGTCCGGGCGATCGTCTTCGCGAACGGTTGGGATCCCGGCGACCTCGCAGTCAGTCCATCTCGGTCGCTCGCCCTCCGGGCGGGCGGCAGCTCGTTGCGGTCCGTGATCGTGACGAGGGTGGCGTGCGGTAGTCCTGCCATGCGCCTCCTCAAGTTCACTCTCTCCGGCTTCCGGCGCTTCGAGAAGGAAGCGACGATCAACGTCGAGGACAAGCTCGTTGCCATCGTCGGACGCAACGAGGCCGGGAAGAGTTCATTGCTTGACGCCCTCGAGCTCATCAACGCGAGTTCCCCGTTCGAGATCCCGCCGACCAAGACCCGCCACATTTCCGTCGTACCAACAGTCAAGGCGTGGTATCGCCTCGATGCTGACGATCGAGCGTTGATCGCAGGCATTCACGAGGGTCACAAGGTCGGATGGATCGAGATCACCCGGAGCGCGGATCACGATCCGCGTTGGAGGCTGGACGAGCCACCGTTCCGCGACCTTGCACCAAGGCAAGAGTCGCTCGCAGCGGCACAGGCTGTTGTGGGCGATCCGGCGCTCGACAACGCCTTCACGACCGAGACCGCGCCTTGGGACGACGATCGCTTCGCTCGCGTTCTCGCTGCACTCGAATCGGGTGATGAGACCCTCACCGATGATGCGCTGGCGGAGGTCGACGCCGTAGTCGCTTGTCTCCAGCAGCTTCGCTATCCGAGCGCACCGGACGAAGACGAAGAACCGTGGTCGGATGACGAGGTGGAGCGGCGAGCGGCTACGAAGGAACGTCGCGACTCCTTACGCAACGAACTCGCACGCCTCTTGGTGCACGAGCGTGAGCCGACACCTGCATGGTCAGTTATCGATGCTCTGAAGCCGCGGGTACCGCGAGTATTGAATTTTTCAGAAGAAGACCGCGACTTGGGCAGCGACTACGAGCTCACCGAGGTCGCGTCATCGCCGCCAGCTGCACTGCGGAATCTGGCCCGGCTAGCCGGTCTTGACCTCGTCGAGATTCTCCGCCTCGCGCAGGAGCGTGACAACGCACAGGCCGTCTACCTGCTCGGCGAAGCGAACGCGCGCCTGAAGGATGACTTCGAAGAGAACTACGTGCAGTCTGATGTGGCCGCCTTCTTGCACTTGAACGGAACTCGCCTTGAGATCCATGTCGATCTCGAAGGTGGTGGCGGACGTTCGGACATCGCGCAGCGGAGCGACGGCCTTCGGATGTTCGCGGCGTTACGAGCGTTCGTCGCAGGCACCGTCGATCCGAAGCCGATTCTGCTCATCGATGAGGTTGAGAATCACCTCCACTATGACGCTCAAGCTGATCTCATCGATGTCTTCGATCGTCAGAAGCTCGCCGCCAAGATCATCTACACAACGCACTCGGTCGGATGCCTGCCGCCAGATCTCGGTTCAGGCATTCGGGCAGTCGTCCCGATTGAAGGCAGCGAACGCAGCACGATCAACAACTCCTTCTGGACCAGGGAGCTTCGCCGCCGCGCCCGAACTGGCTCAGCCATCGACGCCCTCGTCGTCGCGGTCGCCGAACCCGGAGGCACCGTCCTGACCGGAGACTCCGCCGACATCACGACCCTTGCCGGTCACGCCGACGACGTCGCCGTCGAGGTCATCTGACCCAGCGTTTGTGAGGCGCTCAAACGCCTCATCGGGGTTTGAAAGCTCTCGCAGGCTCTCCGCGTCGTTGGCGCCGCCATCCGGCGACGCGGCGAGCGACCTACTCAGCGGTTGCGACCGCATGACGCTGGGATCGAAATGACGAGTTCCCGGACGGCCGACGCGCGGGCCGCGAACTCGTCAGCGCCCTCCGCCAAGGCCCACCCTGGCAGGCGCTCGACGTCATGATGAGACCCGGGCCGTGGGAGCCCTGGTCGAAGAGCGACGGATCTATCCCACGGTTCGGCCAGCGGCGCGACAAGATCGCCGCCCGAACGACGACTTCAGTCGAGCGCAATACGGTCGAGGAGTTCGACCACCCTTGGTCGTTGCAGGAATTCGGCCCATTGTCGGGCAGTCGCATGGAACTCGGGGTCGGTCACGGTGGGGTCGGCGCCGTGGTCGAGCAGTAGTTGTACGACCTCGACCTCGCCGGCACCGGCGGCGAGGTGCAGCGGCGTCCGGCCGGTATTCGCGAGCGGCGCGCCGCGACCGATGAGCGCGGCGACGAGATCCCAGCGGCCGTACGCCGCCGCCTGGTCGAGGAGCGCTGACGTGAGGTCAGTATCGGGGAGATCGTCAAGCGCACGGTCGTCGCCACGTGCGATCAGATCCATCCGCTGGTCGGACCCGATCGGGTGTTGCCATCGCCACAGGTCGCGCAACACCGCGATCTCCGCACCGTGGTGGATGAACTCGTCGAGCATGTGCAGCACGTAGGCGGTGCGCGTTCGCTGCGCGTACTGCGGTCCGGCGACCGCGCCGATCGGTTCGGCGAGCGATGCGTCGGTTGCGAGCTCGAGATGAGCGTCCCACCGTTTGTGCGCCCGTTCGAGCAGCGACAGCGCCGCGCCGGCAGTCGCTGGAGGGTCGGCGTTGTCCGGTGCGTCGAACCCGATCGCCGGGCCCTGCGGTGGCACGCTGAGCCAGCGAGGCGCCCGGTCCTCGCCGTACATGTCGATCAGATGCCATAGTCGCCATGCGATCGTCGTGAACGGCTCGGGATCCGGGCGCGGCCGGGGCCAGTCGATGCGCCAAGTGCCGTCGTTGCGTCGACCGATCGACCAGCAGCCTGGAGCGGATTGCCAGAAGTACTCGTCGTCGGTGAGGCCGTCGAGGCGTGCTCGGGTCCTTTCCCAGACTTCGTCGGACAGATCGATCAGCTCGGCTTTGCTCATGGATGCCGCCTCCGTAGCAGGTAGTTCGCGGTCGTGTCGTCGGGCTTGTCGCACTGCTCGATCTCGAAACCGACGCGGTCGAACATCGCTTCGAGCAACCAGCTGTAGGTCGAGTGTTCGTCGCGGACATGCTCGGCGAGTTCCCAACTCCCCCATCCGTCCTCGACCACCGTCGATGGCGCGACGTCCTGTCCGGACGCACACCACGCTTCGAGACGCGCCGCGGCCTCGCTCGGCTCGAAGTCGTAGACGACGTCAGACAGCCGCAGCACACCGCTCGGCACGAGCATGTCGTGGATGCGCTGCAGCGCGTGCACCTTCCAGAAGTCGGGCAGGTGATGCAGCGCGAAGCGCGAGTACACGAAGTCGACGGAACGGGGCGCGCGCTCGTAGGTCAAGAAGCCCGCTTCGACAATCTCGACGTTGGCGTGCGCGTGGTCGGCGACCTTGTCGCGCAGGACGGCGAGCATCACCGCCGACACGTCGACCGCGATGACGTGCGCGCCGAGCCCGGCGGCCTCGACGGTGAGCTGCCCAGTGCCTGGACCGAATTCGACGAGCGTCGATCCAGGCCCGAGGCCGAGCGCCGCGAGCAACGCCGTCTCGGCGCGCGCGGAAGCGTCCATCTTCGAGTCGTAGCGGAGCGCGTGGTCGCGATCAAGGTTCTCACGCCCAGCGTGGGCGATCTCGTCGAGGAGCCAGTCCGGCCGAGCGGAATCGTGCATCGGGCCAGTCTCGCGTGATTCGGTCGTACCGCCGCCTGAGTTCCGTCGTCGGCTGGTTGTGGCTTCGACGTTCGATCGCACAGTGCGCTTGACCGCGCCACGTCGACCCGCTCGTGGTGTGTGCAGGCGCTTGACCGGTCGGGTGGCCGCGGGATGATGCGGCGGCGGCGGCGTTCGTAGAGTGAAGGCGTGCGCTGGATTGCCGACGATGGTGCCGAGATCGATGGCGTCGAGTATTGGTGCCGGCCGGTCGGCGAACGGTTCACCTCCGAGCCGGGGCGCTTCTGCCTGCTGAAGCCGCGGCACGAGGTCGAGCGGTACGCGGCGCTCGTGCGGGAACTGCAGCCGGCGCGGATCGTCGAAGTCGGGAGCTACGACGGCGGGAGCGCGGCGCTGCTGCACGACCTCGCCCGCCCTGAACGTCTCCTCACAATCGACCGTCGAACCGAGCCCACCGATGCCTTTGCCGACTTCGTGCGTCGTCGCCGCGCGACCGCATCCCTTGTCTCCGCAGCAGGGGTCGATCAGGCCGATACCGACACGATCTTGGCCCTCGTCGAAGCGCACTTCGGCGCCGCGCCCCTCGATCTTGTGATCGACGACGCCTCGCACCTCGTCGGCCTCACGCGCACGACGTTCAATGCGCTGTATCCCCGGCTCCGTCCGGGCGGGAAGTACGTCATCGAGGACTGGTCGTGGGCGCACACGGTGCTCGGCAACTCGTTCGGCTGGGACGCCGAGGTTCCGCTCACCGTGGTGGTGTTCGAACTGGTGCTCGCCTGCGCTCACCGCCCGCGCCAATTTGGCGAGTTAACGATCACCAAGAACTGGGCGATCGTCGAACGCGGTCCCGAGCCGATCGAGGGCGCCTTCGATCTCGCCGCGTGCTCGGCGCCCCGGGGGCGGTCGTTGATCAATCCGGGCGGTTGAGGTCGACGAAGGGCAACGTCGGCGTCTCGATAACCTGCACGGTCCGAGGTGGGGCAACGCGTTGGTCGCGGAACCGATTCGCACGTGGAGCGCCTTCTGCGGTTCGATGACGAGGTGTCGTGACATGGGGCTCATGGACCAACTGAAGAAGGTTGCCGGCGACGTCAAGCACAAGGCCGATGACCTCGCCGAAAAGCACGGCGACTCGATCAAGGGCGGGATCGACAAGGCCGCGGGACTCGCCGAGAAGCGCTTGCCTCGGTCGAAGCGCAAAGTGGTCGTCGGGGTCGCGGGCAAGGCCAAGGGCCTCGTCGACGACCTTGCGCAGCCGGAGTCCGGCGACCAATTGCGACCGACCGACACCGCTGCGCCCGCCGCGCCCGAAACAGCGACCGATCCGGTAGTGGACGGGACCACGAATACCGCCTCCGACGAGAGCTAGGTGGCCGACTCGGCGCGACCTCGGGGGTGGATCCGGCGTCTCGTCGGATTCATGGGACCCCACAAGCAGCACGCGTTCGTCGCGTTCGGAGTCGCGGTCGCGGGCACCGCGATCGCGTCGTTCACGCCGCTGATCCAAAAGGTCATCGTCGACGACGTCATCCGCTCACAGCAGCGACCGCTCGCGCCGTGGCTGACCCTGCTCGTGAGCTTTGGTGTCGCCCGCTTCGTCCTCGCCTTCATCCGTCGTTACCGCGGCGGTCGCATCGCGCTCGACGTCCAGCACGACATGCGGACCGCGATCTTCCGCCAACTGCAGCGACTCGACTTCGCGAAACATGACGAACTGCAGACCGGCCAACTGGTGTCGCGCGCCAGTTCTGACATCGGCCTGATCCAAGGGCTGTTGCAGTTCATGCCGATCGGTGTCGGCAACGTGTTGATGTTCGTGATCTCGCTTCTGATCATGGTGTTTCTCTCGCCGCTCCTCACCATCGTGTTCCTGTGCGTCGGCCCGCTCGTCTTGCTCACCGCAATGCGCTTGCGAACCTCGGTGTTCCCGTCGAGTTGGATCGCGCAGCAACGCGCCGGCGAGGTTGCCGGTGTTGTCGAGGAGTCGGTCACCGGTGTCAGGGTGGTCAAGGGTTTCGGGCAGGAACAACAACAGCTCGATCGGCTCATCGACGCCAGCCGCCGCCTGTATGGCGCCAAGGTGCGGCTGGTCGACTACCAAGCGCGGTTACAGCCGGCGCTCCAGACGATCCCGGCATTCGGTCAGGTCGCTGTGCTGCTGCTCGGCGGTTGGCTCACGATCAACGAGCGGCTCTCGCCCGGCTCGTTCCTGGCGTTCGCGACCTACATGCTGCGGCTCGTCCCGCCGGTGCGGATGATGGCCGCGATCCTCACCGTCGGCCAACTCGCCCGCGCCGGCGCCGAACGCATCTTTGACCTGCTCGACTCGACCCCACTCGTCCAAGAGGCCACCGACGCCGCGCCGCTCCAGGTGCACGCGGGATCGATCGAGTTCGACGCGGTCAGCTTCGGCTACCTGCGCAGCGAACCCGTCCTTGATGGGTTCTCGTTGGCGATCGCGCCGGGGGAGACGGTCGCGCTCGTGGGGGCGTCCGGCTCGGGGAAGTCGACCGTCGCGTTGTTGCTCCCGCGCTTCTATGACGTGCAAGCGGGGTCGGTGCGGATCGACGGCGTCGACGTGCGTCACTGCACACTCGAGTCGCTGCGGTCGTCGATCGGCGTCGTGTTCGAGGACAGCTTCTTGTTCTCGGACTCGATCCGGGCCAACATCGCCTTCGGCGCACCCCACGCCACAATGGAACAGGTCGAGGAGGCAGCGCGCGCCGCCGAGGCCCACGACTTCGTGAGCCAGCTCGCCGACGGTTACGACACCGTCGTGGGTGAGCAGGGCCTCACGCTCTCGGGTGGCCAGCGACAACGGATCGCGCTGGCACGCGCGCTGATCTCCGATCCTCGCCTGCTCGTGCTCGACGACGCGACGAGCGCGATCGACACCAAGGTGGAAGAGGAGATCCACGCGACCCTCCGCCAACTGTTACCGGGTCGCACCACCATCCTGATCGCGCACCGCCGCTCGACGCTCGACCTCGCCGACCGAATCGTCGTTGTCGATCGCGGCACCGTGCTCGACAGCGGGACCTTCGACGAGTTGCACGAACGCTGCGCGTTGTTCCGTCGTTTGTTGTCGGGACCGGGAGGTGATGTCGAAGGCGTCGACGGCGCCGGTGCGGACGGCGAGGAGATCGAGGAACTCGATGCCCCCGCGTTCGGCGACGACGGCGCACAGCCGGGTGCCAACACGGCCGCGGCGTGGCCGGAGCCCACCGGTGACGGCTACGACTCGGCCGCGCTCGTTCCTACCGCGGCAGCTCCGGGCGGCGCGGCTATGCGATTCGGTGGACCTCCCGGCGGCGGCGTCGCCGGGGGAATGGCGATGATGGCAGGCGGGCTTGCACCGACGCCCGAACTCCTCGCAAAGGTTGCCGCACTCCCACCGTCTCGTGACACGCCGGGTGTCGATGAGCGCGCCGAGACTCGAGCGTCGCCTCCGTTCCGGTTCGGCCGGTTCCTGCGCCCGTATCGCCGGCCGCTCGCGTTCGGGCTCGTACTCGTCGCGCTCGACGCGGTTGCCACGCTCGCCGGCCCGGCGCTCGTGCGCTACGGACTCGACGAGGGCGTGTCCAAGGAGTCGATGCGCGTGCTTCGATTCGCGGCGGGCCTGTTCCTCGCGGTCACGATGATCGACTGGCTGATCATGTGGGGCCAGGCGCGGATCCTCGGACGGTCGTCCGAACGGTTGCTGCACGCGCTGCGAGTCCGCGTGTTCGCGCACCTGCAGCGCCTCGGCCTCGATTACTACGAACGCGAGATGGCCGGGCGCGTCATGACGCGCATGACGACCGACATCGACGCCCTACAGCAACTCCTGCAAACCGGCATGGTGAGCGCGCTGGTGAACCTCGTGTCGTTCGTCGGTGTCGGGATCGCGCTCGCGGTCATGAACCCGCGCCTCGCACTCGTCACATCGATCGCACTCGTCCCGCTCTCGATCGCGACGAACTGGTTCCGCCACCGATCATCCGCGGCGTACGAAGTCGCGCGCGACCGGATCGCCGCAGTCAACGCAAACCTCCAAGAGGGACTCTCGGGAGTTCGCGTGTCGCAGGCTTTTGCTCAGGAGGGGCGCAGCACCGCCGAGTTCGAGTCGGTGTCACGCGAGTACCTCGACGCCCGCCTCGGCGCTCAGCGGCTCGTCGCGATCTACTTCCCGTTCGTCGAGTTCCTCTCCGAGATCACCGGCGCCCTCGTGATCGGCGCCGCGTCGGTGTTCGTCTCCCAAGGGTCGTTGAGCGTGGGCGAACTGATCGCGTTCCTCTTGTACCTCGACGTGTTCTTCTCGCCGATCCAGCAACTGTCGCAGGTGTTCGACAGCTACCAACAGGCGCGGGTCTCACTCGACCGGATCGGAGCGTTGCTCGAGACGTCCACGTCGGTCCCGGTGCGCTCGGGGGCCATGGAGATCGACGGCCGGCTCAGCGGAAGGATCGAGTTCGATCGCGTTCGCTTCCGCTACGCGAACACGGTGGACGACGCGCTCCGGGATGCGACCCTCGTCATCGGTGCAGGCGAACGCGTGGCGCTCGTCGGCGAGACCGGCGCCGGGAAGTCGACGATCCTGAAACTCGTCGCCCGCTTCTATGACGTGTCGGAGGGCGCCGTGCGCGTCGACGGGGTCGACGTGCGCGACTACGAACCGATCGCCTACCACGCGCAGTTGGGAGTCGTGCCGCAAGAGGCGTTCCTCTTCGCCGGGACGGTGCGCGACAACATCGCGTACGGTCGCAGGGACGCGACCGATCACGAAGTCGAAGTGGCCGCACGGGCAGTGGGCGCTCACGACTTCATTGCCCGGTTGCCGTTCGGGTACCGCACGCCGGTGAGCGAACGCGGGCGCTCGCTCTCGTCGGGCCAGCGTCAGCTCATCGCTCTGGCCCGCGCCCACCTCGTCGACCCTGCGATCCTGTTGCTCGACGAAGCGACGTCGAACCTCGATCTGGCCACTGAGGCTGCGGTCAACGCCGCCATGACCGTCGCCGCGATCGGCCGGACGACGATCCTGATCGCGCACCGGCTGCAGACCGCACGCCTCGCGGACCGGATCATCGTCGTGCACGACGGTCGCGTCGTCGAGGATGGCTCGCACGACGCATTGATCGGTCGCCGCGGCCGCTATGCGGCGCTGTGGGCGGCCGGCGAACAGGTACCAGCCGCCTGAAGACAGTGACGTCGCGCGCAGCAGCGCGACGAACCGGTGTCGGTCAGCCGCAGCAGACGGCACCACCGGTGTCCGAGTTGGCAGGGAGGCAACACGTTGCGGACGGTGGCGGCACCTCGGTGTCGGCGAGCACGACGTAGAACTCCCACCGTTCGTCGTCGGGTCCGTGCGTCCAGACCTTGTCCTGGAGCGCGTAGCAACAGTCGGTGTATTCCTGCACCTCGGTGGGGAGCTCAGCTGCCTCGAAGCGGCTGATCGCGGCGCCGACTGCGTCGGTCGTCTCGACCTCGACGCCGAGGTGGTTGATCGAACCTCCGGGTGCTGTCGGGTTCTCGAAGAGCACCAGTTTCAGCGGCGGGTCGGCGATGGCGAAGTTGGCGTAGCCAGGTTGGCGCTTGCGCGGCGGCGTGGCGAACAACTTGGTGTAGAAGTCGACCGCGGCGTCGATGTCGGTGACGTTCAATGCGAGCTGCAGGCGGGACATCGGATCCTCCCTGGGTCGAAGCCGAAGCCGCGACAGTATCGATGGTAATCGATATACTGGCACATTGATCGATCGTCGTCAATATCGAGATTTGTCGATATTTTGAGGTTGGAGGGCAACGTGAGCGCAACCAGGTCGGTCGACGCCGTCGGGGCGAACGTGGCGTGTTGTGCCCCGATCACGGCGACGGTGCTCGGCAGCGGCGAGGCCGAGGCACTCGCGAGGGCGTTCGCCGCGGTTGCCGATCCCGTGCGCCTGCGCCTCCTCAGCCTGATCGCCGCCACCCCGGCGGGCGAGGCCTGCGCCTGCAACCTCGTCGAACCGGTGAACAAGAGCCAGCCGACCGTGAGCCACCATCTGAAGATCCTGCACGAGTCCGGACTCGTCAGCCGGGAACGGCGCGGCACCTGGATGTGGTACCGGGTCGTGCCCGAGCGGCTCGCGCAGTTGCGTGCCGCGCTCTCCTGATCCTCACGCGGTCGCGCCGGGTCAGCGGAACACCGCGCGAAGGCGCGCGGCGGCGTCGCGGAGTTCGACCGGCGACAGCGACGCGTACGACAGCCGCAGCGCGCGCGACCGATCGCGATCGACCGCGAACGCGGTACCCGGGACGTAGGCGACTCCTGCGTCGATTGCCCTCGCCAACTCGGCCTGCGTGTCGCGGGCGGCGTGTCCCCACAAGAACATCCCGCCGCGCGGCTTCGTCGTACGGAACTCGGCGCCCAACGCCTCGTGCAACACTGCCGCCTTCGTCGCGTAGGTCGCGCGCAGTCTGCTCACGTGGTCGACGAGGAAGGGTGTGTCCGACAGCAAGTCGAGGGCGACCAGTTGATCGAGGCACGGTGTGTGCAGATCACTCGATTGCTTGGCGAGCACGAGGGAGCGGTGAATCCACGGCGCTGCTTGCAGCCAGCCGATCCGAAGCCCTGGCGCGAGAACCTTCGAAGCCGACCCGAGCGTGACCACGTGGTCGGGAGCGAAACGGGCGATCGAGGGGTGACGCTCGCTCGAGAAGGCGAGCGCCGTGTAGGGGTCGTCCTCGATGATCACGAAGCCGTAGCGCAGCGCGAGTGCGGCAAGTCGTTCGCGCCGGTCGACGGCGAGCACCGCGCCGGTCGGGTTCTGGAAGTTCGGCACGGTGTAGACGAGCCGGGGTCGCAGCCCGCACCTGAGCCGGTCCTCGAGGGCGTCGACGTCCATGCCGTCGTGGTCGACCGCAACGCCGACGAGATGGGCACCGGCTGCGGTCAAGACCTGCCGTGCGCCGAGATAGAGCGGGTCCTCGACCACGACAACATCACCCGGATCGACGAGCACGCGGCCGAGCAGGTCAAGGGCCTGTTGCGAACCGGTCGTCACCAGGGTCGCCTCGATCGCACCGTGCCCGTCGTGCAGCAGCGACCCCGCCGCGATCCACTCGCGGAACGTCGTCAGCCCCTCGCTCGGGCCGTACTGGAGCGCGGTCGCGCCGTACCGACCGGGGAACGCGAGCGCTCGAGTCGTCGCTTCGGCGATGCGCTCGACAGGAAACGTCGAGCCGTCGGGCAGGCCACCTGCCAGCGAGAGCACTTCGGGGCGCTCGCCGAGGTGGAGGAGGTCTCGAATCGCCGACGAGACGAGCAGCGTCGAGCGGTTGGCGAGACGGGGCAGGAGCACGCTGTCCATCCGAACAGTCGACCGCTCCGGTGCGACGAGTGGAAGAGGCCTGTCGAACGTGGGACTGCCACCACCACGCATCTCCCGGCAGGCCGCGGCGGCGCGTTGCACAATGGGTGCATGCGCAAGCGGGCCGATCTCGCCGAGTTCTTGCGGGCTCGCCGCGCCGCGCTGCGGCCCGAGGACGTCGGTCTGACCGCCGGGCTGCGACGGAGGACCGCGGGTCTCCGCCGCGAGGAACTCGCGATGATCGCCGGTGTCTCGGTGAGTTGGTACACCTGGCTCGAGCAGGGCCGACCCATCAACGCCAGCATCGACGTGCTCGAGGCGCTGGCCCGGGCGCTGCGCCTCGACCCGGTCGAGCACGACCACCTCCTCGAACTCGCAGGTCATCCGATGCGCCGCTCGATCGAGCCGGGCCGCGACCGAGCGCCCAGCGCCGTGCTGCGCCTCCTCGCGGTCGTCGAACCGGCACCCGCCTACGCGCTCGGTCCGCGCTGGGACATGCTCGCCTGGAACCGTCCCTTCGCCAAGCTCTTCCCCGACATCGAGTCGCTACCCGACGACGAACGCAATCTCGTGTGGATCCTGTTCGCCAACGAATCGGCTCGCCGCCTGAAGGGCGAGTGGGAGGCCGAGGCGCGTCGGACCTTGTCGCAGTTCCGGGCCGAGACGGTGCCGTTCGCCGAGGACCCCGCGGTGGCGTCGCTCGTCGAGCGTCTGCTCGCGGTCAGCCCCGAGTTCCGTGACTGGTGGCCGCGCCACGACGTCGCCGGATTCGAGACCCACCGACGCGTCTTCCACCATCCAACCGCGGGTCGGCTCGAGTTCCAGACCCAGCAACTCGTACCCGCCGGTGAACCCGATGTACGCATCGTCGTCCACCTTCCCATCGACGATGACGACTCGGCCGCTCGTTTGGCGGCAGTCGACTGATCACCAGTCCCCTTCCAGGACCGGCGGCCAACCGCGTTCGGGGAGCAACTCGTCCAGTCTCGCCGAACGCGACCGGCCGAGCACGACGGTCGTGGCGCGGCGACACCACCGAACCGTCGGGCGTCGTGTGGGGCGCAACACCGCGGCCGCGGTGCGAATCAGATCGTCATGAGCCATCAGCGACCCCTCGCGCGAGCACGGCGACAACGGGGAACGTCGCGAGTCCGTCGTTGTCGACGTAGCGCTCCACCATCGCGTCGTAGGTCGCGCGCAACCGATCCTGGACCTCGATGGACTGTCGAGACACGAGACCGCCGGTGCGCGGCGTCGATGCCACAACCGCGTCCCACCAAACGCTCGGATCAACCTGGAACTCCCACTCGACTTCGCTGACGACAACGTCGGTGAAGCCTGCCTCGTCGAGCAGCGCGGCGAATCGATCGTGGTCGGCGTAGTCGGTCGACAGCGGACCGTCAGGAATGCTGTCGGGTGCCGCCACGTCGGCCTCGGCGAGAACATCGGGGAAGATCCCGAGGATCCGATTGCGATCACCTGTTGCCCAGACCGTGAACGCGGCCCGCCCACCAGGGCGGAGCACCCGCACCGCCTCGGCAGCCAGCCGATCAGGATGTCCGAGGTGCAGGACGATGAAGTTCCCGACGACCGCGTCGAAGCTCGCATCGGCGCACGGCAGCGACTCGGCAGATCCCTCGCGGAACTCGGCTCCCGGTACCGCGACGCGCGCGAGTTCGATCATCTGCGGCGACACGTCGACACCGACGACCGTGCAGCCGCGTCGCGTCGCGGCCTGCGCCGCGAGACCGGGGCCGGTGCCGACGTCGAGGAGATGCCTACCTGGACACGCGGCCGCCGCGTCGAGCAGGGCATCGACGGTGTGTGCGGTGAGTCGGGTCAGGCCCGACTCGTAGGCGGCGGCGCGTTCGGAACTCCACATCGCGCGCTCGTAGTCGTTGAACGCGTCGAAGCGGCCCATCGCGTTTCTCCGATCAGAAAGTCGTCATGCCGGCGGTGTGACCTGCGGTCCACGTGAGAAGACGATCGAGCGGCCAGGCGTTGACGATGGATTCGACCGGAACCTCGCACTCGACGGCGCGATCGCAACCGAACGGCTGCCACTCGAGTTGATCGACCGCGTGTGCGTCGGTGTCGATCGCGACCTTGACCTCGAGTTCGACGATGCGGCGGAGCATGCGCCGCGGTGGGTCGAGCCGCTCGGGCCGGCAGTTGATCTCGATGGCCTTGTCGAACTTTTTCGCCGCCATGAACACGAGATCAGGGTCGAACTCGCTCTCGGCGCGCCCGCGACCGGTCACCATCCTGCCGGTGCAGTGACCGAGGATGTCGGTGTGCGGGTGAGCAAGCGCGCGCAACATGCGGTCGGTCATCTCCGCCCGCGGCATCGCCAACTTCGAGTGGACGCTCGCGACGACGACGTCCACCTCGGCGAGCAGATCCTCGTCCTGGTCGAGGCTGCCGTCCTCGTTGATGTCGACTTCGATACCGGTGAGCATCCGGAAGGGAGCGTATCGATCGTTGATCTCCGCAACGACGTCGAGTTGTTCGCGCAGCCGTTCGGCGGTGAGTCCGTGCGCGATCTTCAGGCGGGGCGAGTGGTCGGTGAGCGCGATGTAGTCGTGCCCGATGGCCTTCGCCTTCGCCGCCATGTCGTGCGGGGTGTCGCCACCGTCGGACCAGTCGGAGTGCAGGTGCAGATCGCCACGCAACAGCTGACGCAGCGCGCGCCCCGCGTCGCTGCCGGGGTTCTCGAACACGCCGCGCAGTCGCTGCAGGTACGCGGGGACCTGGTCGCTGAGCGCTTCGGCGATCACCTTGGCGCTCGACTCGCCGACGCCGGGAATGTCAGCGAGGCGTTGGAGTTCGGCGAGGCGTTCGAGTTCGCCCCGCGAGATGTCGCGCACCGCCTTGGCCGCGCTGCGAAAGGCGCGCACCTTGAAGTACGGCTCGCGGGTCCGTTCGAGCAGCGACGCGATCTCGCTCAGCGCGTCGACCGGTTCCACGTCAGCGACGGTATCGCTCACGCTCTGTGCCCGCTGCCACGAACGACCCGTTCCCGAGCAGGGGTGCGCTCGTATACTCCGGTGCCTCCGGAGGGCTGACCGAGTGGCCGAAGGTGCTCGCCTGCTAAGCGAGTAGGGGGTTACAAGCTCCCTCGAGGGTTCAAATCCCTCGCCCTCCGCCAATGCCCGACCTGCCGAAGTTGCCCGACCTACCCGACCTGCCCGACGAGCGCGAGGAACTGCTGCGTCTCGGCGCGGCAACCCTCGGCGAGTCCGGTGGCCACGCGATGCGTCCCCGGATCCGCGCTGCATGGCACGGTGCCACGGTATGTGGGCCGGCGTGGTGTGCGCGCAACGACCCGGGCGACAACCTCGCCATTCACGTCGCTGCTGCGACCGCACCCGCGGGGGCGGTGATCGTCGCTTCGGTTGGTGACGTGATCGAGATCGGTTACTGGGGCGAGGTGCTCACCACCGCGGCTGAGGCGCGTGGCGTGGTCGGCCTCGTGATCGACGGTGGAGTGCGCGACGTCGACGCACTGCGCGGCCACGGGTTCGGTGCGTTCGCCGCGACGATCGCGCTCCGCGGTGCGACGAAGGAACGCCCCGGCGAGGTCGCCGGCACCGTCACCGTCGGCGACGTCGATGTGTACACGGGGGACTGGATCGTCGGTGACGCCGATGGTGTGGTGGTGATCCGCGCCGGCGAACTCGACGATGTGCTCGCCGCGGGGCGTGCCCGTGCTGCCAAGGAAGCGGCGATGTTCGAGGCGCTGCGCGGTGGCGCGACGACGCTCGACCTCCTCGGCCTCGACCCGACGAAGATCGTGTTCTGAATTTCGCGTTCCGAATTTCGGGTTCTGACGATTTCGCGTGCGGCACAGGGTCGCTCTGGCGCGGCAACACCCGCGCGGCGGTGACTCGGGGGTTTTGACGCGTGGCGGTGACCGCGATCCGCACGCGAGATCGTCAGAACCTTGCCGGCCCGACGAGGTTGGGCGGGATCTCGCCTCGCAGCACCGTGGCGACGGCATCGCACGCCATCGCGGCCATCCGCTGACGAGTCGGTAGTGACCCCGAGCCGATGTGCGGGAGCAACACCGTGCGCGGCGCAGTGAGCAGGCGCGGCTGGACACGCGGCTCCTCCTCGTACACGTCGAGTCCTGCGGCGAAGATCGTCCCGGCGTGGAGGGCCTCGGCGAGCGCCGCCTCGTCGATCACCGGGCCGCGGGCCGTGTTGACCAGGACACCAGTCGGGCCGATCAGACCGAGACGCCGAGCGTCGATCAGGTGTGTCGTCTCGGGCGTGAGCGGCGTGTGCAGCGTGACGATGTCGGAGCGTTCGAGGAGTTCGTCGAGGCAAGCGACGAATCCCGGCTCAGCGGTGTCGTGGCGCGCATGGTGCAGTACCCGCATCCCGAAGCCGAGTGCTCGGCGGGCCACGGCGCGCCCGATCCGGCCATAGCCGACGACGCCGAGCGTGGCGCCGTGCACGTCGACGCCGAGGTACTGGTTGATGCCCCAGCCCGGCCACGCGCCGGCGCGCAGATCGGCCTCGGCCGTGTGGGCGAGGCGCGACGCCGCGAGGATCAACAAGAACGCGGTGTCTGCGGTGGTCTCGTCCAGCACACCGGGCGTGTTCGCGACGAGCACGCCGCAGTCCGCGGCCGCCGCGGTGTCGATGTTGTTGTAACCGACTGCGACATTGGCGACGAGTCGCAACGAACCGGCGGCGCCCGTGTGCAGGATCGATGCATCGATCGTGTCGGTCAGCAGGGACACGATCGCATCCACGCACGGCGCGAGCTCGAGGAGTTCGTCGTGTGTGTACGGTGCATCGTCGGGCTTGGGGCCGACGAGGTCGTGAACCGCCAGGCTGTCGCTTCCGCCGGGCAGCACGCGGGTGATCAGAACGCGTCCCACCGGCGCGGATCAGTGTTCGATGCGGACGACGTGCACGCGCAGAGCGTACGTGCTGCGGCGGTGCCAGGCGCTGGGTGGGGGTGGCGTGGAGTCGTCGGGCTCGTCGATGCAGTCGCTGTCGTCATCGTGGTCGACGTCGTCGTCCTGGCCGTCGTGTCGTCGTCGTGATCGCTCTCAGCGTTGAGGAGCCAGTCCCAGAGACCGTCGCCGTGCAGCACGCTCCGAAAGAGCGGCCGGCGGAGCTTGTCGTGCGGGGTCAGTGTTCGCGGTAGTTGATCTCGCCCGCGCCGGGGACGCCGACCGCGAAGCAGAAGCAATGGATCGGCGCATGGTCGCTCACGGGACGTAGCGAGTGCACGGCGTTCGGCGGGATATGCACCAGGTCGCCTTGCGCGATCTCGCGTGTCTCGCCTTCGATCTCCATGATCCCGCGGCCCGAGGTGACGTAATAGAACTCGTGCGTCGGGTGGTGGTGCGGGTCGACGTAGCCGCCGCCGGCGACCTCGAACTCGCTCACCAACTCGAGGTGACCGCCCTGCGTGATCTCGAACATCTCGCGCGGGTTCACGAGCCACCACACGGGAACGGTGCCGTTGTGTTCGACGACAGGGGCGACGTCTTCGATCGAACGAACGTCCACGGCAACCTCCGTGCTCCGGCCGGGCGACAACTGCGCGGCTTCGTACACTGACGCC
>Ga0233424_10001134_pt1 | contig 25638 bp, 20 predicted proteins | sample Watercolumn_Towu_FD_181011 | JGI IMG/M metagenome (GOLD analysis project Ga0233424, IMG submission 181011) | Freshwater microbial communities from Lake Towuti, South Sulawesi, Indonesia - Watercolumn_Towuti2014_125_MG | ecosystem: Environmental > Aquatic > Freshwater > Lake | place: Indonesia... | reverse complement strand
CACTTCCGCCGGGATGTCGCCGGCGCTGGCGAGTTTGGTGAGGCATTTCTGGCGTTCGGCCAGGGCTTTTTTGTCGTCGCGCTCCTTGCTGAAGCGCGCCTTGGCGGCGTCGCTGCGCTGGCGGAGCGCGGAATACACGTCGCCGCCGAGCAACGCGGAGATGTCCACCTTCATCTTCTCCTTGCCGAGGTCGGAGTCCTGCACCACGTCGCCGTTGATGGGGCCGGCCTTGTATTTTGGGAACATGATGGCGGCCTCGGGGCAGACGCGCGAGCAGGCGGGGCAGTTGGTTTTGCAGTTGTCGTGGTTCTGCGCCTGGATGCGGTTCTGCTCGTCCACGCCATAGACGCCGAAGAGGCAGAAGGACAGGCATTGCATGCAGTTGGTGCAGCGGTCGTAGTCAATGACCGGAAACCACGGCTTCCAATCGCCGTGCCGCGTCGCGCCGGTCTCGGCGCGCGTGCTCTCGGCTAGCTCCGCGATGCGATTGGTGTCGAGGCCGGTGATGTCCTGAAAGCGCACGGAGTCGCCGCCGGAAACGCCTTCCGCGTCCAGCTTCCCGCCGCCGGCGAACTTGCCGAGCACAAGCAACGAGCCGCGCTCATGCGGCGCAACGCGTCCACCCGCGACGCAGCGGGTGACGGCGAAACCTTTTTCAAGCAGCGCGGTCAGCGCAGAGAAGCGGTCGGTGCTGTCGAGTGGTTGCGCGTCGGCGCCTTCGTAGAGGACGACGCGGAGAGTGGATTGTTGTGTGAGTGTCATCGTCAGTCGGTTCGCTGGCATCGTTTCATTCCGCCGCGCGATTGGCAACAGCGCCGCCGGGCGCGCGGACAATTCAAAACTCCTGTTGCAGAATCTCCGCGACCTTGCCAAGCGTTTTGCCGATGCGCTGCGTCTCGGTCGGACGGTCGAAGTGCGCGTTGTTCACGAACACGGCGAATGCAAGCCGGCCGCCCTTCGCCGTCTCGATGTAGCCCGCGAGGGCCTTGCTGTTGAGCAGCAGCCGCGCGTTCATCGTGTTCTCCCAACTGAACGTGCCGGTCTTGGCCTTCACCTTGCCGCGGGCGGGGCTGGCCGGGTCCGCGTGCGTGGCAAGCGTGCCGTCCACGCCAAGCACGGGAAGCGCGGCTTCATAGACCGCAAAGTCCGGTCGCTTCGCCATCGCGCGCAGCAATTGCGCGGTCGCCCGCGGCGTCACGCAATCACTCCGCGCGCCGCCTGCGCCGCCGCCGAAGGAAATCGTCTCCACGTCCACGCCCGAGCGGGCGAGGAAGTCGTGCTGCAACCGCATGCCCTGCGCGAGCGTGCGGCGGTCGTGCTTGGCCGCGACGAGCAGCGGCAGCGTGCTCGCGTGCAGGTTGTGACTGACCTTGAGGATGAGTTTCACGTTCTCGGCGAAGGGCGGCGACACGAGCTTCGCAACCTGTTCCTCGGATTTGTAACTCCCGCGCGCGGGCAGCGACTCGTGACGGTTCTGTGCGAGTGGCGAGGCGTCCACGGCCACGCCCGCGCGCCGCAGCGCCTCGATGAACAACGCGCGCGCCCAAGTCGAGGCGTCGTCCACCTCGTGAACACGGAGCAGCGGCTTGTGGCCTTCTGGAATCTGCCCGCGAACGACGAGCCGGCCCGGTGCGGGTGCGGTCAGCGTGATTCGAAGGGGCGCATTGGTCGCAGCCGTTTCGACGACACCATCCACCACGAGCGCGGAACTCACCGGCCTTGTGATGATGATGGCGGGTGCGCCGGACTTTGCGGGCGTGATGAGCACGTCCACGAGGTTGTCGTTGATCATGATGGGCGTGAGGCGCGACGGGCCGCTGCCGGTGCTCTCGGCCTTGTCAAAGAGGCGGTCGTCCACGAGGACGTCGCCGCGGACGCGCTTGATGCCGCTGGCGGCGACCTGCCGCGCGAGTTCGATCAAGCCCGCGAGCGGGTCGGGCGCTGTGAGTTCGCCCGCTATGCCTCCGTTGGCGTAAGTGTGGTCGTTGTCCTTGAAAGCAATGCTGCCGGAGCCGTCCGTGCGTCCGCCAAGCGCGAGGTCGCCGCTGGCGACGAGCACGAAGTCGCCGCGCAACGTGCCGTCCTTGTCCACCAAACCGCGGCGGAAGACGGGCGTTTCGAAGCGATGCTGCGCGCCGAGTTCGTCGAGCGCGGCCGCGACGGAGTAGAGCTTGGTGACGGACGCGGGCGCGAAGAGCTTGTCGGCTTGATGCTCGAACCGCACCGCGCCCGACTCGAGGTCCACGGCGAGGATGCCCCAATGCGCGTGTTTGTATTCGGGCGCGTTGATGATTTCGCCGATGCGCGCGCTGAGGCTGGAATCGGCGGCTGATAGATTGCAGGCGAATGCAATGCCAGCGAGCAGCAGCGACGCAACCAGCGGACGCGTGGTGTTCATGGGCGTGCAGAGTAGCGGGCCAACCTCGCAGCGCAACAACGACGCTTCCCGCGCAGGATTTGCTTGTGCCCGCCAGCATCGCGGAACTTAATCCGGCGTGAACTCCCGCGGACCTCGGCTCGCCACAATCCTGCTCACGCTCACCTGCGTCTCCGCGCCTGCGGCGGAAGCGCCCTTCAAGGCCGGCGCGGCGCGGCGGGACATCACGCCGACCGAGCCGGTGCCGATGTGGGGTTACGGCGCGCGACGCGATGCGCTCTCGAACGGCACGATTGACCCGCTGCACGCCGCGGCGGTGGTCGTGCAGGCGGGCGACGTGAAGCTCGCCATCGTCGGGCTCGACCTCGGTCGCTCGCCGTCGGAGCAGTCGCTGGCCGTCATCCGCGAGCGCATCAAGGCGCAGTGCGGCATCGCGCACTCGTTCATCGCCGGCTCGCACACGCATCACGGGCCTGTGCTCGAACTCTCGGACGGCGACGGCAAGGGGCGCGGCAAGTTCGACGCGGCGCTGCGCTACTACAAACAGCTCGAGGACGGCATCACCGCGGCGATTGTCGAGGCGGACAAGCGGCTCGCGCCCGCAAAGCTCGCGACCGGCGCGGTGCAACTCGACGGCTTCAACCGCAACCGCCACTCCAAGCTCGAGCCCAAGCCCGTGGACCGCACGCTCGGCGTGTTGCGGCTCGACGACGCCGCGACGGACAAGCCGCTGGCCATCGTGGTGAACTTCACCGGCCACCCGACGACGCTGCCGGCGCAGACGCTGAAGTTCTCCGCCGACTGGCCCGGAGCGATGAAGGCCGAGGTCGAGAAGCAGCTCGGTGGCACGGCAATCTTCATGCAGGGCGCGAGCGGCGACATGAGCATCAACAAGGGCACGAACGCGGACCATGTCGGCTTCGGCCAATCGCTCGCGCGCGAGGTGGTGAAGCTGGCGTCGTCACTCAAGCCCGCCGCGCCGGAACGGGCTTCGCTGGCCGTGCGCGAGCAGCGGTTCCGCTTCGAGTCGCGTGTGGACCTGAACAATCCGCTGACGCGCGTGGCCTATTCGATCGCGTTTTTTCCCGAGTTGGTGGCGAACTTCGCGGACGAATACACGGAGGGCGTGCGTCCGCGGTTGACGGTGGCGCTGCTCAACGGCGACGTGGCGTTCGTCGGCGCGTCGGGCGAGTTCTTCTGCCAGCACGCGAACCGGCTGCGCGAGCGGGCGCGCGTGGGCCGGCTGTTCTTCTTCGGCTACTGCAACGGCTATCACCAGTATTTCCCGACCATCGAGGGCGCGGCGGAAGGCGGTTACGGGGCGGACTCGCAGGTCGCGCCGGCGGCGGTCGGCGCGGGCGAGGAGATGATGAACGCGGCGCTGCGGTGGCTGTTCCAGTTGCAGGGAAGGTTGAAGTGACCCGCGGGCGCGGTTCACTTCGCGCCGTCGTAGAGCTTCGCCAGTTCGAGCAGCACGGACTCGAGGCGCTTGTAGTATTCGGCTTCGCCGAGGTCTTTCTTTGACTCGCGCAATGCGGCGACCTGCAACTCGAGCGCGTCGCGCTTCATGCGCAACCCGGCGGGCATCCGGCGCTCCTGCGCGCTGCGCACGAGATGGAACTGATGCGCGCGCGCGCCGTCGAGCGGCGCGTTGTCCGCGGCCTTGCGCACCGCGCGAATGCCGCGAAACCAGTCGCCCGGCGTGCCGAGGCCGTCGCCCGTGTCGTCGAGCAGCGCGTGCTCGGTCGCGAGGCGGCCCTCGCCCTTGTAGAACTCCGCGACGCGCGCAGACGCAACCAGATACGCCTCGAGCAGCGACGTCTGGCCGTCCTTGTCGAGGTCGGCGTCCGCGTCGAGCAGCGCCGCGCCGAGAAACTGGCCGAGGCGCGCGAAGTTGATTTCACTGCCGCTGCGCGTGGCGGTGATGACGACGCGGCCGGGCGCGGCGAGCTTGGCCATGAAGGGCGCGCTGGCAGACGAGCAATTGAGCACGGCGACCGGGCGCGTGAATGGCTTGAGCATCGCGGCAAGCGCCGTGGCCGAGAGGTCCGGGCCGGTCAGGTTGAACCTGGCCTCCTTGCCATCGAACGTGCCGTGGCCGATGAGCACGAGCCACAATTCCGCGTCGCCTTCCTTCCTCTCGGCTTCGAGCGCTTTCGTGAGCCGCGCAAGGTCGTTGGTCGAGGCGTCCCTGCCCGCGCCGATGCACGTGAAGTTCGCGCCCGCCTGCGCCGCGGCCTTCGCCCAGTCGGCGGCCCACGTTTCAAACGCCTCGCCGAATTGCTCCTCGCCCGCTGCGCCGACGGCGACCAGCACCGACGGCTTCGAATCGGCCGCCGGATTCGCCGCGAGTGCGCTCGCGGCCATCGCGACGGCGGACAGCGCCAGTGCGGCGAGCGCCCTCACGCCAATCCCCTCCATCGGCGCAGGCCCCATTCGGCGACAAAGCACGCGAGCGCGAACAAGAACACGAGCGGCGTGTGCCAGAGCGGATAGGTCCAGGACTCGGTCACCGGCGCGCGGCGGTTCGGCAGGGTGCGGGCGAAGTCGTCGAGCCGCGCGGCCGTGAGCATCTCGCCACCGGTCTTCTTCGCGATGGCCTCGAGCAGGGCGCGGTTGGGCCTGAGCGACTTGAATTCCTCCGCGGCGAGGTCGGTGCTCCAGCCCGCCTCGGCGCGCGCGACCTCGGCGCCGACGGAATTGGTGACGAACGCGGTGACCTGATAGCCGCCCGTCTCGCGCGGAACGTAGGTGGCCTGATACACGCCGGGCTCGGACAGCGAAGCCTCGGCGTTGAGGCGGATGAGGTTCGTTTCCGCGCCGGCCTTTGCATCGGCGGAGAGCGACTGCACGCGCAGGACAACGGACGCGTTGTCCATCGGCTGGAACTTCTCGTCGCGCACGCGGACGTTGAGTTGCATGGCCTGATTGGCGTCGCCGCGCTGCGGCTCGGCGGCGAGCTCGACGCGGTTGGGAACGTCGGACACAAGCCAGCGGATGGCCTGGCGCCACGACTTGTCCATGTCCTTGTGCGATTCGGCGTCCTGCATGCCCCATTGCCAGAGGTCGCCGATGAGCAGCGCAGCGGTGCGGCCGCGGCCGAAGCGCTGCGTGACAAGCGCGGGATAGTCCTTCTTTCCGTCATTCACCGTGGCGAGCACGCTCGCGCCGGGTTTCACGTCCTTGACCTGGTTGAGCACGTCGAAGTGCGGCATCGCCTCGACGCGGCGCTTCTCGTCGGCCTCGTTGCCACGGACGCGCGTCCACGGCTGCAACATGCCCTCGCGGCTGAGCGAAAAGGTGTAGCCCTTCGGTGCCGCGGTGTTCTCCGTGTTGCGGTCGAGATAGACGGGCAGCATGTCGCCGACGGGCGTGCGCGCATACCTGCCCTGATGGAAGCACTCGGCACCGCCGAGCATGAGCACGCCGCCGCCGCGCTCGGAGACGTAGCGCTGCAGGAGCGAGTGCTGCTCCGCGGTGAAGAACTCCGCCTCAAGGTCATCAATGATGACGGCGTGATACGCGTAGAGCTCCTCGGCGGACTTGGGGAAGCCGCCGCGCAACTCCTCCTGGTCGCGCGTGTTGAGGCGCACGAGCACGGGCTGGTCGTAGCGCTGGATTTCCTCGGGGTTCTGGTTGCCGAAGCCGCGGAAGAGCGGGTTGCTCGACTCGCCGACACGGCCCTTGAACTCGAACTTGGGCTCGCGCTTGGCGACGCGGATGAGCGCGACGAGGTGGACTTGGTCATCCTCGCCGAGCGCGCGATTGAGGAACTTGAACTCCCAGTTCGGCCGGCCCGACACGTAGAGCAGGCGGTAAGGCCCGCGCCCGCGGTCCACGACGACGACGCGCGTGTTGTTGGCGAGCGTGGCCTCGGTGGAAAGCGCGGGGTTGGCGAACTGCTCGAGCTCGTCCTTCGCCGACACGCGCAGCCGGTAGAATGACAGCCCCGGTTTGTCCGGCTTGAACTGGAACCGGAACGCGAGCGTTTCGCCGTCGCGCTGCGCCTTGATGGTTTGCTCCTCGACCTTCTTGCCCGTGCGGTCGAGCAACTGCGCGACAATCTGCCAGCCGTTATAGCCGGTCGCGAGCACGTCCGCCTGCAGGTTCACCGGCGCGTCCTCGAACACCGTCTGGCTGACGGCGACCTTCTGCACCGCGAGGTCGCGGATGGGGGCGTTGTCGCCCATCACGACGGGATAGATTGGCGCAAGCCCGGCGAGTTCGGCGGGCGCCTCCGTGATGTCGGTGGCATTGCCGTCGGTGAGCAGCAGCACGCCGGCGAGGGGGCGGTTGGCGAAGCGCTCCTTGACGCCGCGCAACGAAGCGCCGATGGCCGACGCGCGGCCGTCGAAGTTCAATTCGGAAAAATCCTTCGTGCTGATGAGTCGCGAGTCGAACAGGTAGCGGGCGGCCTGGAAGTTCTCATCGAGCTTGGACTGCCACGCCGACTGGTCGGCCTTGAGCAGCTTGCGCAGCACCTCGGCGCGCGACTCGCTGGCGTCGCGGTCCTTGATCTGCATGCCCTGGCTGTTGTCGGCGATGATGACGAAGTGGTTCGCGCCGGGCCGCGCGCGCTCGCCGCTCCAATGCGGTTCGAGCAGGCAAAGCCCGAGAGCGACAAGGCCAAGCAGCTTGAGCGCGAGGCAAAGCCCCCGGATCCGGGGCTCCGCGCCGGACGCCGCGTAACCGCGGAGGAGCAGCACGACCGCGACGGCCAGCACGACCGCGACGGGCGCGAGCCAGTCGCGGTTGGCGAAGATGAGCGAGGCAATCACGATTCAAACGCGGCTTCGATGTCACGCGCGCCGTGGAGCACGCGCAGGACAAGAATTCCGGCTTCTTCAGGTTGATAGAAGATCACGCAGTTGCCCATCGCGAAGGTCCGGATTCCGACTTTCAGTTCATTGCGCCGCCGCCTGAGAAGCGGAGCCCGTGCGATTCGGCGGCATGTCGTCTCGATGTCGCGGATCAATCCATCTGCGGCGTCCGGATTGTCCTTGGCGATGTAGTCCCAGATCTCGTCCAGGTCAGCCTCGGCGATCCGGGCCTTCCGAACCTCAGCCATCGGCGCGCTTTCCCTCGCCAAGCCGCGCGCGGCCGCGCCGGATGACCTCCTCCGCATCGAGCGGGCTGACCCGGCCGAGTCGCGCGTCCTCCAGACCCTTCTCAATCTCCCGCCGCAACTCCGCCTCGCGCGCGACGCGCGCGTCCTCGGACTCGCGGAGCCATTCGAACAGCTCCAGCTTGTCCGCGGGGCTCAGTCCCGCCGTCGCGGCGATGATTTCCTTCGCGGTGGTCATGGGCGCAACCTATCGGGTGGTCTGGCGAAACGCAACCGCCTGTCACTCCTGGCTCTTCCCCAACTCCTGATAGTAGCGGCGCACGAGCTCGCCGAACTTGCCGGGCACCGGGTCGCGGTCAATCGGCACGAGCGCTTCCTTCGAGTCGCGCTTGGCCAGTTCGTCGCCCAGCTTCTTGCTCACTTCCGCGAGCGGCGAAACAATTCTCGTCCGGATTTCCGCCCACTGCGGCTTCTCCGGTTCCTTCCGCGATTCCTGCCGGAGCTGGCGCGCGGCGTCACGGATGCGCGTCACGTCGAGGCGCAAGTCGGGCAGCTCGATCATCTCCTCGACATCGCGAAGGCGGTCGCTCCAGCGGACGAAGTCCTCGCCTCGAATCGGCCCGCCGCGCCACGCGCCGGTGTCGTTGAGGAAGTCGTTGAACACGTCGTTGCGATACGCGCCGCGTCCGCCGCGGTCGCTGGCGCCGCCGCGCTGCGGGCCGCCGGCCTGGTCGCGCGAACCGGGCTGCGGCTGACCGGCCTGCTGCTGGCCACCCTGCTTGCCGGCTTGATTGCCTTCGCCCTGTTGCTGGCCGGGCTGTTGCCCGCCCTGCTTCTGGCCTTGCTGGCTTTGGTCGCCGGCCTGTTGCTGGCCTCCTTGTTTTCCGGACTGCTCGCCTTGCGCCGAAGGTTCGCCCGGCTTGCCGGGTTGCCGCCCTTCGCCCTGTTTCTGGCCGGGCTGCTTGCCGGACTGCGCTTGTTGTTGCTGTGCGGACGGGTCGCCGGCCTGCTTGCCGGGCTGGCCCTGCTTGCCCGAAGCGTCCTGCTTCGACGCGTCGCGCTCCGCGTCGCCCGCGGCTTGCGCGAGGCGGTTCGTGAGCGCCTCGATGGATTGCGGGTCGCCTTGCGCAAGTTCGCGGCGGACGGCCTCGGCGAGGGCCTCGATTTCCATGCGCGCCATGCGGAGCGCCTCGGCCTCTTCGCCAAGCACGCTCTCGGCTGCGCGTTCGACGCCCTTCTTGAATTCGTCAATGCTGCGGCGGCTGCGTTCCTCGAGGTTGCGCGCCTCGGGGAGGAAACTGTTCTTGAGCAATTCGGCCGTGATGTCGAGTCCGCTGCCGGGCTCGGCGTTCTTGTTGCGCTCGAGCAGGTCGTAAACAGGCCGGAGCATCTTGCCGCGCTGGAGGAGTTCCTCGGTCATGCCGCGGATGTTGGAGGCGTCGGCGGAGGCGTTCTTGCGGACGGTGTCGTAAAGCTGCTTGTGCAGGAGCGGCTCGGCCTGCTCGGCGCGCTCGCTCAATTCCTTCGCGCGCTCGACGAGGTTGGTCAGGTGCTGCTTCTGCCCGCCAAGTTGCTTGACGAGGTCGGGCTTGCCCGTGGGTTCCGTCAGCGTCTTGCGCCTGTTGTTGTCGGTGGACGGGTCGAGCGCCTTGCCAATCTCCTCCTGCGTTTGTGCGAGGTCGCGCGCTTCCATCCGCATCTGCCGCATTTCCTCGGCGAACTGGTTTGAAGTTCGCTTGCGCATCTCATCGCGCATCTGCTGGAGCTCCTGCTGCGCGCGCGTGCCGGACGCGAGCGCCTGCTGGACGTTGCCGCGCTCCATCGCCTCGGCGGCGCGCTGCACGTCCTGCCGGGTCTGCTCAAGTTGCTGGCGTTCCTGCTGCATGCGGGCCTGGTTTTCCTCGCGCTCCATGCGCTGGCGCAGTTCGTCCACGTCGGCGAGCATCTGCTGCTGTTCCTCCTGCAGGCGCTTGAGCCGGCGGCGGATGTCCTCCTTCTCCTGCTCGGTCTTCGCCTCCTTGAGCGCGGTCTGCAATTCCTTCAATCGCTCGTTGAGGTCCTGCTGCCGGCGGGCGAGTTCCTGCAGGCGGTTGAGCACCTGCAACTGCTCGCGCTGCTCGGGCGCCTGTTTCTGCTCCTGCGCGAGCCGCTGCTGCTCGTATTTGTTCTCGCTCATCTTCAAGTCGAGCTGGTCGAGCTGCCGCTGGCGCGACTGCTGGCTCGCGCTCTTCTGCCCGCTCTTCTGGCCCTTCTGTCGCGACACGTTGAACTCGCGCGCGGCGAGCTTGAGCAGGCTCGCGTAGGCGGCCTGCTCCGCTGCGAGCGCGGCGCCGAGCTTCTCGGGCGAATCCTTCGCGGCCTCAAGCAGCGCGACGGCGCGCTCCATCTCCTTGATGGCCGCCTCGATGGCCGCAGCGGACTTCGGGTCCTGCGCCTTCTCGGCGAGCGCCTGCGCCAGTTCGATGGCGTGCTCCTGCGAATCGCGCACGACCTTGGCGTCCTCGGCGTAGTTGCCGGAGGACTTCACGGCGGGCTTGGAACCTGGCGCGGATGGGGCGGCGGGGCGCTGCTGCGCGTGGAGCGTGGCGGCGGCGATGAGCGCGCTGGCGAGCGCGACAGTGAGGATGCGTGGTTTCATTCGATGGAGCCTGTCCTGATCTTGGTGGAGATGGGCCGCTTGCCGGACTTGGCCTGCTGGCGCTGGAGATTCCACGTGGCGCTGATGATCTGCTTTTGCAATTCGACGAGCCGCTCGCCCTGTTGGCCGCCCTGCTGGCTTTGCTGGCCCTGCTGCTGTTGCTGCTGCTCGGCGCCGCCCTGCGCCTCGCGGAAAATCTCCTCGAACGGCCGCACCTCGGCAAAATACATGTCCGTCGCGGTCCGGCGCACTTCGCCATCGGGCCCGATGTCATCGGCCCACAAGTAATACGCGATGAGTTCGTGCGGTTGCAGGCGGAGTTCCTCGAGCGCGAGCAGGTGCGAAAGTGTCCGCTTCTCGCCCGCCTGCGACTCCGCGCCAAGCTGCAGCTCGCGCGCGTCCTGTCCGCCGACCATGTAGCCGATGCCGTAGGCCTTGAGGCCGAAGTCGTCCCACGCCTCGCCGGTGAAGGCGATTTCCTCGAGCGCGGACACGTGCTGGTCGCCGCGCGGCGAGGTGAGCTTCAAGTCGGGCGCACGGTTCGGCAGCGCCTGGAACACAAACGTTGCGGGCAGCTTGTTCGTGCGGCCGTCCGCATCCACGAGTTGCAGGTCGAAGCTCCGGCTCTCGTCGAGCGCGAAGCCCTTCAGCGACGCGGCGGCGCGGTTGGTCTCGACGGTCAACGGCACAAGGGACTGGTCCCTGGCGACGAGCTGAGCGCGGGCGACGGGCTTGTTGAGCTGCAACGCAAGCTCGACAGTGGTTCCCTCGACGGCGGAGATGTGGCGCGTGTTCTCGATGCGGCGCGGCTGCAGCCCCGTGTAAGCGGGGAAGCCAAGCTGCGCGTCGGCGCGCTCGAGCTTCGGATGCTCGAACACCTTCACCTTGAACTCGCGCGAGCGTTCGCCGGCGTATTCGATGCGATAGAGGAAGTCCGATTGCACCTCGGACACGCTGCCGCCGAACACGGGGTCGTCGAGGCTCTTCACCAGCGGCTGCGTGCGGCCGCCGTCGGGCGTGCCCGAAAGCACGAGGTCCACGCCGGGCGGCAGCTTGCCCGCGAAGCGCGCGAACACGACGAGCGACGTGCCCTTCTCAAGCGTGGTGTCACCCGGTGTGATCTGCACGCCAGCCGCGTCGAGCGCGCGCTGCACCGCGGCCTTCTCGGCGGAGGAGCGCATCCCGAATAGAACGACCAGCAGGCACGCGAGCGTAGTCAGGTGCGCGGCCAGCGCGCGCACAAGCCGGCCGCCGGTGATGCCGTCGGTCCACCTCGACTTGCGGCTGTGCTCGACGGCCTGCGCCACGACGCGCTCCTGCAAGAAGTTGAGTTTGCCGCCGTCCCGCGGCTTCTGCTCGATGGCGGCGAGCAGCAGCGAGTTCAATTCGGGATGGCGCCCTTCGATTTCAGCGGCGACCCAGTGCCAGTCCACCGGTTCGCGACGCCACTTCCACCAGATCGTGAACGCGACGGCGAACGCCGCGAGAACGAGCAACCTCATCAGCGTGGTGGACCACCAGCCCGTGAGCCCGTGCAGTCCGATGAGCCCGAGGCCGGCGACGGCCGCCAACCCGTAACAAAGCGCCAGTTCGCGCCACAGTTGCACGCGCCGATACCGGCGCGCGACCGGCTCGAGCCGGGCCTGAAGTTCGGGGGCGATCATGCCGTGGGTGCGTTCGACTTCTTCTACACTGACGCGCCGCGAATGCAAACGTGTTCACCCATTGATCACCGGCGAAAAGCCGCAGTTCCGGATGAAACCGCAGGCGAAGCAAGCCGGCCGCCGCTCAATACCTCCAGTGCAGGCTCAGCCCGAACGCGTGCGCATCGAACGGGTCGTGCGACTCAAACCGATAGACCGGCTGAAGCGTCCAATGCTCGGCGAAGCCCCGCTCGGCGCGTAGTAATCGAGACCCGCCCCCACGCGCCACCGCGGGATGAAGTCGCCCTGCGAAGCGATGCCCGCGTTCACGCGCGCGACCCACGGCTCGTGGAATTCCCACGCGATTTCCGGGTTGAACTGCCAGCCGGGCAAACCGAACCGCTGGTAATGCCGGATGTCCATCGAGCAAGTGAGCGCCTGCTTCCCGCCCCAGAACGCGGAGACGAACGTCTCGTGCCAGCCCGGCAGCTTCGCGCCCGTGCCGCTCGTCGCGCCGGGTCACGCGACTGGCGCCGGTGCCGGAGCGGATGTGAGCGGGACGAGACCGGCCGCCGCGGCAGAAGCGGGTTCAACCGCAAAGGCGACCGCGAAAATGGCCAGCGCCAGCCTGACGAGGGCAGGAAGAAAGCTGAGGGAGCGGACTGTTGATTCCATTGCGGGCCGACCGACGTTGATGACGCGCGAAGGCTGGCAAAGCAGCTTGCATGGCGCAAGCCAAACTCGAACCCGCGGCGCATTCATCGCCCCGCAACCGTCGGCCCGGCTTGTGCGCAAGCCGGGCCGGCTTCATGACTCGTTGCTGAACGCCGCGCGAATCCGATCCATGCCTGCGCCCGCGCCGAGCAACACCATGAGCTTGATGCGCGCTTTGTGCGACGGCAGCGCGCCGCCGAGGATGGCGCCCGCCTCCCGCAACCGCCGCGCCGCGCCCGCGTAGCCGTAAGTGTCGGCGATGCCGCCGCGATGGCATCGCGTCGTGATGACGACGGGAATGCCCGCAGCCGCGGCGCGCTCGACCTCGGCGATGGCGGTGACGGGCACGTTGCCGCAGCCGAGTCCCTCGACCACGAGTCCGCGCGCGCCTTCCTGCAAAGCGCAACGAAGCAGCCGCCCGTCGCTGCCCGCGGGGAGTTTCACAATTTCGACGCGCTCCTCGAGTCGGTCAGCAGTGAAGTGTTCGCGCGACACGCGACGCCGATGGATGGCGATGCGGTCGTGCTCCACACGGCCGAGCGCACCTGCGTTGCAGCCGTCGAATGTGTCGAGCGCGACGGTGTGGGTCTTGGTCGCGTCGTCGGCCGCGAGAATAAGTTCATTGAGGCAGACGAGCACGCCGAGCGCGCGCGCCTCGATGCTGACGGCAACGCGCACGGCAGAAAACAGGTTGGCCGGTCCGTCCCAGCCGGGTTGCGAGCTGTGGCGCATCGCGCCGGTGAAGACCACGGGCTTGTCCGAGTCCAGCAGCAGATCGAGCAGGAACGCGCTTTCCTCGAGCGTGTCCGTGCCGTGGGTGACGACAACGCCCGCGGTGGCGGCGTCAGCGAGTTCCGCCGCGACCGCGCGCGCGAGTTCCATCATGCGCGGCGGCGTGATGTGCGGCCCGGGCAGGCGCGCGAACTCGACGGCGCGCACATCGGCCACGGCGGCAATGGCGGGAACGTGCGCGAGGATTTCCGCGCCGGACATGGCCGGGACCGCCCCGCCCGAGGCGGGGTCGGACCGCATGGAGATGGTCCCGCCAGTGAATACGACCGCGACTCGTGGACGCGCAGGCGATGGCATGAGCCGGCGTCAGCCGAGCTTGAGCGGCCCGCCTTCGCAGAGGGCGGTCTTGCCGAAGGTCTCGATGCGATGGCCGGCGGCGTGCGCGAGCGCCAGGTGCAGGCGGTTGTGCGGGACTTTGTCGAACTTGAGCGAGCGGCCCATCTGGAAGCCCCATCCGCCGCCGATGAGCAGGAACGGAATGTTGTCCAGCGTGTGCGAGTTGCCCTTGCCGAGTTCGTTGGTCCAGATGATGAGCGTGTTCTCGAGCATCGAGCCGTCGGCGCCGGGCTCGGGCGTGCGCGAGAGTTTTTCGACGAGGTAGGCGAGCTGGCCACAGAACCACTTGTTGATCCGGGTCAGCTTGTTGACGGCGTCCTCGTTCTTGTCGGGCTCGTGCGAGAGCTGGTGGTGGCCGTCCTTGATGTCGAGCCAGTTCATGCGGGCCATGCCGACGGACTTGGTGAACTGAAGCGTGGCGACGCGGGCCATGTCGTTGGCGAAGCTGTTCACGAGCAGGTCAATCTGCATGCGGCTCAGGCGCGGCAGGTTGTCGTTCTGGTCGGCGACGCCCTCTTCGAGGGCCGGCGGCGCGATGCGGAGCTTCTGCCTGCCGGCCTCGGCGATTTCGCGCTCCATCTGCTTCACGAGCGCCTCGTGCTCGGCGAGGAGCTTGCGGTCCTCGGCGCTGATGAGCCTGCCGACCTTCTTCAAGTCCTCGCGCACGGTGTCCAGGACGCTTTGCAGGTGCTCGCGGCCCTTCGCCTGCCCGTAGAGCTTTTGATACATCTGGTAGGGATCGGAGACGGGCGCGACGGGCGTGTTCGACGCGGCGTAGCTCATGCGCGTCCACGGGTCGGCGCGGTCGGTGACGCCGACGCCGAACTCAAGCGAACCGAAGCGCGTGCGCGTCTCGTCGCGGCTTTGGAACCAGTCCTTGAGTTGCTGGTCAATGGACGGCCCGCTGGCCCAGCCTGCCGGCGTGTCGGAGCCGCCCTGAATGTTGCCGGGCAGCAGCTCGATGCCCGTGAGCAAACAGCTCATGCCGCGCATATGGCCGTCGCCATCGCCGCGCACCTTGTTGCTCAAGCCGCGCAGGACGAGCATGCGGTCCTTGAACGCCTCGAGCGGCGACATGATTTCCTTGAGCTTGAAGTCCGCGCCAACCTCGTCGGGCCAGTAGGCGTCGGGGATGGTGCCGTTGGGGCTGAACATGACCACGAGCCGCTGGCGCGGGCGCGCGGGCGCGGCCAGCCCGAGGCTCGGCAGGCCGACGATGAATGGCAGGGACGCGGCGGACAGGCCGAACCGCTTGATGAATTGGCGGCGGTGCGGCGAGATCATGGTTTCGATTTGGATGATGCCTTCTATTCGAGGCCGTGCAAGGAGGATGTCGCGGCGACCTCGACGAGCAGGCTGCGGACGTTGAATCCCGACGCCGCGAACGAACGGCGGACGCGGTCGAGCGTGTCCGTGCCGAAGGCCAGCATCGGCTGCTTGGCGACGTGGTGGAAGAGTTGCTCGACGAAGCGGCTGTGCGCCTGCTCGTTGGCCGCGGCGAACTCCGCCAGGTCGCGTGCGCCGGACAACCGCACCGTCTCGCCGTCGTCGCCGAGGTAATCGGACACCGGATTCACCGGACGCCCGTTCTCGTGCGTGCGGAAGCGGCCGACGGCATCGTATTGCTCGAGGCTGAAGCCGAGCGGGTTGATGACCGAGTGGCACGACTGGCACGCCTGCGAGCGTGTGAGCTCGGCGATCTTCTCGCGCATGGTCATGTCCGGCGCGAAGTCCACGTCCTTGAACGCGATGGCCATCACCGGCGGTCGCAGCGCGCGGCCAACGATGTTGCGCGTGAGGAACACGCCGCGATGGATGGGCGACGAGGTCTTCGGATACGCGAAGGCCGAGAGCAGGTAGGGATGCGTGACCACGCCCGCGCGCTCGCGCGGGTCGAGCGCGACCTTCACGAACTCATCCGACGTGACGCCTTTCACGCCGTAGAACTGCGCGAGGCGCTCGTTCACGTAGAGGTCGCTTGCCAGCAGCAGTCGGCGATAATCCGACGAGCCACTCCAAACCGCCTCCTCGAGGAACAGTTCGAGCGACGCCTTCAAGTCGGCGATGATTTCCGGCGTGAAGCCCGGATAGAGCGCGGCGTCCTTCGCCAGCACCTCGACCTCGTTCATGCGGAGCCACTGCCGGAGGAACACCTGCATCTTCGCGCGCGCGCGCGGGTCATCCAGCATGCGCCGCGCCTGCCGCTCGACCTGCTCGCGTGTGCGCAACCGGCCCTGCGCCGCCTGCGTCAACAACTCCGCGTCGGGCAGCGAATCCCACAGCCCGAACGCGAGCCGCTCGGCCACGGTGAAATCGTCCGCCTTCGCATTGTCCAGCCCGAGGTAGAGGAATCGCGGCGACTTGAGCGCGGACATCACGACGCGCCTGACGGCGTCCTCGAGCTTCGGCGCGGAGTTGAAGTGCGCGCCAATCAGCAGTCGCTTCTGGTCCTCGCTCAATGGACGGCGAAACGCCGCGCCCACGAACCCGGCGCAGAACGATTCCACCGTGGCCGCGCGGTCGGCGTCGCCGGGCTTGCTCCCCGACAGGCGGTCGAGGTTGTTCGCCACGTGCTCGGCCACTTCGATGGCCGACTGCGTTGCCGCCTCGTCCCACGACTTGGAAATCCCCACGCCGCGCTCGTAGCCCATGCTGCTGTCGTCGGGCGGGAACGGAGTGGACAGGATGAACGTCGGCGCGGCGCGGCCGGTCGAGAGGTTGCGCGCGGGCACGGGCACCTGCACGCCGTGCGGCGGTTTCCACTGGAGCGAGATGGACGCGGTCGGGTCCTTCGGCGTCCGGAAGTTGTAGGCCGTCTTGTAGAATTCCAGCCGCAGCGGATAGGTGCGGCCCGCGATAAGCCGGATGACGCCGCGCGGTTCGTTGCCGATGCCAGAGGCGACGGAACCATCCACGAGCGGCGCGTCCTCGCCGTTGATCCAGAGCCGCGCGCCGTTCGGCGTGCGCAGGCTGAACTGGTGCTCGCCCGTTTCATCGGCGCGAACCGTGCCGCGCCAGTTGATGGCGAACCCGTTCGTGCCGAACTTGAGGCCGTCGGGGAAGTTCGTGCCGTATTGGAAATTCACCTGCCGGTCCACGCGCTGGAACGTGGCGTCGCCACTGTGGCGGATGTTGCGCGAGTTGAAGTAACTTCCCTGCAAGCCGCGCTCACCGGCGACCGGCGTTTCCTCGCCCGCGAACTTCGCCACGAGGTCAGTGACGGCGCTGACATACTGGCGGTTGGTCAGGCGGACCAGCTCCACGCGAGGCGGATTGAGGCGCGCGCGGGCTTCGCGCGAGAAAAATGCGTCGTGGATGTATCGCGCGACGGCGTCGGCATCCGGGCCCGTGCATTTGCCGGGCTTGTCCTCCGGCATGTTCTTCGAGATGTAGCGGGCGAGCTTCTCAACCGACCAATCGCCCGCGAGCGGCGTCTCGAACTTGCCCTTCACGCCTTCGCCGGACTTGCCGTGGCACTTGACGCACTGTCGTTGGTAGATGTCGCGGCCGTTCGGGGCTTGCGCAGCGGCAAGGCCGCTTGCCCCGGCGCACGAGGCAAACGCCGCCAGGAGCGCGGCGCGATGAAGGAGCCGCATTCGCATAATCGAAAGCTGCTGAGCGGACGGCATCATACCGCGGAGTATTCGCACGGCAAGCGGCCAGCGCAGTGGGCGGGCTTGAGTTCCGGTTCAACGCTTGGCACGGTCGCCGCGTCCAAGCACCAGCGCGACATGAACCTGAAACCCAACCTCCGGCCGCGGTTCGCCCTCGCGGTCTCACTGCTTGCTTTCGTCCTGCCGGCTGCCGCCGCCGAGCTCCTTGCCAAGACCACCGCGAAAGCTCCACCCGCTGCGCTCGACCCGGCAATCCGCAGCCTGCTCGCGCCCGAGGCCGTGCAGGTCACCGACGGCGGCGCGACGTTGTTCGAGTTCTGGTTTTGCGCCGAGGTGCCCGCTGGCGCCAAGCCGGAGTCCGCGACGAAGGCGCTCGACGCGCTCAAGCCCATCACGCTTGTCGGCGCGGTCGCCGTGATCGGCAAGCAGCATCGCACCTATCGCGACACCGAGTTGCCCGAGGGCCTTTATACGATGCGCTTCAGCCTGCAACCACAGGACGGCGACCATCTCGGCACGGCGGACTTTCCGTATTTCCTGGTGCTTGTGCCCGCGAAGCTCGACCCGAAGCCCGACGCGTTCGCCAACTACACGCAGCTTGTCAAAGCCAGCGGCCGGGAAGCGCCCGGCGGCCATCCGTTCATCCTCAGCCTGCGGCCCACTTCCGAGGGGGAAACGCCGAAGCTTCTCGAGCCCGCGCCGGAGCACAAAAGCGTCCGCGTGAAGGCGATGTTGAAGCCCGTGGGCGCTGCTCAACCGGTGCCGGCCATCTTCGAAGTCGTGGTGAAGGGCAAGGGCAAGGCCTGACCGCGCGCGCGTCAGGGCTTGTCGCGTGTCACCGGCACTTCGCGCAACTCCACGGGCTCGCGGCAGCACACGCACTCGCCCGGCGTGATGGTGCGGATGGTGCAGATGTCGCACCAGTAAAACAGCGAGTGGCGCTCGCCGTCCTTCACCGACTGGAACACGATCGCCTCGAACCCGCCGTCCTCGCGAAGCTGCCCCTTCAACACGAGTTCCTTGGCCCGCAGCCGCGCGTCCACGAACAGCGCCTCGGAGTTCTTCGTGCGCGTCAACGGGGCGAGCCGGCCCTCGGCGGTCTTGAACACCCACTCATGCGCGTGCCCTGCCGCCACGGGTTGCTTCGAGGCCGCGGCGCGCTCCTCCACGCCGCACACGATGCGTCCGCGGAACTCCACGTCCTTCGGCGGCGGCCCGGCCGCGAGCGCGGCGAACGCACACACGAACGCAAGCGCGACCCGCCCCCGACATCGGGCGGAAGGCGGTGAAATGGCGGACACAACGTTCACGGCGACCTTGCTCAAGCGACTTCCTCGACACCGAATTCCTTCAAAGCCCGTTCGTAATCGGCCGGCGTGTCGAGGTCCACGTCCAGCCCCGCGTCGTCCGATTCCCAAAGCGCGACGCCCTCCGGCGCGGCGAGGCGGAACTGCTTCAAGTCCGCGCACGGCGAGCCCGCGATGCGCGCGAACACGGTCATCGGCATCACCACCGGATGCCGCGCGCGACCGTCGCGCGACGGCTGCGCGATGCGGCCGGGCTGCGTCGCTGCGAAGTTGAGCACCGCGCGCAACGTGGCGCGGCGCACGTGCGGCAGGTCACCGAGCACAATCGCCACGTGCGTGAGCCCCGCAACCCACCCGGCCCAACACGAGGCGCACCGGATGGAACTGAACATTCCGCGCGACGGGTCCTGATTGACGACGAGGTCTCGAACTCCGAGTCCCGCCCGCGCAGCCTCGGCGACGAGCGCGGCGTCGCCCGCCGCGTGCACGAGCGCGACTTGGGCCGCGCCGAGTTCCCGCCACACGCGCACCGTGTGACCGAGCACCGTCGTCGCGCCCCACGGGAGCAGCAGCTTCGGCCGGCCCATGCGGGACGACGCCCCCGCGCCGAGGATGACCACTCCGGGTTGCATGACAGGCCCAAGCCGCGCTTCTTCCCGACGGCGCCGCCTCACGAAACAGTCGCAGCCTCGCCGGCCTCGCACGCGCTGGCGTTCGCATCCGCGTCCGGCCCGGCTTGCGCCGCGCGCGCCGCCAGCGCCGCGCGCCGGCGGATGAACTCCGCAACCACGCTCACGCCGATTTCCGGCACGCTCACCGCGCCGATGTCCACGCCGACCGGGCATTGCACGCGCGCGATTTCATCCTCCGTCGCGAGTTGCTCGTCGCGGAACTGCCCGAGGATGAGCCGCGCCTTGCGCCGGCTGCCAATCATGCCGAGGAACGCGAACGGCTCGTGAATCCAGCGCCGCAGCACGAGCGCATCGCGGTTGTGCCCGCGCGTGACCACCAGCCCGAACGTCGGCCGGCCCGGCAGCGCCGCCTGCAGCAGGTCGTCCCAGTAGCCGATGCGGAAGCGCGTGCCCTCGGGAAAAAACTGCGTCGTCGCGAACGTCGCGCGGTCGTCGAACACCGTCACCTCGAAGTCGAGTTGCGACGCGAGCTTCGCGACCGACTGCGCGACATGGCCGCTGCCCGCAATCCACAGCGCGCACGGCGGCTCGACCACTTCGCGATAGCGCCACTCGTGCGCCGCGCACGCGTCGTCGCGCACGATGGCGAAGTCCTTGCGCACACCCCACGTGAGCTTGCCCCCGCCCTCCGCGAGCGCGTGCCAGAGCGCCGCAGCCTCCGCCGCGCGCGGCAGGATGAGGCCGCGCACCTTGCCGCCGCAGATGAGTCCGTCGTCCCAGCCGAAATCGTGGTCGAGCACCAGCTCGAACGTTGCCGCCTCGCCCGTGCGCAGCGCGCGCCGCGCGCGGTCCTGCACCTCGGCTTCGAGGCAGCCGCCGCCGAGCGTGCCGACGATGCGACCGTCCTCGAAGAACAGCGCCTTGGCCCCGAGCTTCTGCGGGCTCGAGCCGTTCACGCCCGAGATGATGCCGAGCGCGAAGGGTCTGCCCTCGGCGAGCGCGGCGGGAAGGAACGAGTAAAATCGCGGCATTGGCCGCAGTGTGCGCGAAGCTTCGGCCCGCGGCAAGGAATCGGGTGGAAGGGCAAACCGGTTTGCACCTCGTCACGCAGTCGCCGGGCGTTTCGGTTCCAGAACCCACGTCGTCCATCCAGTCGAACTCATCCGGATTTCCCCCGGTGTGCTCAAGTTTCTGTCGAAGCCAAATCGCGCCACGTGCCGGAGGCTATTCCGACACGAACACGTTTTTCAGTTCCGTGTATCCCTCCATCGCCGCCATGCCGAGGTCGCGGCCGAGTCCGCTCTGCTTGTAGCCGCCGAACGGGGCTTCGACGTGGACGCTGCTGTGAGAGTTGATGCTGAGGACGCCGCTCTGCACGGCGCGGGCGACACGGAGGGCGCGGCGGAGGTCGTTTGTCCACACGGAGCCGCTCAGTCCGTAGGGCGAGGCGTTCACGGCGCGGAGCATCTGCGCCTCGTGGTCGAAAGGCACGAGGCACACGACCGGGCCGAAGATTTCCTCGCGCCAGCAGCGCGTGGACTTGTCCACGTCGAGCAGGACGGTGGGTTCGAGGTAAAAGCCCTTCGCGGCTGGCCGCTTGCCGCCCCAGCCGAACCGCGTGCCGTGCTTGTGCGCATCGGCGAGGAAGTCCTCCACGCTCGCGCGCTGGCCGGCGGAGACGAGCGGGCCAATCTGCGTCGTCTCAAGCGCGGGGTTGCCGATGACCAGCTCCTTCGTGGCGGCGATGAAGCGCTCGGCGAACGGCTCGTAAATGCTTTGCTCGACGAAGACACGACTGCGGGCGCAGCAGTCCTGCCCGGTGTTGGCGAAGACGCTCATCGGCGAGGTGTCAGCGGCACGCTGCCAGTCGGCGTCGGCGAAGACGATGTTCGGCGACTTGCCGCCGAGTTCGAGCGAGACGCGCTTCAGGTCGCGCGACGCGAGTTCCATGATGCGCCTGCCAATCTCGGTTGAGCCGGTGAAGGAGACCTTGCGCACGAGCGGGTGCGTCACGAGCGCGTCGCCGATGGCCGAGCCGGGACCGGCGAGCACTTGCAGCACGCCCGGCGGCAGGCCGGCGGCGTGCGCGAGTTCGCCCAGCCGGAGCGCGGAGAGCGGCGAGAGCGACGCGGGCTTCAGCACGACGCAATTGCCGGTGGCCAGCGCGGGCGCGGCCTTCCAGCACGCGATGGGAAAGGGGAAGTTCCACGGCACGATGGCCGCGACCACGCCCATCGGCTCGCGCAACGTGAAGTCCAGCCCGCCGCGAGCGACCGGGATGGTCTGCCCGCAGAACTGGCCGATGGCCCCGGCGTAATACTCGAAGACGCGCGCGCCGAGGCCGATTTCATCGCGCGCGTCGCTGATGGGCTTGCCGATGTTGGCGGATTCGAGCTGCGCGAGTTCCTCGCGATGCTCGCGGAGGACGCGGGCGATGTTGAAAAGGATTTCCGCGCGCTTGCCGGGCGCGAGATTGCGCCAGCCGTCCTCCCAAGCGTGTTGGGCGGACTCGACGGCGGCGTGGGCATCGGCCGGCGACGCGGCGGCGACTTCGGTGAGGACGGTTTCGGTGGCGGGGTTGATGAGGTGCGTGCGTCCACCGGTGGACCCATCGCGGTGGACGCCGTCCACAAACAGCTTCGTGGGAAAATGGAGGGGCATGGGTGGAAAACGTAATGCGTAATGCGTAAGGGCGCGGCTACATGGTGGCTTCGTAGAGGGCTAGCAAGTCGGCGGCGGTGACGGACACGGCGTTGGTCTTGTGGCAGGGGTCGTCCCAAGCTTGCGCGACGAGGGCGTCGAGGTGTTCGGGCTTCACGCCGTGGTCGCGGAGCTTGGTGTTGAGGCCGATGCTTGCGAGGAATTCGGCGATGAAGCCGATGGTGCGCTCGTCGGCTTCCGTGTCGCCGCACTTCAGCACGTCGAGGCCGCAGGCGATGCCGACGCGGCGGTAGAGGCCGGGCTTGCGGGCGGCGCAAAACTTCATGCCGGCGACGAGGCAGAGCGCGTTCGCCAGGCCGTGGTGCATTCCACAAATCGTTGAGAGCGGGTGTGCGAGCGAGTGGACCACGCCGAGGTCTTTCTGGAAGGCGACCGCACCCATCGCGGCGGCGACGAGCATCTTGCCGCGTGCGTCGAGGTCTTTGCCGTCGCGCACGGCGCGGGGCAGGGCATCCACGATGAGGCGGATGCCTTCGAGCGCGATGCCGTCGCACATTGGGTGGAAGGCGGGGCAGGTGAAGCTCTCGATGCAGTGCGTGAGCGCGTCCGCGCCGGTGGCAGCGGTGAGCCTCGGCGGCAGGCCGACGGTAAGTTCGGGGTCGAGGATGACGAGCTTGGCAAGCAGTTCGGGATGGAAGAGCACGGCCTTGCGCTTCGTCGCGTCGAGCGTGATGACGGAGCTGCGGCCGACTTCGCTGCCGGTGCCAGCGGTCGTGGGAATCGCAATGAACGGCGCGAGGCCGGACCAGTCCGGCTCTTCGTAGAACTTCGCGAAGTCAAAACCGGGACGTTTCGCCAGCAGCCGCGTGGCCTTGCCCGCGTCCAGCGCGCTACCGCCGCCGATGGCGATGACGCCATCGCAGTGCTTCTCCTGAAACAGCGCCGCCGGCTCGCGCACGTCGGCCTCGATGGGATTCGGATGCACACCAGCGTAGAGGAACCACTCGCGGTCCTTTGCGGCTTCGCCAAGCACGCGGGCCAGCGCACGAAACGCATCGGTCCCAAGCAAGCCCGGGTCCGTCACCACAAGCGGGCGCTTGAGGCCGAGCCGAGCAAGCCGCGCCGGCAATTCTGCCAGCGTGCCGGGACCGAACAGCGTCGGCGTAGGAAACGAAAAAGTCGCAACCGGGGAACTCATGCGACTGCGAACGCAGGTTGCGGCGAATGGGACGCAAGCGCGACGCGGTTGGCCTCGGCCAGTTCGCGCGCGACCGGCGCGAGCTGCGCGGCTTGCGCTGCGTTCAGCCCCGTCATGTAAGGCGGCACGGGTCCGGTGCTTGCGATTCCCGCAAGCTCGACCGACTGATGCAGCACGCGGGCCGGTCCCCACGCGTCGCGAAGGTCCTCGTGCGGGATGAACTTCGCCCGGATGCGCTCGGCCTCGGCGAAGTCGCCGCGCGCGCACGCCTCGTAGATGTCCTGCGTGAGGCGCGGCGCGATGCAGCCGGAGCCGGTGGTGAAGCCGGGCAGTTGCCAGTCGCGCAAATGGCTCACCGCCGGCCGCTCGCCGATGCCGCTGATGACGAACTTGCGGTCCACGCGCGCAAGCAACGCCGCGAGGTAGGCGTCCTCGGCAGGGTTCGCGCGGACGACCGCATATTTGATGGCCGCGCAAAGCCCGTCGGCAACAAGGCGCGCGACTGCGTCGAACCCGGCCTCCTTGTTCGCGCCGAAATTGCTTTCCTCCTTCAGGTAGAGGATGAGCTTGGTCTCGCTCGCGTCGGCGAATTCGCGCAGGCCCTGTTCGAGCCCGGCTGCATCGCGCGGATCGCCGCACGGCAAATGCATCACGGCGGGGAAGCGATGCCTGCGCAGCAACGGCGCCTGGTCCATGAGCCGGCCGAAGCTCGGACCCGCGCTCGGGAGCATCCACCAGTCGTCGGGCGCGCCGCTCATCCAGTCGAGCAGCGCCTCGAACTCCGCCAGCGTGACGTGGTAGAGGAACGCATTGCCTCCGTAGAGAAAGCGCGTGATTCCACCCGCGCCGATGTGGCGGGCAAGCCGGTCAGTCTCGGCGAAGTCAATCGAGCGCCGCGCATCGTTTCGCCGAGGCAACGAGGGGACAGAGAAGGCGCCGCGAAGGGAATCGGCCGTGAGTGGGGAGCGTTGCATGGCGGCGAGTGAACTGCCTCGTCGCAGGCCGCGCAAGGGCGCACTTGCAATCCTCGCGCACTCAGGCTGGCAACCTTCGGCGCGCGGCGGTTATTGTCCCGCACCATGAAAATGCGCGGCCTCGCCTCGAGTGGATTTGCAACGCTTGCCACCTTGACCGCCGCGGACCGGCTTCACGCCGACGACTGGCCGCAATGGCTCGGGCCGCAGCGCGACGGCGTGTGGCGCGAGTCGGGCATCGTCGAGACGTTTCCCGAGGGCGGGCCGAAGGTGCGTTGGCGCACGCCCATCGGCGCGGGTTACGCCGGACCGGCGGTGGCGAAGGGCCGAGTGTTCGTGTGCGACCGCGTCACGGGCGAGGCGCTCAGGCGCAACGACAACTTCAACCGCGCGCACCTGCCCGGCACCGAGCGCGTGCTTTGCCTCGACGAGGCCACGGGCAGAATCCTCTGGAAGCACGAATACGACTGTCCCTACGACCTCGCGTATCCGAGCGGCCCGCGCACCACGCCCGTCGTCGCCGACGGCAAGGTCTTCACGCTCGGCGCGGAGAGTCACCTCCTCTGCCTCGACGCGGACAAGGGCGCGGTGCTCTGGTCGCGCGAGTTCAAGAAGGACTTCAACGCGAACACGCCCGTGTGGGGCTTCTCGGCGAACCCGTTGCTCGACGGCAGGAAGCTCATCTGCGTCGCCGGCGGCGCGGGCACTGTCGCGGTGGCGTTTGACAAGGACACCGGCAAGGAACTCTGGCGCTCGCTCTCCGCGCGCGAGCCGGGCTACTGCCCGCCGATGATTTACGAGTTCGGCGGCGCGCGGCAGCTCATCATCTGGCATCCGGAGGCCATCAACTCGCTCGACCCCGAGACGGGCAGGGTGAACTGGTCCGTGCCATTCGAGATTCGCTCCGGGCTCACCGTGCCAACGCCGCGCAAGGTCGGCGACCTGCTCTTCGTCACGAGCTTTTACAACGGCCCGATGCTGCTGAAAGTCGGCGCGCCGGCCACGAAGCCCGAGATGGTCTGGCGCGGCAACAGCAACAGCGAGCGCAACACCGACAAGCTCCACAGCATCATGACCACGCCGTTCATCGAGGGCGGGCACATTTACGGCGTGTGCAGCTACGGACAGCTCCGCTGCCTCACGCTCGACTCGGGCGAGCGCGTTTGGGAGACGCTCAAGGCCACCGGCGCGACCGGCGCGAACGACCGCTGGCGCCACGCCTTCCTCGTGAAACACGCCGACCGGTTCTTCATCGCGAACGAGCGCGGCGACCTCATCATCGCGAAGCTCACGCCCAAGGGTTACGAGGAACTCAGCCGCGCGCACCTGGTCGAGGCGACGAACCCAAGCCCGCCGCGCGGCGTCGTGTGGAGCCACCCGGCGTTCGCGAACAAGAGCGTGTATTTCCGCAACGACAAGGAAATCGCCTGCTTCTCGCTCGCGAAGTAAGGAGCGCAGAGCTGTGATCGCGGAAGTTCAAGTAGAGTTTTCATGCGATAAGAACGGTGTGGTATAATCGCGCCGTATGCAGTCACGCTTGAAGATCTCGCAACGCTCGCCGACCCTAGCAGGCTTTTGAAAGACTCCAGAATATTTTGAGTCAACGGGGTTGTAAGTGGCCAGAGAAGGATGCGTGGCTCCATCCAATCCCCTGCCCGAACTGGTGTGTCTGATTTCCCCTGAAAGC
>Ga0233424_10001130_pt1 | contig 25755 bp, 36 predicted proteins | sample Watercolumn_Towu_FD_181011 | JGI IMG/M metagenome (GOLD analysis project Ga0233424, IMG submission 181011) | Freshwater microbial communities from Lake Towuti, South Sulawesi, Indonesia - Watercolumn_Towuti2014_125_MG | ecosystem: Environmental > Aquatic > Freshwater > Lake | place: Indonesia... | reverse complement strand
ACCGGATCCGTGCCGACCCCGGCGCGTCCAGCATGGCTCCAACCCGCGGCCGGACCGATTCCAGGGCACCTATTGGTGACACCCGCCCCAACGATGCCAACGCTTCGCCGCTCGCCGACCGCCTCGCCGACCGAGACGCCCACCGCCACGGCGACTGCGACACGCACGCCGACCGCCTAGCCAACCGAGACGCCCACCGCCACGGCGACTGCGACGCGCACGCCAACAGCGTCGCCCCTACCGACGTCCACCCCGACACCCGAAGCCACGATCCTCAGCGGTTCGGGGATCGACAACGCACTCCGGTTGACCTTCACCGCCACTTCGACGGCACTGCCCACTGCCACTGTGACGGACGGGGTGAGCCTGCCACCGAAAGTCCTGGTGTTCGCGCCCGGCGAGGCGCGTGCCGCGGAGGTGACCGACCCTAGCGTCCCCGGCCTGACGTGGGTTGGACGTGGTAACGGGCCGACGCCGGCCGTCAAGGATGCTCCCGCCCCGGCATGGTGGCTCTCCACGGATGCTCCAACTGCATGGGAAGTGCGAGAAGACCCCCGCATCGGCCTTATGGCAAGGAACATGGCTTTGACCTTCGAGGCAATGAGGAAGTGCTTCGCCGGACTCAGCGGCCTGGTGTGCGGCTTTCGCCCGGGCAACGCGTATGACGCCGTGTACGTGCGTGACAGTGCCTATCTCTCCGCGCTGACACGCTATGCCTACTCGCCAATGCATCTGCGGTCCGTCGTCGAGGAGGTGCTCACGATCCAATATGACGAGGGTAACGATGAGTTGCAGTTGCGCGACAGGCGCCCGCGACCGCCGTGGCCGAGCCGCCCAGGTGACGGAGCGATCACCGCGGTTATCGATTACGACCAGCGAAGGGAAAAGGCGTCCGTCGCTTCCGATGAGGAGCAGAGCCTGATTCGCGCCGCCTATGTGGCCTACCGGGCCGACGGAGGTCCCAGCTGGCTTCGCAAGCCGATACGAGGGCGGAGCGTGATCGACAGGCTTTCCCTGGCGATGGCATGGACCCTTGAACATCGACGCGACGAGGACACCGGGCTGATTATTCGTCCGCACACGACCGACTGGGGAGACGTCGAAGCGGGTGACGATGGCGCATGGGGAGGAGACGCGCCACCTTCGGCGTGGACTGCTTCGACCTACGATCAGGCCATCACCTACCGCGCTCTTCGTGAACTCGCGATCATGTCCGACGCGACGAGTGACCATGTGCGCACACGGATGCTCAACATGCTTGCGGACGACTTGCGCGACCGCACCCGCACGCACCTCTGGTCAGAGGCGCGCGGATATTTCCGGACGCATATTCATGTGCACGGCGCCCCGCCCGGGATGCGTCCAATCCGCAATCCGACTCGACACTCGTTCGATGAGGACGAAATCGTGAGCGTCGCGAACGCGATTGCGATATACGCGGGCCTGGCCGATGAGGGCCAGACCGCCCGAGCGACCGAAGCACTTGAGCGTGCGCGATTGGGCGCACGCTCGGCAGTTCCCGGCGTTGCACTCTTCCCTGCGTACCCGGAAGGAACCTTCCGCAGCCCGCAGATGGCTCCCGGGCAGTACCAGAACGGCGCAGCTTGGGATTGGTGGGCCGGCACCCAGATCGTTTCTGAGTTCGCGCGTGGCTATTCGAACCAGGCATACGTGCACCTGGCGACGATGGCCAAGGCTTGGAACGAGCATCCCGACGACATCCCGGAGTGGCGGCCGGTCGACCCTGAGTCACCGCTCGGCACCGGTCGCACGGCTGGCAGCGGTCACTACGCAGCCGCCGCCGGAACCATGGGGGAAGCGGTCATTTATGGGTTGTTTGGCCTCGACCTAACACACGACTCGTGGTCCGCCACCCCGCGGCTGGGGAGCCTGTCTGGCCAAGCGCGCATCCGCACGCAACGCGACAACGGAAGCGCGCAGTACCTCGCCATCGGCCAGCGTGTCACACGGGAAGGCGGCACGCTCCTGGTCTCTGTTGAATACGCGACGAACCATCCAAGCCAAGGCTGGCTAGCTGTCCGGCTCCCTTCGGACCAGCGCCCGACATCCGTGCGCATCGATGGACGTGAACTCGGGTCGCCTTGGGCAATCACGACCGCCGGGTCCGACACGATGCTGACAATCGGGGCGGCCGACCCTGGCCGTCATTACCTCGAGGTCGAATGGTCGGGTCGTCCAAATCCATAGCAGGCAATCCACCTCGCGGAACAATCAGTACCATCGACGGATTTTCTCCGACCGATTGGGTTGATCTACCATGGTTTCAACGTGCTACACTGCGGCCTCAAGACGGTCGTGGACTCGAAACCCTCAAAGAACGCGGAGGCGATGGTGGACCTGAGCAAAAAGGCATTCAAGGCAAGAGATCTCGGTAGCGCCAGGAGATGGCGCCGCATTGCTGCGGCCGGCCTCGTTACCAGCTGCTTCTCCCTCGGCTCATACGTGGCGCTTGCGGCGACTGCCTCGGACACGAGCTATGTGGATGGGTCGGCGATCATCACGAAGCCAGAGAACCTTACGATCATGCCTCGCGTGTATGTCGGCCCGTTCGCAAAACTCATCGCGGTAAAGCGGATCATCATTGGGGACAGCACCAACGTGCAGGATAATGTCACAATTGACGCGACCGACGAGGCCGTCGAAATTGGCGAAATGGTGATTCTCGCGCACGGTGCAACAGTGAAGAACGGCACCAGGTTCGGGACGGAGGGGCGCTGCCCGGACCAAGCTGCGGATGCGCCTGGTGGACATGGGCCTCCCAACATGTGCCCGTCATTCCTTGGGTTCAATGCCGAGGTCGAAGGCGCGATCATCGAGAAGGACACGATGGTCATGCACCTGGCTCGAGTCGGTCCTGGGGTCCGGATCCCATCGGGCAGGAAGGTGCCGTCCGGGTTCAACATCACATCGCAAGACCAGGTGATGGCGCGGACGCTGCCCCTGGTCGCGGGCGACCACGACTTCATGGCAGGCGTGATCCACGTGAACTCAGCGTTCGCCGACACGTACGCGAAGATGCACTCGGAAGACGCGACGCACTCGAAGGGCATCAATTACGATCCCGGCAACGCTGACTTCAACCCGTTCCGCGAACTGCCCACCTTGAATGGCGTGCGCACGCGGGACCCAAACTTCCGCAACCGGATCATCGGGGACGTCCGAATGGCCGACACCAAGGAAGTGCTCGAAAGGGTCATGGGCAATCATGATGCGATCCGGGCTGACGAAGGCGATCCGTTTGAGGTCGGCACGATTGCGAAGATGGGTGACGAGGTCACGTTCCACGCTCTCGAGCACACGCATGTACGTACCGGCAACGGCGTGGTTTACGGGCACCGCGTGGTCGTCCACGGTGGACCGACACCATGGAACAACGTCACTGAGATCGGAGACGGCACTGTCCTCGGCAACGGCGCAGTCTTCTTCCGGTCGCGTCTCGGGAAGAACAGCTACGTCGGTCCGCGCGCGCTGCTTCAGCAGTCCGACCACCCGGCTGGAACGGTGATTCCCGACCTTTGGGTCGTCGTTGACAACAAGTGGATCTACCGGGTCGAGTGGTGATCTAGCGAGGGAGGCTGTTTCGTGCCGATTGACCCCGTGCGGGGGCGGGAACGGCAAATTCGCCGAACCGCCCTCTGGCTGGGTATCGGGCTTGGCGCATTCTCCGCAGGCGCTGGTATGGGGGTCTTTTTCCGTGCCGCGACCGCGCCAAGCGCGCAGCGACCGCCCCTCGTCGACAGCCGGACCGTCGAGAACATGCGTGTCGCGGTCTCGACGGTGGCTACCCCGACCGCAGCGGGGCGTCTCTCGTGGGCTGCAACGTGGACGCTGTGCTGGGACCCGGTGCCGGGAGCGATCGGCTACGACATCCAGGCCATGACATCCGAGAGCGTCTCCCCTCGCCTCAAGCACGTCGAGTCGGCGTGCTTCTCCGTTGAGCTCGCGGCCGGCGAAGATCTCCCTGCTGACCTGCCGGGCAAGCGTGACGTGCAACTATCGATGCAGCGGTCGCAGCTTGCTTATCGTGTCCGCGCAGATTTCGGACGAAACGTGGTTGGATCCTGGTCCCCGGCAATCGATGCTGGCGCTCCTGGCATTCGATAGCAGACGCGGCGCGCGCGTATACTGCTGCTCCAGATGAAGGCGGCCCAATTGCGTTCACTCTCAAAATCCGGGCCAGTCGCTGCTCCGTCCCCATTCGTGTCGGATCTCATTGAAGCCCTCGGTGTGCCCGCCGTGCAGTGGCGCGCCGAACGGCTTCGGGCGTACGAGTACGACGGTTCCATCGATGTGGGGCACCCGGCAGCTGTCGCTCTGGTGGCGACCGCCGCGGATGCATCGACGGCCATACGCATTTCCTTGCAACACGATCAACCCGTCGTCGCTCGCGGTTCGGGGACCGGGCTATCCGGCGGGGCCGTACCGGCTCGCGGAGGCCTGGCCCTCTCCTTTTCCCGCATGCGCGCCATCGATCTGGTCGATCCGCGAAACCTTCGCGCAGTGGTCGAACCAGGCGTTATCAACCTGGACGTTTCGCGCGCGGTTGCGCCCCACGGGCTCTATTTCGCACCGGACCCTTCCAGCCAGGCCGCATGCTCCATCGGGGGAAACATCGCCGAGAACGCGGGGGGTGCCCACTGCCTCGCCTATGGGGTAACAACGAACCACGTCACCGGTCTTGAATGCGTCCTTGCTGATGGGACAACACTTGGCACGGGCACGCTCTCCGGTGCAAACTTGGCAGCCGATGCGCCGGGTTACGACCTGACTGGTGGGATCGTCGGCTCGGAAGGCACACTCGCGGTTGTCACGAGGGCATGCCTGCGCCTGATGCCAGTGCCTGAAGCGGTCCGCACCATGCTCGCGAGCTTCCCGACAGTTGATGACGCCAGTCGGGCGACTTCAGGCATCATCGCTGCGGGCATCATCCCGGCAGCGCTTGAGATGATGGATGCCTTGACGATCACGGCCCTCTCGCGTGCTGGGCACAAGGGCCTGCCTCCCGACGCCGCCGCGGTCCTTCTCGTCGAACTGGAGGGACTCCAGGAGAGTGTCGATGAGCAGCGTCCGTTTGTAGAAGCGATCCTGACTGAGGCGGGGGCGTCCGAGATTCGCACGGCACGTAACGCTCAGGAACGCGACCAGCTCTGGAAAGCCCGGAAGGGCGCTCTCGGTGCGCTAGGGCAGATCAAGCCGAACTACTATCTCCAAGATGGGGTCATCCCGCGCACACGCCTCCTTGAGGTTCTGCGGGAAGTGGCCATCGTCAGCGAGCGCTACGGGCTGCCAATCGCGAACGTCTTCCATGCCGGCGACGGAAACCTCCATCCGTGCATCGTGTTTGACGGGCGCGTCGCGGGAGAGGTCGAAAAGGTCGTCCGGGCCGGTGCGGACATCCTCCGCAAGTGCGTCGATGTCGGCGGCACCCTAACCGGCGAGCACGGCGTTGGTCTGGAGAAGCAGCCGTACTTGCCGTGGGTAATGTCCGAGGCAGACATCCGGGCACAACGATCACTCAAGCGCGCATTCGACCCGAAGTACCAGCTGAATCCTGGCAAGATCTTTCCGCCTGATCCAATCGCCCGGCCATCATCGGCGTAGCAAGGACCAGACATCGCATGGCGACCATCGGCACGACACAAGCCGCGGATGCATGCGTCGCCAAGCCGCGCGTCCTTGGGCGCCTTGAGGCGCACGTTTCGGTGTCGCCCGGATCGCCCTCTGAAGCTGCACACATGCTGTCGGAGGCACGGCGGGCGGGCCACGCCGTCGTCCCATGGGGCAATGGCACAGCGCAAGCACTCGGTGCAAACCCAGCTCGGTTTGACGTTGCTTGCTTGACCAGTGGCATGGCATCGATCGTCGAATACGAGCCAGCCGATCTCGTCGTGACGCTCGGCGCGGGGGCCATGATCGCCGAAGTTCAAGCGACGCTCAGGGAACACGGGCAGTTCCTTGCTCTTGACGGGGTTCCCGGCCGAGCCACAATTGGCGGCATTGTTGCGACGAACCGATCCGGCTCAAGCCGGCTCCTCTACGGCACCGCCCGAGATCTTGTCCTCGGCATCACTGCTGCACTGCCGAACGGGGACGTGGTTCGGAGCGGTGGGCGCGTCGTCAAGAACGTTGTCGGGTACGACCTGAACAAGCTCCACATCGGTGCGCTCGGCACGCTCGGCCTGATCTGCGAGGTCACCATGAAGGTGCATCCGCTGCCGAGGGCGGAGACCTCGGTTGTCGGTCGCTTCACGTCACTGGAGAGCGCAAGCACCGCTGCGCACGCGCTTGCCAGATCAAACCTCTCGCTGCGTGCGGTTGACGTCTCAACTGACCTCGACGACCCACCCGCGGGGTTCATGACGGTCGTCGGTGCGTGGTGCAGCGGGTGGCCCTCAGCCGTCTCCAGGCAATCTCGGGAAGTCGCTGCGTCCTTTCGCGGCGCTGGTGCAATCTCGGTGGATACCCTCTTAGGGGACGATCACGACGCGTTTCGGGCCTCGATGGAAAAGCACCGCCAGCGACCAAACCGCGTGAAGCTCACGGTCCTGCCCGACAGGTTGGGGCAGCTCCAGTTGCGGGTCGCGCGCGTCCTGCGTGACGCCGGAGTGACTAACGCGTCAGCAATCGCGCTTGCTGGTATTGGCGTGATGCAAGTCGGCCTCGATGGCTTGGACAGGCCACTACTTGCTCGCCTGCGCGAAGTGGCAGAGGCGGCATCCGGCACCTGCGTCACCGAGGCCGCCCCCGATGCGCTTCGCACGCCAGACCTCGCCTGGGGTCGCACCCGTGATGACTTCCGGATCATGGCGCGAATCCGCGACGAGTTCGACCCATCACGAACGATCAACCCCGGACGATTCGTGGGCGGCCTCTAGTCCCCAGCCAAGCGGGAGGACCAGTAGTGGTGATGGCGACAGAGACCCAGTCTCCGGAGATCCTTGCGCACGACCCGATGACACACGTCCCTCCGTCGCCCGGGCTTCAGGGCTTCATCGGTGCGGACGACTACGAGGCACTCGTCAAGTGTGTCCACTGCGGCTTGTGCCTTAACGAGTGCCCAACGTATCGAGCTAACGGGCTTGAGCCAGACTCACCGCGCGGACGCCTTTACTTGATCCGCGCGGTTGCGGAAGGCACCCTCCCACTTACCGACGAAGTCGAGCATCATCTGGATCAGTGCCTAGTCTGCCGAGCATGCGAGACGGCGTGCCCATCAAACGTCCAGTTCGGGCAGGTGATGGAGGCCGCGCGCCACGCAATCCTTGAGGGCCACGCGCCCGCGCCCCAACGCGCTTTGACCCGTCTCGCCTTTCGGCACCTATTCCCATTTCCCGGGCGACTCGAGGCTATCGGTCGGGTTCTGCGCTGGTATCAGCGGTCGCCGCTCCCGGCATTGGTCCAGTGGGCTGCAACCCTCGGGCTGCTGCCCAAACGCCTCGCTGTGATGGAGCGCATGGCGCCCACGTTGAACGATCAGTTCTTTGTGGGTCCCCCGTCAGAGGTGATCCCGGCGACCTCCACCCGGCGCTTCAGAGTTGGGATGGTCTCTGGTTGCATCATGCCCTTGGCTTTTGCGCCGACGAACGACGCAACCGTGCGAGTACTCGCGGCCAACGGCTGCGATGTCGTGATCCCTCATGCACAACGCTGCTGCGGAGCGCTCGCGGCACATTCCGGTGATGAGAGCGCGGCCGCGTCGATGGCCCGCGCGAACATTGATGCCTTCGAGGCATTTGGCATCGACGACCTCGATGCGATCGTCGTAAACTCGGCCGGATGCGGCGCGCAGATCAAGGGATTTGACCACTTGCTGCGCCATGACCCAGCCTACGCGACACGTGCTCGGCGTTTTGTGACAAAGGTGGAGGACGTCGCCGAATTCTTGGCGCGCGTCGGCCTCACGGCAGCGCTAGGACCCGTTCCCCGAACGGTCACGTATCAGGACGCCTGCCACCTCGTTCACGGACAGGGCGTGCGATCTCAACCGCGAGAACTGCTCGGGCAGATTCCTGGCCTTACTGTCGTGGAGATGCTCGATTCGACCCGGTGCTGCGGCAGCGCGGGCATTTACAACATCCTGCAGCCGGACACCAGCGCGAAAGTGCTTGACGCGAAACTCGAAAACGTTTGCGCGACTGGGGCCGACTGTGTCGTCGCGTCCAACCCGGGATGCCTCCTGCAGATCAACATGGGTCTTCGAGATCGAGGTATCTCGATGGACGGGAAGCATCTTATCGACATTCTCGATGAAGCGATCGCTGCAGGTCGGCGCGAATGACTGCCGCGATGGGCACGCGTCGTCAAAAGTATTCACGAATCCGTAACCGGCGGCCGGTGAAGTTACCGACGCCGTGCGGGACACTTCGGTAAGCGTTTGTAATTATGCAGAGGATGTTGTGGCCCGGCATGGCTCTCACGTCTTAACCTGCTTGTGGTGCTTGCAACGGCGTCGGTAGTGAGTGTGCCGACCACTATCCGGAGGTTCCCCGTGTCCATATCTTCACTGATGCAGTCCAAGGCCCGCTACAGTCGGGTTTCGTTGGCGATTGCCGCTGCCGTTCTTTCCGCGCTCGCGCCGGCAAAAGCTGCGTCGCTCGACACGGTTGCGCTCCAAGGTACCGGAACGGTAACCGCATTTCGCGGCAGTTCAGGCCACACCGGCGCGTTCAGTCCAACGGGTCCCCAGTCATTCGCGCTCAAGTTCTCGGTGACCGCCGACGACGACGTGAATGCGGGTGTCGCTGTGGGGTCCAACGGCACCGCGTACATGGTCTCCAAGGACGGTGTGGTCAGGGCGATAGCTGGGTCCGGCGCCGAGGTCTGGAAGTCAGCGATGGGGGCCGCTACTGTCGGTTCGCCAGTCCTCACTCGTGACAGCGAGCTGCTGGTCATTGGTGACCAACAAGGACGAGTAAAGGCTTGGCACGCCCATACCGGAGAAGGCGCTTGGGTCACGCCGAGAAACGGTCAAGTTCTCGGCGCCGTAGCGATCACTGAGAACGACCGCATCTGGTTCTTAGCCACAGACAAGCGTCTCTTTGCGCTTAATCGTGATGGGTCACGCCATGCAACAGTGGTGATGCCTGATGATGGCATCGGGTCTCCTGCGATCGGGCCTGACGGCTCGGTGTATGTCGCCACGATGGACCGGCGCCTGCGAAAGTTCTCGTCGGACGGCGACCCGATGTACGCGACGGAGCTTCCTTACGTGGCGACATCCGCACCTGTTGTCGGACCCGGGTCAGCCGTGACGATCAGTGTGGCCACCGAGGTCATCCGGATAGATGGCTCCAATGGCGCCATCGCCTGGCGCAAGTCGCTGGGTGTCCGCATCCGTTCAATGCCGGCGGTCGGGCCAGACGGTGTCACGTTCGTCGGTGCAGACGACGGACGCGTAGTGGCAATCGACACCCAAGGGGCCACCGTGTGGACCGTCCAGACTGGGGGGATGGTCTTGTCTTCGCCTGCCTTGGACGCGCTTGGCAACGTCTATGTTGGGTCCGGAGACGCAATCCTGTATGCCTTGGACAAGAGTGGCCGGCGGGTCGATACGTTTCGGGCATTTGACGCCATTGACTCACCAATCACCGTCGGCCCGGACGGGACGGTATTTGCGGGATCGCGTGATAATCGCCTGTATGCGATCCGCGACAATTCGCGTCGGTTTGCCTCGTCACCGGTCGACCGTGTCGGCGGTGATCTCGTTCGCGACGGCGCTACTGGGAAGGTCTACGCGATGATCGATGGAACCCGCCGTTGGATTCCCGATCCAGTGACCTTCTCGCGCCTCGGGTTAGACTCGCGGTTGCCCTTGACCGTCTCGTCATCCGACCTATCGAAAGTACCGTCAGGTGCAGATCTTCCCGCCCTTACAGACGGGGCCACGATCCGCTCATCAACTGGTGCGACATACCGCATCGCTGATGGGCAGCGGGCTTGGGTTCCAGAGGGTGATGCCACCGCAGTGGATGCGCCCGACCAAGTAGTTCGCACGGTTCCGCTCCGAACTTCGAATGGGATCGCAATCAAGGGAAGCGATGATCGCGTGTACTTCGTTGAGGATGGTGTGCGTCGCTGGGCACAATCACCGGCTGCGCTTCAGGCACGCGGCATATCGTGGTCCGCGGTTCACCTTGTCACCGACGGCGTCCGCGATGCGCTCGCGTTAGGAGCCCCGATCCCGTAGTCCGTCGCGACGGCCCCAGTGCACGCACCACCCCATGACAGCGCGCGGTCACCCGGACCGCGCAGGGAGCCATCGTGCCCGACGTCACCCAGGCATTAGCAATCGTGGTCGGGTTTACTACCGCCATCACCGTCCACGAGTGTAGCCACGCAGCAACCGCATACGCGCTAGGGGACAACACGGCGCGCCATTTCGGCCGGCTGACCCTCAACCCTGCGAAGCATCTGGACCCGTTGGGTAGCCTGCTGCTGCTCCTTGTCGTGTTTTCGGGCACGCCCGGTATCGGTTGGGGGAAGCCAGTACCTGTCCAACCGTCGAATCTACGGGGCGAACGGCGGGGCATGGCAATCGTGTCGGCTGCTGGCCCAGTGAGCAATGTCGTCCTGGCGGTGATCACACTGTCGGTCGAGTCGGTCCTTGATCTCTACAACGTTTCCGTACCCAATTGGCTTACTGCACTGCTTTCATCAATCGTGTCGGTCAACATCGGCTTGGCCGCTTTCAACTTCTTACCCCTTCCACCGTTGGACGGCTTTTCCCTTGCCATCGGGCTTCTTCCCGAACGCGCGGCCGTGGCACTCGCCTCCGTTGAACGCTACGGTCCAGGCATCCTCCTCCTCCTAGTATTCGCCCCATCGATCATCAACATTGACCTGTTGAGCTACGCCATCAGACCACTGCTATCGCTCGTAGCAGCTATCGTGTACTTCGGCGCAGCCCTTGCCACCCGCGTGCTGACAACCTAGCTCTGTGCGTCGCATGCATGCGTTCGCGCGCAACGAGAACGCGGAAGTGCAAGGGGGCAGCACCACCGCGTGGCGCTGCCCCCTTTCGTAGGTGATCATCACGTTGTGCTGAGTTCAATTCACCGCTTGGTGTACTGCGGAGCACGCCGTGCGCGCTTGAGCCCAGGCTTCTTCCGTTCTTTCACCCGGGCGTCCCTCGTCAAGAGGCGCTCTGCACGAAGCGGAACCCGATTCGCCTCGTCAAGAACGAGCAACGCGCGAGCAATCCCCAATGAGACCGCATCAGCCTGGCCTGACACGCCACCGCCCAGTACCTTAGCGACCACGCTAAAACGCCCCATCGCGTCAACTGCACGGAGCGGCCTTGTCACCGCGTTTGTCAGCCTTTCGCGACCGAAGTACTCCTTCGCCTGTCGGCCATTGACAACGACCGACCCATCACCGGGATACAGGCGCACTCGAGCGATTGCGCACTTGCGACGGCCCAAACCGTAGTAGTAGCGCGGAGCGTTTGCAGACATCTTCTCAGCCCTCGCTGCCGCCACTCACGGACGGCCCAAGCTCCCACGAATGCGGCTGCTGGCTCGCATGCGGGTGCTCCGAATCCGGATAGACCTTCAGCTTCTTGATCATCTGGTGGCCGAGCGCGCCCTTCGGCAACATCCCCCGCACCGCCTTCTCCAAGACGCGCCCAGGGTTACGCCCTAGCAGGTGACGCAGCGACTCGGACTTGAACCCACCCGGGTACCCACTGTGGCGAACGTACTGCTTACTATCAAGGCGGGTGCCCGTGACCCGGATGCGCGAAGCGTTGACGATAACAACGTAATCTCCGCCGTCCATGTAAGGTGCATACGTTGGCTTGTCCTTGCCACGCAGTTTGGCGGCTACGGCTGTTGCAAGCCGACCGAGCACCAGCCCGTCGGCGTCGACCACCCACCACGCTGCCCGTAACTCCGCCGCCTTGGGGGAATAGGTCTTCATCGTTGTCACTCTCAGGCCCGCTGTTAACCACTCGAGCCAAGCATTTTCGCATCATCGTAGGCGACGCGAAAGAGGTCCAGTCCGTGCGCCGGGGCCGCCGGGCCCGCGTCCGCCCTGATGCGCCGGGCAAGGACGGCACCGACTTCCGAAGGAGGCACCCAACCCCGACCCACACGGACCAAAGACCCAACGATGCGACGCATCATCTGCCGAAGGAATGCGTTCGCCTCAACTTCGATCAAAATGAGCTGGCCGCGAAGCGAGCCGCCCACCATGGCATACCCCCCATTGTGCCACATCAGGTCGGCGGACCCGCGCTCACCACGTTCTGCAAAGTTGGCAAATGCGACCTTAACCTGAGCGGACAATACCCGACGCATTGTCGGGCCATCGCCGCCTCGGACACTGAACGCCACGTAATCGTGCAAGCCAACGAGGGCTTGGCAAGCAAGGTTCATTGCGTCAACGTCAAGCGGTGATGACACGTGCCACGCATTCCGGCGCAGACTCGGGGTGGCTTGCGGTCCATTCTCGATGAGGTACCGATACGCACGAGACTGAGCTGAGAACCTTGCGTGGAACCCGTTTGGCGCCGCTTCGAATGTCAGAACCCGAACGTCTTGCGGAAGTATTGCGTTCAGCGCACGATGCAACTCACAGACGTGCAGCCGACCAGCCAGCAGGTCTACGTGAATGACCTGTCCGGAAGCGTGTACACCAGCATCGGTCCGTGCTGCCCCAAGCACTCGCGATGACGCGCCCACCAACTGTTGCACTGCAACTTCAAGTTCGCCCTGAACCGTCCGGACCGGCAAGCCAACCTGATCCTGCGCCTGAAAACCAAGAAAATCAGTCCCGTCATACGCAACGGTGGCGCGGAACCGCTCAAGCGGACCCGCGCCACCGATTCGATCAACAGACACGCAGCCCCCAAGCCAAGTTCGGAAGCAGGGCTACGCGCCTGCTTCGACGAACTCAAGCCGAGCCATTTGAGCGCCGTCGCCCCGACGAAGCCCAACTCGCGTCAGGCGGGTGTATCCGCCCGGTCGATCAGCGTACTTTGGAGCCAACTCATGGACGAGAATGTTGATCACAGACGCATCCGGCAGCGCGGCGAGTGCCACCCGACGGGCGTGTACCGTTCCACGTCGGGCTACCGTCACCAAGCTCTCAACATGACGCTGGACTTCCTTCGCCTTTGCCTCAGTCGTGGTGATGGCCTGATGCATCACAAGAGATCGCATCATGTTGCGAACGAGAGCGAGGCGCCGATCCGCAGGCAGACTAAGGCTCCGGCCCTTCTTTTGGTGCTTCATCGCATGTTACTTCCTGAACGCGAAACGCAGTAGTGCGAGCGACGAGCTACGCTTCAGCCATCGCTTCAGTCGACGCGCTCGGTACACCCCAAGGATGTATACCCCGCTCACCAAGGCGCTCTTCGAGTTCCTCGAGCGACTTGTCACCGAAGTTTCGGAGATGCAGCAAATCATCCCGCGTCATTGCAGCCAACTGCTCAAGGCGTGTTATCCCGTTCCGCTTTAGACAGTTGAGGGTCCGGTTAGACAGCTCGAGGTCGTCGACGGAGACATCGGCGTACTCAGCCGGGATGTTGCCAATCGGCACGACTGCCGGGACCTGCTCGACCTTTGCGAACGGCTCGATTTCAGGCAGTGCCGGGCTCAATTGCTGGAACACGTGGAACTGGCGCACGAGTATCCGCGCGGCGTCAACGACGGCACCTTCTGGTGTCACCGTTCCGTCGGTCCACACCCGGAGGTTCAGTCGGTCACGGTCAACGTTGCCCCCGATCCGTGCCGGCGACACATGAAACTCGACCTTACGGATCGGGGTGTATATCTGATCAACAGGAATCTCGCCGATTGGCGCGTCCTCGCGTGGATGGCCCTCAACGAACCCCCAACCCTTTTTGATCATGAGATCCATCGACAGCTGTGCTTGCTCGCTGTCAAGCGTCGCAATCACTTGGTCGCCGTTAACGATCTCAACCGACTCAGGCCATGACACATGTTCAGCAGTCACGACCCCAGGACCGTGTGCGGTAAGCCGGGCCGTAACCGGCTCGGAAGAAAAACTACGCACTCGGACGCGCTTCAGGTTGAGCACAATCTGGGTGACATCCTCCTTGACGCTAGGCACGGTGGAGAACTCGTGCGTCACACCATCAATGCGCACCGAGCTGATCGCCGAGCCAGGCAACGAACTGAGGAGCACGCGCCGCATCGCATTGCCGACAGTCTGTCCGAAACCTCGTTGCAGGGGTTCGAGGACAAACTCGCCGTAATGCGGGTCACTTGATAAATCCGCGTCGGGCTCGACCCGACGAATCGTGGCTTGCGTATCCTGTTCATTCACTTGGAACGCGCCTCCTAAACCGGCTAACCGACGAGGCACTGGCACTGCTGGCAAGCGCCAACGTCGCCTGCGCCGGTACTACCGCTGACCACCATCGCGCGACAACCAGCGGCACTTCGCGACGGCCACGACCCGTCACCGGGCGTAGAACTCAACCACCAGCTGCTCGGAAACCTGTGTGTCAATCTCGGCCCGAAGGGGCAGCGCGTTGAGCCGGACAGACATCGAGTCCGTGTTCACGGATAGCCACGCATGCGTATGTCGACCACTGGATGCCGCGAGAGACTGCACAATCACCTCAACCTTGCGGGAGCCCTCGCGGACCGACACGACATCCCCAGGCTTCACGAGTGCGGAAGGAATGTCGGTCTTTCGACCGTTCAGCGCAAAGTGACCGTGCCTCACAAGCTGCCGAGCTTGAGCCCGTGACCCGCAGAAGCCGGCTCGGTACACCAAGTTGTCAAGTCGGCTTTCCAAGATCTGGAGAATGTTGGTGCCGGTCGACCCTTGGCGCCGCAGCGCTTCTCGAAAGTGGCGACGGAACTGCGCCTCAAGTACGCCGTAGGCGCGACGCAGCTTCTGCTTCTCCCGCCATTGCAGCGCAAACTCAGTCGGTCGCCGCCGTCGACCCGTGCCCTGCGGGCCAGGCGGCGTCGGACGCCGATCGAGCGTGCATTTGGTCACGCACCGCTCCGCCTTGAGAAAGAGTTTGACGCCCTCCCGGCGACACAACTTGCAAACAGGACCCGTATACCGTGCCATCAGTTCCCCCGGACGGCCAATTGATTCCGTCCAGCGCGCTCCGGCCTGCGAATGCCCTACCGCGGCCCCCAAGAAGCTAGACGACCCCTAGGCTGAAACCAGATCCTGCGACCCGGAGGGGACGCCCGGCATGCGCCGGACCGAAGTCTCGCCACCTGACCTCGCTTCGCAACCCACGTTGCAGGGTCGGCCAGCAACCCAAATGATTAGACCCGACGCCGCTTGGGTGGACGCGGTCCGTTATGCGGGATCGGCGTAACGTCCGTGATCGAGGTGACAGCGAGGCCAGCAGCCTGCAATGAACGAATTGCGGATTCCCGCCCTTGCCCAGGCCCACGCACGAACACCTCAACCGCGCGCATTCCGTGTTCCATTGCACGGCGGGCAGCACCTTCAGCGGTCACACCGGCGGCATACGGAGTTGCCTTCCGCGACCCCTTGAAACCACCCGCTCCGCCGGTTCCCCAAGAGACCGGGTTCCCGCTCGGATCAGTGATCGTTACGATCGTGTTGTTGAACGTCGACTGAATGTGAGCGTGGCCCTTTGGCACATTTTTCCGCTCGCGGCGCTTCTGGCGCAAGCTCGTACGCTTCCGGTCGGCCATTCCCTTCCGAACTCTCCTGCCATCCTAGCGCCGCAGCCGGAGCCACGTGACGCAACGGAGGGGCGTGCCAGCGGCACGCCCTCACCCTACTTCCGCCCCGCCTTCTTGCGGGCACCGACGGTCTTCTTGGGCCCGCGACGCGTGCGCGCGTTCGTCCGCGTTCGCTGCCCGCGCATCGGCAAGCCGCGACGATGCCTTTGCCCCCGGTAGCAGCCGATATCCATCAATCGCTGGATGCTCTGCCGAATGCGACGCCGGAGGTCCCCCTCGACTTCAAGCTGTCGCTCCACCATCTCGCGCAGCCGGTTGACCTCTTCGTCCGCAAGCGAACTCACCTTCCGTCGCGGATCAATGCGACATGTCTGGAGCGTACGCCGCGCCAAGGTTCGCCCGATACCGAAAATGTAGGTCAAGGAAATCTCGACATGCTTCTCACGCGGGATGTCCACCCCCGCTATTCTCGCCATCCTAATAGCTGCCTCTCAGGTACCCGCTTGGGTCGCCACCATGCGAACGCGAGCTTTCAACCCTGCTTCTGCTTATGCTTCGGATCTGCACAGATAATCATCACCGCGCCGTGACGCTTGATGACACGGCACTTGTCGCACCGAACCTTTACCGACGCGGAGACCTTCACGATGTGCCTCTCCCCACTTGGAGCCCAATCGTAATGCGGGAAGCGTTTTGCGGTAGCCATCCCACAACCGCGCCCCCAGTCTACCAGATTACTCGCCTAGGTTTGCGTTGACATCAGGGCACGCGCAGCAGCAACGAGCGCTTCGCCGACATCTCCCGCAGGCAGGTCCCCGTCGACTGACGCCAAACCTCCCCGCGACCGATAGAAGTCAAGCACGGGCGTCGTACTGTCGTGGTAGACCGCGAGGCGATTACGGATCGTCTCACGCCGGTCGTCCACACGCTGCTCCAGAGCCTCACCGCACCCGTCGCATACGCCAGGCATGAATGACGGGCGCGCCTGCACGTTGTATGTTGCATGGCACCCAACGCACAGCCACCTTCCCGATAGCCGCGCGATCAGGACCTCCTCGGGCACCTCCAGTACAACCGCGCAAGGCCTCGCATGGTATCCACCGCCCACCGACGCCTCATCGAGCGCCACTGCCTGATCAGCGGTGCGCGGGAAGCCATCAAGGATCGCTCCACCAGTCGCGCGCAGCTCTGACATCCTCAATGCGTCGAGGAAGACCGGAACGATCATGATGTCCGGCACGTACTCACCGGCCTCGATGTACGATCGAACTTCCTCACCCCAAGCCGTGCGGTCGGCCATAGCCTTCCGAACGATGTCGCCGCTGGCCAAGTAGGTGTAACCGAGCGCAGCCGCAAGGTTGCGCCCCTGCGTCCCCTTGCCGGAACCGGGAGCGCCCATGAGGGTCACTATCACCGAATGAAGCCCTCGTACTGGCGCATCATCAACTGCGCCTCGAGTTGCTTCATCGTATCCAGCACTACCCCAACGACGATCAAGATGCCGGTGCTCGACAAGGTGGTCATGCCGCTATCGCCAACGATGAGCCCCGCGATGTACGGCGCCACGGCTACCACGCCAAGGAACACGGCACCCAGCAACGTAATTCGGTTCAAGACCCGATTGAGGTAATCCGCCGTCGGTCGACCAGCCCGGATTCCCGGGATGAACCCGCCCTGCTTCTGGAGCGTCTCGGGAAGGTTCTGCTGCTGGAACACGACTGCGGTGTAAAAATAGGTGAACCCGACGACCAGCCAGAAGTACAGCACCCAGTACACCACGCCGTTTGAGCTGAAGATTTCGGCAACGAACTCCGCAACCGTTCGGACGGCACCGGGCTCGGCGGCAGTGAAGTACGTGGCAACCGTCCCGGGAATGAGCATGATGCTCATCGCGAAGATGAGCGGGATCATCCCAGAAGAGTTCACGCGCAGCGGAATATACGTACTCGTACCGCCGAATACCCGGTTCCCTCGGATGCGTTTCGCGTACTGGACCATGATCCGGCGCTGGCCCTCGTTGATATAGATGATCGCCCCGACCATTGCCACGCCGATCAATCCCAAGCCGACGACACTGAGCGCACCAATCCCAGAAGCAAACGACTGGGCGATCGAAGCGGGAAGCTTTGAGATGATGCCCGCGAAGATGATCAAGCTCATCCCGTTCCCAATACCCTGCTCTGTGATCAGCTCACCGAGCCAGACAAGGAACATGGTTGTAGCCGTGAGCGTTAGGATCATGGAAATCGTCGGTAGAAACGTACCAACGCCGACGAGACAGAAGTTGTTGAGGATGCCCTCCCGAGCGAGTAATGATCCCTGAGCGTACGCCTGAAGTATCGCCAACGGGACAGCAAGTAACCTTGTGTATTGGGAAACCTTCATCCGACCAGACTCACCCTCCTTCTGCAAGTCCTGCAGCTGAGGAATTACGGGCGAAAGTACCTGCATCACAATCTGGGCAGTGATGTACGGATAGACGCCAAGGGCGGCGATCGAAAAGGTCGTGAGGGAGCCACCGGAGAAGAGGTCGAGCATGCCAAGCAACTGGTTGCTCGCCATCAACTCCCTGAGCTCTTCAAGCCGCACGCCAGGCAAGGGGACATGGGCAATCACGCGGAACACTGCGAGCATCGCGAACGTGAAGATCAGCTTCCGCCGAACATCAGGCAGACGAAACGCCCGGAGGACGGCTTCAAACACCTAGGGTTCCCCACACAGTACGGTCTCAAACAACGCTCAACTACAGCTCGCTGAGATTCGCTCGCTCCGCGGTGTTCCGAGAACGTGCCCAAGAAGGAGCTGCGAGCTCCACGGAGCCCCCGGCGACCACGACCGCCTCAGCTGCAGCCCGAGATGCCCGATGTACCTCGATGGTCAACGCCTTGGTGAGGCGGCCGTCAGCGAGCAACTTCACTGGGCGCTGGCCGCTTCCGTCATTAATAAGCCCACGCGCCGCGAGCTCAGCTACCGTCACGGTCTCACCGGCCGAAAACACCGCATCAAGCGCACCTAGGTTAACCACCTGTGCGTCCACACGGAACCGCGCCCGACTGAAGCCTCGCTTCTGCGGGACCTGCATGGTCCACGGGTTCTGCCCACCAGCGAAGAATGGTTTCGGTCCGGCGCCTGCACGCGAGTTCTGGCCCTTCTGACCCCGACCCGATGATTTGACCTTGCCCGACCCATGACCACGGCCAAGGCGCTTCGCCTGCCGATGAGCGCCGGCCCCGGGGCGCAACTCATGCAACTTCATTCAAACGACTCCGCAGCACCAGACGTGAAAGTCACGAACCAGAGGAGGTCCCGGCTTCAATCTCCTCCACTGCGACGAGATGCCGCACGTGGAACACCATGCCCCGAACAGTTGGGGAGTCTTCAAGCTCAACACTTTGCCCGAGCCGACGCAGTCCAAGGGATTGAACCGTGCGCTTCTGTCGCTCGCTGTACCCGATTGAGCTCTTTCGGTACGTAACTCGAAGCCGGACTGCCACTGGCCCTACTCCCCGTCCGTCGCTGACGCTTTGCCGAACCGTCGTCCGGTACGCCGCGAGACCTGATCTGCCGTCGTCAAATTCCGCAGGGCTGCCTCAGTGGCCCGAACCACGTTCACCTTGTTGGATGAACCGAGCGATTTGCTTAGGATGTCCCGGATTCCGGCAGCCTCAACCACGGCCCGAATTGCCCCGCCCGCGATGACGCCGGTTCCAGGCGCGGCCGGCTTGAGGAGCACCTTGGCTGCGCCAAAACTCACGAGGACTTCATGCGGGATGGTGTTGCCTGAGACCGGGACCCGGAACATCGACTTCTTCGCTTGCTCGATGCCCTTGCGGATTGCCTCCGGAGTCTCGCGAGCCTTGCCCATCCCCACGCCAACGTGGCCCTGTCCGTCGCCGACCACCATGATGGCCGCGTAACTGAATCTCCGACCACCCTTCACCACTTTTGAGCATCGATTGAGCGAGACCATTCGCTCCTTGAGGTCCATCCGATTTGTGTCAAGTCGAGGCATGAACGGCTCCTAGAAATCCAGCCCCGCACCACGCGCGGCATCGGCAAGCTGCTGCACCCGCCCGTGGTAGAGGTAACCACCGCGGTCAAACACGACCTTCACAACACCTGCCGCCAGTGCGCGCTCGGCGATCAGACGCCCGACCACCGTCGCCGCCCCGCCCTTGCCGGAAACCGACTCGTCTGCCCGGACCGACGGTTCACGGCTCGACGCCGCTGCAATCGTTCGCCCGGCAACATCGTCAATGACCTGCGCGTATGTGAACTTGCTGCTCCGGAACACAGCCAGTCTAGGTCTCAATTCAGTGCCGGCCAATCGAGCACGGATGCGCCGGTGCCGCTTCTGCCGTGCGTGAACGCTGTTGCGCTTCCTGATCATCTCGCCCCAGCCTACTTCTTCCCGCCGGCCTTGCCGGACTTCCCGGCCTTGCGCCGGATTCGCTCATCGCTGTAGCGAATGCCCTTGCCTAAGTACGGCTCCGGCGGCTTGATTGCCCTGAGGTTTGCCGCCACCTGCCCAACAAGTTGCTTGTCGATTCCAACCACGTGGAACCGTGTCGGGCTCTCAACCTCAAAGCTCACCCCGGCGGGTGGGGCCACATCAATTGGGTGGCTAAACCCAACCTGAAAGGATAGGCGAGAGCCAAGCTTGGCGACCCGGTACCCGACCCCAGAGATGTCCAAGGTACGCCGGTAGCCCACGGTCACGCCAACGACCATGTTCGAAATCAACGTTCGCGTAAGCCCGTGAAGCGAACGATGCTCCTTGGCATCCGAAGGCCGACTGACCACCAGTCGCTGACCGTCCATGCTGACCCCGATTGACGTCGGCACCGTCAGGTCGAGGGCACCACGTGGCCCCTGCACTGCGACATGGCCAGACTCGAGCGTGACTGACACGCCTGCCGGTACGGGTATTGGTTGCTTGCCAATTCGGGACATCTCATCTTCCCTGTGGGAGGGCGATTCATCGCCACAACCCGGCCTACCAGACGTACGCAACGATCTCGCCACCGATGCCATCACGCCATGCCTGCCGACCGGTCATGAGGCCACGCGGCGTGGAGAGGATGACTGTCCCGAGGCCACCGAGAACGCGAGGAATGCGGTCGTGACCCCGATACACGCGGAGACCAGGCTTACTCACCCGCTTTAAGCCAGTCAGCGCCGGTTGGCGGTGCTCGTCGTACTTCAACTTGACGACGAGCGCGCCTTGCGGACCCTCGGTCAACACGTCAAAGCCCGAGATGTACCCCTCTGAAACCAGAATCTCGGCGATGCGCGCCTTCAAGCGCGATGCCGGGATCGTGGTGGTCGCGTGACGCGCGCGCGAGGCGTTCCGTAGCCGCGTGAGCATGTCCGCGATCGGGTCGGTCATCATGGTTGAACGTCTCCTGAATCGGGCAAACGCCTCGCACGGCGGTGCCTAATCGAACCTACCAGCTCGACTTCACCACGCCTGGCAGCTGGCCGAGCAGAGCCAATTCGCGGAAGCAAACCCGGCACAACCCGAATTTGCGCATAAATGCGCGCGGTCGTCCACATCGGCGGCACCGGTTATGAGCCTGCACCGCCCACTTCGCCGGGCGCTTGGCCTTTTCGATCTTGCACTTCTTGGCCACGTCACACGTTCCTTGATCAGGCGCGTTGCATCCCTATCGGGACGCCCGGACCCCAGCTTGGGCCTTCCTGAAAGGCATCCCAAGCAACTCGAGAAGCCGTTGCCCCTCGGCATCGGTGTTCGCCGTCGTGACGATCACGACCTCCATCCCGCGGAGCCGGTCGATTTCGTCGTACTGAATCTCGGGGAAGATCAGCTGTTCGCGGAGACCAAGCGTGTAGTTACCACGCCCGTCAAAGGAGTCAGGGGAGACCCCAGTGAAGTCGCGCACCCGGGGTAGCGCCACATTGAAGAGCTTATCGACGAAGTCATACATCCGTGCACCGCGCAACGTGACCATGCACCCAATCTGCTGCCCTTTCCGAAGGCGAAACTGCGATATCGACTTCTTCGCGACAGTGATCATGACTTTCTGGCCGGTTATCGCCTCAAGGTCGGCAACCGCACTCTGCATCGCGTTGGCATTGGTCAGAGCCTCGCCCAACCCAATGTTCACCACCACCTTGTTGAGCGACGGTGTTTGCATGATGCTCCGGTACGAAAAGTCCTTCACAAGCTGAGGCTTGATCTCTTCGTCGAACCGGACCCGTAAGCGTGGCGTCACACGAGGGCCCTGTGGCAGTGGCGGCAGATCCTTGACAACCCGGCGCTGGCCTCCACCAGTCCCACGGGTGGAGCGCGACGACGGAACCACCGGAACCCCGCGGGGCTGCGCCTTGCCAGACGCCTTGCCTCCCTTCGCCGGCTGGCCCTTCTTGCTCTGCGAACCCTTCGCCGAGCCGCGCTTGGCACCGCCGGCCTTGCGATCAGCCATCGCTCGAGACCTTCTTCTCCACGATCTCGCCGCACTTGCGGCAGACCCTGACCTTCACACCGTCATCGAGGTACTTGAACCCGACGCGCACGCCTTTCTGGCAATGCGAACAGACAACAGCCACGTTCGAAACGGCAATGGGCGCATCAAACTCAACCCGACCAGCAGCCGCATTTGGCTGACGGGCCTTGACGTGCCGGATGCGCCTGTTGAGACCTTCGACAACCACGCGGTTCGCAGCCGGCATAACCCGCGTGACCTTGCCCTCTTTGCCACGATCGCGGCCGGTAAGAACCACAACCGTATCGTTCTTGACCACCTTCGCGGCCATCACTCAACCCCTCTCGTGTGTCGGGCGCAGGCGAAACAGCCCATGCGCATCGACCACCGCCTAAAGCACCTCAGGCGCGAGCGAGATTACCTTCATGAAGTTTTTCTCCCGAAGTTCGCGCGCCACCGGACCGAAGATCCGGGTTCCATGTGGGTTGCCCTGAGCATTCAACACCACCGCCGCGTTGTCATCGAAGCGGATTTGGGAACCATCCGGACGTCCAAACTCCTTTGAAGTCCGGACGATCACGGCACGAACGACATCGCCCTTCTTCACGGCGGCACCCGGTGCCGCTTCCTTAACCGCGGCGACAATGATGTCACCGATGCGGCCATACCGCTTCGACGACCCGCCAAGGACCCGGATACACATCAATTCACGCGCGCCGCTGTTATCGGCGCATCTCAGGCGCGACTGCTGCTGGATCATCGTCAGTACCTCATTGCGCCAGAGGGCCTGGGCCTTCCAGTTCGGGCGCTACGCTCCGCCGTCGACCACCACCGCGGGTGTCGCAAACAACTTGACGCTGTGCCCCCGCGTCGCGATGCTCTCAGTCACCGCGACCAGCTCGAAATGCTTGCGCTTGCTGATCGGGCGGCTTTCACGGATCCGCACCATGTCGCCGATAACCGCCGTCCTGAGCTCATCATGAACCATGAACTTCTTGGTGTGCACGACCATGCGCTGGTACAGCCGATCGCGACGCAGGAACTGCACCGCGACGACAATCGTCTTCTGCATCTTGTCACCGACCACTCGGCCAACGAGCAACTTCCGCCCTTCGTTCACCGCAAGCACTCCCGGATGGTCCTGCGCGGACCGCATTGCGAAGCTCTAGGCTCCACGCCTAGCCTCGCCCATGACTGTGAGAATCCGCGCCACCTCGCGCCGGGCGAGCCGCAGCTGCGTGTGATCCGTGATCTTCCGAGTGGCGAGCTGGAATCGCAGGTTGAAGAGTTCTTGGCGCTTCTCACCAAGCCGCTTGGCGAGCTCAGCCGCACCGAGCGTGCGCAATTCAGATGCCTGGGAAGCCATCACTGATCCTCCGAACCGTCGACCGGCTCGCCGCCACCCGCGTCAACCGTAGGTGCCTCAGCAAAGTCCGCACGCGTCACGAAGCGCGTCCGCACTGGCAGCTTGTACTGCGCGAGGCGCATCGCCGCACGCGCCACGTCCTCCCGCACCCGATCGACCTCGAAGAGGATCCTGCCGGTCTGCACGACACAGACCCAATGGTCCGGTGCACCCTTACCGCTCCCCATGCGCGTCTCGGCAGGCTTGGCCGTCACGGACTTGTCCGGGAAAACCCGTATCCAAACCTTGCCACCGCGGCGCATGTACCTCGTCATCGCGACACGGGCCGCCTCAATCTGCCGACTGTCCATCCAGCATGGCTCAAGCGCCTGCAAGGCGAACTGACCGAACGCAATCGTGTTCCCGCGGCTCGCAGCCCCGCGCATGTTTCCACGGTGCATTCGCCTGTACTTGACGCGCTTCGGCATCAACATTGCCGTGTCGCCTCCTCACCCGATGCGCCGCGCAGGCGCCATGCAGAACGTTGAGCAGAGAAAGAGCTACCGAGGAGCGCCGCGCCCGCCACTCGACCGACCAAATCCCGGTCCACCACGGCCGCCTCGCGGACCACCGGGGCCACCGGTGCGGGGACCACGCTCGCGCTCCAAGGGCCGAGGGCGCTCCTGGGTTGCAAGGTCGACCACCTTCTGTCCCGGAGCAATTTCGCCACGATAGATCCAGACCTTGACGCCGAGACGTCCGTATGTCGTAGCTGCCTCAGAGATCCCGTAGTCAATGTCAGCACGAAGCGTATGAAGCGGTACCTTGCCGTGTGCTTCCCTGTCCGTGCGCGCCATTTCAGAGCCACCCAATCGACCCGCAACACGGATGCGGATACCGCGTGCACCCATGCGCTCGGCACGCTGCACTGCCTGCTTCATCGCGCGGCGGAACGCCACGCGTCGCTCAAGCTGCTCGGCAATGCTGCGGGCAACAAGCCTCGCATCAACCTCTGGATTGCGGATTTCCATGATGTTGACCCGGGCCTTCTTGCCTGTTCGGGCCTCGAGCTGCTTCCGCAAGTCCTCCACCGAGGATCCTTGCTTGCCGATGACGATTCCCGGCTTCGCCGTGTGAATCGTCACCTTCACTTCGTTCAAACTCCGTTCGATCTCGACCTTCGAGACGCTGGCGTTTGCCAAGCGCTTCGCTATCATCGCCCGTATGTCGAGGTCCTCGGCGAGAAGCTGGGTGTAGCCCGCCTTGCTGGCGTACCACTTGCTCTCCCAGTCCCGAATGATGCCGAGGCGAAAGCCGATCGGATGTACCTTTTGGCCCACGTTCGTTCCCCAGTGCGAGCGAGCGCACAAGGCGCTCACCGCTGATCACACTACGCCGGCCGACGCCGGTAACCGCTCACGCTTGGCACCACGTCGTTGCTGACGACAACGGCGATATGGGTGGTCTTCTTCTCAATGACCCCCGCTTGGCCACGGGCCTTCGGACGGAAGCGCCTGGGCAACGTTGGCCCCTTATCGGCCGTCGCCGAAACCACAACCATCCGATCCGGGTTCAAACTGAAGTTGTTGGATGCGTTCGCCAGTGCGGACCGGACGACCTTGAGGACCACCTCTGAAGCAGCCTTCGAAGACGTTTCAAGAAACGCGATAGCCTCGCGCGCCGAACGACCCCGGATGGCCTCGACGACGAGCTGCGCCTTCCTGGGAGACATTCGTATCCCCCGAGCTACTGCACGTACCTGCATGGTGATCTCCAAGGACACTCAACGCCGCGAGGGCCGAGTGCGCTAAGCGTCTTATCGACTGGAACGCTCCGACTTCGTGTGCCCGCGGAACGTGCGGGTTGGCGCGAACTCGCCGAGCTTGTGACCGACCATGTTCTCGGCGACGAGAACAGGCACGTGCCTCCGCCCGTCATGCACGGCGATGGTGAACCCAACCATTTGCGGAAAAATAGTCGAGTCGCGCGACCATGTCTTCAGCACGCGCTTCTCGTTAGCCCGACGCATCACCTCGATACGTGACAGCAGGCGAGTGTCAACGTACGGACCCTTCTTGACTGAGCGGGACACGGTAGTACTTCCCTTCCTGGCGTGCCAGTGCCGCTAGCGGCGCCGACGGTCACGCGGCCGACTGATGATGAGCCGATCACTCGGCTTGCGCCGCCGCGTGCGAAGCCCCATCGCTGGCTTACCCCAAGGCGTCTTGGGCTGTCCCCCAACCGGCGCCTTACCTTCACCACCACCATGCGGGTGATCGTTCGGGTTAATCGCTGA
>Ga0233424_10001129_pt1 | contig 25803 bp, 27 predicted proteins | sample Watercolumn_Towu_FD_181011 | JGI IMG/M metagenome (GOLD analysis project Ga0233424, IMG submission 181011) | Freshwater microbial communities from Lake Towuti, South Sulawesi, Indonesia - Watercolumn_Towuti2014_125_MG | ecosystem: Environmental > Aquatic > Freshwater > Lake | place: Indonesia... | reverse complement strand
GATTGTGGCGCTGTCGCGACGGCCCTGGTCAACGCGGCATGGTCGCGCGGGCTCGGCACGGTCATCAACAGCCAGGGCATCATGCAGTCCCCCGTCGTGCGCGAACATGCGGGGATTGCCGACGATCAGGTGATCATGAAAAGCATCGCTCTGGGGTGGCCGGATGAGAGCTTTCCGGCCAATGCGGTGGTCTCGACGCGAAAGTCGGTCGATGAGGCGGCCGTATTCGTCGGGTTTGAATGATCGGCGCAATAGCTCTGCTCTGTGGCTTTAGCAGCAACGATGCAAATCCAGAGCTATCGAGCGGTCTTCATTGCCCGCGGCATATACCAAGGTCGCCGGGCCGTCGGTCCCCGATAGCACTCATTCGAGCGATCATTTTGGCTGATTGGTCAATTCCTTGGACTCTGCACCAGCAGCGACGTCACAAACCGTAAGCCGCCCCTGCATAAAGCGAATCTAGCGCGTCACGACATCCCGCTTCATCGGCGCAAGCTTGGACAGCAAGCGGTTCTGGACCGCAAAGCCGACCCCTTCTGCTGCCATGGCCGCCTGGAGATGCTCGACCAGAATGTTGAGATCGTCGACTTGGAGGCCCAGGTCCTTGTGCGAACTCGCCATATCGCGCCCGCTATAATCGCAGCCTGCGTTCAAGATGTAGCAAAACTGTTCGAACAGCGTCCGGCGCAGGCGGACCAGATCATGGGCCACGAATATCTCTGATATTGCCGGGTCGGCGACCGAGCGATCGACCATGTCATTGACGATGCGCCGGATACCCTCCTGACCGTGAAAGGCGTCGCGCATCCCGGTTCCGCTGAAAGGTCCCGCACCAGCGTTGGCGTTCGACATTTCATACGGATCGACGAGCAATTCACCGGTCACGCGATCGCGCTCCGGCTCTTTCAGCACAGGGGTTGCCTCTGTTGCGGCCGGGTCGGTCTCGGCTTCAGGCGCGGCAGGAATGTCCTGCGCTACGGACAGGGCAAGCGCGATGATGAGGGAGATCATGGGGCAGTCCTTGCGCTGTCAGAAGGCGGCTTGAAGCGACAGAAAGGCACCGCGCTGATTGTCTGCGGTCGCAATGCTGCCAAGATCGACATAGGCCGCCGTCACGGTGACGTTGCGGGTCAGGGCATAGGCGGCGAACAGGTCGAACCAGTCGTCCTCGCGCGCGATTCCCAGATTATTCGGCTTGGTGCGATATTCGCCGCCCACCACGAAGCGACGCGAGAACTGATAGGCCAGCGATCCTTCGAACTGCGGCTTGTGGTCGTTATCGGTCGCGCTGCCGAAGCCGAGCAGGCCGTTCTGGTTGCCCTTGGTGAAGCGGACCGTCGCATTGGCCAGCACGCTGTGCGAGAGGAACAGCTTGGTGGCGCTGATATAGAAATCGGTTCCGTGCGGCGATGCGCCGCCCACGGCCGCGACCACCGCGTCGTCGCTCGACCTTTTGTGCTGCACGCCGATGGCGATCTGCGGCATCAGCCCGTCGCCGTAGACGGCATCGCCCGCAAGCCTGACCTTGGCACCGAACACGTCCTGGTTGAGCGTATATCCACGCCCAAAGCCCAGCGCCGCGCCGATATCGATCGTATCGAGGTTCTGGCGTGCGTAGCTGAGCTCCACCCGGTCGAAGAACCCGACGGAAATGCCATAGCTGGTCCAGTTGTAATCTGGCAACTCGATCACCGTGCCGTGCGCCTAGGCTCCGATCCCTTGCTCGGTGGCATTGCCCGCGATCGTGCTCCAGGTGGCAATTCCGCCGCCGCCCGATCCCTCAATCGTGCTGACGCCGTTGGTGAGAAGGAGTTTTCCGCCGTTACGAAGTTCCTGAGCCTGCGCAGGGCAGATGGCTGCAGAAGCGAGCGCCAGCCAAATTGTAAAATCACTGAGGGGGCTGAACTGGGGCATGCCCCACGACATATCCGGAATTGCCTAACCAATCGCTAACCGTAATTTATTCGAAAACTTACAGCGGGTTATCTGCAATCGATTGGTAGGAACCAGCGGACGACAAAATCTTAACCGATAAACATTAGCCTTTGCACCATGAACATTGTCCGCCTGACATCCTATGCGCTGATGTCCGCCGTGCTCACCACGGCGACACTGGTCGCCGACTCGCAGGCCGCAGCGCCCGCCACCCTCGCGGTCACCGTGAAACAGGCCAATGGCCTGCCGGTGAAGGATGCGGTGGTGATGGTCTATCCCAAGGCCGGGCTTCCGGCGGGGCCGATCCGCTTTGGCTGGAAAAGCGAGATGGGCCAGTCGAACATCACCTTCACCCCTGGCACGCTGATCGTCCCGGCGGGTGCTTCCGTGCGCTTCCCGAATTACGACAAGGTGCGCCACAGCATCTACAGCTTCTCGAAAGCGGCCAAGGTCGACATCCAGCTTTATGGTCGCGACGAAACCCGCACCCACACTTTTGCCGTTCCTGGCAGCGTTGCCCTGGGCTGCAAGATTCACGACAAGATGCGCGGCTATATTAAGGTCGTCGACACCCCCTATGCTGCCAGGACCGACCATAACGGCCAGGTGAAACTGGCCCAGCTGCCCGGCGGGGCAGCGCAGGTAAAGATCTGGCATCCGGCCCTGCGCAGCCGCACCGGCGAACAGGTGGATGCGGTGACTGTGACTCCCGGCGCGGCGGCTTCGCACTCCGTCACGGTCGAATTGCGACCGCTGCAATAACGGCCGATAACCATGCCGGATGCTCACGAAACAGGCCGTTTCCGGTCGCTCTCGTCCCGCATAACCATGTGGTATGCGGTCGTTATCGCCGTGACCTTCGGCGCCTTCATCTTGGTCGCGACCGGCGGAGTGGAGCGCTATGCCGAAAGCGTCGCCACCAGCGAAATGGCCGCCAACGGCGCAACGTTCGACAAGGTCCTCGAGCTTGAAGCCCAGCAGATGCGCAGTTCGGCAGAGGTGCTAGCCGCCGATTTCGGCTTTCGCGAAGCCTTCGCGATCGGCGACCAGCCGACCATCGCCAGCGCGCTCGACAGCCTGCGCCAGCGCGCCAGTGCGCCGCTCGCCATCATGATTCCGCTGCAAGGCGATATCATCAGCACCGGCACCAGCCTGTTGCCCGCCGAACACGATGCGCTTTGGGAGGCGGTGGACAGGGGTGTGGATCGCGGCGTGTTCCAGGTCGGAGGCCAGTTCTACAATGCGGTTGCCGCGCCGATCCGCATCCCCGATCTGGCGGGCTGGCTGGTCCTCGCCCGTCCGCTCGACAGGGCGGCGATGCGCGAGATGGCCAAGATTGCGCCCGAAGGCATGACGGCGAGCATCCGCGCCAGCGGCAATCTGTCCAACGGCATCAGCCTGGCGCAGGCCAGCGGCAAGGCGCCTGTTGTCGTGGAGATCGAGGGCCAGCCGACGCTCTTCTGGTCGCGCAGCCTCACCCCCTTTGGCGCAGGATCCAGGCCCAGGCTGGTGCTGCGCTACGCGCTTGGCCCGGCGCTCGATCAATATGCGCCGATCAAGTATCTGCTGATTGCCCTGAGCGGGCTTGGCCTGCTGCTATCCACTGCGATCGGTGCCTTTGTCGCCCGCGGCATCACGCGCCCCATCGCCGCACTCGACCAGGCAGCGCGCGCGATCAGCGAGGGATCGCGCGACAAGGTCGCCATCCAGTCGTCCGACGAGGTGGGCAGGCTGGCTGCCAGCTTCAACATCATGGTAGATTCGATCGCCGAACGAGAGGAGCGCATCACCCATATCGCGCTGCACGATGAGCTGACCGGTCTGCCGAACCGCAAGCTGTTTGCGGAGCAGCTGGAATTCGCGCTGGCGCGGCGCACCGACCGCGAACGGATCGTGGTGATGTATTTCGACCTCGACAACTTCAAGGCCGTGAACGACACGCTGGGTCACCCGATCGGCGATGCGCTGCTCAAGGCGGTGGGGGACCGGCTGGCAAGAACCATTAACGGCGCGCTGATCAGCCGGCAGGGCGGCGACGAGTTCGCCATCCTGATCGACCAAGTCGAGCCCGGCGCCAATCTGGCGCTGCTGGCAGACAAGGTCACCGCCGTCTTCAGCGAGCCGTTCCGGCTTGCCGGGTCACAGGCACTCGAAATCAGCTCGAGCATCGGCATCGCGGTCGCTCCGGGCGATGGCGACTGTCCCGACGACCTCATCAAGAATGCCGACCTGGCGCTCTACCGGGCGAAGAACGAAGGCCGCAACCGGTCGTGCTTTTTCGAGCAGGCTATGGACCTGGAGGCGCGCAAGCGGCACCAGATGGAAATCGACATGCGCGAGGCGGTCCGCCAGCAGCAGTTCCACCTCAACTACCAGCCGCTGTTCAGCCTCGAGAAGAACCGCATCATCGGGTTCGAGGCGCTGATCCGCTGGCGGCATCCGACCCGCGGCCTGATCTCGCCCGCCGAGTTCATTCCTCTGGCTGAAGATACCGGCATGATCGTGCCGATCAGCGAATGGGTGGTGAACGAGGCCTGCCGGCAGGCGACGCACTGGCCCGATGACGTGCGCATCGCGGTCAATCTCTCACCGGTGCTGCTCAAGAATGCCGGGTTGCCACTGATGATCATGCAGGCGCTGCACGCGACCGGGCTCCCTTCTCATCGCCTGGAGCTGGAAGTCACCGAATCGCTGTTCATCGACAATGTCGAACGCACGCTGGCGATGCTGAATTCGCTGCGCGAATGCGGCATCCGGATCGCGCTGGACGATTTTGGCACCGGCTATAGCTCGCTCAACTATCTTCGCTCGTTCCCGTTCGACAAGATCAAGATCGACAAGAGCTTCGTCAACGATCTCGCTGCCGATCACAGCGCCCGTGCAATCATCGGCGCAATCACCGCGCTGGCCGGCGCTCTGGGCATGGAGACTATCGCTGAAGGCGTTGAGGACAGCGACCAACTCGAGGCGCTCCGATCGCAGGGCTGCACCAATATCCAGGGCTATTTCTTCAGCCGACCGGTGGATATCGCTGAGGTGAACGGCATGATCGAGAGTATGCGCTATGAGCGCGGCGAGCGTCGCACCAATTATCCGCAAATGATCAAAATCCGCGCGTAGGTCCTCTCTGACCCTGTGATCATTACGCGCCTATCGGACCTAACGGCCGCGAGACTGGCGCAAAGTTTTTGCAATGGGGGCGGGAATGGAATTTCGGCCTTTTTGCAAGACCCCGGCCAATGCCGACTGATCTGTATTGGCGAGCCCAGTCATGCAGCATGCTGACTGAGAGTGTCGGAAGAGTCCCAAATCCAGCATTCATTATTCGCACCTGCACTCGATTCAAAAATTCAGCCATGCAGCACCAGAACTGCTGAGGCGCGTTTTTCGTCCCGTTTGACATGTGGCTTGCCGACCTTCTCCATCAGCGGCTTTCCGCCACTCGCACCTGGTCAAGTTTGAGCCAGGCCGCCATGCGTTCGAGTTCGGCCATCAACCGAACCATGGTTTCGGCCGGGGCATCAGGTTCAAGCGAAATCCGCTGAGCGACGAGAAATCCGGCTGCACGGTCGGCCTTCAGGTCGACACGTGCCACCAAAGCCTCGTCCATCAGGAACGGCAAAACATAATAGCCATAGGTGCGCTTGGCTTGGGGAACATAGATCTCGATGCGGTACCGGAATCCGAAAAGCCGCTCTGTGCGGTTGCGTTCCCAGATCAGGGGATCGAACGGCGCCAGCAAGGCGGCCCCCGTGATCTTTCGCGGCGCGGGCGCGTCACGGTGCATCCAGGCCTTCTGACTCCAGCCCTCGACCCGGACCGGAACGAGCATGCCGGCATCGGCCTGTGCAGCGATGGCATGGTCTGCTTCATCCGGCTTCAGTCGATAATAGTCCCGCAGATCAGTTGCGGTCGCCACACCGAGCGCCATGGCGCTGCGGGCCACCAGCTCCCGCTGGGCAGTTGCGGCGTCAGGCGTGGGTAGCGCAAGCACCCGCTGCGGCAGGACCCGTTCCGGAAGATCATAGAGCCGCCTGAAGCCAGCGCGCCGCGCCGCCGTTGTAATCTGTCCTGACCAGAACAGCCATTCGAGCGCGTGCTTGGTCTCGCTCCATGCCCACCACCCACCCTTGCCTGCGCCGCCTTCGAAATCCGATGCGGCGAGCGGCCCTTCGGCAGCGATCCGGGCGAGCACGGATTGTGCCTTTTGGCGGTGCACGCTCGCAAACCGGCGCAGCGCCGAATACCCAATTTCTCCACGCTCAGCGCGCGCCATCCGCCAGCGAAGCAGCGGATGCAGATCGAGCGGCAGCAGGGAAGCCTCATGCGCCCAGTATTCGAACATGCGGCGGTTTCGCTTCTCGCCCCAAGCCGCCTGCTCCAGTTCGCCGAGATCGTAACGACCGATACGCGAATAGGCTGGGAAATAGTGCGCTCTTGCCAGTACATTCACGCTATCGATCTGGAATACGCCCAGCCTGTCCAACGCACGATGCAGATGAGCCGATGTTCCCTGCCCGGCACGCCGCTTTCCAAACCCCTGTGCGGCAAGGACGATGCGCCTGGCTTCGCGAAGGGAAATCTGGATGGTCATGCAGGCAAATCTAGCCATCCGATTTTGCAAGGGTCAACAGGCGTCGCCCCGACCTCTGCATCATGCGGAGTTCTGTCGTTCTGGGCGCCGGTAGAGCAGGCGCTAGATGGCAGCCCCTGGCAAGACCTGCCACAAGGCTTACCACTCGGGATCGACCGGAAAGTCCCACTGCCGGACCTTTCACAGACCAGGCACCGCATAGCTCGACCATGATGCTGTCGGGGCTGCAGACGGATTGCTTGCTGTCTTAGCCTAGGCGATCCAGCAATGTGTCGAACTTGCACTGCTATGACAGGCATCTCCCCATTTACAAATTTTGAATACAATCAAGTATTTGCAGCTCATGCCATTGCAAATCCATGCAAACTATCGCAACAGCCAAAGCTACCAGCGCATGATTAACCAGTGCCAATTCAGCACTAGCCCCCAGTCAGTCGGGATTTCATCCGGAATTGAATCCTGTTACCTGATTCGCGTTCTTCCAGCCCAAAATCGGGGGTGTCCGGCTGAGGAGTTGCTTCATTGTCGAATGTACTTTCGAAACTCGATGAGACTCAAAAGCTGTGCCTTCGGCTGGTGCACCAGGGATACACTTCAAAACAGATTGCGCAGCAGACTCATCTGTCTGCCGGGACGGTCGATCAATACATCTTTCGGGCAAACGCCATCCTGGGCGTTACCGACCGACGGGAAGCCGCGCGAATGCTGGCGACTGCTGAGCATCAGGCCCAGTTAAAGCAGTTTCAATTAAGATCGGATGACCTTGCAGGCCAAACGAAAATTGCTTTGATCGGCGGGCAAGGTGATCCCTTGCCGGCCATGTCTTCTCATATCGTCAACGAGCCGACCGCGAGCGCCATCCCGCTGGGAAGCGCCAGAGGTTTGGCTGGGGCAATCGAGCGGGCACTGGCCGTAGTAGGAGGAAAGCCACACGAGCTGAACTTCAGGCAGAAACTGCTGGCAATGTCGTGGGTCGCACTTGCGACGGGTGGCACACTGTCAGCCCTGGTTGCCATCGGTTACTGGCTTAACCACCTGATGTCCTAGCTCGAACGCTCTCTTCCTGATCTGTCACCAAACGGAGAAAGCGACCATGACCAATCAGCGCCGCGCCGAGCGGGCCAGCCGTAGCGCCCTCTATCTGTCCGAAGAGCAGTTTCAGGCTCTGACAGGGCAAGTCCAGACGTCCTATGAAAAGCTCGACGAGCTTCTCGCTCACATGCTGCGGATGCACGCAGACATGATCGACACGGCCCGAACTGCCGGTCTCGAGCCCGAAAAGGGCCAGAAGCTGTTCCGCAAGCTCAACACCTGCGTGAGCGATCTCGTCATCAGCCGGGAGGATCTTGTCGGCGCTCACCTGGAAGCCACCAGGATCCGCATGCGGACCAATCAGGCCGAGCGCGCAGATGGCTGCTACTCACCGCGCCCACTGATCGAAGGGCACCAGAATGGCATCCGACTGGTCGGCTAACAGCCGACCGGATTTGCTGGATGGGCGTTGTCCTTGCCTACGCGATTGCCCTTCTGTGCACTACCATATTTGTTGCGCAGAAAGGCGATCGCGTTGCGAAGCTGAGCATCGCAGGCATCTGGGTCGGTTTTGGTGCAGCTGAGCTGGCATCCAGACTGATTGTGAGCGACCAGGTTTTCCTGATGACCATCACGTCGATAGAGACCGTGTCGTTCATCTATAAAATCGGCATGGTTTATCTGAGCAACCGACGCTGGCCGATCATTGTAGCCGGGCTGCATTTCAACATCGTGTGCAGCCATCTTTCCTTCATCATCTCCCCCAGCTTCCTGACAAAGGCAATGTATGCAGCGTCGACGATCTGGGCTGTGCCTGTCCTTCTGATCATAACCCTCGGGATTTACATGGATAACAAATGGGACAGGTTCACATCGAAAGGGCGAGTGTGAGCGCGAGGCGTGCCGTGATTTTTCGGTCCGGTGATGCGTCTCCCTCCGCGCGGTTGGAGCGTATTTCAAGCGAGCTGGCGCTTTTGGCTAGCGAGCTCGAAGACGCGGGATTAGACGAACCCTGGCCCGGTCATCCACATACCATCCCTGACTGGCCTTACGCCGTCAGCCGGTATCTCAAGATGAGAAGGGAGCGCGAAAAGCTATTTCCCAGACTATTTCGGGATCCCGCCTGGGATATGCTCTTGCTGCTCTATGTTTACAGAGCGGCAAATGTTCCGCTCCAGGTGAGCGCTATCGCTGGTCTGGCGAACGTGCCGGGAACCACTTCCCTGCGTTATCTCGATCTGATGATCGCGCATCAGCTGATCACCCGTAATCCCGATCCGAAGGACTCCAGACGTGTCTGGCTCAACCTGACGCCAAAAGCGGATGCCCTGCTCGAAAAATGTTCATCGCTTCTGGAGTAGCAACGCAGTAATCGAGCCCGCCCGATGTTGCGAAGGGTGCCGCTATCTTATCAGCGAACCTTCCGGATGTAGCATTCAGAAGGAAATTGCTATCCAGAAACGCCTGATCTGCGATATCGGGCAAACTCGCGGTCAGTCGCAATGAAGCGGCCAAGCATGGCCGCCATGACAAGTTCTATCGTTGGGGCACCTTCCGGATTGCCTCCATTGACCGCCTTTGCATATTCCCCAAGTTCCCGGTGCAGCTGAGCGGGTATCTCGATGGTTACGCGGACCGGCTTCTCGCTGGCGAGATCGGACAGTTTCAGACGGGTCATCGCCCTGCTCCTGCATCAAAGGGTTCCAGCATGAGATCACGGGTTACGATGATCCTGAAAGAAAAGCCCGGACGCACCGTCAAGGTCGGCGGCACGTTCAGCTGTCGCTGGACGACCTGACGTCCGGTCTGGTTTATCGTGTCCTGGCTTCCGAACCGCAGCGCCCGGGCAAGGTCGCTGTCATTGCCGGTCACGAGCTCGCTGCCCACTCCCAGAAGCGTCGAGACCAGAGCAGCTTTGAGCATATTGCCCCAGTGATAATCGGTTCGGTCTTCCAGACCTGCCATGCCAGCGGCATCTGCGCCCGGAAGGCGCTCAAGTGAAACAGATTGCCCTCCCGGCAGTATGAGACGATCCCAGGCCAGCAGAACCCTGCTCTGCCCGGCCACGACATCGCTGTCATATTCACCGATCAGACGCGAACCCTGCGGTATCAGCAGGATGCGTCCGGTCGGGCTGTCATAGACATTCTGCGTAACCTGCGCCGTGATCTGACCGGGCAGATCCGAGCGGATGCCCGTTATCAGCGCAGCCGGGATGATGCTGCCAGCCTGAAGAATGGCTTGGGCAGCGTCGCGAACCACAGGGCTGCCCTCGCGGTCCTTGCGCTGCTCAAGAAAACCCCTTCGCCGATCGGCCTGGCTTGGCGGTGCCGACTGAACCGGATCAGCCTCGCTGCCCGCAGTCGTCCCACCAGCAGCGGCAGCGGGCGCTGCCACATTATCTCTGACGCCCGTATTGCCGGCGAGGAACAGCTGGCTCGTCCTGGCGGTGTCGCGCTCCTGTGCCGCGCGTGCTCGTGCCTGTTCGGCTGCATTAGCGCTGGGGTCAGGTGCCGACGCTCTTGAAAGCGGCGGCTCGACCGGCGGCAGAGGGACTTCGCTTCCGGTATCCGCGCCAGGCGTACCAGCCTGTCGAAGCTCGTACGGTGGCGGCAATCAACCTTTGCCTAGATCGGCATAGCTTGCCGGAGCATCGGCAAGCTGCTCCGTGCGGTTGCCGTCGCCAGGATCGTAGAGATTTCTGGCCGGTGCAGGATCCTCGGGCCGAAGGGCGAAGATCAGCGAGCCTCCAATGGCGATGCTGCCAGCGAGGCCGATCGTTGCCACGGCCTTGCGCGAGAGACGGGTAACCTTCGGAAGTTCAGCGCGGAAGCGAAACCGGTTCGATCCCGTCGGCACAGGGGGCTGCTCGTCGATCGGTGCCTCTTCGGTGCCTGATTTAGCCGCGCCAGGTCCGGGCGCATGATCTTGCGACCGCGCGGTCATGATTTCCTCCTGCCGCGCTGCGGCTCCCGCAAGATGGTGACGTGCTTCGCATTGCGACCTGAGCCCAGGCGAAGCTCTGCCTTGTCGAACAACCGATCGACGATCAGGTATCGCCCCTGGACGCGGAAGTTGACGAGCTCGGCGGCGCCGGTTTCACCCAGAACGAACAGCGGAGGCAGATTGCCTGTGGCGATGGCCTGGGGAAACTCGACAAAGACCTGCCTCCCGTCGTCGAAGACGCGCACCGGTCGCCATGGCGGGCGGTCGCCCGATATCGCATAATCGAAGCTGAGCGTGGCAAGGTCGATTCCTGAAGCGACCGGCGCCTTGCGCTCTGCCTCGATCTGAGCTGCCTCAAGCGCGATCAGCGCGTCCTGCGGGTATGTCCAGGAAACGGCTGCCATATAGGTCGAGGAAGTGGCGCTCAGCTCGAGATGATAGGTCCGCCTGTTTGTGTTGATGACAAGATTGGTGCTGATATCGGCCCGGGTCGGCTTGATCAGGATATGCACACGGCGCTCCGGCCCGCTGCCGCTCACCGTGTCGCCGATGATCCAGCGGACGGTGTCGCCCGAGGCGACGGGCCCCGGCCCCACGAGCTCCTCGCCCGGTTGAAGCATGATGTTGGTGACATGCCCAGGCGACGTGTAGATCTGGAACAGCGCGCCTTCTGCATAGGGATATTGCTGGATCGCATTGAAATAGCTGGTTCGCTCAGGCTCCACGCGCGCTGCCGCATTGGCACGTCCGATCCGCGATTGCGGATCAGCAGGCTCGTTCTGCTCTGACCTGGAATACTCGCCTGGCCTTGAACGCTTGCCAGCAGCGAGAGCAGGAGTCGAAAAGGCCAAGCCTGTCGCTGCAAGCAGCAGAGCAACAGAGCGGATCGTTGAAATTCGGGTTTTCATTGGCTGAACTCCTTGGACCAGTTGATGGCATCCACGAACAGGCCGAGCGGGTTCCTGCGCAGCGCCTCGGCGCTGCGTGGCGGCTGGATAGTGGTGGTCAGGATCGCCGACCATCGTGAGGTTTCGACCAGCGCGGAATCCTGGTAGCGCCGCTCGGTCCAGGCGACGCGAAAGCTGTCGTCCGATGCCCGGATGACGCTCGAAACGTCGACGGCAATCTGAACCTTTCCGACGCTAGCGAAAGGATCGTTGCCCCGCGCATAATCGCTCAGCATCCGGCCGCCGCGTTCGGTGGTGAAATCATAGGCTCTGAGCCAGTCCTGCCGGAGCACGACGGGATCGGCGGGGATGGAACGGACCTGCTCGATGAACCGCGCGAGATGGAAAGCGATCTGCGGATCTGTCGGGCGATACCCGGCATCGGCCGGAGCGATCGCCTGGGCCTGACCGAGCCGGTCGACTTCGACCACCCAGGGTGTGATCGTTCCGCGGGCCGATTGCCACACAAGGCCGCCGGCAAGACCGCCAGACAGCGCAAGGCAACCGAAGAATGCAAGCCGCCAGTTTCGGGCCTGGACGCGGGCAGACCCGATTCGATCGTCCCAGACCTGTGCTGCGCGCTGATAGGGTGTGACGGGCTCGGGGCTGGTCCCGTAACGAATAGATGGGCGTCGAAACATGCGTTGGGCCTTTTCTGCTGGTCAGCTTCTGTCGGAGATGTCGGGACCCTGGCTGCCGGATTGGCTGTCGCCGCCCTTTAGCGTATGGGCAGTCAAGGACGCTGCCTGGCCGATGGCCTGCCTGCGCCGGAGGGCCCTGGCCCAGCCAGGGGCAGCATCACCGGCAGATTCGGTGCGAGGGTCGTCGGAACCGCCGGTCTTGCCGGCTGCATAATTCGCGCTGAGCGTGGCTGCCGCACGACGAAGCGGAGATGCTGCGGCAGAAGCGGCGGACCTGGCGATGTTACCCAGCCCTGCTGCGGCTGCCTGCCTGCCGGATTTGCCTGCTGCACCCGAAGCATAGGCGCCGGCAGCGCTCCCGGCCGCCCGCGCGCCTCCGGTGGCGGCAGCAGCCATGGCCGATCCGGCAGTTCCGGCGGCGAGCGTTGCTCCGGCGGCAGCGCCTCCAAAGGTCGCACCGGCTGCGATGGCAGTGCCTGCGGCGGCTCCTGCCCCCAGCTGCGGCCCCCCTGCAACGATCCCGTTGGCGATGCCGGGCCCGAATATCCCGAGGCCCAGCAAAGTGAGCGCGGCGAGCGCTATGGCCATGACCTGCCCGATATCGGGCTCTGCGCTCAGGCCTGCACCGGTAAACTCGGCAAAGAGCGTCGTACCGATACCGGTGATGACGGCGAGCACCAGAACCTTGATGCCCGAAGAGATGATATGGCCGAGGACCTTTTCGGCCATGAAGGCGGTGCGCCCGAAAAACGCGAATGGCAGCAGCACGAAGCCCGCCAATGTCACCAGCTTGAACTCGATGATAGTGACGAACACCTGGATCGCCAGCACGAAAAAGGCGATGACGACAATCAGCCAGGCGACCAGCAGGATCATGATCTGGACGAAATTGGTGAAGAAGCCGACCGGGCCGACAAGATCTGCCGTCGCATCGAGCAGCGGCTGGCCGGCATCGAGGCCGGTGGCGGCGACCAGACCCGGGCGCATGAAATCGCCCATCGCCATGCCGCTACCGCTCGCCTTGAGGCCGAGCCCTGCAAAGCTCTCGAGCAGGACAGCAGCAAGGGAAGAAAAATTGCCGATGATGAAGGCGAAAACGCCAATATAGAGCGTCTTCCTGACCAGCCGCTGTAGTACGTCCTCATCGGTCCCCCAGGCCCAGAACAAGGCCGCGATCGTCACATCGATCACGATCAGGGTCGATGACAGGAAGCCCACTTCGCCGCCGAGCAGTCCGAAGCCGCTGTCGATATAGCGCGAGAATATCTCGAGGAACCGGTCGATGACGCCCGTATCGTTCATGGCTGGCGCCTTTCCTGGCGGAAGAATAGCCGGCGTCTTTCTTCCCAGAACGCGGCGCATGCGTCATTGGCTGTGGACACGGCCCGGCATCGTCCAGGGTCCGCCGTGACAGCGCCGGGCGCTGGCGTTTCGTCCGCAACCCGGGTGCTCGCAACGGGTCTGGGGTCCTGCCGGACGCCGGACATCATCGCGACCGCTGCAAACAGGCCAGCCATCCCGGCCGCGGCCGCGAGCCTTGCTGTCCTTGCCATCTCAGTTGCGCCGCCGGAAACGGCGGAAGCGTTCGCGGCCCTCCGCTTCTGTCGCCGCGCTTCGTGCCGCTTCGATGGACTGCGCCCGACCCTGCGCTGCAATCGCAGCCGTCAGATCGGCGAGCTGCTGCGTCTGGAGGGCCAGCAGCTGATTGCCCGCCTGCGCCGCCTGGAGTGCGCCTGCGGCTGACTGGCTCGCTCCGATCAGAGCCGTAACGGAACTGCGCGTGGCACCGAGATTGCCGACGATCCCGGCCTGCACCTTCATCGCATCTTCGAAGGCACTGACGCTGTCCTCCCAGCGGGCATTGGCATTGGCGACCATCTGCCCCTGCGCTGAAGAGAGCGCTGTCCCCTTGTAGCGCGCGGCGAACGTCTGGCGGACATCGGTCACGTCATAGGCAATGCGCTGAGCCTCGCTCAGGAGCTGCCTGGTCTGGTCGACCTGGCTTTGCAAGGTCTGGATCGTCGAGAGCGGAAGACTGGCCAGATTGCGCGCCTCGTTGATCAGGCTGGTCGCCTGGTTCTGCAGCTGCTGGATCTGGTTGTTGATCTGTTCGAGCGAGCGCGCTGCGGTCATCACGTTCTGGGCATAGTTGGAAGGGTCGTAGACGACTCCGCCGAACTGGGCACGAGCCGGGCCCGGAATGGTTACGCTGAAAGCCGCCACGACGAGGATGCCGACAGTCAGGCTTGTGCGCAATTTGACAGATGTTTTCATAGACCGGGTTCCCTTTCACGAGCTGGAGAGAATGCGGGCGAGAGCAGATCTGCGGCCCAATCGAGATTGCGGTACCTGAGCCACGCTGCGGCAAAACCCTGGGGTTGAGAGGCTGCGGCAATCTCGGCGATGCGCGCCTGGTCCGATTTCGAGGATGCTGCGGTGAACGCGAGGGCTATTTCGCCGAGGCCGAGTTCGAACAGGCGGTTGCCGCGCCGCGACTGGCAATAGTAATCGCGCTTGGGCGTGGCACGGCTGAGGATTTCGATCTGGCGGGCGTTGAGACCGAACCGGTGGTAGATGCGGGCGATCTGCGGTTCCATCGCCCGTTCGTTGGGCAGGAATATGCGCGTCGGACAGCTTTCGATGATCGAAGGCGCTATGGCCGAGGTTTCGATATCGGCAAGGCTCTGCGTTGCAAAGACAACGCTCGCATTCTTCTTGCGCAGTGTCTTGAGCCACTCGCGCAGCTGCCCCGCGAACAGGGGACTGTCGAGCACCAGCCATCCCTCGTCGATGATGATTATGGCGGGCGATCCATCGAGGCTGCGCTCGATCCGGTGGAAGAGACAGGCCAGCACAGCGCTGGCGCAGGATGCGCCGGTCAGGCCTTCGGTCTCGAATATCCGGACGCGGGTATCAAAATCGGCCTCCCTTTCTGCATCGAGCAGCCGGCCCCAGGGTCCGCCAACCAGATAGGGCGACAGCGCCTGTTTCAGCTCGTGCGACTGCAGCAGCACGGCAAGCCCCGTCAGCGTCCGCTCCGCGACAGGAGCCGAGGCCAGCGAACTCAGTGCCGACCAGAGATGCTCCTTTGCGGCGGGATCGATTTGGGCGCCTTCGCCTGCGAGGATGGCCGCGAGCCATTCGGCGGCCCAGGCGCGCTCGTTCGGGTCATCGATACGGGCGAGCGGTTGCAGGCAGAAAGCGTCCTGCCCCTCGGCGGCACCGAGCGCGCCACCCAGATCCTGCCAGTCACCGCCCATGGCAAGCGCTGCCGCACGGATCGATCCACCAAAATCGAAGGCGAAAATCCGCGCATCGCGGTAGCGCCGGAACTGGAGCGCCATGAGCGCGAGCAGAACCGACTTGCCGGCTCCTGTCGGGCCCACCACCAGCATATGCCCGACATCGCCGACATGAAGGGAAAGACGGAACGGGGTCGAGCCTTCGGTCTTGCCGTAGAGCAAGGGGGCATCACCGAAATGCTCGTCCCGTTCCGCTCCCGCCCAGACTGCTGACAGGGGGATCAGATGGGCGAGATTGAGTGTGGAGATCGGGGGCTGGCGGACATTGGCATAGACATGGCCGGGGAGCGATCCGAGCCATGCCTCGATCGCATTCATGCCCTCGATCGTGCAGGTGAAATCGCGGCTCTGGATGACCTTTTCGACCAGTCGGATCTTTGCGGAGGCCAGCGCCGGATCGCGGTCCCACACCGTGACCGTTGCCGTGACATAGGCGATGCCGGCATGATCGGCGCCCAGTTCCTGCAGCGCCATATCGGCATCGGCGGCCTTGTTCGAAGCATCGGAATCGACGAGCACCGACTGCTCGTTGGTCATCACTTCCTTGAGTATGGCAGCAACCGACTTGCGCTTGGCAAACCACTGCCTGCGGATCCTGGTCAGCAGCTTTGCCGCATCGGTCTTGTCAAGCATGATGGCCCGTGTCGACCAGCGATAGGCAAAGGCCTGGGCATTGAGCTCGTCGAGCAGGCCGGGAAAGGTCATCGTCGGAAATCCGGTCACGGTGAGCGTACGCAGATGCGCAGGCCCGAGCCTGGGTTCGAGACCGCCGGTCAGCGGTTCATCGGCAAGCAGAGCATCGAGATAGACCGGTGTCTCGGGTACGCCGACCCGCTGGCGCCTGGTCGATATGGTGCTGTGCAGATAGGTCAGCGTCGCAGCATCATCGAGCCAGCCGGTTTCCGGCATGAAGCCCTCGACGAGGTGGAGGAGACGGTCGGTTCGGTCGACAAAGGATCGCACAAGCTCGGCAGGATCGACACCCGTGGCGGCCTTTCCTTCATAGAGCCAGCTTTCGGCGCGCGCGCCTTCCTCGGGCGGAGGCATCCACAGAAGGGTGAGATAATAGCTGCTCTCGAAATGAGCCCCCTCCTCCCGGAACTGTTCGCGCCGCTCAGTGTCGACCAGAGCCGAAGCGGGATCGGGGAAGGCGCTCTCGGGATAGGCCTGTGCCGGGCTTCGCTGAGCTTCGACAAAGACGGCCCAGCCCGAACCGAGCCTGCGAAGCGCATTGTTCAGGCGTGCGGTCACCGCAACGAGTTCGGCAGGCGTGGCGCTGTCGAGATCGGGGCCGCGAAAGCGTGCCGTGCGCTGGAACGAGCCATCCTTGTTCAGTACGACGCCGGGTGCCGCCAGCGCTGCCCAGGGCAGAAAGTCAGCCAGCCGGTCGGACTTGCTGCGATATTCGCGGAGCGACATCATGGCCGCATCCAGACCAGGTATCTGAGGTGGCGGCGCGCCACATCGACAAAATGCGGATCGCGGCGGGCGGCCCAGACCGACAGCGCGTGACCCATCGCCCAGATCGCAAGGCCTGCAAGCCACAGCCTGAGGCCAAGACCTATGGCCCCAGCGAGCGTACCGTTGACGATGGCCAGAGCCCTTGGCGCGCCGCCGAGCAGGATAGGCTCGGCCAGCGCACGGTGGACCGGAGCGTAGAATCCGGCAACCTGGTCCGGAGCTCGCGAGAAACTGTCGTCCATCAGATCACCGCTCCGCCGCCAAAGCTGAAAAAGCTGAGGAAGAAACTGGATGCTGCAAAGGCGATCGACAGGCCGAAGACGATCTGCACCAGTCGGCGAAAACCCCCCGAGGTGTCACCGAACGCAAGGCTGAGGCCCGTCACGATGATGACGATGACGGCAATGACCTTGGCAACAGGACCTTCGATGCTCTCGAGGATCGACTGGAGCGGTGCTTCCCAGGGCATGGACGAACCGCCAGCCTCGACGGGCATGGCGTGAAGCAGTGCTGCTGCAAGCACGGCTCCACAGGCAAGTTTCCTCAAGAGCGGGCGGCGGGAAGGCTTGAGGCCGGGCTGGCTGATCATGGTGTTTCTCCAGTCTGCAAAGCGGGATGGTTGAGCAGGCGATATTCGCCGGTGACAGGATCGAGGCCTTCGACCGTGGCGATTTCGGAAAGACGGCGCCCGGCCCCTTCGCGCACGAGCACGGCCACCAGGTCGATGGTCTGTGCGAGCAGCGCACGGGGCACGGTCACGACGGCTTCCTGGATGAGCTGCTCCATCCGCAGCAGCGCACCGCTCGCGCTGCTCGCATGGATGGTTCCGATGCCGCCGGGATGGCCCGTGCCCCAGGCTTTCAGCAGATCGAGCGCCTCGCTGCCGCGCACCTCGCCAATCGGTATCCGATCGGGCCTCAGGCGCAGCGAGGAGCGCACCAAGTCTGCGAGCGAGACGATCCCGTCGCAGGTCCGCATCGCCACGCAATTGGGAGCGGTGCACTGCAGCTCGCGGGTATCTTCGATCAGAACAATCCGGTCGCCCGTGCCAACCATTTCGGCCAGCAAGGCATTGGCAAGCGTGGTCTTGCCCGTGCCCGTCCCTCCTGCGATCAGGATATTGCGCCGGTCGGCAACCGCGCGGGCGAGCATGGCGGCCTCGGCGGCTGACATGATGCCGGATGCAGCATAGTCGCCGAGCGAAAACACCGATGTGGCCGGTTTGCGGATCGCGAAGGACGGCGCCGTCACGATCGGTGGCAGAAGGCCTTCGAACCGTCCTGCGCCGCCGGGAAGTTCGGCCGAGACACGCGGCGAACGCCCGTGAACTTCGGCGCCGACATGATGGGCGACCAGCCTGATGATGCGCTCGCCATCGGCAGCGCTCATCCGGCACGAGCTTGCACAGATACCGACCCCCAGCCGGTCGACCCAGAGCAGGCCGTCCGGGTTGAGCATGATCTCGATGACCTGGGGGTCATCGAGCCATTCGCCGATCGCACTGCCAAGGGCCGTGCGCAGCATGCTGGCACTGCGGCGATAGGCTTCCTGCCGGACCGGTTCTGCGCTCATGATTGTTGCCCGTTGCCGCGCCGGACATGAGTGCCCTGAGCGCCGGGCCGATTAAGAGACGCATGAACGCACGACGTTCAACAGGCTTTTGAGGTCAGCGTATTGTGGCGAAGAACGACAGGCCCTGGCGTAGCTCCACTCGTCTGCCTGCCGCGCCGGACACACAAATAATCCGCAAATAATTTGGCCAGCAGGCAGTTTGTGACAAGACTGTGACCATGGGTGATTCGGTGTCGCAACCCTTATCGGACGAGGCCCGCTGGGCTCGTCTCACAGACAAGCAGCGTGCTTGTCTCGATCTGTTGCTGGAGCGGCAGACGTCAAAGCAGATCGCCCGTGCCCTGAACATTTCCAAGCCGACAGTGGACCAGCGCCTGACTGCAGCGCGCGCGGTGCTGGGGGCTGCCAACCGGGATGAGGCTGCCCTCATTTACGCCCGTCTCAAGCTGACATATGACCGGATCGTATATGACCCGGTGCAGGTTCCGCCCGGCAGCCCGGACATGGCAGTCGAAGAGCAGGACGACGGGTCTGCCGATGCCCTGGTGTTAAGCGACAGCGCCGTGACAGCGGAAAGCACGCCGTTCGGGATGATCTGGAGGCACGACCATGGCCTGAAGACACGGATGCTGATCATGGCCGTCATGCTTGTCGTGGCAGTCGTGCTCATCCTGGCAGGTCTGGGTATCGCACAAGCACTGACGCGTCTCGTCTCCGGCTGATCCCTCACCTTGTCAGAAACTCTCGAATTCGCAGGGCAAGCATCTGCGGAGAAAGGAAAAGTCATGTCCAGTTCCATCAGCGACACCGCCACCCGGCTCGGTCGCGACGTGCCGCTTGCGGAACACTCCATCGATGATGCCCTTATTGCCGTATCCGTTCTGATGACGAGCATCGTCACGGCGCGGCGCGATGTCGCGAATGTTCCGGCAGCGCGGGGCCAAGCGGCGATCCGCAGGCTCGCAAAGGCACAGTCGGCGCTTATCGATGCGAGCGGTGACGTGCTGCGTGTTCATGGCGATCTTCGCAGCATCGGGCGCGAGATTGCCGGCTATGACCTTCACGAATGCCCCAAACTGGCGGGCGAGGCCACTCATCTGCAAGCCGTTGCCTGACCACGATTGACCGGGAGGGGGCACGATGAAAAACTCAGTGCATGCGGATTGTGCTGTTCCTTGCCCTGCTCTCGGTCGCTCTCGGTTATGGGCTGTGGCGCGGCGGCGGCCCCGAACGCGTGATGGCTGTGATTGCAGGGCTCATGGTCGTTTTCGACGGCCTGCTCCACCTCGTTGTCCCGCTCGAGCTCGCCTCGCTCGATACGGGACATCTTGTCATCGACCTTTTCGGCGCGGCTTCGACGACCGTGCTTGCGCTGGCGGCGCACCGTTTCTGGCCCATGGCAATGGCAGTCCTGCATATCCTGCCGCTGCTTGCGCATACCAGCAGGGCGCTCGACTTCGGCATGCATCCTGCTGCCTATCTCGCGATGCAAGTATCGTCATCCTGGCTGGTACCACCGCTGCTTTTCGGCGCCACATGGCGCCATTGCAGGCGCAAAGCTGCGAGAGGATCAGATCCATCCTGGCATCTTTCGCCGGCCTGATCCCGAAGAAAGGACCCGGGTCTGGCATCTCTTGCGCGCGCAGCATCGGGGCAGGACGATGACAGGGGACGCACCGGGCAAAACGCCGGTTTCGGCACTTGAAACGCTGGCGGGCACGGCGATTTCACCTGGCAGCAGCGAGCTTCGGAATCATCTGCAGGCGACCTTGGGAATGCTTGCTCACGAGGCGCTCGACGTCCTGTTTCTCGGCCAGGGCGATATACTGATCGCGCATGAGCGGCTTCTGCTAGGCTCGGCGCAGCGCCTGCAGTTCGAGCCGAAGTTCATCTTCCGGCGCGCCCTTTCGCTCGGGGCGTGCGCTGTCATTCTGGCGCACAACCATCCAAGTGGGGATGCCAGGCCCAGCGCTGAGGATGTCACCGCCACCCAATGGTTGGTGCACCTCGGACAAATGCTTGGCATCGAGATTGCCGAGCATCTCATCGTTGCCCGGCATGGATGCCATGCGATGCTGCAAACGCCGAAAATGAACAAGTCGACAGCTTTCGCTCACTTCTTCGATCTGAAGGACAATGCCGCATGCTGCCGTCACGATGACGGCAGGGTCTGCCCGACCGCTGCAGCCAATGCACGCCTCGCTGCCTGGCACCGCAACCGTCGCCGCGAACTGATCGGTCAGCTATCGCTCCTTGCAAACCCGGCCTGGGACATGCTGATCGACCTGTTTCTTCATGCCGAGTGCGGCAAGCAGGTTTCGATTAGTGCGCTGTGCTTCGGATCATGCCTGCCGATGAGCACCGCCCTGCGTCATGTTCGAAAGCTGTGTGACAGCGGTCTTGTTACTCGCCAAATCGACCCGCTCGATGGCCGACGCAGCCTTGTAGCACTCTCAAATCATGCATTCGACCGGCTTAATGAATATTTCTGCAGCTCCGCGAATTTTTCGTACAAATACAATGTGATTAATTTTAGGTTCAATCCTGCCACATGGTAGTCATTTTTCATTAGTGATTCTTGCAATTTGTCCAGCAACGGGTTGGCAAACCAGTTCAAGATATCTGCAATCGTTTTCAGCGTCGACACAAGCCGCAGCGCGATGACTCACTATATCGTCCAATATCATTGCGTTGCTCGCAAAAATATGTTCCCATGGTGACCGACGAATTCCTCGCTTGTTGCTTATGCCCCCCAGAAGCGGCATCTTGCGGTGAGAGGTACAGTCCGTGCACATGAAGGCGCTATTTGCGGAAATTTGGGTGGCTCTAGCGATGGGCCTGCTGGCATGGGCTGGTGTCGCCCTGCTCACCAACGAAAGCATAATTGACGACTGGCTGGTAGCCATAGCAAGTAATGCAGCGGACCAGCGTCTCGATAGCGGTGCAGGGACTACTAAGGCGGCCAGCGTCGGGATAATCCTGATTGATGACGATGCATTGCGCGATGAATTGCAGCGCAGCCAGAACGACCAGAGTGTCGACAGGATCGCTTCGGCCTACCGGACGATCAGTTCCAAGCTTCTCGCGATCGCTCAGAGCGATGGCAAAGCTCGTACAGTCGTGCTCGACTTCTACCCAAGTCCGTTTGCAGATGTCGCTCCCAAGGATACTCCGATTAACGTCGATTGCCGTTTACCCGTCATCCAGGTCGCACTGCCTCCGCCCTCGCCCTTTGGTCAGGAATTTGTGCGACCTGATCCCCGTTTCATAGATCCAGCCTCTCCCTGTTCCCTAGTTGCCTACAGCTTTGCCAATCAGGCTGCAGAAGGCGAAATACTGCGAACCGTCGAACATGACCCGACGCCCCAAGGGATCGGTTGTCCAGTTTTGTCGCTTTCCTCCAGCGCAGTTGCTCTGGCTGCCTCTGGTAGCCACACCGACAGTGGGCTCGGTGGACAGCCATGCCAGCGTCAACAGGCATTGCGACAGCGGTGCGCTGACCTGCCGCCCTGCCAATCGGCGTTGCAGAAACGAATGCCCCTGACCGAACCTCCGCAGAACTTGTCAGTTCGCTTAGCAAACGACTTTTTCGATCCGGCCTTTTCAGAAGATGCCCGGCAATGGCTGACGGGGCGCGTGGTATTTATCGGTTCATCCAATACGCAGAGCGACGATTTCTATCATCTGGCCGATGGATCGATCGGCGATGCCTTGGGGCTGACAGCACAACCTTCGGGCAAAAAATGGCCTGGCGTCGTGGTGCATGCCGGGCTGACCCAACGCCTGCTGCAGGCCACAGCTTCAGGCACCGAAGCGATACGCTATTTGGATTGGAACCTAAACTTGGTGCTTGGTGTCATCATCGCGATACTGATGGCTTTTTTCGACCGGCACGACGTGTCGCGGCCCTCGGCGCGCCGCATCTTGCTTTGGACGACCTTGGCCTTGGCAGCTTTGCTGGCACTGGCACTGATCTTGGCCAGTTTCACCGCATTGATTGTCAACTTTGTCCTCGCCCTTTTCGGACTGGCCATAGCGGGGGCGATCATATGGCTCATACGGGGAGGTCGGCGTGCGGCGATTACTGCCTAGCTTGATGCTCATAACCTTTGCTCCTGCTGCACAAGCAAATGAGCCGGCGACGATCGTAGCGGTGGAAGGCCCTGTAACGCTGCATGGCCCCAGCGGCGGCGCGAAGCGCTCAGCAGCGCGGGGCGCGCGCCTTGACAAGGCGTCGGTAGTCTCGGTCCCAAAGGGCGCAATGGTGCGCTTGCGCTTCGATGATTTGCGCGGAACGGAATTCTCCCTGCCCCATGGAACCTACACACTCAGCCAGGCGCGAGCCCTAGCGCGAGGGGGCCGAACGTCTACATTCGATCGTGTCCGGTCATTTCTGCACGTTACCATGGGTGACCAGATCTCCCCCATTGATACCGCTGCCTACCTTCCAGTCTACACGCGAACAGATCTGGCAACGATGAATGTCATCTGGCCAGAAGAATGGTTTGGCAACGAAAAGGCAGTGCTGAGATATCGCCGAACCGATGAAATATTGCTCAGCCAGGTCGCAAATGTCGGTCCGGTCGTGCAGGTGCCAACTGGGCCGGGGCTGACAATGTGGGTGCTGGAAAGCAAAGGCGCCAAACCCGCTCTCGCACGGGGATTTGTCCAACGCGACCTGGCAAGGCCGCAAGACCTGGTTACAGCTCAGCAATCAGGGACAAAGAACGAACAGATCATGGCCGCCTATGAGACGGGATACTATCGCGAGGCGATTCGTCTGTTGCGAGATGAGCGCAAGGATGACCCTCAACCTGATTTTGTCTTTGAAGCGGCCCTTGCCCCGCGCCTGCCCACAACTCTGATCAGCGCGTTCCGGACCGCCTTGGAAACTGTTGCTGCGGCTGTCCCGGCTTGTAAATCTGCGCCACATCTTCTTGTCGTAGACCAAGACTTTGTCGGCGTGTTCGATGAGGGCGCGGCAGTGTTCAGACACAACCTGGCACCAGGGGCAGTGGTCTATGCGCTCAGCGCTTCTGGGGGCGACAAAACCGTCTGGAATGGTGTCAACACCCTTTCCGGCGGCCTTGCATCGGAAGGTGAAGGTTCGGCGACCGCGATACTGGCCCGATTATGGGTCGGCAGAAACGGCAGCGAAAAGGCAGATCTCGGCAAGATCGGTGCGCGCGTAGAGCGGCTCCCGGCACATGACTGCCTTAAAGGGGACTGATGTTCCAGAGTGTCGTTGAGCTGCGGGGCATTTGTACCAATAGGCGCGGGAGTGGGGATATGTATCTGGCCAGATTGTTCGCTGCCCTGATTGCAGCCTGCTTAGTGGTCCCAGCCCATGCACAGAGCAGCGATCAGCACAAGCTTGGCCTCAGGGTCATACGCTATTCGCAGCGGGTGCTCTGCCTTGAAAATGTGAGTGGCGGGTACGGCTTTGGCGTTGCTTATCCCGTGTTTGAACGCGACATGCGCGCATCTCCGCAAATAACCTATGCGTTCGCTCTGGCTGAGCCGATTGAGCGAGAAATGCTTGCTGGCCGCGATGGTCGCGTCAGAGTGTTCCTTGACCGCATCCTCGAGGTCACCAGCCCCACCAGCTCTGTCGAGTTCGAGCGGTTGATGCGTGTTTGTGCGCTGGGGCGACTGTTACTCTATGCGGCCCGCGCCGGCGATCCGGACGTTCGTCAGGCCAAAGCCGTTTTTGCAAATGAAATCGCGGCTGCCCCCGATACCGAAGCGCTTGGAGCCGTGGCTGGCCAACTGGTTACGCTGGCAGCCCAGGCAGGCGAATTTGGCTTGGCTATTGAATTCGCCAACCTCTACGCCCAGCCGCGCTGGAAAGCAAAAAATCGGCTGGGTCCGCTTTTTTATCAGAATGCGGCGCCCGGTCTGCGACTGGCGAACGCTCAGTCTTTGATCGACCGGCTCATCAAGGAACGGTCCGATCGGCAACAGGGCGATTATCTCGGCCCCATCTGGGGCATATCGGACGCCTATCAGCTCCTTCAGGATCTCCCGCCGGGCGCGCACCGCAGCGGCGTGTTGGGCAGCGGCTGGTTCGAGGACGCGAGCATGAAGGTTATCTTTATGCGCGACCCTGAGCTGGCGACGGAGGTCGCCCTGTATGTGCTTGGAGAACCACAAGCTAGCCCCGCGACACGCTCGGTTATGCTGAAAGCCGTCCGGCTAAGCCTGAACTATATGGAACAGCGCATTCCGGATCGCACATATGCTGCGCTGGCAGGCATCACAAGGATGCGCAGCACCGTACCGCAAGACCTGCGCGCAGACCTGCTCGCCAAATATCGCACCTCGCTTGATTTTGTTATGGCCAACAAACAACTCGGCGCTGCGCTGCTGACTTCTCCTGAGAGCATCAAGATTGCAATGCGCGGGTTTACGGATCCACGCGGCCGGTTTCTTGAAGCAGGCGAATATGCAACAGCGCATTTTCTGGCCGAAGCTGAACGCTTTGAACCGCTGACATCGTTTCTCGCCGCGCGCGGCCTGGCACAGGACCAGCCCGGTTCCGGGCGTGATCTTGCGGCGATCGATGACGTGCTAATAGGCAATCCACCCCGCGAAGAAGTTTACTGGGGAAGACTGCTGGCAGCCACCCCGACCCAGTTCGTGAGCTATTCAACGGGACCGGCATTTCACAAGGCGGTGGGCAACGACGCCGTTAGGCCCCGGTCTGCAGATCGTGAAGCCATGGCGCTGGCACTGAGCGCAGAAAAGATAGTCGGCACCCGTACGCCCATCCCTCGAATGGATCAGGTAAGCGCTACTTTGCTGCCTGGGGAGGCTGCCATCTCGATCATCGTGGGAGAAAGCTACAGCGGCATCATGCTGTTTACCCGCGAGGGCATGCAGTCGTTGAAGATAAACGCCAACAGCGCCCAGCTCGAATCGCTCGCCAGGCGCATTAACCGCAGCCTGAACAACAAGACTGGCCAGTTCGATCAACAGGCGCTCACCCAGCTTTCTTCACTCGTGCTTATGCCGGCACTTACAAAGCTGGCCGACAAGAGGCAGATCTACTGGGTAGCCGACGGCGCCCTGGCCTCCATTCCACCGCAGATACTACTAGCAAGCCTCTCCCCTGCGGAGCGACGCTATCTGATCATGGACCGGGCTGTGAGCGTGCTTCCATCCCTCTCTTCGCTTTTCTGGACACGCCGAATCAGATCGGCAACACCCAACGTGGCATTTTTGGGCGTCGGCAACCCGCGGCTGTCCGGCAACTACGACGGAAGCCTTGGAATTCGCAACACACTTCCCGCAACGATGCCTGCCAATGACATTGTAAAAAGGTTTGGCGCTCTACCAGGCTCAGGAGAGCATTTGGAACAACTGTGCGGAGC
>Ga0233424_10001127_pt1 | contig 25819 bp, 22 predicted proteins | sample Watercolumn_Towu_FD_181011 | JGI IMG/M metagenome (GOLD analysis project Ga0233424, IMG submission 181011) | Freshwater microbial communities from Lake Towuti, South Sulawesi, Indonesia - Watercolumn_Towuti2014_125_MG | ecosystem: Environmental > Aquatic > Freshwater > Lake | place: Indonesia... | reverse complement strand
TTGAGTCTGACGCTGTTCGAGAAAACACCGATTTTACAGGCCTTTTCTCAACCACCGCCGTCAACCGAATTGCCCGACTCACACATTCAGCCCTGTTTACAGGGGTTTTGAACCGGACAGCAGTGATGTTGCATAGCATCTAAATCGGCCTCTTCCAAAACCCGCGTCACACCTTCAACCTTAGCATCGGTGGGCGAATTTAAGACAATAGCAGGCCAATATGGCCAGTTCTGGAAAAAGGTCAAGCCCTTCGAAGAAGGGCCCGAAAGGAACCGGTGCATCCACGAGCTGTCGCCGTGCAGCGCAGATTTGCAATCTATCAGTATCGCTCAGAATTGTCGCAAGCCGCGACGATTCTCGGAGCGCGGACAGCCTTGTCCGCGCGCTGCTTGCCTCTGCGGACGACTCGCGGACACGGCTGTCCGCGCTCCTTTGGTTGCGGCTTCGCCGCGCCGGGCCGTATCGCGGAATTGTATTCCGCAGGCTGCCGACTGGCTCCTACGCTCTCGGACTGGAGAGCGCGCTGCCGATTTCAAATCGGCGATACGGCGCAGCGCGGTGGAACCGCAACCCAAACGACGCGCGGCCTTCCAGGCCGCAGCGGTTGCGATCCGAAGTTTGCGTCGGAAGGAATTCGAGCGTCGCGAGTTCATGGAGGTGCTGCGGCCTGGAAGGCCGCGCACCGAGCAAATCGTCTCGGCCAGGAGCAATACGGATCGATGCGTTCGGGATTGAGCCGAATGGCTTCTCGAAATGGCGCGATCGCCGCCCGCCCGTCGCCGGACGCTTGAGCTCGCCGAGCGCTGAGCAATAAAGCCAGAGTGAAATCCGGCTTGTCGCGCAACAAAGCTTGCAGCTCCTGCTCGGCTTCGTTCCATTGGCCGTCCTCAGCCAGCACGGTTGCCAGGCGCAATCGCCGCGTCTCCAGATCGTTGCCGCAGAGTTGCACTGCGCGCCGCAAATGTGCGATCGCCCGCGCCGGAGCTTCCACCTTCCAGGCATGGCTGAGAAAGTACGGCCAGCGTGAATCGCGCGGGTCGAGCCGTTCTGCTTGAGCGAAGCAACTCCGCGCCGGCTCTGGGAACTCATAGGCCCGCAGCAGGAATCCCAATTGGCCCCAGGCGGCCGCGGAACGGGGTCGATCCTTGATTTCGTTCTGACCTTGTTGAGAGTTTTGTCAGGTCAGTCGCGAAATAAATGCGTTCCCAAGCATCAGGAATCCCGTGGTTGTCGGTGTCCGCGGAGTCCACTGGAACAAAGATAGTCCCGTCCGGTTGAGTGGGGTTGGAGGGAAGCGTGGTGCTGACCACCATCCAATTGGCGCTGCCGTCCTGGCCGTCATTGTCCCCAAAGTCATTGATACCGGTCGGCCTCAACGCGAGGTCCACGATATCCCCCGTAACGCCAACTCTCGGAATGGCCGCCACGGTTGACTCCCAGCGTCGTTGTCGTTCCGTCCGGCAAGTCGCCGGACGGCACAGGCGGGTCGCCTGTGCTACCCAAGATCGAATTCTCGGACAGGCTCTTAGTCGAGGACGCCATAGCACCCCAGATCATTGTCCGGGCAGGCAACCAATCGCGAGGTCTGGGTTGTCAGCGCTCTTTATGGGTTCGTCACGCCCCGTTATGGGATATGGATACAATTCGTTGGGAACGCTGTGGAAAGATCCAATCGTGCCTCTTGGATTGGGTCCGATCTATGGCGAGCTTCGCGACCCGGATGGCGTCTGGAGGGATCCGTCCGCGAGATTCATGGACGTGAGCGCTTCCAGGGTGAAGATGCCGCACGATATGATCGCGATGGGCATTCTGAGATGGGTTAGGGGTTTTTTACCCCAGGAGGTCAGCGGAAAAATCGCACAATTCGGATCAATTGGCAATGTCCACAGCGCGGGAGCAAACATGGTCTTCATGGTCTTTTGCGACGGCCACGTAGAATACTCAAAGCAATCCAAATGGACCGAAGAATCCCCGGCCATGCGCAAGCGCTGGAACAACGATAACGAACCGCACTCTGAAACGTGGTGACGGACTTCCCGTGGGACGTCGTGGGGGCAACAGGTGGCCGCTTGTTGGTTCGGTGGTTGAACCAGACGCTTTGTGCTGAGCAGCCCAAGGAGCGCGGGAAGCTTGCCCCGCGAGTTTTTCCAGAATCTCGCCGCACCGCGGCGCGGGCAGGCCGCCCGCGCTCCATCTTGAATCAGCCGTCGTTCAACCGCCCCTTTGCGAAGATTTGACTCGATCTTGCAAACGGGAATTACAAATAACCCCTCCTCACATACGGAGATGACGACGACGAACACGACCCATGGCCTGTCCCACAGGGAGTTCTTGCAATCCTCAACCGCGCTGGCCGCGGTGGCGGCGCTTCCGAAAACCGAAATCATCGCCGCGGAGAAGGAGGGCCCTGCCGCGACGGCCTCCGGTTGGTTCGATCGCCCGAGGCGTTGGGCTCAGCTTACCTTGGTCGAAGACGATCCCGGCAAGTTCGATCTGAAATTCTGGCTGGATTACTTCAAACGCACCCACTCCGACGCCGCTTGTCTCAGCGCCGGCGGCTGTGTGGCGTATTATCCGACGAAAATTCCCTTCCATCATCGCAGCCAATGGCTGGGCGAGATGGACCCCTCGGCGATCTGGTCGCAGGCTGCCGCAGGCTTGGCATGGTTGTGATCGCGCGAACCGATCCGCATGCCACCTACGATGACGTGAAAGAAGCGCACCCGGATTGGATCGCGATGACGGCGGATGGCCAACCGCGCCGTCATTGGGCTTCCCCGGAGATGTGGGTGACGTGCGGGCTTGGACCCTACAACTTCGAGCACATGACCGAGGTTCACAAGGAGATCATGTCGCTCTACCGCGTCGATGGGATTTTCATCAACCGTTGGGACGGCTCCGGTATGTGCTACTGCGAACATTGCCAGAAAAACTTCAAGCTGGCGACCGGGACTCGACTTGCCGCTCACGAACAATCCAACCGATCCGGCGCGGCGACAGCACACGCTCTGGAGACAGCAGCGGCTCTTCGATCTGTGGCGGCTTTGGGACGCGGAAGTGCGCAAGATCAATTCCCACTCCGCCGTCATTCCCAACACCGGCGGCGGCGCGCTCAGTTCGCTGGATATGAAAAAATCGGCGAACTGGCGGAGACCTTGATGGCGGATCGCCAGGCGCGCCGCGGACTGACGGCGCCGTGGGCCAACGGCAAGAACGGTAAAGAATTTCGCTCCACCATGGGAAAGAAACCGATTGTCGGGATCTTCAGCGTCGGTGTGGAAGAGCCGTATCGATGGAAAGATTCCGTGCAGAGCGAAGCGGAAATCCGCATTTGGGTCGCGGACGGGATCGCCAACGGACTCCGGCCGTGGTTCACCAAGTTCTCCGGCACGCTCCACGATCCGAGGTGGTTGAAGATCGTGGGAGACATCTACAAGTGGCATCACCAGGCGGAGAAATATTTGCGTTACGAGACTCCGATTGCGCGTGTCGGACTGGTTTATTCCCAGCAGACGGCGTGGTTCTACGGCGGCGGGCAAGCGCGGCAGAAAGTGGAGGATCATGCTCTGGGCGTCTATCAGACGTTGATCGAAGCGCGCATCCCCTTTGAGATGGTTCACGACCGGTTGCTGGATGCGGCGCACATCGATCCATTCAAAACGCTCATTCTCCCGAACATCGCCGCCCTTTCGAATGCGCAATGCGATCAACTCCGTGATTTCGTCCGGCGCGGGGGAAGTTTGGTCGCCACGCACGAGACCTCGCTCTACGACGAAGACGGCGTCCGGCGCGAGAATTTTGGCCTCGGCGATTTGTTCGGCGTCTCCTTCAAAGGCCAGGTCGAGGGGCCAATGCAGAATTCGTATCTGCGGTTGGAGAATGATCCGGCAACGGGAAAGCGGCATCCGATTCTTGCCGGCCTCGAAGACGCACCTCGCATCATCAACGGCGTGTGGCGCGTGGAAGTTGAGCCGGTCGAGCGGTTTTACCGCACGCCGCTGACGTTGATTCCATCTTACCCTGATCTCCCGATGGAGAAGGTTTATCCCCGCGTGCCGAAGACCGACAAATCGCAGGTGTTTTTGCGCGAGCTGGGGCAGGGCCGGATGGTGTATTTCCCATGGGACATCGACCGCACGTTCTGGGAAGTACTATGTCTCGATCACGGACGTCTTTTGCGCAACGCCATCGAGTGGGCGACGAAAGAGGAACGGCAGGTCGTCGTCACGGGTCCTGGAATCCTCGACGTCACCGCGTGGCTGCAAAAGGACGCCATGACGATACACCTCGTCAACCTCACCAATCCCACGATGATGAAAGGGCCGTTCCGGGAATTGATCCCGCTGGGCGAACAACGGGTCCGCGTTCGGCTGCCGCAGGGCAAGCGGCCGAAGAAAGCTCAGTTGCTGGTGCGCGGCAAACCGGCCGCGTTTGTAGAAGGCGTCAATTCGGTGGGCCTCGTCGTGCCATCCATCCTGGATCACGAAGTCGTCGCGATCGACTTCGCGTAAACGCAGGGCAGGCTTCTCAACTTGGCGTGCCCCTGGAGCTTGGACACTTTCGTCCGGAGTTCTCCCGGAGGGAGAGATCAGGGGCCGGAAGCCGGCTGGAAGCCTGCCCTACTTTGGCGAGTCGGTTCAACCTGGAGACCGCAGATGAACGCGGATCAACGCAGATAACCCCAGGTGGGGAAAGGGATGAACCCGAAACCACTGTCACCTGCCGGTGGAAAGCCGTTCCACTTACAAGTCTCTCTGCATCTGCGCCCATTTGCGTTGATCCTAAACTCCGCAGTTGAACCGCAGATAGACGCAGATGAACGCAGATAGTGAAATGCTTTTGGAAATCGTGGCTTTCACCCACCGGGTGAACGGCGGCATCCCGATCGTGAGTTTTCCTAGCTTGGGCTTATCTGCGTTTATCCGCGTTCATCTGCGGTTTTTAGGTTGATCTGCGGTTGAACTGCTGATGCTGGGTTTCGGTTCAAATGACTTTTCTCTCCGTCAGTGATTCAGTAGCGTCATTGGCCGTGAATCCGACGGCTCAGTATCTCAGCAAATGCCGGGAGTTGGTCTGCAATGTCGAAAACCAAACCGCGGCCCTTCAACAAGCTGCGGATTGGTTTGCCGACACCATTCTCGCCGGGCGCATGGTGCATTTGTTCGGGTCCGGCCACAGCCGGATTCTCGTGGAAGAAATGTGGCCGCGCTACGGTTCCTTTCCGGGCTTCAATCCCATCGTCGAACTCTCGCTGAGCTTTCACAACTTGGTCGTCGGTCCGAACGGACAGCGGCAAGCGATGTTCCTGGAAAATGTCAGCGGACTGGCCGAACGCATTTTGCGCAACTTCGACTTGTCTAAGAAAGACTCCGCGCTGGTCGCTTCGTCGAGCGGCTGCAACCGCGTGCCCATCGAGATGGCGGCTGGTTTCAAGCAGCGCGGAATTAAGGTCGTCGCTATCATCAGCCGCCAACATTCCGAAGCCAGCAAAAGCCAGCACGCGTCGGGAAAGAAACTCCAGGATTTCGCCGACTTAACGCTCGATACGGGCGCGCCGGCCGGCGACGCGATGGTGGCCATTGAAGGTCTGGAGACGCCCGTGTCGCCCGGTTCCACGGTGGGCGGGTGTTTGCTGGTGAACTGTCTGAAGGCCGAGGTAGCAGCACGGCTGGTTCGGGCCGGCCGTCCGCCGAAAGTTTTGAGCGCCGCCGCGGTGGTCGGACCGAAGAGATCAGAGGAATTGTTTGAATCCGCTTACGACGAACACGCGCGGCGGCTGGCCAGGTTGTATGAGGGGCTGGGGATGGCAGGGGAGTGATCAGTAATCAGTAATCAGTGATCAGTGGAAAGTCATGACTGAATACTGATTACTGATCACTGATCACGGAATTCTTCCCAGCGGCAGCGTGAAGGAAAAGACCGAGCCTTTGCCTACTTCACTCGTGGCATCGACCTCGGCGCCGTGCATGGACACGATGTGTTTGACGATGGTCAGGCCGAGTCCGCTGCCCGAGATGGTGGCCGTTTCCGGGGCGAGAGCGCGGTAGAACTTTTCCCAGACCAACGGCAATTGTTCCTGCGGAATTCCGATGCCCTGGTCCGCGACGGCGACTTTCGCGAAATCGCCCAGGCGTGTGACGGTTACCCGGACTTTGGCCGGCGGCTGCGAATATTTGATGGCGTTGATGACGAGATTTTCCAGCGCCCGGTGAATTCTTTTAGGGTCGAATTTGACGGGAGGCAAGTTGGGATCGATCTCCAGCGTGATGTCGGCTTTTTGGACATGGTGGAAGCCGTCCACGAGTTTTTTTCGCGAGCCGGCCCAGATCGCCCAGCTCAGTTTCCAGGTCTGTGCGCCCGCTCTCGAGTTTGGCGACATCCAGGAAATCGTTCACCAACTCCTGGATGCGCCGCGCGGCGTCATCGATCATCCGCAACGTGGTCAGGGAGTCGTCATTCCAGGCGGCGCTTTGCGAGAGCAGATCGCCCGCGCCCAACTGGATCGTGGTCAACGGCGCTTTGATTTCATGCGTGATCGTGTGGACGAACTCCAGGTTCATTTGATGCAGCCGGCGGAGGTGTTGCGCTTCGTGGCGCAAGCTCATGTCGCGGACGACGAAGACGAGGCCGCCGGGCCGATCTTCCCGATCTCGCAGGGGGTAGAGACTGATGCCGAGCGGCAGTTTCGTGCGGCGGTCGAGCGTGAAATCAAACTCCCGGTCCAGCCCGTCACCGCCCTTTGATGCCGACAGAATCAACCGGGACATCACCTCCGCCAGTGCGGCCGGCAGAGCCTCCTGGTATTTCCGACTGACCACGTCGGCGCGGTGGACACGAAAAATGAATTCCGCATTGCGGTTGCAAGCCAGGACGCGTCCGTCTTGGGAGACCGCGAGAATTGCCTGCGGGACGCTTTCCAGGATTTCCAAGAGGAGAGTGGTCTCGTCTGCGGCGGGGCCGGTTGCGGGAGCCGTCATGTGGCCTGGCGCATTCATCCGTTCCGGACCAGCTCCAGAAAATCACCGGCCTTGGCCATCCCACTCAGCACGTTTTCAAAAACGTGGCTAACCAGGTCGGGGGTGAGGCGCAGTTGCTTCCAGACGAAGTCCGGCATTTCATGAATGAACGGGTCGCCGCCGTCGCCGATGCAAAGGGCGCGGCTCAGAATGTCCGCGGCGTGAACGATCCAGATCAATTGCCGGTGCTGCCGGGCCAGCAACGGGGCATGGTGCATGCGAATCCCCAGGCAGAGGTGTTCCGGGAAGCTCCATTTCTCCGCCAGCCAGCCGCCAACGTGCGAGTGGTCAAAACCCAGCACCGGGTGCTCCGCCTCGCGCATCGTGATTTGCTGCCGGTCGATGAGTTTGAGGACCTTGGCGAATTCGTCCGGGAAATAGCGGACAAAGATCAGCTTGCCCTGATCGTGGAGCAAACCGGCGATGAACGCTTCGTCGCTGTAATCGGAATCGATCGCCTGCGCCAGCGCATCGGCCGTGATGGCTGTCGCTATGGAGTGTTCCCAAAACCCATAATAGTCGAAGCCTTCGGTTTGGGTCGGTTTGAACGAGCGCAACACAGAACCGGCCGGCGCCAGGTTCTTCACGCGGCTGAACCCCTTGATCACGATGGCGTGGGTGATACTGTGAACCTTTTGAGAAAACCCGTAAAAGGGGCTGTTCACCAGCTTCAAGGTCAAGCTGGTCAGGGCGACGTCCTGGCTGATCAGTTGGCCGACGTCGGCTGCGCTGGTCGTCGGGTTTTTGATCATCTCCAGCAACCTCGTGATCACGGAGGATAACTTGGGGAGATCCTTCGCGTTCTCGACAACCGAGCGATAGTTTTGGTAGTCAGGAGTCAGGCGGCGGGAACAGCTTCTTCGTTTTGTTTTGAAAGCTTAGCCAGGATCAACTGTCTCTCGGCCAAGTGTCGGATGGTCCGCATGTTGGGGTTGTCCTGATGCTTGCGGAACCGAATATCCAGCCGTTTCCGGATGGCGGCCGCGAGGTCAGCATTGAGCTGGCCGTCACTCGCGCCAGCGAGCGGCGGAATGTCGGGAACTCCGGCCTCGGCTAAGAAGACATTTGCAATGCCGGAGGCGCGCAAGAGCGCGAGCAATTCTCCCGTCAGATGTTCGCCTTTCCGGGCAAGGAGGCGGCCCTTGGAATCCAGTACCGGTTCACCCAGAACCATGCCGGAAGCCGCTTGGGAAACAGGGGTCCAACAAAGCACGCAATTTTCCCATCGATTCCTCCCCTTGTCAGCAAATATTATTCAAGCTGGCGCTTAGCCCCACGGCTCATTCAAGAAGGAGCGCGGGCAGCCTGCCCGCGCGGTGGTGCAGCGAGATTCTTGAAAAACTCGCGGGCAAGCTGCCCGCGCTCCTTGGGCTGGATTCTTGAATCATCCGTGCGCTTAGCCCGTATGTTTCACACTCCTTCACGGGAAGCGCACGCGCCTCGCGTGCTGCTTGCGGCGCCTCGCCGCAATCTGGCGCCTGGGATTTGAAACACTTTGAGGTGTTTGCCGACGCCGGACCCGTCGGCGACCCGTCGGCGAGGCGCCGACGGGGACACGCGAGGGCGCGTGTGCTCCCCATGGAGTGTGAAATATCCGGGTTAGGGTCCGGTGGATCGCGCCGAGGAGTTTCTCGGCGGAGTAAGGCTTTTCCAGGAACTGGGCCACCGCCATCGCGCGAAGGCGGCGGAAAGACCCCAGGCACAACCCATGGCTTGCTCTTTTTTGTTTGGCGGTTTATTTCGTCTCCGGAGCAAGGCTGCTTAACTCATGAAGACGTATGGGGTCAGAACCGAACGCGCCGCAACATCGCCCTCCCGGATATCGCAAATCTTTGCGACTGCTCCGGGCTCACCTGACGGAGGATGAACCTCTGGACGCCAAGCTGGTCAAAGATCACCTCCTCGCGTTCGTGATGAATCTCCAGACCAAGTATCCCTTCCGATTCGCCGTTGCCTATCGCGGCCTCGACAGCGAGGTAAACAAACAGGTCCAAGAACGATTGACTACTCACTTCCTGTTTAGCGCGGTTTCCGAAATGTCATCACTGGAACCAAAACCCAAGGAATTGGTCTGGCTGCTGGGCCGGCTGCTGAGCAAACAAATCGGGAAAGGCGGCGAGAACTTCCGGCCTCACGAGTTCAATCCAAAGGAAAAGGCTTTGGCGCAGGAGATCGGCGAGACGAATTTCGAGCAATTGATACGGCAGGCAGAAGAGCTATCGGTCGCGATGAAATTCAAGATCGGCCCGGTGAACTCCGCCGAGCACGTGATTGTCTGGTCGTTCCGCTACCTGGGCCAGTTGCTCAAAGCCGCGAGGTGGGAAAGCATCAAGCGCTGAGGCGAGCGAAACGGAGGGCGCGGTCAATGCACGCTCACAGGCTCGGCAGGAGTCGCTGAAGTTTGCGCGATTTCCTTCTCCACCGGGCCGCGGGCGCCAGCCGCGCTGAACGAGGGGACTTCCTCCTGGCTGTTGGCGAGCTTCTTCAGGGCCGCTTGGATGTTCGCCAACAGCTCGAACCCCGCTTCCGTTTGCTTTTCATCGGCGAGCAAACCCTCCACCGTGCGAATGGAATTCGCGATGCGTTCCGCGGTGGACCGGTCCGATTCCGCCCGCTTCAGCACGGTGTGCATCAGCATGGACGCTCCGGAGGCGAAGAGGTTTTGCCCTTTGACCTCGAACACTTCCAACGACGGTTTGATGACAAAGTCCCGTTCGTACCATCGAAAGCTGACGAAACCGTGCGTTTCGTGGGCCTTCAGATTGGTCAAGGCTTTCGAGGAGCCGAGGTTGCGACGGATATGACAGGTTAGTTGTTCGCAGGTTTCAATCATACGTCTTGATGAAGGTAGCGCCGCTGTTTCCGAACCATTCTGGGACCCTTAAGAACGGCCTTATCTTAGCGTGACCTCTCCCTGGCTTCCTACGCGAAACCCTGGTCTATTGGCGACATGTGTGGTCTGGCGGCGACACCTGCCTGCCCTGTAGTCTCAACTTGAATCCGAGATTCCTCAGAAGCGGCGAACCGCAGCTCAAAGGCGCCCGACCCGCGCCTCCGCGAGTTTGAGCAGCGTTTGGCTCAATTCTGCTCCGTAGCCCGCGTAATCCATCAATGCCGAATGCTGAAATCGCTCGCGAATTTCTTGGCGACGGTGTTCCGTGAGTTTGCCTGCGGACGCCATTGCCCCGGCTCTCTCGACCATCTCCCGAGTTGAAGCCGTCACAAACTCGCTCAGGCCCGCGTTTCTCAAAATGCTGATCCCCTGTCGCGAGACATAACTATCTCCGGCCACCGTGAGCACCGGAACTCCCATCCACAGCGCATCCCAGGTCGTCACGCCGCCGTTGTAGGGGAACGGGTCCAGCATCAAGTCGATGAAGTGATGGTAGGCCAAATAGCCCGATTGGGAGGTTTGCGGGACAAACCAAAGCTGCTCCGGGCGCACGCCGAATTTTCCGAACTTGTCGGCCAGGCGTCGTTGGTGTTCCGGATCGTTTCTCACGAGCAGCATCAGTCGCGATCCTGCGCAAGCCTTGAGGATTTCGCTCCAGACCTGCGCGCACGCCGCGCTGATTTTGCTGGGATTGTTCAGGCAGCCGAAGGTGAAGGCGGTTTCTGAATTTGCGTTCGCCTCCGATTTCGGCGAATCACTCGGCGGCAGGCAAGCCCAAGCGATTCTGGAAAGCCGCAGCAGCTTTTCCGTGTGGAGCGCGTCGGTCAATCCAGGCGGATCGGCGTCGGAATCGGTGATCCGATACTGCATCGTTTCCAGCCCCGTCGTGTTCGGGTAAGCGAACATGGTCACTTGAATCGGCGCAGGCTGCCGCGCAAACACCAGGAGCCGATGGCCGCCTGTGTGCCCGGAGAGATCGACCAAAATGTCGATTGCATCGTCGAACATCAATTTGGCGGCAGCGTCGTCTGGCAGGGGCGCGATCTTTCGCCAATTCGGAACCAGCGATTGAAGGGTTGCCGTGGTCTGATCTGCGCGCGTCCCGTTGTCATAGACAAACAGATCGAACCGCGCGGGATCCAAATACCGGCACAGGACTTCGGCGACACGACCAACCGGATGCTGCCGAAAATCCGCCGAAACCAGCCCCAAGCGCAATTTTCGCCCGCCTGGCGACGGCAGCGCCGCCCGCGGACCGAGACGCGGAATATTCTGGGCGTGGCGTTGAGCCCACTCCCGATGCGCTGCGGCGATCTGAGCACGATTGACGCCTGAAGCATAATGCAGCGCCACGATCAAGTTGCTGTGCGTGACATGCGAGTTCGGATTTAGTCGCATCGACTGAACATAGCACGCGATGGCCTGCTCGTGTTCTCCGAGGTCCAGCCAGGTATTGCCGAGGTTGCTCAGAATCGACGGCTCGTTCGGTTTGAGCGCGAGAGCACGTTGGTAGGCTTCTATAGCCTCCCCTGTGCGGGCGCGCTGCCGAAGCAGATTCCCCAATCCCCAAAGCGCCCGCACGTGATTTGGCTCAAGCTTCAGGCACTCTTGAAGGCTTGCCTCCGCTTCCGCCAAATTCCCGGCATCCATGAGCACATGGCCGAGCAGGCAGTGGACTTCAGCGACATTCGGACGAAGCTGGATCGCCGCTCGCAAGTGGCGGCCAGCCGAGTCGAGTTGCCCTTGGGCAAGGTGATACCGGCCCAGCGCGGCGTGGCCTTCGAAATCCAGTTTGCCGGGATCCATACTACGCTCGCAAATGGCGCGGGCCTCAGCCATTCGCCCCAGCGCGGTCAGAATCATGGCCTTTTCAACGAGGAATTCCGCCTTGCGCGATTGGCGTTGCAGGGCTGTGCCGATCAATTCCAGGGCCATGTTCGCATCACCCGCAAGCCGAGCGACTTGCGCCATCAAAAACCAGACCTCCGCGTTTGCTGGATCGTTTTGCAAACCCGCACGCAACAACGTCGAGGCCTCATCCAGTTTGCCGTCGTTGATCAACTCACGCGCCCTGGCGATGTCTTTTGCTTTCAAGGTTCCAAGAGGTTCGTCTTCCCGCGCAGCCTTCACCAACCTTCCATCACTGAATACTGATTACTGATTACTGACCAGGCCTGGGAACCGGCGCTTGCACATTCTCTCGCGCCCCGCTGACTTGCAGGAACTCTAAAGTGGTTTTCACAAAGGAAGCCGGATCGGCGAACACCGGCACGTGCCCGCCATTCGGAATCACCCAGAGATACGCATGCGGAATCGCGCGATACATCTCCAACGCCATTGGCACGGGAAAAAACGGATCGCGGTCGCCGTGAATGATCAGGGTCGCGGCGCGAATCTTTGACAGATACGGCGGCGTGAAGTTCACGTCATCATAGCTGTCGCGGAAGCCCTGGAACTGGCGGACGAGCTCGCGAATTTGGTCATCTCCATGTTTGTGGATTTCCCGCGCCTGCTGCCATTCCTCCGGTTTCATGGACTCGATCGTATTCTGGCTCATGACAGCGCGGGCTTCATCCGGGAAATAGGGCGTGGCGCCAATCATTATCATGGCGTCGATTCGATCCGGCCTCTGCGTGGCCATATGGAGCAAAGTCATGCCGCCGCTGCTAATGCCGATAGCGTTGAAGCGATCCACTTTGAGCAAGTCCAGCAGCGCGAAGACGTCCAGCGCGCACTGCCGATGAGTGAATTGTTTCGCCGGATTCGTCGAACGCCCGTGCCCGCGCAGATCCGGGACAATGACACGGTGCTGTCTGGCAAAATCCATAACGATCGGCTTCCAAATCTGGCTGGACGCTTTGAATCCGTGCAGCAAAACAAGCGGCCGGCCTTCGCCATAAACCTCGAAATACATTTGCATGCCGTTGACATTGGCAAACCGACCTTCGGGCTGCGCTTGTACCGGGGCTTGGAAAGACGTTTGCGTTGGCGCTTGGAACGGCGCTTGGGCCGGAGCCTTATTCGCGGGGAGTTGCGCCTGGCCGGCCGTGCTCCCGGTGAATCTCAAGAAAACCGCCGCCATCACGAACCCAAGTCCGAGACCTTTCGGAACTGGAATAAAGTTCTTCATAATATGATCCGCAGATAATGCGACTTGAGGGAGAAAAGCAAATCGGGAGCGAGGTGGGCGAGAGTAAAACGTAAGACGTAATGCGTAAGGCAAGGGAGGGTTGCTTCTTCGCGAAGCCGGATCCGAAGGCCAGCATTACGTCTTACGCATTACGTCTTACGCCGGCGCCCCGCCTCACGGCCGTGTGAAAAATTCGACCTGCTTCGCCTCCGCCGACTGACCCCAGATGCGAACGTTATCCACCTTCCCCGTGTCGTCGAAGGAGCCGAATCCGATGTAACCCGCGCCGAAGGTTTTGTCCTCGGCCACCATGATCGGCTTCGTCAGGTCGTCGAAATAGACCTTGATCGTGCCGTCGGAGAGTTTTCGTTCGAGGCGAACTTTGTGCCAGACGTTCAAACCCCAATTGACGCCTTGGGTAGTTTCTTTGGCGATATTGGTCCGAGGCTTGTCATTCACGATGAAAATGTTGTGCGCGTTCGGATCGGCTGCCGTGGCGATGTGCGCGTAGTAAAACTTGCTCGGGTCCTTGAAACCGAGGACCAGAACCATGTCGCGGTGGCCGTATTCTCTGCCCGTCTGGATCAGGTCCGCCTCAAGAATGAAGTCGCCGAAAACTTTGCCCGCGACCAGGGCGATGTTGAAGGGCGAGCGGACTTTCGGCGTGTACTTGCTCTGGGCCGCCAATTCCAGCGCAGAGGTCCTCTCATCAGTCGAAAACTTCCAGGCCTTCGCGTCCGTGAACACGAAGTCATTCATCGCAGATTCGTCCTCGAAGGTCTGCTCATAGAGCAGCTTGAAACCGTCAGGCAACGGAAGTTTGCTCTTCTCGTGAAACACGAGGGCGCCGCCGGCGTTGGCATTTGGTTTCGGCACTGCAATTTGGCCGCCGTCCGGCGCCGGAGTTTGCGACGTGACGGTGGCTACGCATATGGAGAAACCCAGGGCGAAGATCGGGCAAGTATTCATGAGAGTTCGGACGAAGCCAGGGCTGTGCTGCGCGCAGGATCTGTTAGCGTCTCAGTCATCGAACGAGGCGGATGAGGCCGTGGTTCCTTTCCCCTCACCCTGTCCCTCTCCCCAAGGAGAGGGAATGCCTTCGGCCGCCGCGGAGATGAACCGATTGGAGCTGGCGCCGGCGCGACAGCGTCTTGGAGTGCGGCAGTCCTCTGCCGCTTTGCACCGCAACACCGGACAGCGGCGGAGGACTGCCGCACTCCAAAACCTGGCGGCCTCTGGTTGCTCCGGTTCATGGGGAGGGGAAAGGCGATCCCTTCCAACCATATGCCCGAATTCGTCAAGAACGCTAAACGCATACGCCGCGCAGTCTCTCAGTCGATTCGTGCAATCATTCACTGGGCCATTTGTGGAGTCACGGTTTGGTGACCGAAATGTCGGACACGAGACCAAGAATGGGGCTGCAACGAAGCAGTGGCTGTGCGGCAGCGCAGCCCTACCTGGAAGCGCCCTGCCACTGCCTAGACATTCTCCGGCACGACAAACGGCGGGCGATAATTGTCCTTCAGCAATTTGTCGGCTTCGGGGTTGTTGATGAACCGCTCGGTCTTCCCGTTCATCCGCAGGAAGGCGCCCAGAGAGGCTCGGGTCTTTTTCAGATCGACTGCATTGGCCGTGAGATGCTCTTCCATGCGGCCCAGCGTTTCCATGGCGGCCTTGTCCAGCTTGAGCGCCTCGCGGATTTCCTCCGGGTTTCCTTCTTTGCCCAGGCGATACGAGATGTTCGACGTGTGGCACAACGCGCTCGAAAGATGGCCTTCCAGAATATCCGCGTTCAGATCGGTGTGTTTTCGGCTTTTGACGGCCTTGATGAAGTTCTCGAAGTGGTCTTCTTCGCCGCGAGCTTTGAAAGCTTTGATCGCCTTGCCTTCGTTGTCGTAAGCCGCCGTGCCGGCCAGGTAACCGCCTTCGCATTCGATGACATGCCCGACGCTTTGCGTGCGGTATTTGTCCATCTCACGTTTGCCCGTTCCAGCAGGCAGCCCGCGAACCTCAAAAATCAGCAGCGCGTCGCCATAATCGTGAACCGCAAATTGCGTGTTGGGAGTTTCTCCGTCATCGACATAGCCCAGCCGCCCGCCGACGCTGATGATCTTCGGCGAAAGCTCCGGTTTGTTCAGCGCCCAGCGGCAAATGTCCATTTGGTGAATTCCCTGGTTGCCAATGTCGCCATTTCCGGTGGCCCAAACCCAATGCCAGTCGTAGTGAAGGCGGCTGCGCATGAGGGGTCCATTCGGCGCCGGCCCGCTCCAGAGATCGTAATCCACCGTCGGAGGAATCGCCTGCGGACCTTCGGTCTTGCCGATGCTCGCACGTGGCTTGTAGCAAAGCCCGCGCGCGATCTTGATCCTTCCCATATTTCCCGCGTGCACCCAGTCCAAAGCTTCTCGCAGGCCTGCGTTCGATCGGCTTTGCGTTCCCGCCTGGACGATCCGCTTATATTTTCGCGCGGCCTCGACAGCCTTCCGGCCTTCCCACACGCAGTGCGAGATGGGTTTCTCGACATAGACATCCTTGCCCGCCTGGCACGCCCAGATGGTGATCAGCGCATGCCAGTGGTTCGGCGTCGCGGTGCTGATCACGTCGATGTTCTTGCTTTCCAGAAGCCGGCGGACGTCGAGGTGAGTTTCGATGGTCTCCCCTTTCTTTTGAAAGCGTTGCGCGGCCTGGTCCAACACTCTGCTGTCCACGTCGCAAAGTCCGGTGATGCGGACGCCTTGAATATTGGAGAATCCGCTGATGTGGCTTCCGCCGCGGCCATTGAAGCCGACCACCGCGACACGGATGTCTCCGTTGGCGCCCAGGACATTATTCCACGAACGCGCCGAAAGGCTCAGGGCGCCTGTGGTGACGAGCGAGGATTTGATGAAACTACGGCGAGACAGTGTTTTCATTTGATAATCTCCAGTTTTGAGGTTCGGGATTTCGCGGGATCAGATTTGGTGCAACAGACCGGTGTCGTGTCCATCCAGAAGTCAGTTTCAAAACACGGGCTTAGTCTTAGCCGTGTCTATTCAATGCCATCGGTGAATCGCCCTCACCCTAACCCTCTCCCCCAGGAGAGGGGACCGTTTTCTCCCGCGCTGGAAAGGGTCACGAATCAGTGACTCAACCCCAGTCGTCGAAATGCTTCTCCCTCTCCCTGGGGGAGAGGGCTGGGGTGAGGGCGATTGCTTTTTCATACCGAGTTGTTACGGCTTAGACGTTCTCCGGGACCACGTAAGGCCGGCGATAATGGCGCGTGAGCAAAGCGTCGGCTTCGCGGTTGTTGGTGAACCGCTCCCCTTTCGGGTCCATCGTCAGGAAGTCGCCAAAAGTCAGTTTGTCGTGATCCAGATCGACTTCATTGGACTTGAGGTGCTCGACCATGCGGCCAAAGGTCTCGAGGGCGGCGCTGTTGCCTTTGAGCTTTTCGCGGACTTCGTCCGGCGATTGCCTGGCGCCCAGGCGATAGGACACGTTCCCAGTGTGGCAAAGGGAACTCGACAAATAGCCTTCCAGAATGTCGGCGTTCAGGTCCGCGTGTTTGCGCGAGCGGCACGCCTGGATGAAATTCTCGTAATGGTCGGTGGAGCCGCTCCACCGCTTGATTTCCTTGCCGTCTTTGTCATAGGCGATCGCGCTGTTGTAGTTTGGACTGACCACGTGTCCCCCTTCGCAATGAACGATCGCCGCCACCCGGCCGCCCATGAAAGTGTCCATGTTCTTCGAGTTCTTCTTCTCCGGCAGGCCGCGCACCTCGAAGATCAGCGGGGCTTTCGCGTAATCATGGAAAACGATCTGAGTGTTCGGCGTTTCCGCGTCGTCCACGTAGCCTAGCCGCCCGCCCACGCTGAACACGCGAGGCGACAATTCCGACGCGCCAAGGAACCATCGGGCGCGGTCCATCTCATGAATGCCCTGGTTGCCCAGGTCGCCGCAGCCATAGGCCCAGAGCCAATGCCAATCGTAGTGCAGGCGCCGGCGCCGGAGTGGATCCAAAGGCGCCGGGCCGCACCAGAGGTCGTAGTTGATTTCCTCCGGCACGGTTTGCGGGCCCTCCGTTTTTCCGATGCTCCCGCGCGGTTTGTAACAGAGACCGCGAGCGACCAGGATTTTGCCGAGGTTCCCGGCCTGGACCCATTCGACGGCTTCCCGGATGCCATGGCTGGAGCGGCTTTGCGTGCCAGTCTGGACGATCTTTCGATACTTGCGCGCGGCCAGCACCATCTGGCGGCCTTCCCACACGTTGTGGCAAACCGGTTTCTCCACATACACGTCTTTGCCCGCTTGCACGGCCCAGATCGTCGCCAAAGCGTGCCAGTGATTCGGCGTCGCCGTCGTGATGGCATCGATATCTTTTCGCTCCAGCAGCTTTCGGATGTCCATGAATCCGTCCGCCACGTTCCCTTCTTTGTTCAGCGAACCCAGCCCCCTGCTCAAAACGGTCTGATCCACGTCGCAAAGCGCAACGATGCGAACCTGTTTCTCCTTCAACTTGCGCATGCCGTTGATGTGGTCGCCGCCGCGTCCGCCAAAGCCGACTACCGCCACGCGAATGGTTTCGCTGGAGCCGGGGACTTGCGACCAGGAGCGGGCGGAGAAACTGACCGTGGTGGCCGTGAGGAGGGAACTTTTGAGAAAGGAGCGACGCGTCAGATGTTTCATGATTTTGAGTAGGTTTGTAGTTTAATGGACGACAGTCGAGGTGCAATTACTTCGTCAAAGTAGGGCAGGCTTCCAGCCTGCCCAAGGGAAACTAATAAACCGTGAAGCAAGCCGTTTCATAAGCCGAGATTCAATGAGTTTAGAGACGCGGGAGACAGGCAAGATGCCTGTCCTACTTTTGGGCGACTTTGCTTCGCGCGTATTCTTCGTAAAGTTCTGCGACTTTCCCCTGCTTCTCGTCGCCTTCGTGGAAGTAGATGCGATACCGGAAGGTCACGCTTTGGCCTTCCGGAAGCACCAGATTGCCGGCCTTTCGATCGGGCAAGCTCTCGAAATCGTGCCGCCCAAACGCATTTGCGGCAAACAGTCCGTAATCCCGCACGTGCCACCACGTTGGATGCCTCGGGTTCTGCGGGTGATCGAAGATGGCAACGCCGACCACCTTGCCCTCGACCGGCCCGTGGTAATCACACCACTTGGCGCGCTTGCCCCAGGTCTGCCCGTCGCGCACGCCTTCGCTGTTCACGATGTGGCCTTCGCCAGGGCGGGCCTTTTTTTCGCCTTTAGCGGGAGGCTTCGTCAGGCGCATCGCCTCATTCAGCCGGAGCGCCATGGTCCCCTCTTTCGTGTCGCCTAACGTCAGGTCCCCCTGCGAGGCATGGATGGTGACCTCGAAATCCAGCATGCGGTCCGTGGATCGATTGTAGATGCGCATGGTGCGATCATCGGTGCAGACAACGTTTCCGTCCACCGCGACAAGTTTGTTTTGCGTGCGAATTACGCCGACGTCCGCGCCGGACTTCATTTCCGTGAACGCGACGTGGACGGTTTTGCCAGACTTCGCGCTTTCTGCCCAGAAATCGTGGCCGTTGACATCGCCGTGCGCGTACCACAGCGAGCGATGATGCGGATGGTCGTGCGCTTCGTCCGGGAGGTCTTTCATCGGCCAATTCCGCGTCATCGGAGCGCCACCAGGGCCGATGATGGGATAGAAAAACGGCCGGGTGACTTCCTTCCCACCGTAAGATTTGTAGTGGTATTCGGAGAAGAATTGGCCGCCGACGTTGATGACCAGCTTTCCGTCCTGCTCCGTGATTTGGACACCGCCGGATTTGCGATCGGCGGCATCGACGCAGACTCCGCTCAGATTCACGGCTAAGAGGATGGCAATAAACGTGGAAAATCGATGAAGAAAAGCCCGTGGTTTCATGATGCGAATCGTATCGCCGCCACAAATTCGCGGTCAATGGCAAATCGAGCCTGGAGAGTAATGCCTCAGTCTTGGACGCCGTAGCGCAGATTTGCAATCTGCCGTATCGCCGACTTGCAGTCGGCAGCGCGTCGAGTAGGCCACGGTCAGCGGATTGCAAATCCACGATACAGCCCAGCGCGGCGAAGCCGCAACCAAAGGAGCGCGGACAGCCATGTCCGCGAGTCGTCCGCAGATGCAAGCAGCGCGCGGACAAGGCTGTCCGCGCTCCGAGAATCGTCCCGGCTTGCGGCGATTCTGAGCGATACTGATAGAGTGCAACTCTGCGCTACGAGTTCGCCGCCAAGACTGAGGCATTACGCCTGGAGACTTAATTGCGGAGCACACTGGGGATCGCCAACGCGATCATTTCGTCGCTCGGTTCGGATTCCGTTTCAATTGCGTAATCCGCGCCCGGCTCACACGTGAGCGTTCTAACTTTGCGCTGCCCATCTTCGCTCCAGACATGAGTCACGGTGACGGGCGTTGGCGCCCTGGCACGGTCATCCAGGCAATGCGCGTAGATGCGAATGATGTTCAGGCCCGGATCGCCCACGTAGCGGATGAAAACGGCGCGGGCGGGCTGTTCCAGTCTGATTTCCTGGTCCACGTTGAAATGCCAGTGATCCTGGTCCTTCGGAATTTCCGATCGGTAAATCTGAACAAATTCCCCCTGGCCATCCACTGAGTACGCCATCGTGTTGCGCGTGTTCGGCGCTAACTCCCGTTGGTGCGTCGCGAAGCTCGCACCCGCCGAAAACCACGCGACCTTTGAGCCCGGCGGCGCCTGCACCTTCGCGATCACCGTGCCGCGCACCCGGCTCGTGCGCCGTGCCGGATCATAATCTTTCGGAGGCTCGGCCAGACATTTCAGGAACTCTTCCGGGCGCGCTGCGTTGGGGCGGATTTCCACCACCCGCGTGTGCAGTCCATAGTGATCGCCGGTCGCCAGCCGCATTTTGTTCATCCCTTTGCGCAGAGCCGGCAACGACGCCGGGTGCACTTGCACCCAGGTCGTCATTTCCAGCGACCGCACGAGCGCTTTCTCCGGCTCGCCGCGCAAGGTAAGCCTCAGCAAGTAGCCGTAGGCTCCGGAGACGTGCCGCGTCAAGTCGTGAGAGCCGTTCGCCGCCCCAAGCTCTTTCCAGGTCAGACCGTTGTCCATCGACAGAGAAAGCGTCCCCTGAGCCGCATCCACCCGCGCAACCGACGCCTCGCGATCATCGGCCGTCGTGTCGAGATCGCCGACGAAAGGAGCGGTCACGTACGGCGTGCGGACTTGGACGATGGCGTGCCCTTCTCCCCTTTGGCCCAGCGTCAGCCCTGTCGCGCCGGGCCGGACATTCTGGGCTTCATAAACTCCATCTTCAAAGTCGGAGGACCTGGAGGTCAGATTCGGTCGATAGACGAACTGGCCATTGCCATGCGCGTGCATCGTGAAACTGGCGTGTTTGCATTTGGGCCCGCGCGGCTCCTGCTCGATGAGACTTCTGGGAAAAGGCTGGACGTTGTAGGAGGAATGGTGGTTCCAGCGGCCGCCTTGCGGTTTCCACCAACGCGTGAAAGTCTCGCCCTGGCGCAACATGAAATCCATCGTATGCCCTCCGCTCGGGTGGCCGTAGTAATGCCGCACCGCAGTCTTCTGGTACACTTCCCGAACTGTGGCCAACGGATCGAGCGGGAAAAAATCCGCGCTGTTGGGCTTGTTCCAAAGCGCAGCCTCCCGTTGCGCCTCACTCATCGACGCGAGCGAACCGTCCGCTCTCCGGAAAATCGCGCGCACGTCGAGGTCCAGGTAATGCCATTGGCCGTGGTAGAAAACTTCCGACGCGACATGATTCCAGGCCGGAATGATCAGCGTGCGCGCCGAACCGATTCCCATGCCCTGCATGATTCCCGACATGGTGGGTCCCAGCGTGCCGCAATGTCCGATTGGATAAACATTGAGCATCTTGATCGGATCGCGCACGGCGGCGAACTCGGACATTTCCTCGTCCCCTTCCCAGGCGGGCACACCCATCGGATAGATTCCCGTGCGCGGATCGATGAGATATTTGAAGATCTCGTAAACCTTCGCGTCACCTTGCAAGTCACGCCAGCGATGAAAGTCGGCAAAAGTCTTGAGGCTGTAGGTGTCGGCGTGATGAGGCGAAAGAACGCGAGGAGAATAAGCGCTGGCTCGGGCATAGCGAGTTGAACCCAGGCCAAGCAGCATCCCACCGACCGCCGCAACCGGTCCGAGGCGCGAAATCCGAAACAACCCCAGACTCCCTAAACAGAAGCCAACGAAGAGAACGAAGGCCCGGAGTTTGGCGAAAACCGGGCATGGGCACACTTACATTCGGTCACCGTTCGGCGGGAACGGCAAAGGAGTTTGGGATATAATGTAGATGGCTCGGACTTCGTTTACTTCGTTTGCTTTTGTTCAACGAAATCGCTCAAGCCAGCGCCTTGTGGATGATCTCGCCCGCGACATCGGTCAGTCGTTCGTCGCGGCCGTTGTGGCGGAAGGTCAGGCGCGTGTGGTCGAGTCCGAGCAGATGCAGGATGGTCGCGTGAATGTCGTGCACATGGCTTTTCTCCTGCTCAGCCCGCAAGCCCACGGCATCGGTTGCGCCGATGACCTGGCCGCCTTTGACGCCGCCGCCGGCCAGCCACATGCAAAAGCCGTGGGGATTGTGATCGCGGCCATCGGATCCTTCGCTCATGGGCATTCGGCCAAATTCCCCGCCCCAAATGACGAGCGTGGAATCCAACAGCCCGCGCGACTTCAAATCCTTCAGCAACCCAGCGATCGGCAGATCACTCTGCGCGCAGAGCTTGGCGTGATTGTCTTCCACGGCGGAATGGCCGTCCCAACCGTTGGTGTCTCCGCAATACAATTGCACGAATCGCACACCGCGCTCGATCATGCGGCGGGCCAGGAGGCAGCGAAGCCCAAACTCGGCCGTCGTCTTGTCGTCCAGGCCGTAGAGTTTCTTTGTCGCCTCGGTTTCGCTCGAAACATTGACGACTTCCGGCGCGTGCGCCTGCATGCGAAACGCCAGTTCGTACGCCGAAATGCGCGCGGCCAACTCCGATTGCTCCTCGCCGGGCCGCAGGTCTTCGCGATTGAGACGATTGATGAAATCGACCGTGGTTTGCTGCTGATCTGCGCTGATGCCTTTCGGAGTATTCAGGTGAAGAATGGGCGATTCGCCGCCCCGCAGAATCGTGCCTTGATACACGGCGGGCATGTAGCCGTTGCCCCAGGCGGGCGCGCCGCCTTTGACCCAGCCACTCGGATCGGGCATGACCACGAACGTCGGCATGTTCTGATTTTCCGTGCCCAACCCGTAAGTCGCCCAAGCACCCAGGCTCGGACGGCCCATCAGAATCGAACCGGTGTTCATCAAATACACCGATTCCGGGTGCGTGACGCTGTCGCCGTAGCAACCGCGCAAGAGACATAGGTCATCCACGCAGCCTGCGATGTGCGGCAGAAAATCCGAGACTTCCATGCCGCATTGGCCATGCTTTCGGAATGGGCGCACGGGAGGCATGAGCTTGTTTTTCGCCACAGCGCGGCGCGTCTTGAACGTGCCGAACGATTCGGGGATTGCCTGGCCCGCGAGGCGAATCAAGTCCGGCTTCAAATCGAACAAATCGACATGGCTCGGCCCGCCGGACATGAAAAGGAAAATGACGTTCCTGGCTTTGGTCGGGAAATGCGGCGGCTTGGGGAGCAAAGGATTGACCGGCGTCACCTTGGCCGAGGGCGCATGGTCCGCCAGCAAACCTTCGGCATCCAGCAGGGAAGTCAGCGCCAGCATCCCGAATCCGGACCCACTCCGGCGCAGGAATTCGCGGCGTGAGGTCGGCCTGGTTTCAGGCCCGTTGGGTCCGGCGCAATGGCAGTTCATGGCATGATTCGGAAGAACAATATGTCTTTTCGGCCTGAGAGTCCACCCATCCCATACCCTAATATGAAGGCACTTTTTTGGGTGGGAGTTCGCGAATGAACGCCCACGAGACCTCGGCAATTTGGCCGTTGTCGTAACGAACAAAGAAGCCGTGGCGCAGTTCCTCATCCAGTTCGACACGTTCCACCACGGCTTCGGCGGCAATTCGGTTGGCTTTGCGAATCGTCCGGTGTGGCTCCAAAAATGAGAGCCCGTCGTCAAACTCGACTTCGAACGCGTCTTCCCACTGGCGGTAAGTGACGTTTCTTACTCGAGCAAACTTGCCTTTGCCAAACGGGACCTTCAGCGGGTTGAGCACTTTCATAGACGATTCTCGTCAATCAATTGGCGGTTTATCTCTAACACTTTCCTTGGCGGTTTCCAATCCTCAAGAGGAGTCATGTTTTCGATCACGATACGACCGAGCAGTTCGCCGTTGCTGTCCGAAACGTGAATATGACGAGGTGGATGATCGCCAATCCACCACTCGAAGATGAAGCCACCGCGACGAGTTTTACCCATAAGATGCAGGTTTCACCTTCCTCAATCCACATACACAAAAGCATTCAGGTTGAACAAGCCGCGGCACAATTCGCTCACCGGCGCGCGCTCCAGGAAGGCGGCTGAAAGCGCCGCTTCTTTCTCCGACGGATGCCGTCCCAGAATCAATCGATAGGCCAACGTGACACGCGCCTCTGTCGTGCTGGCTTCGTTCAAGAGGCGTGCCGAGGTGGCCTGGCTCGCGGCCAGAACCTCATCCGCGTTGAGCAAGGTCAACGATTGCGGCGCGGACGTGCTCCGCGGCCGTTCGGGACACGTCAAATTGCTGTCCGGCGCGTCAAACACTTCCAGAAACGGAAATCGCAAATTCCGCCGGGCAAAGATGTAGATGCTCCGGCGATTGCGTTCCTCGGCGGTCTTGCTGACGGTCCAGCCTCTCGATCCTTTGAAGACGTCCTCTGGAATTGCTGGAAAAACTCCGGGGCCGCCCATTTGCCGATTCAATTTTCCGCTGATCGCGAGCAAACTGTCTCGAATGACTTCACCTTCGAGCCGCTGGCGTTGCCACCTGGAATAAAGACGATTGTCCGGATCGCGCGCGAGCGCTTGCTGCGTGGCGCGACTGGACTGTTGATAAGCCGCCGAAAGCAGCAAGAGTTTGTGCGCCGTCTTCACGCTCCACCCTTGCGCCATGAATTCGTCCGCCAGCCAATCGAGCAGTTCCGGATGCGACGGACGCTCGCCTTTCAAACCGAAATCACTCGGCGTTGGCACCAGCCCGCGCCCGAAATGATGCTGCCAGACGCGGTTCACGATCACCCGTGCCGTGAGGGGGTTATCTGGACTTGCAATCCATTCGGCCAAGGCGACGCGTTGGGAACCGCCAGCTTGTCTTGCGATCGAGTTTCCAATTTGCAATTTGAAATTTGACATCTGCCCTTTTAGCACGACCGGAAATCCCGGCTGCACTTCGTCACCGGGCCGGTTGTAGTCGCCCCGGGGCAAAACAAATGTCTTGGCCAATTTGCCTTTGGGTTTCTGCAAGGCCATCGTCATCGGCAACGGCGCCGGTTTCGGATATTTCGCCAGCTCGTCCTTGGCCAGCTTGTGCCGTGCCCGGTCTTCCTTGCTCATGGCGTTGAGCGTTTCCTTTTCCGTCACTTCCACGAGAGCGGCGGTTTCTTGAATCTGGTTGATTTGCTCGGTCGTGCGCTCGGCGGCAGGAGCATTGTGGGCCGCTTGCGCCTCCGGAGAAAGCTTGGCCAGCTTTTGCTCAAAGATTTTCCGCCGGTAAGGCGCCTCAAGATCCGCCATCTCCTTCTGCTCGCGTTCGGTCAGTTTGTTGTACTGGCCGAGCGCCGCTTGGTGCGCCGCCAATTCCTCGCGATGCGGGGCCGGCAAATCATCCCGGAATGCGGCGGGGGTGAAGAACGCCTGAAAGCGGTAGTAATCCTTCTGGGAAAGCGGCTCGAACTTGTGGTCGTGGCAACGCGCGCAGCCCATCGTCAGCCCTAGAAACGCGGAAGCCGCCGTGTCCGTCATGTCGTTGAGCCGATTCAAGCGGCGCTGAATCTGGTCCGCAGAATCCACCATGTCCGGCCCCAGGAGATTGAAGGCGGTCGCGATCAACGCTTCGGGTTCGTCTGGATACAATTCGTCGCCGGCGAGTTGTTCCTTGATGAACCGATCGTAGGGCTTGTCCGCATTGAACGATTGAACGACGTAGTCGCGGTAGCGCCAGGCATGCGGCCGGACCGCGTCATGCTCGAAGCCGTCCGTCTCGGCGAATCTCGCCACATCGAGCCAATGCCGCCCCCAACGCTCTCCATAGTGCGGCGACGCCAGCAACCGATCGATCAGATTCGCGTACGCGTCGGGCGATGAGTCTTTTGCGAACGCATCGATTTCGCTCAGCGTTGGAGGCAACCCAATCAGATCGAACGTGACCCGGCGAATGAGTTCCTCCTTGGTTGCCGGTGGCGCAGCCGGGATCTCTTTCGCCTCCAATGCAGTGAGGATGAAACGGTCCACAGGAGTCTTCAGCCAGCGCGTGTTTCTGACTTCGGGCGGTTCGACCTGCTTGATCGGCTGGAAAGCCCAATGCGTCCGGGCGCTGGCTTCAAAAGGGACCTCCGCGGCGCGAGCGTTCTGGCCAGCCGCCTCTGGAGCGCCATCAGCCGCCGAAGCAGGCCCGGGATTCGCCATCGCGACGAAGCCGCAGAGAATCAAGGCGCGAACTGCCTGCATGGTGCTATCCTTGGCTTCTCCGATGCGTTCGGTCAACTCGCTAACCAAAGCTAACTAACTAGTGTCTGAGAGAAAACCGATGAATCGCCCGTCTCTTCAAGAGATTTCTTCATACGTCTCGTGTGAATCTCGAACGAATCTCTGCGACGCGGTCGCGGCGTTCTTCGATTTTCCGCG
>Ga0233424_10001126_pt1 | contig 25858 bp, 25 predicted proteins | sample Watercolumn_Towu_FD_181011 | JGI IMG/M metagenome (GOLD analysis project Ga0233424, IMG submission 181011) | Freshwater microbial communities from Lake Towuti, South Sulawesi, Indonesia - Watercolumn_Towuti2014_125_MG | ecosystem: Environmental > Aquatic > Freshwater > Lake | place: Indonesia... | reverse complement strand
AGAATCTTCTGACTAGTGCAAGCATCAGGTTCTTCTTTCGCTTCCTCTACTCAGATCCTCATCTTCGTAGACTCCACTCAACCCAATGCCCACACCTTAAGGCTGTAAGTACGTTGTTAAAGAACTGGTTGCGGGGACAGGATTTGAACCTGTGACCTTCGGGTTATGAGCCCGACGAGCTGCCAGACTGCTCCACCCCGCGTTCGAGAGAAGCGAGACTATACAGGCCGTCCCACCATGCGTCAATACTTTTTGCATCCACTTTCAAGGTAGGCGGTCTCCGTTAGGATGTGAATATCCATTTCAAAGGACGCTATCATGCCCTTCAGCTTCAGTCTGGCGCGCTTGCCACGTATCGAATTCGGAGCCGGCAAAGTGACCATCCTGCCGCACTTGGTGGCCAATTATGGCAGCCGCGCTCTTATCGTCACCGGTGCCCGTTCCTTCCTTTCCGGCCCCCACTGGCAAGGGCTGGAAGCCGGGCTGGCAGCGAAAGGCATCGCCTGGAAGATCATCCAGGTGCCCGGCGAGCCCTCGCCGGATCTGGTCGACCAATGCGTGCGAGAAAACCGGGATGAGGCCTTCGACTGTGTCGTGGGTATCGGCGGCGGCAGCGCTCTGGACACGGCCAAGGCCATCGCCGGATTGCTGCGGCCGGGCAATTCAGTCATGGATCACTTGGAGGGCGTTGGCCCGGAACGACCCTATGGCGGTCCAGCCACACCATTCATCGCTGTGCCCACCACAGCGGGCACTGGCTCCGAAGCCACGAAGAATGCCGTGCTTTCGCACCAGGGCGCGAACGGCTTCAAGAAGTCTTTCCGCGACGAGAAACTGGTGGCTGAATACGCAGTCATCGACCCGGAATTGCTTAAAGGCTGCCCACCGAGGGCCCTGGCCGCAAACGGCATGGATGCCTTTACCCAGCTGCTGGAGTCTTACGTCTCCACAAAAGCCAACCCGTTTACCGACGCATTGGCCATGTCAGGCATGGAGAAAGTGCGGGATGCACTGTTACCCTGGTATGAGACATCGGGGGACGAGACAGCGCATCGCGCGGCCATGGCCTATGCCGCCCTGCTGTCCGGCATCACCCTGGCCCAGGTGGGGCTTGGGTCGGTGCATGGCCTGGCGGCACCCCTGGGAGCCTTCTTTCCCATTCCCCACGGTGTGGTGTGCGGCACTCTGGTGGCAGAGGCCAGCCGGCTCAACATCACCGCCCTGAACGAGCGGATGCCGGACCATCCCGCCTTGGCAAAATACGCGGACGTAGGTCGGTTGCTGGCACGCCGGCCCCTGCCTGACATGGAAGCCCGGGCAGCACTGCTGGACATCCTGGAGGACTGGACGCGACGCCTGCATCTGCCTCGCCTGGGAGAATATGGCGTGATGGAAGCCGATGTGGACCGCATCGTCGCCCACGGCCGGGGTTCCAGCATGAAAACCAATCCCATCGTGCTCACAGACACGGAAATCGCCTGCCTGGTCCGCGCCCGACTCTAATCGTCCTCGCCGCCCACCACCCGGCGCACCACATCAACCGGGAAACCGCGCCCGGCAAGGAAGCGCATCTGTTTCGCCCGTTCTGCGGCATCCCGGGGCGCAGCGCCGAACTTCTTCAGCCAGACGGCACGGGCAGCATCCAGATCGGATTCCCGGGCCTCGGCAAGCGCAACTTCGATGACGGCGGCGGGAACGCCCTTGTCGCGCAAGTCGGCCCTGAGGCGCAGGCTGCCGTGGCGCCCCGAGCGGGCGTTGGCCAGCATCTCGGCATAGCGGGTGTCGGAGAGCAGGTTCTCCCGCTCCAGGTCGTCCAGCAGCGCGTCCACCTCCCCGCCCTCGGCATGGGGGGCCAGCTTGCGGGCCAACTCGGCACGGCTGTGCTCCCGCCGCGCCAGCAGGTTGAGCGCCCGCTCCCGCAAATTCACGCTTCGGCAGCGACCGTGGCAGGTTTGACGCCCAGCTTCTCGCGGATCTGCGCCTCGATTTCCCGGGCCATGTCCGGATGCTCGCGCAGGAACTCGCGGGCGTTATCCTTGCCCTGGCCGATCTTCTCGCCCTGGTAGGCGTACCAGGCGCCGGATTTGTCGATGAGTTTGTGGGCCACACCCAGTTCGATGATCTCGCCCTCGCGGGAAACACCCTCTCCGTAAAGGATGTCGAAGATGGCCTCCTTGAAGGGCGGCGCCACCTTGTTCTTGACGACTTTCACGCGGGTTTCCGAGCCCACCACCTCGTCGCCCTTCTTGATGGCGCCGATGCGACGGATGTCCAGGCGCACCGAGGCATAGAACTTGAGGGCATTGCCGCCGGTGGTGGTTTCCGGGTTGCCGAACATGACGCCGATCTTCATGCGGATCTGGTTGATGAAGATGACCAGGGTATTGGTGCGTTTGATGTTGGCGGTGAGCTTACGCAGGGCCTGGCTCATCAGGCGGGCCTGCAGGCCCACGTGGGAATCGCCCATCTCGCCCTCGATTTCCGCCTTGGGGGTGAGGGCCGCCACCGAGTCGACGACGATCACATCCACGGCGCTGGAACGCACCAGCATGTCGGCGATCTCCAGCGCCTGCTCGCCGGTATCGGGCTGGGAAATCAGCAGTTCGCCCACGTTCACCCCCAGCTTCTGAGCATAGACCGGGTCGAGGGCGTGTTCCGCATCGATGAAGGCAGCGGTGCCGCCCAGCTTCTGCATCTGGGCGATAACCGAAAGGGTCAGCGTGGTTTTTCCGGAGGACTCTGGACCGTAGATTTCCACCACCCGCCCCCGGGGCAGGCCACCCACGCCCAGGGCCACGTCCAGGCCCAGGGAACCGGTGGATACCACCTGCAGATCGTCGGCGACGCTGCCGTCGCCCATGCGCATGATGGAACCCTTGCCGAACTGTTTTTCGATCTGGGCCAATGCTGCGGCCAGAGCCTTGCTGCGGTTCTCGTCCATGGGGTGAAGCCTCCTGATTGGGATCGGAATGAAATGGCCGTTTTAGGCCGGCGATTATGTCACGAGGGCCAGCATCCGGCCGAGGGCATGGCGGACGGACTGTGCCCGAACCTGGCGGCGGTCGCCGATGAAATGTTCACGACCCACCTCGGTGAACTCGCCGTTGCGGGCCCAGGCGAAGCAGACGGTGCCCACCGGCTTGTCCGGGCTGCCGCCACTGGGGCCGGCGATGCCGGTGATGGCGAAGGCGCACTGGGCGCGGCTGTGTCGCAGGGCGCCTTCCGCCATTTCCCTGGCGGTTTCCGTGCTCACCGCACCGAACGCCGCCAGCGTATGCCCACCGACCTCCAGCAAGTCCTGTTTAGCGTCGTTGCTGTAAGTGACGAAGCCCCGTTCGAACCAGTCCGAGCTGCCGGCCACGGCAGTCATGGCCTGGGACGCCCAACCGCCGGTGCAGGATTCGGCACAGGCCAGGCGCCATCCCCGGCGCAGCAGGGCCTGGCCCAGGCGGGTGGAGAGATGTTCGAGTTCTTCCTGGCTCACATCCATGCCGATACCCCCATCAGGCAAACAATCGAATAGGCCGCCGCCAGCACGTCGTCCAGCATCACGCCGAAACCGCCCACCACGCGGGCATCGAACCAAGCGATGGGAAAGGGCTTCCAGATGTCGAACAGGCGGAACAGCGCGAAGGCCAAGATGTAACCCGCCAGGCTGGGCGGCACGAAAGGCAGCACCAACAGGAAAGCGGCGATCTCATCCCAGACGATGCCGCCGTGGTCGTGTACGCCAAGATTGCGCCCGGTGACGCCGCAGGCCCAGACCCCCACGGCCAGGAAGACCGCGATCCAGGCCCAGTAGAACGGCGCCCCGGCCAGCAGCCAGAACAGGGGGAAGGCGACCAGTGTGCCGGCCGTGCCCGGCGCCTTGGGGGACAGCCCGGCGCCGAAGCCCAGGGCGAGGAAGTGGGCGGGATTAGCGAAGAGGAATTTGAGGGTGAGCGGGGCGGCAGCGAGGGTTCGCTCTCTACCCTCACCTCCCCCGGGGGGTGAGGGGGGATCAACCGGCGAAGTGGTCAAAGCCCCGCTCCCGGATTTCCATGGTCCGGCCTTCGCCGTCCAGCAGGCGCAGGCCGGGCTCTTTGGTGACATGACCGATCTGACTCACGGTCAGGCCGGCGGTCCGAGCCACCGCCAGGATGGCCCGGGACCGGTCCGGCGACGCGGTGAAGCACAACTCGTAATCGTCGCCGCCGGCCAGCAGGCAGCGTCGCACCAGGGGATCGGCGCGCTTCGCCGACACCACGGGATGGGCCGGCAATCGGTCGTATTCGACCTCCGCGCCGACGCCGGAACATTCCAGGATGTGGCCCAGATCGGCCAGCAGGCCGTCGGAAATGTCGATGGTGGCATGGGCCACACAGCACAGCATGTTGCCCAACACCACCCGCGGCTCCGGCCGATGCAAACGCTCCAGACAGAGGGCGGCATCCGCCGCATCCAGCACAATCTCGCCCAGCCGATGGCGCAGGCCCAGGGCGGCGGCGCCCAGGTCGCCGGACACCCAGATCTGGTCGCCCGGTTTCGCGCCACTGCGGCGCAGGGCGCGGCCGGTGGGCGCCTCGCCCAGCACGGTGACGCACAGGTTGAGAGGCCCCCGGGTGGTGTCGCCACCCACCAGGCAGACGCCGAAGCGCCCGGCCAGTTCGAAGAAGCCCCGGCTGAATCCGGCCAGCCAGGCCTCGTCCACCTCGGGCAGGGCCAGGGAGAGGGTTGCCCAGCGCGGCACGGCACCCATGGCCGCCAGGTCGGACAGATTCACCGCCAGGGCTTTGTGGCCCAGAAGAAAGGGATCGTCATCGGGGAAGAAGTGGCGGCCGGCCACCAGCATGTCGGTCGACACCGCCAGTTCCGTACCCGGCGTGGGCGCCAGCAGGGCGGCGTCATCCCCCACCCCCAGTACCGCGTTGGGCGCGGGCCGGGTGAAATGGCGGGCGATGAGATCGAACTCGGAGGGCATCGCCGGCGGGTCTCAGGCGTGTTGCGCGGCCTCGATCTCGACCTGCCGGGCCACCTTCGCCAGCTTGTCCAGGACGCCGTTCACGTATTTGTGGCCGTCGGTGCCGCCGTAGAGCTTGGCCAGTTCCACCGCCTCGTTGATGCAGACCTTGTAAGGCACATTGAGACTGTGGGTCAGCTCGAAGGCGCCAATGAGCAATATGGCGTGCTCGATGGGGGACAGTTCCGCCACGGCTCGGTCCAGATGGGGCGCAAGGGCGGTATCAATGCTGGCGGCTTCTTTCAGCACCCCCTCCAACAGTTCACGCAGGAAACCCGCGTGCGGCAGGGTGGTGTCGCCGGTCTCCTCGGGATCATGCTGTTCGGCCTGGACCAGCAGGCCGGCGTAATCGCCGCCGGCCAGCAGCCACTGGTAGAGCGCGCGCAGCACCCGCTCCCGGGACACCCGGCGGGGGCTGGGGCCGCGCTTGCCGTCCCCGCCTTTCTTCCCGGCCTTTTCGCTCATAGGGCCTTCAGCAGGTTGGCCATTTCGATGGCCGTGATGGCGGCTTCCCGGCCCTTCTCGGACATGCGCTCGGTGGCCTGGTGGTCGGTGTTGGTGGTGAGCACGCCGTTGGCGATGGGCACGCCGGTGTCCAGGTTGATGCGGGTGATGCCGCTGGCCATCTCGTTGGAGACGATCTCGAAATGGTAGGTCTCGCCGCGGATCACCGCGCCCAGGGCCACCAGGGCGTCGAACTTGCCGGACTCGGCCATCTTCTTCAGCACCAGGGCGATTTCCAGGGCGCCGGCGACGGTGGCGATCTTGATGTCCGCCGCCGCGACGCCGTGCTTGAGCAAGCCCGCCGTACAGGCCGACAGCAGACCCTCGCAGACATCGAGGTTGAAGCGGCTCATGACGATGCCCACCTTGAGGCCCTTGCCGTCCAGGTTGGATTCGTATTCGAAGATCTTGTCGTAGCGGGCCATGTCAGTTTCCTTCGTAGTAACCGGCGACCTCCAGCCCGAAGCCGTCCATGGCGGGCATCTTGCGGGGGGTGGCGAGGAGTTTCATCTTGCCGACGCCGAGATCGCGCAGGATCTGGGCACCGGTACCGTAGTTGCGCAGGTCGAACTTGCGGGCAGCGGGCGCCGTGTCAGCCGGCAGGGCTCGGGCGGCCAGGTCGTCGGCGGATTCGGGCCGGTGCAGCAGCACGATGGCGCCCGGCGTGCCGGTCGCGGCGGCCTGGGCCAGGATATTCAGGGCGGAGGGAACCGAATAGGCATGGCCCGAGCCGCCCATGTCCAGCACGTCGATGAGGGACACCGGCTCGTGCACCCGCACCAGGGTTTCCGCGTCGGCACGGATCTCGCCCCGGCTCAGGGCCAGGTGGGTGGCGCGGCTGATCTTGTCCCGGTAGACCACCAGGCGGAAGGGGCCATAAGGCGTGGCGATTTCCCGCTCCCCCTCCCGTTCCACCAGACGCTCGTTGGCGGCGCGGTAGTGGATCAGGTCGGCGATGGCGCCGATCTTCAGATTGTGTTCCCCGGCGAATTCCAGCAGGTCCGGCAGCCTTGCCATGGTGCCGTCTTCCTTCAGGATTTCGCAGATCACCGAGGCCGACTCCAGACCAGCCATGGCGCACAGGTCGCAGCCCGCCTCGGTGTGGCCGGCGCGGACCAGCACGCCGCCGGGCTGGGCGCGCAGGGGGAAGATGTGGCCGGGCTGGATGATGTCGGCGGCCACCGCGTTCTTGGCCACCGCCGCCTGGATGGTGACGGCCCGGTCGGCGGCGGAGATGCCGGTGGTCACACCCTCTGCCGCCTCGATGGACACGGTGAAGGCGGTGCCGTGGGGCGTCTGGTTGTCGCTCACCATCTGCTTCAGGCCCAACTGCCGGCAGCGGGCGTCGGTCAGCGTCAGGCAGACCAGGCCGCGGGCGTGCTTGACCATGAAGTTGATGGCCTCCGGCGTCACGTGTTCGGCGGCCATGACCAGGTCGCCTTCGTTCTCTCGGTCCTCCTCATCCACGAGGATGACCATGCGGCCGGCCTTGAGCTCCGCGAGGATTTCCTGAATCGGTGCGAGGCTCATCAGTCTTGTTCCTGTTCGTTGACGTAATTCAGCAGCCGGTCCGCGTAGCGGGCCAGCATGTCGGCTTCCAGGTTCACCCGGGTGCCCGGCTTCAGATCCTTGAGCATGGTCTGCTCCAGGGTGTGGGGAATCAGGTTGATGGAGAATTCGGTGCCCTGGACCCGGTTCACGGTGAGGGACACGCCGTTGACGGCGATGGAACCCTTGGGTGCCAGATAGCGGCCCAGCTTGCCCGGCGCCCTGACATCCAGGCGCCAGCTGCCGTCACCGCCGGCCACCGGCGCGAAATGGGTCACCTCGCCGACGCCGTCCACGTGGCCGGAGACCAGGTGGCCGCCCAGCCGGTCCGACAGGCGCATGGCTTTTTCCAGGTTGATCCGGTCGCCGGGGGCGAAACCGATGGTGCAGGAGAACGTCTCGCCGGACACGTCCACGCTGAAGTTCCCGGCGGTCTTGTCCACCACGGTGAGGCAGACGCCGTTGCAGGCGATGGAATCGCCCAACTGGGTGTCGGACAGGTCGAGGCCGCCGCCCGCGACGGTCACCCGGGCGTCGCCGCCGCCGGATTCGGAAAGCTGGGAAATGTGGCCGACGGCCTGGATGATGCCGGTGAACATGGAATTGCCTGGAAAGTTGCCGGAGGATGCACGCCTAAAGACGACCGAGGCGCACGGAAAGGGGCCATTTTATTGTTTTGGTCGTATCAAGGGAAATCCAGGCCGCCGCGAGGCGTTCCCGCAAGGCCGGCAGGGGATCCAAACCCGTGCCCTGCTGATAGGCCTTGAGAGCCGACCAGGTGGAGAAATAGCCCAGCAACTGGTCCAGGGTCCAGGTGGCGGTCATGGGGATGGCCGGCGCCGGCAGCTCGGCGAAGGGGAAGTCCAGTTCCCGGTAGCCCGACTCCACCAGGCGGCGCTCCGGCGGCCACCAGGGGTCCAGCAGCCCGGCGTAGAAATCCTCGACGATCCTATCCAGGGCCGGCTCGATGGATAGACGCTCATAGCACCAGATCGCCAGCAGGCCCCCGGGCTTCAGCACCCGGCGCACCTCGGCATAGAAAGCCGGAAGGTCAAACCAGTGGGCGGCCTGGGCGGCGGTCACCAGATCGATGCTGTGATCCGGCAGGCCCGAGGCGTCCGCCGGGGCCACCCGGTATTCCACCCGGACATGGGGCACCGCCGCTTCGATCTGGGTGGCGCTCGCATCCGTCGCCCAGACCCGGGCGTAATGGGCCGCCAGCCCCCGTGCCGCCTGGCCGCTGCCGCTCGCGCAGTCCCAGGCCAGGTCGTGGCCCGGAGTCTGGCCGGCGAGATAGGCGAAAAGCTCCGCCGGGTAGCCGGGCCGGAAAGCCGCGTAGCCCGGGGAGCGGGTGGAGAAATGGTCTTTGAAATCGGTCATGGTGTGTGTGCGTCGGCGTGCTCCCCTCCCCGCCTCCCCCGCTCGCGGGGGAGGCGCCACACGCGCGGTCCCCGTCTATTTCGGTCCGCCCCGGACAATCTCGGCTTCCGTGGCCGGACGTACCGCAGCCACCGTGCCGGAGAACACCAGATCCATGCCCGCCAGGGGATGGTTGCCGTCGATGACCACCTTGTTTTTCTCGATGGCGGTGACAGTGAAAAGCAGGGATTCGCCCTCTTCGTCCTCGGTCTCCACCTGGGTGCCGATACGGATGTCGGGCGGGAAGGCGTCCCGGGGCTCGACGCTCACCAGGGCCTCGTCGTATTCGCCGAAGGCCTCCTCGGCGGTCAGCTCCACCCGGAAGGCGGCGCCCACGGATTTGCCCTGCAGGGCCACCTCCAGGGCGTCGAACAGGCCACCGTAGCCACCGTGCAGGTAGACCAGCGGTTCGGCCCCCGCGTCCACCACCTCGCCGTCCTTGCCGGCGACCCGGTACTGAAGTGTAACCACATGGTTGCGGCTGATTTGCATGGCGATTCCGATCATCAATACGGGTTTCAGGCGGGCCGCAGGCGCAGACGCAGGTCGGCGCCCAGCATGGCGGCGTCCACCAGCTTGAAGCCGCGTCGGTCGGCCATGTCGGCCATGTCGGCCAGGGCCGGCAGGTTGAACAGGCCCCGGGCCTCGTGGCCCAGCACCAGGGGCGCGAAATAGGCCAGCCATTCGTCCACCAGGCCGGCTTGCAGCAGGGCGCCGTTGAGGGTGGCACCCGTCTCGCCGTGGACCTCGTTGACGCCCCGCCGGGCCAGTTCACGCAAGAGGGCTTCCAGGTCCACCCGGCCGTCGGCACCGGGTATTTCCAGAATCTCGGCGCCAGCGGCTTCCAGGGCGGCGCGGCGCCCGGGATCCGCCTCGACGCAGGCGAGCAGGGCACCACCGACCAGGATCCGCGCTGCCGGCGGCGTGGCGAGCCGGCTGTCGACGATGACCTTCAAGGGCTGCCGGCCGATCTCCAGATCGCGCACGTTCATGCGCGGATCGTCCGCCAGTACCGTACCGGAGCCGGTCAGGATGGCGCAGGAACGGGCGCGCCAGCGCTGCACATCGGCCCGGGCAGGCTCGCCGGTGATCCACTTGGAGTCGCCGTTTGCCAGGGCGGTCTTGCCGTCCAGGGTAGCGGCGGTCTTGAGCCGGAGCCAGGGCCGCTGCCGGGTCATGCGCGCGACGAAGCCGAAGTTGAGCTCTCGTGCTTCGACTTCCAGCAGGCCCACCTGCACGCTCACGCCGGCCAGGGTGAGCAGTTCCAGGCCGCGCCCCGAAACCTGGGGGTTGGGGTCGCGCATGGCCGCCACCACGCGCTTGATGCCGGCATCGATCAGGGCGTTGGCGCAGGGCGGCGTGCGGCCGTGGTGGCTGCACGGCTCCAGGCTCACGTAGGCGGTGGCGCCCCGGGCTTGTTCTCCCGCCGCGCGCAGGGCATGGACCTCGGCGTGAGGCTCCCCGGCCCGCTCGTGCCAGCCCTCGCCCACCACTTCGCCGTCCCGGACCAGGACGCAGCCCACCCGGGGGTTGGGCATGGTGGTGAAGAGGCCCCGCTCCGCCAGGCGCAGGGCCCGGGCCATGTGGGCGTGGTCTTGGGCGGTGAACATGGCCGGCCTTCAGTCCCGTGCAAACTTCCCCTCCCCCCCCGGGGGAGGGACGAGGGGAGAGGGAGAACGATTGCGCAGGCCATCACGGTTACCCCCTCTCCCCAACTCTCCCCCGGCGGGGGAGGGAGCAAACCACCGGGCCGTCACTTGTCCACTTCCCGGATGGCGACCCGGAAGTCGTCCACGTCCTGGAAGGCCCGATAGACCGAGGCGAAGCGGATGTAGGCCACCTTGTCCAGGCGCTTGAGTTCGGCCATGACCCATTCGCCGATCATGCGGGAGGTCACTTCCCGCTCACCCAGGGCAAGGACCTTGTGCACCACCCGGTCGATGGCCTCGTCCATCAGCTCGGTGGACACGGGCCGCTTGTGCAGGGCCTTGAGGAAACCGGCGCGAAGCTTGTCCTTGGAAAAATCCTGGCGCTCCCCGCCCCCCTTCACCACCGCCGGCATCCGCACCTCGGCGGTCTCGTAGGTGGTGAAACGCTTGTCGCAGGCATTGCATCTGCGCCGCCTGCGGATGCTGGTGCCCTCCTCGGACAGGCGGGTTTCCACCACCTGGGTGTCGGAAGCGCCGCAGAAGGGGCATTTCATGACAGAAGTCGGCAGCAGTCAGTCGGCAGTTGGCAGAAAAGACCAACCTCTGATTGCCGATGCTGCCGACTGAGGTTTGACTGTCAACTGACTACTTTCCGTAAACTGGAAACGCCGTGGTGAGCTTCTTCACCTCGGCCTGGACGCGGGCGATGACCGCCTCGTCGTTGGGGGCGTCGAGCACGTCGGCCACCAGGTGGGCCAGCTTCTCCGCCTCCAGCTCCTTGAAGCCGCGCGTGGTCATGGCCGGCGTGCCGATGCGGATGCCGGAGGTGACCATGGGCTTCTGCGGATCGTTCGGGATGGCGTTCTTGTTCACCGTGATGTGGGCGCGGCCCAGCGCGGCCTCGGCTTCCTTGCCGGTGAGGTTCTTGGCGCGCAGGTCCACCAGGAACACGTGGCTCTCGGTGCGGCCGGAGACGATGCGCAGGCCGCGTTCCTGCAGCACCTTGCACATCACCAGGGCGTTGTCGATGACCTGTTCCTGATAGTGCTTGAACTCCTTGGTGCCGGCTTCCTTGAAGGCCACCGCCTTGGCGGCGATGACGTGCATCAGCGGGCCGCCCTGCAGGCCGGGGAAGATGGCCGAGTTGATGGCCTTTTCGTGCTCCGCCTTCATGAGGAGGATGCCGCCCCGGGGACCGCGCAGGGTCTTGTGGGTGGTGGAGGTGACCACGTCGGCGTGGGGCACCGGGTTCGGGTACACCCCGGCGGCGATGAGGCCGGCGTAATGGGCCATGTCAACCATGAAGACGGCGCCCACTTCCTTGGCGATCCTGGCGAAGCGGGCGAAATCGATGCGCAGGGCGTAGGCGGAGGCGCCGGCGATGATCAGGCGCGGCTTGTGCTCGCGCGCCTTCGCTTCCATGGCCTCGTAGTCGATTTCTTCCTGGGCGTTCAGGCCGTAGGAAACCACGTTGAACCACTTGCCGGACATGTTCAGCGCCATGCCGTGGGTCAGGTGCCCGCCTTCCGCCAGGCTCATGCCCATGATGGTGTCGCCGGGCTTGCAGAAGGCCATCAGCACCGCCTGGTTGGCCTGGGAGCCGGAGTTGGCCTGCACGTTCGCCGCCTCGGCGCCGAACAGCTTTTTCAGCCGGTCGATGGCCAGCTGCTCGGCGATGTCCACATACTCGCAGCCGCCGTAGTAGCGCTTGCCGGGATAGCCCTCGGCGTATTTGTTGGTCAGCTGGGAGCCCTGGGCTTCCATGACCGCGCGGCTGACGTAGTTCTCGGAGGCGATGAGCTCGATGTGCTCTTCCTGGCGGTGGTTCTCGCCCTGGATGGCGGCCCACAGTTCGGGATCGGTGTTGGCGATGGTCTGGCTGGCGGAAAACATGATGAAAACTTCCGGGAAAAAACGAGGCGGGGATTCTAACATGGCGGCATCCGAGCCCATCCGAAGGGAAAGACCATGCCCAAGCAGCCGGACCACGCCCGCCTCGACCGCGTCGTCGCCGAGGCCCGCCGCCAGGCCGACGCGCGCGACCAGACCTACCGGGGCCAGGCCCTCAAGCTCTTTCCCTGGGCCTGCGCCCGCTGCGGCCGCGGCTTCGACAGCCGCAACCTGGCCCAGCTCACCGTCCACCACAAGGATCACAACCACGACAACAACCCGCCGGACGGCAGCAACTGGGAGTTGCTCTGCCTGTATTGCCACGACGCGGAACATTCCCGGGAACTGGACGCACCGCTCATCGCCCGGACCCGGGCATCCAGCCAGCCGGCGACGCCAGCCAGCCACAACCCCTTCGCGGGGTTGAAGGATTTGCTCAAGAAAACGGAATGAAACCCACGCCCCGCAAGTGCTCCATGACATTGCGTGCCGTGTTGCCTTGATCGCCGTGGGCAACGATGATGCCCCTCTCCCCGGCCCCCCAAGACGATCATGCGCCTGACAGGTGGAATTAGCGGCCCTTCCAACCGGCTTTTCCTGGCCTTTCTGGCCGTTGCCGTGGTGCCCACCGCCATTGCCGGGCTGGTCGGCATTCACTATTCCATTCAGGCGCTACGCCAAGAAAACCTGACCCACCTGGAGCAGGAGATTGGCAGCCGGGCAGAAACCGTGGGCCGCTTCATGGAACAGCTTGCCAGCGAGGTGCTCTACCTTTCCGCCTCGCCGGCCCTGGACGATCTGGTGGAACAGTCCCACACCGACGCCCGCGAGCGACTGGAGCGTGATTTCGCGGTATTCGCCACGGCCTATCCCTATATCTACCAGGTGCGCTATCTCGACGCCGCCGGCCGCGAGGTGGTGCGCGTGGACCGAGTCGACCACGCCATCCAGCCCGTCCCGCCCGCCCGGCTCCAGGACAAGTCGGATCGCTATTACTTCCACGACGCCATGAAGCTGGAAGCGGGCCGCATCTACGTCTCGCCTCTGGACCTCAACATCGAGCGGGGTCGGGTGGAAGTGCCGGAACGGCCGGTGGTGCGGGTTGCCACGCCCGTCGCCGATCGCGCGGGCGGCAAGCGCGGCCTGCTCATCCTGAACCTGCACGCGGAGTTGTTCCTGCGCCAGGTGCAGGCGATGGCGGAAATCCATGGTGGCACCGCCTATCTATTCGACCAGGCTGGCTACTACCTGGCTCGTTCCGGCCGGGCGGGCGCCCAGTCCTTCCGAATGCTCGCCGTCGACAGCCTGAAACGCGCCCTGCCCGGCCGGGCTTTGGCCGATATCCTCGCGGGTCGGCGTGGCGTAACCATGGAGGGCGATCTGGTGGTGGCCTATGCCCCCGTGGCCGTCCGGCCCCTCGCCGGCCACGGCGGCACTCCGCCTCAGGCCTGGAGTCTGGCCCTGGCTTACCCCCAGGGCCGTTTCTTCTCGGCCGCCTTCAACCTCTATCTGCTCTATGCTGTTCTGCTGGCTGCTCTCGTCGCCACCGCCGCCGCCGGGTGGCTGGTGTCGCGCCGCCTGCTCCGCCGCCTGGTGGATGAGCGCCGGGAGCAGGACCGCCAGATGTTCCAGCGCGAAAAAATGACCACCTTGGGCGAATTGGCCATGGGGCTGGCCCACGAGATCGGCAATCCCCTGGCCGGCATGAAGGCCGTGGTGCAGGTACTGGAGCAGGAGGAATGCCCCAACCCCAACGCTGCCAAATACCTGGACAGGTTGCGGAGCGAGATCGACCGCCTGGCTGGCTTCCTGCGAACCTTCAACGGCTTCGCCGCACCTCGCGACCACCATCCGATCTCCTGCGGGCTGGGGGATGTGCTGGACGATGTGTTGCTGTGGACGCGCAAGGAGGCCAGGGAGAAGAGCATCTCCATCCGCCATCGCCAATGCGGCCGGGACGTGCCGCCTCTCCTGGCCGATCCCAACCAGCTGAAGCAGCTGCTGCTCAACCTGATCCTCAACGCCATCCACGCCATCGAGGGGCCGGGGGAGATCGTGATTTCCCTGTGCAACGCGCCCCCCGGCACGCCGCCACCCTTGGACGGCCTCAGGCGGGTGCATTTCTGCGTCGAGGACAGCGGCCCCGGCATCGCTCCGGATGTGCTGCCGCGACTGTTCGAGCCCTTCTTCACCACCCGCCCGGAGGGTACCGGCCTGGGCCTGGCGGTGGTGAAGAAGATCGCCGACCAGCATGGCGCCACGATACGGGTCCTGACCCGGGCGCCCCACGGTACCCGCTTCGAGTTTATCTGGCCGGCGGCGGGCGTGGACAACGCCCTCCCGGCCGAGACCTGTCCCGGAAAGTCCACCCTATGAACGAACGCATTTTGCTGGTCGACGACGACGACACCCTGCGCCAGACCCTGGCGGAGGTGCTGGCCCGCCATTACCAGGTGGACCAGGCCGCCGGCGTCGCCGAAGCCCTGGACCTGGCCCGCCACGCCAACTACGCCCTGGCCCTGCTGGACCTGCGCCTGCCCGACGGCGACGGCCTGGAATTGCTGGGCCGGCTTCAGGAGATCGACGATCAGTTGCTGGCGGTGGTGATGACCGCCTACCCGGAGGTGCGCACGGCGGTGTCCGCCCTCAAGGCCGGCGCCTACGACTACCTCAACAAACCCTTCGACCTGGACGACCTGCGCAGCCTGGTGCGCCGCGCCCTGGAAACCCGCAACCTGCGCGACGAGGTGGCGCGTTTGCGCGCCGCCATTCCGACACCGGCATCCCTGGACGAGATGATCGGTTCCAGTACCGCCTTTACCACCATGCTGGACATGACTCGCCGCATCGCGGCCGCCGCACGCACGCCGGTCCTGATCCGGGGCGAATCCGGCACCGGCAAGGAACGGGTCGCCCACGCCATTCATGCCCTCTCTCCCCGCGCCGCCGGCCCCTGGGTCACCCTAAACTGCTCGGCCATCGCCGAGGGGCTGCTGGAGTCGGAAATGTTCGGCCACGAGAAGGGCGCCTTCACCGACGCGGTCGCCAGCAAGCGCGGCCTTTTGGAACTGGCCGACGGCGGCACCCTGTTTCTGGACGAAGTTGGCGACCTCTCGCCGGCCCTGCAACCCAAGCTGCTGCGCGTCATCGAGACCCAGGCCTTCCGCCGTGTCGGCGGCCAGCGGGAACGGGCCGTGGACGTGCGCTTCGTCGCCGCGACAAACCGGGATCTCAACGAACTCATCCGCCAGGGCCGCTTTCGGGAAGACCTTTATTACCGCCTCAACGTCGCCGGGATCGACGTGCCACCCCTGCGCGAGCGGCGCCAGGACATCCTCCCTTTGGCACGCCATTTCCTGGACCGGGCCGCCTCCGTGATGGGTCTGCGCCACCGGGGCCTGACTCCCGCCGCCGAGGAACGGCTCGCCGCCTACGCCTGGCCGGGCAACGCGCGCGAACTGCGCAATGTCCTGGAACGTGCATTGATTCTCTCCGGCGGCGACCTCATCCGCCCCGACCACCTGCCCCGGGAACTCTGCGCCGAGGCACCGTGCGCGGAGCCGGAACACAGTGGTTTCTCCCTGCCCCTCGCCGACATGGAAGCCTGCCACATCCGCCGTGTGCTGGATCTCTGCAAGGGCAACAAGACCAAGGCGGCTGGCCTGCTGGGCATTACCCGGCTGACGCTGCGGAACAAAGTGAAGCAATACGGTTTGAGGGAATTCCAGGACGAGCCCGGGTAGACAAACTGGAATCAGGCTTATTGAGAAGACCGGTCGGATATTGACCGCACCGGTTGCGAATTGACCACCCGCCTCCCCCGTTCGTGGCTGGTGGCTTGATGTAAATCAATAGGTTGGCGGTCGGCAAGCGAGTGGCATGCTTGCTGCTCATTTCCCTTCGATGTTTGTCATCTCAAGGGGAAGACCATGAAATCCCGCATCTGGAATGCCGTTCTACTCGGGTTGTTGTGCCTGCCTATCGCGGCGACGGCGGCCTGGGACGACGACAAGGGCTGTCTGACCTGCCACCAGGGCATCGAGCGCATCGCCGACACGCCCACCATGAAGGAGTTGTCCTGCACCTTCTGCCACAAGGGCAACGGCGCCGAGGAGAAGGACGCGAAAGTGGCCCATAAGGGCATGTTCGCGAACCCGGCGGATTTCCGGGTGGCGCAGCAGACCTGCGGCACCTGCCACGCGGACCATCTGGCCAACGGCAAGAAATCCCTGCACGCCACCATGTCCGGCATGATCTCCGGCACCCGCTACGGTTTCGGCGCCCAGGACCGCAAGTCCAGGTATGCCACCTACGCCGTGGAAGGCGGTGTCGCCGACCGGCCCGGCGCCCTGCTGAGTTTGCTGCAGGTACCCAAATACGATCCCAAGAAGCCGGACAGCGAGACCAACAACCCCGGCGACGACTACCTGCGCAACCAGTGCCTGCGCTGCCACCTATGGAGCGGCGGCGCCCAGCAGGTGGGCGACGCCCGCGCCAGCGGCTGCGCGGCCTGCCACGTGGTGTATTCCGACAAGGGCGTCTACGAGGGCGGCGACAAGGCCATCGACAAGAGCAAGATCGGCCGGCCGAAGATGCACCGAATCACCACCAAGATCCCCGAATACCAGTGCCTGCATTGTCACAACCGCGGCGGGCGCACCGGCGTGTCCTTCATCGGCACCATGGAGAGCGACAACTACGGCTCACCCTACAAGGCCGACGGCTCCAAGCAGGGCAACCTGCACGGCAAGCAATACAACCACCTGACCAAGGACGTGCACTATGAGAAGGGCATGAGCTGCCTGGACTGCCACACCGGCCAGGACCTGCACGGTGACGGCCGTATCTACGACAAGAAGGAGAACGCCGTCGAAATCCGTTGCGAGACCTGCCACGGCGACACCAGGAAGGCGGCGACCTTCAAGACCATCTGGGGCAACAAGCTGAACAACATCCAGATGAAGAACGGCAAGCCCGTGCTGATCGCCAAGCTCACCGGCAAGGAGCACCCGGTGCCGCAACTGAAGGGCGCCAAGTTGAGTCAGGAAGGCCACACCGCCATGGTCGCCATCCCGAAGCACATGGAGAAGCTGGAGTGCTACAGCTGCCACGCCAAGTGGGCGCCCCAGTGCTACGGCTGCCATACCGACCACGACACGGGCAAGCCTTCCCGTGACTGGCTGTCAGACGGCAACACCGACGATCCGTCCAGGAACGGCACGATGGGCGCGGTGGGCAAGTCCGCCTTTACCTGGAACGAATCCCGCTCCTACCTGCGTTGGGAAACCCCGGTGCTGGGCATCAACGCCAAGGGCAAGGTGTCGCCCTTCATCCCCGGCTGCCAGGTGGTCTACACCCAGCGCGACAGCGAGAAGAAGACCCAGACGGTGAGCAACAAGATATTCACCACCGTGCACGGCACCAGCGGCTGGATGCAGAACCCGATCCAGCCCCACACCATCAGCCGTTCCGCGCGCACCTGCGCCGACTGCCACATGAGCCGCAAGGCCCTGGGCCTGGGCACCGGCGCCTATGACATCAAGCGCAACTTCCCGGACGGCGGCGGACCCGACTTCGAGCCGGAACGCATCGTCGACGAGGAAGGCAGGCAGCTTCAGGGCACCACCCACGAAGGCGCGCGGCCCTTCAACAAGGCCGAGCAGCAGCGCATCAGCCGGGTGGGCGCCTGCGTCGCCTGCCACGGGTCCGGCAAGGTGACCATCAAGAACAAGGCGCCCACGGACGAATTGCACACCAAGGCGATCCGGGCCTATCTGAACAAGAAGTGATGCCCGTGTAACTCCGGGGCGGGCCTGGTGCCCGCCCTTTTTGTTGGAGATGCATCATGCGATGGCTGATTGTTTCGCTGATCGCCCGGACCCGGGCCTCGAATCAGCCTTCCACGCCGGCCAGCCACAATCCCTTCGCGGAACTGAAGGACTTGCTGGGCAAGAAGGGTTGAGCGGAGGTCACGCCCCCCGGAAGATGAAATACACCGCCCCCATCAGGCACAGACCCGCCCACAGGTAGTTCCAGGACAGGGGTTCCTTCATGTACAGCACCGCGAAGGGCACGAACACCGCCAGGGTGATGACCTCCTGCATGATCTTGAGCTGGGGCAGGGACAACTGGGCGTAGCCGATGCGGTTGGCCGGCACCTGCAACAGGTATTCGAACAGGGCCACGCCCCAGCTCGCCAGGGCGGCGATCCACCAAGGCTTGTCGTTGAGGTGCTTGAGGTGGGCGTACCAGGCCACCGTCATGAACAGGTTGGACAGGGCCAGCAGGACGACGGTCTGGAGGACTGTGGTGTTGAGCGGGAGGTTCATGGGCTTGGCCGTGGATGCGCCGCGATGATAAAACAGCCCCCATGGAAATCCGCTTCTACCGCGACCAGCCCCTCTCCCGCGAAGCCCGCAGCCTGCCCGCCGAGGACTACAACCTGACCCGCCTGCTCCTGGCGCGGGCGCCGGAGGGCTGCGTGTTCGTGCCCATCCGCTCCATGCAGGTCCTGGCGGTGATCGACAGCGAGGAGATCATCTTCACCCACCGGGAAGCGGCGCGGGAGGTGGAGATCGCCTGGACCCGCTTCAGGCCGGACCAGCGCGCCGGCCTGGGCGAGCCGGTGGCGTTCGAGGCCCTCTACTACCAGCCCGGCGCCCGGGAAACCATGGGCCGCCTGCAGGGCGAATTCCTCAAGGCCCTGCGGCTTCTGGCGGAACGCCAGGCGCCCAGGGAACTGGCCCGGGTGCTGACTTTTCCGGCCGCGGCCAAGCCGCAAGGGTAAGGGCCTAGGAGCGGCCGGCGCCGGACAACCCTTCCAGGCGCGCGGTAATGGCGCGCAGGCGGTCCCCCAGCGACTTGTCCTCGCCGAGCAGATCGGCGATGCGCGCCACCGCCTTGCGCGCCATGTCCACCAGTGCCGCCTCCTGCCCCTCGCTGAGGCCGAGGTGGACAAAAGCGCGCTCCAGTTCCTCGAGATAGGCGTTGCTCGCTTCCAGCGAACGCAGGCGGTTGGCAGCCTGGCGGCTTTCCACTTCCGCCAGGGCGCGGGTCAGTTCCGCCACGGCATCGCCGATTCCCGCGCTTTGCGCCAGGCGCAGCGACTCGCTGGCCATGGCCGCGAGCCGTGCCGAGGCCGCCTCGGCGAGAATGGCGAGGTGGTCGCGCAGGCGGCCGATGCGCTCCGGGTCGTGCAGGGGCAGATCCAGGACCAGCAGGATGATGCGGGGATAGTTGATCGCCAGGCGGTCGCGGAACTGGAAGATGCGCTGCAGGGAACGGGTATGCCCCAGGATGGAGATTTCCAGGGCCGAGCACACGCCCTGGCTGGAATAGCAGCGCGCCTGCCCGTCGGCATCCAGTTCCAGCAGGCAATGCAGGCCGTACTGGCCGAGGGCCTGGAACACCGCCTCGGCCAGGTCGTCTGGGGTGGCGCGGGAAAAGGACTGGCGCATGAACTCCAGCACCGCCCCCATCTCGCCCATGGACGACATGGCGGTAAACGCCGCCTGCTGGGCATAACTGGCCTGGCTGGAGAGGCCGTGCTGTTCCGCCAGGGCGCGCTCCGCCACCCGCACCTTGCGCATCAGTTCCTCGGGCGCGTAGGGCTTGACCATGAAATCGTTGCCGCCCGCGTCATAGGCCCTGAGGCGGGTGTCCAGGTCATCATGGCCGGAAATGAAGATGACCTGGGCCTGCTCCAGGCCCGCCGCCCGGAGCTCCCGGCACAGGGCGATGCCATCCATGCCCGGCATCTCCACGTCCAGCAGCAGCACGTCCGGCCTCTGCTCCAGAGCCGCCAGACAGGCCTCGGCGTTGTCGAACTCGACGACGCGGAAAGCGGGATCATCCAGTTCGAAACCGACGATCATCCGCGCCGCGGGATCATCGTCGACCACGAACAGGGTCAGGGAACGCTCGGTCATGACCTCTCCTTGTTGGTTTCATCGGTGTCGTCGCGGAAGCGCTGGGCGATTTCGCGGAAGGTATCGCCTATGGCCACCAGGGCGTCCGCCATGTCCGGGTCGAACTGGCCGCCCCGCCCCTCGGCGATCAGGGCGACCGCGTGCTCATGGGAATACGCCGGCTTGTAAGTCCGCTTGCTGATCAGGGCATCGTAGACATCGGCCACCGCCATCAGGCGCGCCGACACGGGGATCGCCTCGCCGGCCAGACCCTGGGGATAGCCCGTGCCGTCCCAGCGCTCATGGTGGCTGTAGGCGATCTCCTTGGCGCAGCGCAGGAAGGAATCGCCGCCGAGGGCCAACTCCTTTTCCGCCGCAGCGATGGCCGCCCGGCCGTATTCGCAATGGCGACGCATCACCGCCCATTCCTCGGCGCTCAGCGGCCCGGCCTTGAGCAGCACGGCGTCGGGGATCGCCACCTTGCCCACGTCGTGCAGGGGCGCCGACTTGAACAGCAGCCTGACGGCGTCGCCCTGCAGCGCGTCGCTGAAGCGGGGATGACCGGCCAGGTGTTCGGCCAGCGCCTGGACATAGTGCTGGGTACGGCGGATGTGGTTGCCGGTTTCATTGTCGCGCGCCTCGGCCAGGGCGCAGAAGGCCATGATGGTGGCGCTCTGGGCGGAGATCAGCTGGCGCTCGCGCTGCACCAGTTCCTCCGACTGCCGCAGGATGTCCCGGGTGCGTTCGGCCACCAGCTGCTCCAGGCCGGCGTTGCGGTCGCGCAGCATGCGGGTGGCATGCGCCAGCTTCATGTGGTTGCGCACCCGCGCCAGCACCACCGGCGGCGAGAAAGGTTTGTGGATGAAGTCCTCGGCGCCCAGGGACAAGCCGCGGGCCTCGTCGGCGGCGCTCTCCAGGCTGGTGAGGAACATGACCGGGATGTCCCAGGTGCTCGGACTCTCCTTCAGGCGGCGGCAGGTCTCGAAGCCGTCCATCACCGGCATCATCACATCCAGCAGGATCATGTCCGCGCCGCCGCCCGAATTCAGGTAATCCAGCACCTGCTGTCCGTCGGTCACCGCCCGCACCATGTAGTCGGCATCCAGCACCTCCTCCAGGATGAGCAGGTTCTCCAGGAGGTCGTCGGCGACCAGGATCGTCGGCCGTTCACGCATCCCCACCCCCCGTGCGCGCGACTTTGTCCTCGCCGTCCAGGCGCCGCCCCAGGGCCGCCAGCAGGCGCTCCACGGCACGGGCCAGGCGCTCGGCCAGGCCGGACCACGCCGCCTCCCCGCCCTTGGCCGCATTTTCGGCATCCAGCGCCAGGGCGCGCACCTCCTCGGCCATCAGGTTGCCGCCCAGACCTTTCAGGCTGTGGGCGAGGAAGGCCAGGGCCTTGCCATCGCCGGACGCCGCCGCGGCGCGCAGCTTGGCCGGCGTCTCCGCCTGGCTGGCCAGGGCGGTCCTTGCCAATTTGTCGACGAAGTCGCGCTTGCCGTTGAAGCGGGCCTCCAGACCATCCCAATCGACGGCATCGCCTTTCCCCATGCCACCGGCGCCCACCGTCCCCGGCGTGCCGCGGCCTGTCGCCGCCGCGCACGCCTGCCGGCGCGTGTGGCGCAGGATGGCCGCCACCAAAATGTCCATGTCGATGGGCTTGGTGACGTGTTCCACCATGCCCGACGCCAGGCATTTGTCGCGCTCCTCGGCCAGGGCGTGCGCGGTCAGCCCGATCACCGGCAGGGCCGGCGCCATTTCGCGGATGCACCGGGTGGCCTCGTGGCCGTCCATCTCCGGCATCTGCACGTCCATCAGCACCGCGTCGAAGGCGCTTACCCCCATCTCCTCCAGGCGTTCCAGGGCCTGCCTGCCGTTCTCGGCGAGCAACACTTCGGCACCTTCGGCCTGCAACAGATCCTCGAGGATGAGGCGGTTGACCTCCACGTCCTCCGCCGCCAGGAGGCGCAGGCCCTTCAGGCGCGGCCCGTCCGCCTTGGCCACCTGCGCCGGCAGGTGCGACACCGCCTCCGGCAGCCGCAGGCACAGGGTGAAGGCGCTGCCGGCGCCCGGGGCGCTTTCCACGCTGATCTCGCCGCCCATCATGCGCGCCAGGTCGCGGCTGATGGCCAGACCCAGGCCGGTGCCGCCGTATTTACGGGTGGTGGAGCTGTCCGCCTGCTCGAAGGGCCGGAACAGGCGGGCGAGTTGTTCTTCGCTCATGCCGATGCCGGTATCGGTGACCTTGAAGTAGATGTCGTCGCCCTCCCGCGCGACCCTGAGGCCCACCTCGCCCTGTTCGGTGAACTTCACCGCGTTGGCAAGCAGGTTGGCCAGGATCTGGCGCAAACGCTGGGCATCGCCGTTTGCCCACTCCGGCAGGTTTGTCGCCTTCGTCGCCCTGTAAGCCAAGCCCTTCTGTCGGGCCAGATCGGCGAAGAGGTCGCCGACGTTGTCGATGAGCGCGGCGAGTTGGAAGGGGCGGGTTTCGGGCCTGACCTTGCCGGCCTCGAGCTTGGAAAGGTCCAGGATGTCGTTGATCACCCCCAGCAGATGGGTACCCGCATCGAGGATGCGCCGGAAGGTCTGCTCCGCCTCGCGGCCACTGCTGTCGCGCACGCCGATTCTGGCCATTCCCAGCACGGCGTTGAGGGGCGTGCGGATCTCGTGACTCATGTTGGCCAGGAACTCGCTCTTCGCCCGTGCCAGCTGCCGCGCCGCCTCCAGCGCCCGAAGCGTGGCGTCCCGGGCTTCCTTGATGTCACTGATGTCCTGCACGGCGCCGATTCCGGCCACGGCCCGGCCCTGGGCGTCGAAGCGCACTTCGGCCTGCTCCCTTACCCATTTGACGCGTCCCTCCACCAGGATGCGGTGCTCGACGTCATAAGGCTGGCCGTCCAGGGCGGCCTCCCAGGCCACCGCCACGTGGTCGCGATCGTCGGGGTGGATGCGGTCGAAGAACGTGCGCAGATCCAGCGGCGTGCCCGGCGGCAGGCCGAAGATACGGTAGGTCTCCTCGGACCAGCTGAGCGCGTCATGCGCGATGTCCAAATACCAGCTGCCCACGTGGGAGATGGCCTGGGCATGGGAGAGCCTGGCCTCGCTCTCGCGCAGGGCGTCCCCCATGCGCTTGCGCTCGGCGATGTCGCGGAAGCTCACCACCACGCCAATGACCGCATCCGCCTTGAACATGGGGGTGGCGGCATATTCCACCGGGATCGGGCTGCCGTCGCGCCGCCAGAAGACGTCGTTTTCGGTCCGCATCAGTCTGCGCTCGACCAGCGCGCGATGCATGGGACATTCCTCGGTCGGATAGGGGCTGCCATCCAGGTGGGCATAGTGGATCAGCGCGTGGGCGTGCTGGCCGACCAGTTCCGCCGGCGTATAACCCAGCATCTGGCAGGCGGCGGGATTGACGAAACTTAAGCACCCCGCCTCATCCAGGCCGAACAGGCCGTCGGCGCTGGATTGCAGGATACGCCCGGTCTTCTCCTCCGCCAGCGCCAGTTCGGCGGTACGGGCGGTCACCAGTTCCTCCAGGCGCTGCTGCTGCTCGGCCAGGGCATTTTCCGCCAGCTTGCGCGCCGTGATCTCCATGTGGCTGAGCACCACGCCGCCCCTCTCCATGCCGCGCAGCGGCGTCACGCGCAGCGCGAACCAGCGCGGCCGCGCCGGCGAATCGCAGGGGTATTCCAGGCTGAAATGGGGTAGCCGGCCGGCCAGCACGCCACGGATGCCCTCCACCACCGCATGCGCATCCGGATCGCCGGCGAGGGTGGCCGGCATGCAGGCTACGAGGTAGTTCAGGCCGACGCCCGCGCTGGTGCGCGCATCCGCGCCGTTGTCCAGGGCGAAGCGGCGCCAGGCCTCATTGATGCGAATGATTTCCCCGTCCCGGTTCAGCACGGCGATGGTGCTGGTCAGGGAGTCCATGACCGCGTGGATGGAGGCCTCGCTATCCCGCAGCGCGTCCTCATCCCGCTTGCGCGCCAGGTAGCTGGCCAGGATATCGGTGGCGGAGGCGATGAACTCCTCGCGCACGGGATGTCGCTGAAAGGCCGGCGGCAGGTAGAGCACGATGACGCCCAGCACCTCCTTGCCCACCCTGAGGGGAACGCAGTAGTGGCCGTGGTCGGACATGCCGGGATAGGTGACCTCGTGCCGGGCGTCGACGTGCTCGGCGTGCTGCAAGCGCCCGGTGACCGCCGCCTGGCCGCACAGGCAGCGACCCAGCGGCAGTACCGTGCACTGGGCCAAGACTCCGGCGGCCAGGTCCTTGTGTACCGCCAACTCCAGGTTCTGCCCGTCCCGCGCCATCAGGAAGATGCCGCCGCGCGGCAGCAGGGCCAGCCAGGAGACCTGGAGGAGGCGGCCGAGGAAATGCCCCAGGGTTTCCCGCAACTCGCCACCGCGCAGGATGATCTCCAGCAGCTCGCGCAAGGCCCGCTGCTGCTCCCGGTCCTGAACGATCACCGCCTCGCTGGCACGCTGCTCGCTGATGTCATAGCCCAGGGCCACGGCATGCGTGATCCTGCCCGCGGCGTCGCGCAGCACGGTGTTGCGCCAGGCGAACAGGCGACGCCCGCCGTCGCGCGTCAGCCACTCGTTCTCGTAGTAGCCGCCGGTCTGCCCGTCATGCATCAGGCTGTCGAAGACGGCACGCACCTCGGCCTGCTGTTCCGGCGGGATGAGGATGTCCCAGATCAGCCGGCCGCGCACTTCCTCGAAGCGGTAGCCGGTGATGCGCTCGGCGGCCTGGTTGAAACGCACGATGCGACCGTCGCGGCCCATCACCACGACGACGTTGCCCGCGGTATCCACCAGGGCGTTGACGAAATCGCGCTCTTCGCGCAGATCCCGGGTGCGTTGCGCTACGGCATCCTCCAGTTCCCGGCGGTGGCGCTGCTGTTCCTGTTCCACCGCGCGCCGAAGATGCGTGTCGCGCCACATCGCCCAGGCGACCAGGCCCCCCAGCAGCAGGGACAGGGTGACCAGATTGCCGATGTCAAACCACAGATTGCGGCGCTCCGCGTCCAGCATGGCGGCCTCGGGCACGTCCACCAGTTCCCAGCCCGTGCCGGGCACCGGGGCGCGCGCGCCCACCTGCCGGAGGCGCGTCTGTTCGGCCTCGGTCAGGTGGAAGGCGCCCATCAATCGTTCACGCCCGCCCTCGGCGTTGGCCTCGATCAGGGCGGGCAGATCCTTGCGCACCAGCACCAGGCGATGGCCCGGCGACTGGTTGTGCTCCAGCAGCCACGCAAGCGGATCGAGGCCGAAGGCGACGAACAGGATCCCCTGCCTGCCCTGGTATTCCCAGCGCACCATGACGTCGTAGTGATAGCGCCCCGGCGTGGGGTGCACATAGGGCAGGTTCGGCCGCGCCTGGGTGGCGAACAGCCGCAGATCGTCGCGGCAGCGGTCGCCGATGTCCTCCCCCAACTCGTTCCACAGTTCCCCCGCGGGCGAGGCCAGCGTATGGGCGACCTGGTCCGGGAAGCGGTATTCGAGCAGGGAACGCAGCGCCTCCTGCGCCTGCCTGTCGGCGGGATTGGCGGCCAGCCGCGCCAGCACATCCCCCTTGCCTTCCGTCAGGTAACGCACGCCCTTGCGTTGCGCCTCGATCCGGTCGGCGAGTTCCGCCGCCGCGTCCTGCACGTTATGCCGCGCCATCTGCAGATGGCGGTCCATGCTGGCGTGGTAATCCTCGATGACATCCCACAGCCTGGCGACCATGGCCAGGGCCAGCGCCAGGATCAGGACGCCGAAGGTGCGGGAGACACCAGGGAAGCTTGGCATGGGTGATTTCACCGGGTTCGACTTAATCCGCATATCGTCCCGGCAGGGATGAAACTTTAGTGTGGCAGCCTGGCCGAGAGCAGCAGGTTGCGCGGCGTCAACGTCCGCGCGCAGAACTCCGCCAGCCGGACTTGGTAACCGCGCCTGGC
>Ga0233424_10001123_pt1 | contig 25891 bp, 24 predicted proteins | sample Watercolumn_Towu_FD_181011 | JGI IMG/M metagenome (GOLD analysis project Ga0233424, IMG submission 181011) | Freshwater microbial communities from Lake Towuti, South Sulawesi, Indonesia - Watercolumn_Towuti2014_125_MG | ecosystem: Environmental > Aquatic > Freshwater > Lake | place: Indonesia... | reverse complement strand
TCCAGCCCGCTAAGGTCAAGCTCGCAGACGGCGCTGCTGCTGCCTTGCTTGACGAGGAAGGCTCGCCCGCCGCGGCTGGAGAGGCCCCGAACGATTTCGAACTCAGCCTCCGAGAGCCCAAAGCCCTCGACGTACTCCTCGCGCACCGCTTCGGCGTTGGCGAGGAACACTTTGGTGACCGACTGCTCCACCATCGTCCGGCCGATGGCGTGGCGCAGCACGTCGGAGGGGCTCTGCGTGTCGAAGATGCCCAGCCCGTTCTGTTTGCGGATCGTCTTCTGCGCGGACTTGGCGAAGTTGCTGAAGATGTCGTGGTCCAGCGCCTTCCAGAACTCCGAGATCACGTAGATCAGCCGCTCGCCGTTGACCAGCTCGTCCATCACGTCCAGCAGGTACAGCATCACGGGGGTACGCACCTCGGGGAGGTCAAGGAACTCTGTGGTGTCGAAGCCGATCGCGCTGGCGTGGTGCAGGTCGACCAGCCGATCGTCGGCCTCGTCGAACACCCACCCGAGCGCGCCGCCCTGGCACCAGCGGCTCATCCGCTCGTAGAGGCTGCTGTCGCCGGTGCGCGGCAGGTTCTGCCGCACGGTGGAGAAGCGCCGCAGGTTTGCCGGCAGCAGCGAGACCGCCTGCACGGCAGCGGCGATGGCCTGCTCGTCGGCCGGCGTGAAGGGCAGGGCGGGGCTCTCCAGGCAGGTGCGGATGAGCTGGGCCCAAAACTGCACCCGCGCCGGTGTGGGTTCGCGCTGCAGCGGGTTGCAGCCAGTGGGGATGCCCGCCTCGAGGGAAAAGTAGCGCCCGCCGAGCGCGCGGATCGCGATCTCGCTGCCACGGTCCAGATCGAAAAGGACGAGGCGAGGCGCGGGGGCCCACTTTCGGGTCAGCGCGAGCATCGTCATCACGAGCGTCGTCTTGCCCACGCCGGTGCTGCCGATGATCAGCGAGTTGCCGGGCAGCTTCTTATCCTCGGCGTTTTCGTCCTCTGCGCTCTTGTGCAGGTTCAGGTAGAACGGCTGGCCGCCGGGCGTCTTCAGCAGCATCAGCGCCTCGCCCCAGGGGTTGCCGTCGCGCTTGCCACGAGAGAAGTTGTGGTCCGCCGCCAGTGCGGCGTACGCCCGTGAAGACAGCTGGGCCTGCCGCGGCCGCCAAGCCCAGTTGCCGGGCAACTGCGCGAACCAGGCGGCGTCGGCCACCAGATCGACCGGCCGCATCTGGATGCTGGAGGATTCGCCCACCGCACCGACGGCCTTGGCCGCCCGCTGGCCGGCATCTTTGGCACTGGCGCCGAAGACCAGCAGACTGTAGTGGTACTCGCCCATACAGAACTGCCCGTCGCCCAGCTCGTTGAGGGCCACGTCCATGTCGGCGATCTGGCTCTGCACGACGTCTTCGCTGGCGATCAGCTGGTCGCGCTGGCGCTCCAGCGCCCGCATCGCGTCCCGCCGTGGCAGGATGGAGAAGCTGTGCGTCTCGATGAACTCCGACGGCTCATAGAGCAGTGCGTTGAGGACGCCCGGCTGCACAGCGTCGGCGTACTCCTGGATGTCGACCAAGGCTGCGAAGCGGCGATCGTCGCCGTGGCGGATCTCCAGCTTGTCAAGACCGAAGGAAAGACGGGACACCGGCAGGGTTCGGTACAGTGGTCCGGCGTGCACCGGCACCGGCCGCCAAAGTCCATTGACCAGATAGCCGAGGAACTCGGCCACCTCCGAGTAAGTCTGTCCCCGCCGCTCTTCGGTGCCCAGGAGCGTCGGGCCGTAGGCCCGCATCACGCGCTCGATCAGCGCCGTCTTCTCGTTCATCACGCGCATCGCCTCGGCATGCCCCTCGGCGATCTCCGCTCGGGTGCGGCGGTTTGCCTGCAACGCGCGGGCGACCTTCGAAGTGGTGGGGCGGTACAGCAGGGTCAGGTAGAGCTCGTTGCTCATCAACCGGTGCTGCTGCATCGACTGCGCATAGGCCCGGGCAAGGTCGCGAGCGAAGCCGGGTGCCTGGGGTTCGGCCAGGCGGTCGTCGATGTGGCGGTGCAGCCGGTGCTCCCAGATCGCGAACTGTCCGCCGGCGAGGTTGCGCAGCAGGCTGCACTTCGCCTCATGGCGGTCCGCGATGGTGTGTTCGTCGGCGCATTCAAACGCCACGCCGTCCAGTCGCCACACCCGCAGGTAGTCGCCGCCACGGGTGATCACGTCGTGAGGGGAAACGAGCGACGAGAACGGGATGTAGTTGGACAGGAGGTTCTCATGGGCGGCGCGCTGCCAGTGGCGCGGGCGGAGGCTGCCATGCCGCCGGGTGGCACCGGCGGCGGCCGCGAAGCCGTCGTCAGGCTCCGCGAAGCTGGACCGGTGCGCCGGATGCGCGGGTTTCGCGGGATGAGACTTAGCGGTGTCGAACATGGCGGGCACCTCGGTAGGGGTAGGAGGCGTAGCTGCGCGAGGCCCAGAACGCGCGGTTGCGGCCGCGCCAGCGCAACCGCATCGCGAGGAACATCTGCCGAAAGCGCTGGTCGTCCTTGTGCGTGACGTAGCGCATCCACAGGAGCGTGGGTCCGATGGCAACCAGCACGATCGGAGCGATCCACCAGGACACCAACGAGCCGATCCACATCACGCTCAGCAGGCTGGTGCCGAGCATCACCACCAGGGGCACCAGCGGCACGCCGAGCAGCATGGCCGGGCGGGTGGTGCCCTTGTAGATGGCTTCGGGGGCCACGGGGCGACCTGGGCGCGTCAGTTGACGATGAACGCCGAGAAGGCGCTGGCGCCGCCGATGAGCGTGCCGCCCATCAGGATGTTCGCGACCTCCGACAGGCGCGAGCCCTGGAAGATCATCTTGAAGCCGGCCCAGATGATGGCCACGGTCACCACCGCCACCGAGATCACCACCAGGATCGACTGGACGTTGGTGACGGTGGTGTTGACCTTCTCGAAGCCCTGGGCGAGGGCGAAGCGGGGAACGGCGAGCACGAGGGTCAGCAGGGTGGCGAGCGCGGCGGAACGCGCGGTGGGCCCCAGGCGACCGTGGAGGTTGGGTCGGGTGGCGCTGACGGTGGCGATGTCGATGTCGCTGACGGTGTTGCTGACGGTGTGGGTACGGGCGTGCATGGTCCTACTCCGTGGAAGAAGCATCCGAAGGAAATTCGAGGCGAAAGGAAGCCCTGGCCGGTCCTCAGGCGGAGCGGCCGAGCGGGCTCAGCAGGGACGTCACGCCATCACGGCGGTCTGGCGGCCAGCGTCAGTGATGAGCGGACCACCCGGGCGACATAGCCGTGCCGGATGCCGGTCACGAAGTTGCCGCTGTAGTAACAGGAGAGCGCGCGGCGCAGCGCCGCCTGGCCGGTGGCGTTGGTGGCGTTGGTCGAGCTGGTGGCAGCGTCGGACGGCAGGGACGATGTGGTTGAGGCGTCCGTGGCGATGGCCGCGGTGGAAGGCTCCTGCGCCGTCGGCCGACGCGATGTCCTGCCCGAGCGCCGGTAGCAGTCCACCAGCAGGGTCTGCATCGCTGCCAGGTTGGCGCAGGGATCGAACGCTTCCTCGAGGGTCAGCCCGAGCGACGTGAAGTTGCGTCGGTTGATCTGGGCCAGCCCGACGCTGAAGTCCCAGCCGGTGGCCTCGAGAGACGCGGCGGTGGCGAAGGCCTCGGCACGGGTGCGCGGCTGGCGCAGGAGGCTGCCACCGACGACGCCGATGGCATGCGGGTTGGCGCTGCTCTCGGTGACCACGAGTGCCGCAGCGGTCTCGGGATGCACCAACGGCGCGCACTGCGTCAGCAGGGTGGCGAGGATCAACGGCTCCATGCTGCCCTCTACCGGCCGAGGCAGAGCACGGGTCGCGTTGGCAGCCGCAGCGCCGGTGCTTGAAGGTCAACGCAGCGCAGCTGCCATAGCCGATCGCGATGGACCGTCCCCTCGATGCCCAAAGAAGTAGCCTTCCCGGGGCAGCGGGGCTTGTCCCATTCGCGGGCGCGGCCTACATTTGCGAAGCGGTTCACGCAGACCTCCTGGCGCCAACGAGGGCGCTCCAGTTGGGTGCGGCGCGTCGGGTTGTCGTCGCGCCGTGATCGTTACTCTAAGGACTGCCGAGCGGATCTCTGCGCACGGTTTGAGCGCTGATCTTGCGAATTGCAGGGCGTTGGAAAGGCGGCTATGTCGAGCGTGATGGCGTCGGTCGCAGCGGCGGTGCACCCGCACCAGATCGAGATCCAGGACTTCGACGTCTACGATCTGATCATCGACGCACGATCAGCGCGCGAGTACTCGATGGACCATCTGCCTCGCGCGGTGAGCCTTCCGGCAGGACCCTTGAGACCGAGCTCACGTCGCATGGAGGACGCTGCCCAATCCGGCGACCAGATCAACGAGCCGCCAGCCCCTTGGGCAGGTAGTCGCGCCGCAAGCCTTCACCAGCAGCTGCAGCTGCGTCAGCTGGTATGCCACCTGCAGCCGGGTGCCCTGTTGCTGGTTTACTGCTCGGCCGGCGGGCGAGACAGCGCCATCTGGGCGCGATGTCTGGAGGACATGGGGTTCTGTGTGGACGTGCTTGCCGGCGGCTGGCCGGTCTACCGTGCATGGGTTCAACGGGGGATCGAGCAGCTTCCCCGGTGCCTGGACCTGCAGGGCATCACCGCCGCGCCGATGGGTGGGCTGGATGTCGTCGTGCGGCAGTTGGTCGACGAGGGAGAGCAGGTGCTGTTGCTCGACTGGGTGGGTGCTGACGGCGGGGCGCCAGGGTTCGCCTGGCCCTCGTTGCGGCGCACCCGGCAGCCACGGTTCGAGACGTTGTTGTTGGACGCCCTGCGCCAAGTGGATGCGTCTCGTACCGTGTGGGTCGGGTGGTGCTGGCCTCCTTCGGACGCGCTCGAACTGCCACCGGCCATGACGGCTGCGCTCAACAGACGGCCGACGATGGAAATCGCATGCACGGTGGCGACCCGAGAACAAGGCTGGCGGAGATTGCTGGACTCCTTGCAGGCGGAGCCGTCCGCGAAGTTGCGTCAGGATCTTTGTGACCTGCTGTGGGTGGACCTCGAGCGGGCCAGCCAGAGTGCCGGCATTGCCCCTGCTGTACTGGCTCCGCTGCGAGACCTTATCGCTTCGTCACCCCATCAGGCGGCCCTGCAGCTGGCCACTCTGTTCGCTGTGCCGCCGCGAGTGCCGGCCGACAGAACAGAAACGCTGAAGGTCACGCTGCCGGTGATGACATCCGAGAAGGCCAAGAGCGTATCGAGTGCGCTGGTTCAGCTGCGTGCACTGTCAAAGCTGCAAGTTGGGCAGCATTGAGACGTTGGTGCCCCAGTCGCGACTGATCCTTGCCATTCGACCGTCGAGGAAGGGTTCAGATCACGCCGTACTCGCGCAGCAGCTCGACCGCAGCTCGGCGGCTTCCGACCCCAAGCCGGCGCGCCATCCGTGCGAGCTGGGAGTCGATGGTATTGCTGCGCACGTTCAGGCGGCGCGAGATCTGCTTGCTGTTCAGGCCTTGGAGCAGCATCCTCGCCAGGTCGAGCTCGGCGGGCGTGAGGGGCACGCGATTGATCAGGTCGCTGCGAAGGCGGGCGTGCCACCAGATATGAAGGTGCAGCGACAGGGCGCTAGCCGGGACAGTGAGCAGCGCCAGAGCGCGCTCGTCGCTGAAGTATCCAGGCTGGTCGGACCCAAGGCTCAACATGCCGATCCGGCTGGGACCACTGACGCAGTGCGATGGCACGATGAGCGCTTCGCGAAAGCCCAGCTCCGCAGCCTGAGCGAGGAACGCTCGCTGCGAATGCGCGTCGGGCGTGATCTCCAGATCCTTCGAGCATCGTGGCTCGAAGTGTCGGCGGGCGTACGCCAGCCACGGATCGTGTTCCGACTGCGAAATGTTGGAGCAGAGGCTTTGAAGCGCAGGTCCGCCGCTGATGAGGTAACGGCAGGACCGCGTCGTGGCGTCGTCGCGCACGAAGGAGGCGAAGACCGCCGCAGAGCACCCGAAAGCCTCGACCGCGGACTCCAACAGTTCCAGCGCCTCCGCATCGCCCCGCGCGCCGACGATCTGAGCCACGATGCGGTTGATGGTGTCCGCGAAGGCGGGGGCTTGCACCGCCTCCTGGAGGGGGACAGTCTTCGAGCCAGGCTCAACGCTTGGATTCGAATAGCTCATGGGCGATCCTCCGAACTTTTTGGGTGACGTTCGCTCGGAACCGGATCGGGTCGGAGTCGCACCAGGCGCGAAACTCGTGCTCGTCCTTGAACAGCATCGAGTGCGAGATGATCTCGGTAGGGGTGGTTCGATGGACTCGCTCGAGATACAGACGGGTCCTGCCATCACGCGACACGGGTCGCATCGTCACCATTGCCTCCCGGTCCTCGCTCTGGACGACGTGGATCTCGTCAGAGCGGGCGCCCGGGTCGGGGCCCATCAGTCGGAGGTCCTCTCCCGTGGACGGCACTCTGCGAGGCCGGTAGCCGCCTCGCTTGCGGTGAGTCTGGGCGTCTTGAGGATCGCTTGCCGAGGTCGCTGACGCACACGGCGTGACAGTGGACTCGTCCTTCATGGTCGTCCCTCGCTCGGGAATCAGTGCAGAAGCACGCTGCTCGAAACGGCAGCCGTCCATCAAGACTTATCGACCTTGGGCTCTCCGATACGCATTGAACGGTGTCGAGACGCTGCTGTCCACAGATTCAAGTAACAAGTTGTATCTATCGCGACCGGTACCCTGGAGGATCGTCAATATTCATCGGTATGCCGCCAGTTTTGCAGGAGTTATTCACCCATCTCCTACGGGGCTGGAATACCTCCTCTAAAGCGCCTACGGGATCGCTCGGGATGGCTCACCGAGCGAGCCTGAAACAGTCCAAGGCCCTTGGTGGTGCCGCCTCAGATATAGCAAACCGCAAAGGCCGAGGACGCCGCTGACGGCTCACATCGGCGGGCCGCGGTTACGGTGCGTTGCCGTGTCGTATGAACTTACAGAAGTGCCGGCTTAGGCTCATGGACATTGGCGTTGACGTCGATGCACCGCGAGACCACCTCATGTTCCTGATGATCTTCACCCGACCCGCACCGACGTTCTCCGTATGGGCCGGCCGTCGGCTCCTTGCTGCCGTAGACGCTGTTGCATGGCCAGCACTGTGGGGGTGGCTCGCCTTTACTCGGATTCCGCACGGCGGCTTGGCTGTGCGGTGGGTGGTCGCAGTCCTCGTATGCCTGGCCTGCAGACGACTGTGGCGGGCGGTAGCCGACAACGAACACTACGGGTTTGTGACCGTTCGGTGGGCCAAACTGCTGCTGTGTCTCTGGATCTTCGGATACGCGTTGAAGCTGGTGATGTAGCCGATCCCCGCGCCGAAAGCCTCCTCACGGAAAGACCTCGCGATCGTGAATCGCCTCTGGCCGTTCAGGAGCCACTAAATGGTGGTCCAATGCAATCCGGATGTTCAAGCGATCACTTTGGAGATGTGACTGGGCATCCAACGCCGATTTGTCCTAGGCGTCGGCGCCATCCCCCCAACAACTATCGAATAGACGATATGGCCAAGAACTACCAGCAGCTTCAGAAAGAGATCGACCAACTGCAGAAGCGAGCGGATGCTCTGCGCAAGAAGGAGCTCGCGGACGTCGTGAAGGAGATCAAGGATGTCATCGCGTACTGGGGGCTTTCTGCGGATGACCTGGGCCTGACGAAGGCGGCATCCTCTCGAGCTGCGTCGGCGAAGAAGGTGAGTGCCAAACGCGCGGCAAAGGCGTCCAAGGCCAAGCGTTCAAGCGCAGACGCGGCGAAGTACCGCGACGAGAGCGGAAACACCTGGGGCGGGCGCGGTCCGCGGCCTGGTTGGCTTCGGGCTGCGCTCGAGGCAGGCAGGTCGCTGGAAGAGTTTGCGGTGTGACCGGACGCGTGCGCTGTAGAGCTGCGCGCGACTCAATGCCGTCGGTTAGACAGGCGCGAGGCCCCGCGCCTCGCACATCGCGATGATTCGAGCATGTCCATCGGGCACGAGTTTGTACAGGTCGGCCTTGGCCCAACGGAGCGCGTCGAGGCAGATCAGCATGTCGTCACTGATCGCGATGTCGACGGTTCGGAGTTCGAAGAGATCAAACTGAAAGGACTGAGCGTCAAATGTCGCCGCGAGAAAGCACGCGACGGTTCGTCCTTGTCCGGAGGAACTCGTCTCGGCAAAGTGAAGCAGTCGGCCAAACGCGCGTGATGCGGCCGCCTCAACGATCTGAGATCGAACTTGCCATTGGTGCTCAGTCAGCTCGATTTCGGCATGTCCCATCAGCAACTCCATATCACATATTCGCTCCCGCTGGCTGCTCCTGGCTTGTGAATGCGGGAAACGCGCTACGGCGCAGCCATCCGTCACTCCAAAAGTTGGATACTTGGGGCTGAGCTATCAAGAGCTAGCATCGCTCCCGAGTGGCGTCCGGGATTCGCTCCAAGCCTCAAGGTCTCCTGTACGCCAAGCTATAGCGCGAGTGCCAAGGCGGACCGGGGTCGGAAAGCGCTTTGCTGCCACCATTCTGTAAATCGTCGATCGTCCCAGTCCCGTCCAAGTGAGGACCTGACGCAGTCGCATGAACTCGGGGTGTTGGTGAGTGCTTCGGCTAGGATTTGCTTGGGCCATGAGAGCCTCCGCGATATGTTCTAAGCCTACCGCTCTACGTAGCAAGATGATTGCAAGAAGTCATCGCCGAACTTGCAAAACTTCGTGAGTCCGCGGGCTCGGCCCGGTTGCTACGCGCGCTGGAGTCTGCACTGGGCGATGCGGTACTGTTCTCGGCCGGCCAATTTGTGGCCGTTGAATATGGGCTACAGCACGCTCCGAAAGTCCGCAAGCGCTTTGACAGACCGTGTGAGCCCCTGGCGGAGCAATGAGTCCAAGTAGCCATCGACGTCCAGCGGCGGCGACTTCAGCTGTTGCCGCTGCCGTTGGGCTGCGGTGACGACTGCGGCAGGGTCCAGGTCGAATAGGTCCTCAATGAACACGTCTGGGTGCTGAGCCTCGAGGCCAAACGATGCCAGCACGTCTCCTGGAAAGTCTCTGGCGTTGAACGTGACGATCACGCTCGCGTTGCAACGGACAGCAGCTGCAACGACATGGCGGTCATCCCGGTCGGGCAGTGTGATGCCGTCGATCAGGCCTTCATGCCCTGTGACGAGGGCATCGGGGATGGCTCGATCCATGAGATCGGAGGTCCGATCCAGCTGCTCGGCAGTGAGGTCGGCTCGGTTCTTCAACAGATTGCGCTTCCACTCTTCGTGGATCTGGGCGCTCCATCGTGCTCGGAAACGACCGGAGAGGCCGAGCCACATCAGGAAGTCGCGCAGCGGCGCCGGGTAGAGCACGCACGCGTCGTAGACCGCAGTGAACGGCGAGTTCCTCATTCGTAGCCGAGCCGCAGCTCCTGCGCCTGTTTTGCCAGGGCCTCCATGGCTTCCGTGCTGGTGCGGTCACGCTCGGCTTTGAAGGCCATGAGATCGGCGAAGCGCACGCGCCGGTGCTTGCCAGCCTTGTGGAACCGCAGTGCTCCGGTCTCCAGCAACATCACGACGTGCGGGCGCGAGACGTTCAGCATGTCGGCGGCCTCTTGCGTCGTCAGTTCAGCATGGATCGGCACGACCTTGACGGCGTTGCCTTCTGCCAACTCAGACAGGATGTCGACCAGCAGGCGCAGGGCGGAGGTCGGCAGCTCGACCTGATGCGCCTGGTTCTTCTCGTCGAAGATCTGGATGCGCTGGGTTTCGAACTGGGTGCTCAGGTAGGCAGCGAGCGCCCGTTGACTCTCCACCGCTGCCGCGACCTCGCGCTCGACCGGGAGGGTGGTTTCGGGAGTGGAGGTCTGGGCCATGGTGTGTCTCAGAGCAAGTGAAGGCAGCACTTTAATCGAAATAAACGAAATGCGCAACAAACGAAAATGATGAGGCGGGGCCGGAGCCAGATTGATGAGGATCAGCCCCGCTCAGGGGGCTCCGGCCGGCTTGGAACGCCGTAGCGAAGACGCACCCCCTCGACGACCCTCAATACCCTACGTCGACGCTACCCTTTCTGCTTGGCGATTTGCCAACCAGGACTTCGTGGAAGTCTCGGGAGCCTTGCCTTGCTCGCAGTCGGCCAGAAACCGTGCCCACAGCTCCAGCGCGGCTCGACGCTCTGGAATTTCTTCTCGAACGTCGTAGATCCTCTCCATTCCGCGGAGCGTGTGGTTCAGAGCGATCTCGGAGATCTCCCTGGACACGCCGAGGTTCCGAAGGTGACCCTTCGCTGTGCTTCGGCAATCGTGCGGCGTGAATCTTCTGATATCAAGTCGACTCTGCTCGAAGCAGCGGGTGACCGCCGCAAGGAGTGTGGAATCGGAGACATGGGTGTCACCGTATTTCTTTGTCCGTTGACAGTTTCGGGCCGGCAGGACGTATGCGGAGCCGCAAGCGAGCTTGAAGAGCTGCCGAAACCATCCGATGACAGTAGGGCACAGGGGGACGAGAAATCCTTGCCTTGTCTTCACCGTCTCGTCTGGTACCCACCAGGATCCACCCTCGAGATCGACGTTCTCCCAACGAGCCTTGATGAGTTCATTGCCACGGACGCATGTGGCGAGCAGGATCTTGAGGACGAGCGCGTTCTCCCGTCCACCGAGCGCGACATCGGCACCTTTGAGCAGAGACGTCAACTCAGCAGCGGTCAGCATGATGCGCTTGCGCACAGGGGGCGCGTTGCCGAGGACTGCCTTTAGGTCGATGCCAACGCATGGATTGGCGTCTATGAGTCGCTTGCCACATGCGTGGCCAAACACCTGTCTTGCCGTGAGAAGGATGCGTCGGCGGACTATCCAGGATCGTTTGGTGCTCTCGAGGAGATGAACGATCTGTGTCGCTTTGACTGTTCTGACGTCGAGGCTGCCCAGCTTCGGGAGGATGACCTTGTCGATGTCCGACTTCTTGTCGGAGATGGTGCCTTCTGCAAGAGCACCTGGCTTTAGACGCTTGGCCTTGAAGTCCTCTGCCACCTCTCTTACCAGCCACGTCTGTTGTAGTTCCGTCTTATCGATCCTCTTCTCGGCCGCCGGATCTCCACCGCGATCGATCCGAACTCGAAGTTCGCGAGCGTGCTTGCGAGCTTCGGCAAGCGAGAGGTCCGGGTAGTTGCCAAGGGTCAGTTCGCGCCGCCATTTGCCGAAGCGGTAGCGGAGTACCCATGTCGCTGCCCCAGCGGTAGACAGGGTGAAAGTCAAGCCGTCGCCATCTGAGCGGGCGAGGGGCCGCCCGGCGGCGATCCAGCGCCTGATGTGAAGGTCCTCGAGGAGATGTCGCTTTTGTGCGGTCATGACGGTGCGCCGAAGTTGAACGTGGCGACCTCCTGGCTACCCGGCTAGCTACCCACTAGCTACCCACTAGCTACCCACTAGCTACCCGGCTGGCTACCCAAAACGGCTGCGCTCCATTGGAACCTGTTGGTACGGAAAAGCAAGAAAGTGCTTTTCAATCAATGGTTTACGAGCGCGTCGTGGAACCTTCTGGGACGGCCTGGAACGCCGATCGTGATTGGTGAAGGGCAGGCCAACTTGTTCGCTGCGCGGGCGGCCGGTGGGCGTGGCCCCGCCCAGCAGCAGCAGGTTCGACGGCGCATCCCAGCGCACATCCAGCCAGCGGTCCACCGCAATGCCGGCCGGGATGCCAAACTTCTCGGCGGCAACGGCAGGCAGCCGCTCGTTCTGCATCAACCGCAACGACCAGACCGATCGCCCCTCTTGCCGGACTTCGGTCCTGGCCCGCTTCACCGCCTCGCTGCCCAGCAACTCGGAGTGGAGGAACTCGATATGCGACAGGTCCAGGATGTTCTCGACCTCCAGCACGTAGTTCGCCCGCGGGCGGAGGTAGCCCTGGCCGACGTACCAGCCGTCGGTGTCCATGCAGGAGAAGTCCGGGATGGTGTCGGGCGTGGCCGCCTCGACGTCGCCCATCCAGATCCACAGCAGGCTGTGGCGCTCCACGAGCGGGTAGGCGCGCACCTTCGCCGCCTTCGGGATGGCGCCGTCGCCATGCGGGTTGTGCACGCAGTGCCCGGTGCCGTCGAACTGCAGGCCGTGGTAGCCGCACTGCAGGTTGCCGGTGTCGGGCAGCACCCGGCCGGCGGACAGCGGCACGAACCGGTGCGGACAGCGGTCGTGCAGCGCCTGCGCGGTGCCGGCGGCGTCGCGGAACATCACCACCGGCTCGTCGAGCAGCCGGCGCGCCAGCACCGCGCCGGGAGCCAGTTCGTCGGCCCAGCCGGCGACGTACCAGGTGTTGCGAAGGTAGGGCATCGATCATCTCCTGATTTAAAAACGATTTAAATATACGTCGACCCTCGACGCAGGTCGTGGACGAAACCGCCGCTGATCCGGACGGCAGCGCCTGATGGCGAGACGCATCGTTTCCTAGCATCACGGCTGCATCGCAACCGGGGGCCGCCGTGGCAGCCGCCCCTCCATGGAGACAGACGTCATGACCGCATCCCGCGTCCCCGAGGGCATTCCCGCAGAGCGCAACTATCCGTACAACTGCTGGTGGGTGGCCGCGTTCTCCCACGAGGTGGGCCGCACGCTGCTGTCGCGCTGGCTGCTCGACACGCCGGTGGTCCTGTTCCGCAAGGAGGACGGCAGCATCGCCGCGCTGGAGGACCGCTGCCCACACCGCCAGGCGCCGCTGTCCATCGGCAAATTGCAAGGCGATTCGGTAGAGTGCGGCTATCACGGCTTCCGCTTCGCACCGGACGGCCGCTGCACCCTGGTGCCGTCGATGGACACCCCGCCGAACTTCTCGGTGCCGAGCTACCCGGTGCGCGAGATCGGCCCGCTGGTGTGGATCTACGTCGGCGACCCCGCGGTGCTCGACCAGGTGCCGCCGCCGCCGGACCTGCCGTGGCTGACCGATGCCGACTTCAACGCCGCCTCCGGCCAGATCGAGATCGCCGCGAACTACATGCTGCTGAAGGAGAACGTGCTCGACCTGACGCACCTCGGGTTCGTGCACGCGAAGTCGTTTGGCATCACCGACATCAGGAATCCCCCGGAGGTCAGCACCGAAGGCGCGGTGGTGAAGTACATGCAGCGCTTCGACCACCAGCCGCTGCCGCCGCAGTACGCGCTGCCGATCGGCATCTCGCCCGGCACGCCGTGGCTGCGCGAGAACCACGGCGCGTTCCTGTCCCCGGCGGCGCAGATGAGCGGGGTCGACCTGCGCGACCCGGCGGCGCCCGACACGACGCTGAAGCGCACGCGCTTCGTCCACGCCACCACGCCGATCGACCAGACGCACATGCGCTACTTCTGGATCGTCGCGCGCGACCACGCCAACGACGACGCGACGATGGCGCAGTTCGGCAAGATCCTGGAGGTCGGTTTCGCCGAGGACGAGGCGGTGCTCGAGGCGATCCAGTCGCTGGCGAACCGGCGGCCGCGCCGCGGCAGCAGCGACGAGCGCAGCGTCAAGGCCGATGCCGCGGGCATCCAGGCGCGCCGTGTGCTGGCGCAGTGGATGGCGCGCGAGACGACGTAGCCGCCGGTCGCCCGGCAAGGGCGGACTCGGTACAGATCCCAGGGCAGTGATTCGATACGGTATGTATAGAATCAAACCGGGCCCTGGCCGCGTTCGCCATCCGGGTTACCAGCGAGGACGCATTGAGAAAGAAATCGCCACAGCCCGAGCGGTCCGAGGCTCGTGCCGCCGCCACCGGGAGTACCAGAGGGGCCGCGGCCCCCCGCGACGAGGAGGCCACGCAGTACCCCACGCGCCGCCGTGCACCGGGGCGCACACGCAGCGATGCTTCGCGCCTCGCGATCCTCAACGCGGCGCTGAAGCTGCTCGAGACGCAGAACCTGCAGCAGATCACGATCGAGTCGATCGCCCGCGAGGCGGAGGTCGGCAAGGCGACGATCTACCGCTGGTGGCCGTCGAAGGCCTCGATCGTCATCGAGGCGTTCGTGCAGAACCACATCGTGCACACCCAGATGCACGTGGGCCGCACCACCCGCGACGTGCTGTGCGAGCACATGCATTCGCTGGTGGAGCAGTACGGCGGCTGGCCCGGCAAGGTGGTGGGGCAGATCCTCGCCGAGGGCCAGTCCAATCCGCAGGTGCTGCGCGAGTTCCGCGAGCGCTTCTTCTATGGCCGGCGCTCGATGGTCCGCGAGGTGCTCGAGGAGGGGCGCCGGCGCGGCGAGGTGCGCACCGACATGGACACCGAGATGCTGATGGACCTGCTGTACGCGTCGGTCTACTTCCGCCTGATGATGCAGCACCTGCCGCTGGACCCGGCGTTTGCCGACCAGCTGTCGGACACGGTGCTGAAGGTCATCGAGCCGGTCGGGGGCGTGGCGGCAACCGCCGCGGCCAAGCCGCGCCAGCGTGCGCCGGCTTGATCCGGCGCAACCCTTCGGTGTCCGCGGCTCGGGGGTAACCCTGGGCCGATGCTCCATCTCCGCCGTGCGGTGCTACATTAACGATACGAATCGTATCGTATAACTGGAAGAGGAGCACGCATGTTCATCAAGAACTGCTGGTATGTGGCGGCATGGAGCAGCGAGGTCGAGGCCGGCAAGCCGTTCGCCCGCACGCTGCTGGACATCCCCGTGGTGCTGTGGCGCGATGCGAGCGGCAAGGTGATCGCGATGAACGACCGCTGCAGCCACCGGGGCGCGCCGCTGTCCACCGGCCGCCTGGAAGGCGACACGCTGCGCTGCATGTACCACGGGCTGCTGTTCAACGCCGAGGGCCGCTGCGTCGAGATCCCCGCGCAGGAGCGCATTCCCCCGGGCCTGGAGGTCGGCACCTTCCCGGTGGTCGAACAGCACAAGTGGATCTGGATCTGGATGGGCGATCCGGCCAAGGCCGACCCGTCGAAGGTGCCCGACAACCACTACCTCGACGACCCCGAGTGGCGCTCGCTCGAGGGGTATGTCCACTACGACACCAGCTACCTGATGATCGCGGACAACCTGCTCGACCTGGCCCACGTGTCGTACGTGCACGAGACCACGCTGGGCGGCACCGATGCGATCGCCAAGGTGAACCCGAAGATCCGGCTCTCCGACGACGGCGTGCACGTCGAGCGCTGGGTGTTCAACACCGAGCCGGCGCCGTTCGTGCAGAAGGTGCGGCCGTTCGACGGCCCGGTGGACCGCTGGATGAACTACGACTTCCTGCTGCCCGGCATCTTCCTGATGGATTCGGGCAATGCCACCGCGGGCAGCGGTGCGCAGGACGGCCGGCGCGACGGCGCCGCCGCGTTCCGCAGCACGCAGGCGCTGACGCCCGAGAGCGAACACACGACGCACTACTTCTTCTCGCAGCCGCACAACTTCCTGATCGACCGGCCCGAGATCACCCGCGCCATCCACGAGGCGGTGGTCAAGGCCTTCATGGAAGACCACGTGATGATCCACGACCAGGCGCGCAACCTGCGCCGGCCGTCGAACGCCGGGTTCAGGATGGGCGCGATCCGGGCCGACGAGGCGCTCGGCAAGTTCCGCTGGCTGGTGCAGAAGCGGCTGGACGAGGAGGTACGCGCCGGGGCGGCCTGAGAGACATATCCCTCTCCCCGCTGGGGAGAGGGTAGGGTGAGGGGAGGTTGGTGCCATGGCCCATGCCTCTGCCCTCACCCCGGCCCTCTCCCGGAGGGAGAGAGAGGACCTAAGGCCGGTTCGGCTTCCGGCACCACCGCGAGCGACGAACTGCCCGAGGCCACCAGCTTGCCGTTGGCGTCGAACAGCTGCGCGACGGTGAACGCCACCCGCTTGCCGGCGCGCTCCACCTTCGCGGTGGCGCTGAGCGGGCCGGGCATGGCCGGGCGCTGCATGTGCACGGTGAGGCTGATGGTCGCGCAGGTCAGGCCGGGCGCCAGCGTCGACAGCGCGGCCAGCGCCATCGCGCTGTCGAGCATCTGCGCCAGCGTGCCGCCGCTGACCACGCCGTTGCCCTGCAGCATCTGCGCGCCGGCGGTGAAGCCGATGCGCACGTCGCCGGGCGTGCCGTCCAGCAGCACCGTGCCGAGCGCCTGCAGCGCCGGGTTGACGACGTCGAGCGCACCGCCGAAGCGGCGCTGGGCGATCGCGTCGGCGAGGTATGCGCGGGTGGGGTTGTCGCGGGGAGGGGAGGCGGTCATCGGGGCAGCAGGGCAGTGTGGACGAGGGTGTCGTAGGTGTCGTCGGCGCCCGGCAGGCCCAGCTCGCGGCGCATCGTGGCCAGCAGCTCGACACCGGTGCGGTCGGGCACCAGCGTCGCCGGGATGCCCCGTTGCATCGCGGCCGCGCCGGCCGCGTCCACGCCGCCGGTGCGCTGCAGGGCCTCCGTGGTGTCCACGGCCGCGTTGACCGCGTGCTGGCACACCCCGTCGAGCGCCTGCAGCCAGCGCCGCAGCGTCGCTTCGAAGCGCGGCAGCGCGCTGCGGCTGACGACCAGGCCTTGGCCGGGGAACTGCGGATAGCGTTCCTGCACGGTGGCCAGGCGCTGCTGGCCGCCCTGCGCGGCGATCGTGTCGAACGGCGGGCCGAGCAGCGTGGCATCGCCCTGGCCGGCGAGCAGCGCGTCGAGCCGCTCCTTCACGCCGCCGGCCTCGATGAAGCGGTAGTCGTCCAGGTCGAGGCCCTCGGCCTTCAGCAGCGCGCGCAGCGCGATGACGAAGCCGTTGCCAGGGGCATCGACCAGCAGGCCGGCGCCCTTCAGCGCCGCCAGCGACGGGATGCCGGGGCGCGCCATCACCACCAGTGGCGTGGTGCGTTCGATCTGCGCGACGATGCAGAAGTCGCCCGGACCGGCGCGCCGGTTCCACGCGAAGACGTTGTCCATCGCGGTGACCACCGCGTCGCACTCACCCCGCACCAGCGTGTCGAACTGTTCGTCGGATCCACGCGTGCGGGTGCTCTCGATGGCGTCGGCGCCGGGCAGGGCGAGCCCCTGGGCGGCCAGCGCGACCGCCGGCGGGGCGAACCACATGACTTTCATGCTGATCGGGTCTTTCTTCGAAGGGGTTCAGGGAAGCTTGCGGTGCGGGCCCAGCTCGCTGCTGGGCGCGCTGCCCGGCGTGGCGCCGGGGAAGTAGTCCCACTCCCACGGAATGGTTTGCTCGAGCACGAAGGCCGGCATGTTGTGGATGAAGCTGAAGCCGCCGAAGACCGGGTGCCAGATGCGCGGCACCCACTGGTCGTCCAGGTAGTCGGAGTCGGCACCATACTCGGCGCGGCCGCCGGCCGGGCACTCCAGGTACATGAAGAGCGACGACGCGATGCGGTGGCGCCCCAGCCCCCACGCCGACTTCGGCCAGCCCTGGCGCTGCATGAAGTTGGCGCCGACCATGATCTCGTCGATGTCCTCGACGCCGTAGTTGACGTGGTCGAAGCGCAGCTTGTCGTCCTCGCCGAACAGGCCGAGCCGGGCGTTGAGGAAATAGATGTTGTGGTGGTCGTTGGCCCCGTCGGCGCGGGCGAAGATGCCCGACCCCTTCTGCCAGTCGCTCAGGCGGAACCCCAGCCGGTCGCGGTAGAACGCCCACGCGGCCTCGTAATCGGGCGTCTGGAACACCACGTGCTGGAGGGTCTTCGGCCGCGCCTTGACCTTCCACTTGCGCTGGGTGTTGATGCGGTTGATGTTGCCCGGGGAGTTCAGCGGGTCCGGTGCCGTCACCACCGGCTGCTTGCGGTACAGGCGCAAGCCGATCGCCATGCCGTCGTCGGTCAGGCAGTGCGCGGTGCCGTCGGCGTCGAATCGGATCTCGCGGTCGCGGCCCAGGTCCTGCACCAGGCGATCCAGGCTGTCCTGCCGGTCGACGCCCCAGATCACCTCGTGCACCCCGTAGCCCACCAGCGCCGATGTCGGGATCAGTGGGTCGTCGATCTGGCGGAGGATGACGTTGCTGCCTTCGTCGAGGCGGAAGTGGGCATGGCGGTCGCTCTTCTCGAGCAGCGGCAGGCCGAAATCGACGAAATAGCGGGTGCTTTCGGCGATGTCCTGGACGCCATAGAGGACGGTTTCGATGCCGATGATGGCCATGTGCGGGTCTCCAGAAGGAACGGCGGGAAAACCCGGGCGTGCCGTGTGGCACGCCCGGCCTCCTCCCCTTGGCGCTGCTGCGCTCGAATGGATATTGAGATACGCTACGTATCGAATCAAGGCGATGCTAGGCGGCCCCCTGCGGCGCGTCAACAGGTTTTGCCAGGGCATCGAAGCGGGCCCGTTACCACGGCGAACGACGCTCACCCGAGTACCCGCCGGAGCCGGTGTGTCGTCCGCATCATCAGGGATTACACCGACGTCGCCAGAACAAAAACGAGACGTATAGTCTCGATAAATCATCGTGACATGAGCTGGAGCTGGATGTGACCTTCGCGCTGGGAACCTTTTCGCGTGGAAATGAGGGCCGCTTCGCGGCGCTGTGCCTGGGAGAGCAGGCGGTGCCGCTGGCCGCCGTGCACGGGCAGGCGGTGCAGGCCGGCGCCGGCTGGCGCGAGGGGGCCACGGTGCTGGAACTGCTGCAGCAGTGGGACGCCCATCTGCCGGCGCTGCGCCGCCTGGCCGAGGCGCTCGCCCCGGCCGTGCCGGCCGCTGCGCTGCCCATCGCTTCGCTGACCCCGCATCCGCCGGTCGACCTGCCTCGCCAGGTGTTCTGCACCGGCGCCAACTACCGCAAGCACGTGGTCGACCTGACGGTCGACTCCGGTGTCGGCCCCGAGGGGCTGACCGGCGACGCGCTGCGCCGCTGGGCCGAGGACATGATGGACGAGCGCGCCCGGGTCGGCGAGCCGTATGCCTTCATGAAGGCGGTGTCGGCGATCACCGGCGCCCAGGGCGACATCCTGCTGCCGCAGGGTTCGGTGTCGCCCGACTGGGAGGCCGAACTGGTGGTGGTGATCGGCCGGGGCGGGCGCCGCATCAAGCGCGAGAACGCGATGCAGCACATCGCCGGCTTCGCGATCGCCAACGACGTCACCTGCCGCGACCGCATCGCCCGCACCGACTACAAGATGCTCGGCACCGACTGGCTGCAGGCCAAGTCGCCGCCCACCTTCCTGCCGTTCGGCCCGGTGCTGGTGCCGGCCTGTTTCGTGCGCGACCCGCATGACCTGAAGATCGTGCTGAAGCTCAACGGCGAGGTCATGCAGAACGAGACCACCGCGGACATGATCTTCGACATCCCACGCCAGATCGAATACATCTCCCAGCACGCGGAACTGCTGCCCGGCGATCTGATCTGCACCGGATCGCCGGCGGGCAACGGCACGCACTACAACCGCTTCCTGCGACCGGGCGACGTGCTCGACGTGACGATCGAAGGCCTGGGCGCGCAGCGCAACGTCTGCGTGGCCGACACGGCCGAGTGACCGGGCGAGACCCCAAGAAGAAGGAGACCTGACATGTCCGATGTGAAACGCGTGCTGATCGTCGGGTGCGGCATCGGTGGCGCCACCGCCGCCTATGCGCTGCGCCGGGTGGGCATCGAGGCGCACTGCGTCGAGATCAAGCCGGAAAGCTCGGTGTTCGGTACCGGCATCAGCCTGCTGCACAACACGCTGCGCGCACTGAAGCAGATCGGCCTGGACGAGCCGTGCGCCGAACGCGGCCAGATCACCGAGCGCTTCCGCCAGTTCGACGCCGCCGGCAATCCGATCGCAGTGAACCCGACGATGCCCGGCATCGGCATCAAGCGGCCCGACCTCGCCAACATCCTCGAGACGGCCGCCACCGATGCGGGTGCGGTGCTCGACTGGGGCGTCACAGTCGAGGAGCTGAACGACCGTGGCGACCGCGTCGAGGTGCTGTTCACCGATGGCCGCCGCGCCGATTACGACGTGGTTGTCGCCGCCGACGGTGCGTATTCGAAGATCCGCGACAAGGTGTTCGGCCCCGAGTACGCCGCCACGTTCACCGGCCAGAGCGGCTGGCGCTTCTCGGCGCCGCGGCCGGCCGAACACGACGGCTTCTTCCTGTGGCGCAATCCGGAAGGCAAGGGCCTCGGTGCGATCCCCACCGGCAAGGAGACCTGCTACCTGTTCTTCCTCGAGACCAGCAAGGAACACCTGCGCATGCCGTCGGACCAGCTTCACGTGCTGCTGCGTGAGCGCCTCGAGGGCTACACCGCGCCGTTCGTGCGCAACGCCATCGACCAGGTGACCGACCCGGAGCAGGTGCTGTTCCGCCCGTTCGACGTGCGCCTCATGCCGGGCCCGTGGTGGCACAAGGGCCGGGTGGTGCTGATGGGCGACGCCGCGCACGCGCCGACGCCGCAGCTCACCTCCGGCGGCGGCATGGCGATCGAGGACGGCGTGGTGCTGGCCGAGTGCCTGGGCGCCCCCGGCTCGGCGATGCAGGCGCTCGAGGCCTTCAGCCAGCGGCGCATCCCCCGCGTCAAGCGCGTCTGGGAAGCCTCGCGGCAGATCGCCCAGTACGAGATGGACGACGCCATCGGCAACGCCGGCAAGGCGGCGGCCCTGCTGCTGGACACCTACAAGTTCCTCGCGGAACCGATGTGAGAAACCGCGTCCTTCACCGGACGCGTCCGGGCGCAGGCATGGAGGGGAACTCGCCCGTCCCCACTCTAAACAGGAGACAAGTGATGGCAAGAAGCGACCGCAACATCGGCGGCAGGGTGCGACTGCTCGCGCTCGCCGCGGCCTGTGCTGCATCGTCGGGTGTGTTCGCGTTCGAGGTCGACATGGGCGACTCGGACCTGTCCCTGCGCTGGGACAACACGGTGAAATACAGCGCTGGCTGGCGCGTCAAGGAGCAAAGCGCCGGGTTGACGCAGCCGGCACAACGGGCGGCCAACCTCGACGACGGCGACCGCAACTTCGACAAGGGCCTGATCTCGAACCGCCTCGACCTGCTGAGCGAGATGGACCTGGTCTACGCCCGCCGCTACGGCCTGCGGCTGAGCGGTGCGGCCTGGTACGACCAGGTCTACAACGAGCGCAACGACAACCCCGGCTTCGCCGGCGGCGCCTATCCCAACCAGGTGTCGGTGCCCTACGACGAGTTCACCGCGGCCACCAAGCGCCTGCACGGCCGCAAGGCCGACCTGCTCGACGCCTTCGTGTTCGGCGGCTTCGATCTGGGTGGCACGAAGCTCAACCTGCGCGCCGGGCGGCACTCCGTGCTGTGGGGCGAGAGCCTGTTTTTCGGTACTAACGCCGTTGCCGGGGCGATGGCGCCGGTGGACGTGATCAAGCTGCTGTCGGTCCCGGGCACGCAGTTCAAGGAAGCGATCCGGCCGGTGCCGCAGGTCTCGGCGCAGTGGCAGCTGACCCGCGACATCTCGCTGGGCGCGTTCTACCAGTTCAAGTGGGAACAGAACCGCCTGCCGGCCGTGGGCAGCTACTTCTCGGCCGCCGACAGCAACCCGGATGGTGCCGAGCGGCTGCTGCTGGGCCCCACCTCCGCACCGCGGCTGGGCGACCAGAAGGCCAAGGACCGTGGGCAGGGCGGCGTGCAGCTGCGCTTTGCCGCGGCGGACACCGACTTCGGCCTGTACGTCGTGCGCTTTCACAACAAGAGCTTCCAGCAGGTGCTGAACATCGGCCCGTTCGGCCCCGAGAGCTACCAGCTCGCGTACCACCAGGGCATCGTGGCCTACGGCGCGAGCGCGTCGCGCACGTTCGATGCGGTGCAGGTGTCGGTCGAGGGCTCCATCCGCCGCAACCAGGACCTGTCGTCCTCCGGTGCGCACAGCCTGTTCTTCCTGCCGCCGACCAACAACTCCAGCAACCCGGGCTACGCGGTCGGCAAGACGGCGCACCTGAACGTGAGCACGATCTGGACCGTGCCGTCGACGCCGCTGTTCCGCGAAGCCTCGTTCGTTGGCGAGGCGATCTGGAACCGCGCGCTGTCGGTGGACAAGGGCGCCGACAGCCTCGACCCGAACTCGACCCGCGACGCCTACGCGATGCGCTTCCAGTTCGAGCCGACCTACCGCCAGGTGCTGCCGGGGCTGGACCTCGGCGTGCCGTTCGGCGTGGGCTACAGCCCGCGCGGCTCCCGTTCGCGCGCCCTCGGCCTGGGCCTGCCGGCCGAGAACGGTGGCGACATGACCCTCGGGCTGAACGCCGCCTACCTCGACGCCTGGCGGCTGAGCCTGGCGTTCACCCACTACTTCGGCGCGCAGAAGACGCTGCTGGACGCGAACAACGCGTTCACCTATGGCCAGACGCTGAAGGACCGCGATTTCGTGGCCCTGTCGCTGCGCCGCACCTTCTGAGCCCATCCACCGATCCAGGAGTATTCACATGAGGCATCCCCAACTGACCCTTTCCGCGCTGGTGGTGGCCACGCTGTTCGGCGCCGCATCGGCCCAGGCCGGCGTGAGTGCCGCCGAGGCCGCCAAGCTCAAGGGCGAACTGACCCCGGTCGGCGCCGAGAAGGCCGGCAACAAGGACGGCACCATCCCCGAGTGGACCGGTGGCCTGACCACGCCGACCCCCGGGTTCAAGAACGGCGGCCGCCGCCCCGACCCCTTCGCGAACGAGAAGCCGACGCTCCAGATCACCGCGAAGAACATGGACCAGCACGCCGACAAGCTGACCGAAGGGGTCAAGGCGTTGTTGAAGAAGTATCCCGAGTCGTTCCGCCTGGACGTCTACAAGACGCATCGCAGCGCCGCGGCACCGCAATGGCTGTACGACAACACGTTCCAGAACGCCACGCGGGCGTCGGTGGTCGAGAGCGGGGGCGGCCCGGTGGTGAAGGACGCATTCGGCGGCTACCCCTTCCCGATCCCCAAGACCGGCACCGAGGTCATGCTGAATGCGCAGGTGCGCTGGCGCGGCGATTCCTGGAACCAGGTGTCCACCGGCTACCAGGTGACGGCCGATGGCCGTGCCGTCCTGGTGCAGAAGGTCAGCGTCGACAACATCGCGCCGTACTATTTCAAGGAAGGCTCGGTCGACAAGTTCGATGGCCGCTACTGGGTGGTGCGTGTGAACCTGCAGGGGCCGGCGATCCGCGCGGGCGAGGCGCTGGTGGGGCACCTGGCGACGGACGAGAGCAAGACGGCCGCCTGGACCTACCTGGTGGGCCAGCGACGGGTGCGCAAGATCCCCAACGCCTGCTGCGACACGCCGCATCCGCCCTCGGCCGGCCTGCTGACGTTCGACGAGGTCGAAGTGCAGAACGGCCGTCTCGACCGCTTCGACTGGAAGCTCGTGGGCAAGAAGGAGATGTACATCCCGTACAACTCGAACCGCATCATGGTGCCGTCCAAGGACAGCGACATCATCGGGCCGAAGCACCTGAACCCCGACCACGTGCGCTGGGAGCTGCACCGCGTGTGGGTGGTGGAGGCGAACCTGAAGCCGGGCCAGCGCCACACCTCGCCGAAGACGCGCTACTACGTCGACGAGGACAGCTGGTGGCCGGTGCTGGCCGAGCGCTGGGACTCCAACGGCCAGCTCTGGCGCGTGCCGTTCTCGATCCCCGTGGCGATGCCGGACATCCCGGCGCAGATCGGTACCGTGTGGGGTGCCTACGACCTGACCACCGGCACCTACCTGGCCACCGAGCTGTTCAACGAGCAGAAGGAACAGTACAAGCTGGTCTCGCCGCGGTTCAAGGACGACTACTTCTCGTCCGAGAGCCTGGGTGGCGAGGGCGTACGATAACGGGGCTGTGAAAAGGCATCCGGCCCTGTCCGGATGCCGCCTGCCCGGCGGTCTGACGACCGCTCACCCTGCGGCGCCTCGGGAGTGTGCGATGCAATCAGTGGTCGCACGGTCCTGGCGCCGTGTTTGTTTCCAGGTCGAGTCGATGATGGTCATGAAACGACGGTTGGGCTGCACCGCCGCGGCACTTGCCGCAGCAGTGCTGTCGCATGCAGCGTTGGCGGCGCCCGGGGCCGCTGCAACGCAAGGAGCGGCCCAGGTGGGCGCGGCGCTGAGCCGCCCGGCCGTGCAGAGCGCGCTGGCGCCGCGTTCGGTGCTGCAAAGCGCCGCGCGGGCGGGCGATCGGTTGGTGGCGGTGGGCGAGCGCGGCATCGTGCTGCTGTCGGACGACCAGGGCAAGACCTGGCGCCAGGTGCCGGTACCGGTGAGCGTCGGTCTCACGGCGGTGCGTTTCGCCGATGCCGAGCGCGGCTGGATCGTCGGCCACGGCGGCGTCGTGCTGGCCTCGACCGACGGCGGCCAGACCTGGACCAAGCAGCTCGACGGCGTGCAGGCCGCCAAGCTGGTGCTCGAAGATGCGAAGGCCGCCGGCGACCCGCGTGCGCTGGCCGATGCCGAGCGGCTGGTGGCAGACGGCGCCGACAAGCCGTTCCTCGACGCGCTGTTCTTCGATGCCCGCCACGGCATCATCGTCGGCGCGTACAACCTCGCGTTCGAGACCGCCGATGGCGGCAAGACCTGGCAGCCGATCTCGCGGCGGCTGGACAACCCGCGCGCGCTGCACCTGTATGCCGTGCGGGCACGTGGCGATGAGGTCGTGATCGCCGGCGAGCAGGGGGTGGTGCTGCGCTCGGCCGACCGCGCGCGCAGCTTCCAGCGGCTGTCGGTGCCGTACAAGGGCAGCTTCTTCACGGCCGAGCTGGTGGGCGAGCGCGACATCGTGATCGCCGGGCTGCGTGGCAACGTCTGGAAGAGCAGCGATGCCGGCGCCAGCTGGGCCCAGGTGAACAACCCGGTGCCGGTGTCGATCACGGCTTCGGCGCAGGACGCACAGGGTCGGCTGTGGCTGGGCAACCAGGCCGGCATGGTGCTGGCGTACACCGGCGAAGCCGTGGTGCCCACGCCGGCCAAGCTGCCGCCGCTGACCGGCCTGCTGCCGTTGAAGACCGCCCAGAGCGGTGACCAGGCCCTGGCGCTCTCGATCGCCGGTGCCGTGCCCGTGACGCTAGGAACCCCGAAGTGACCCCCGTTTCCTCTTCCACGTCCACCGCCCCTGTCACCACGCCGATCGGGCTGGACGACTTCGACCGCCAATCCGGCTCGTGGGTCGAGCGCACGCTCTTCAACCACCGGCTGGTGATCGTCGTGCTGTGCGCCATCGTCACCGCGATCCTGGGCTGGCAGGCGACGAAGCTGCAGCTGAACGCCAGCTTCGAGAAGACGATCCCCACGCACCACCCGTACATCGCCAATTACCTGCAGTACCAGGCAGAGCTGACCGGGCTGGGCAACGCGGTGCGCATCGCGGTCGCGAACCCCAAGGGCACGCTCTACGACAAGGACTACCTGGAGACGCTGCGCCAACTGAGCGACGAGGTCTTCCTGATCCCGGGTGTGAACCGGGTGCAGATGAAGAGCCTGTGGACCCCCGGCACCCGCTGGGTCGGGGTGACGGAGGAGGGCCTCGAAGGCGGCCCGGTGATCCCGGACGGCTACGACGGCGGCCCGCAGAGCCTGCAGCAGCTCGAAGCCAACATCGCCCGCTCCGGCGAGATCGGCCAGATCGTGGCCTTGGACAACAAAAGCACCGTCATCTACGTGCCGCTGCTGGCCAAGACCCCGGACGGCAACGCGCTGGACTACGCGCAGTTCTCCCGAACCCTCGAGGAGCTCAGGACGAAGTACGAAGCCAAGGGCGTCTCGATCCACATCACGGGCTTCGCCAAGATCGTCGGCGACCTGATCGACGGCGTGAAGGCGGTGCTGCTGTTCTTCGCGATCGCGGTGGCGATCGCCACGGCGATGGTGTACTGGTACACCCGTTGCACGAGAAGCACGCTGCTGGTGGTGCTGGCCTCGCTCGTCGCCGTGGTCTGGCAGCTCGGCCTGCTGCCGACCCTTGGCTACAGCCTGGACCCGTACTCGATCCTGGTGCCATTCCTGGTATTTGCCATCGGCATGAGCCACGGCGCGCAGAAGATGAACGGCATCATGCAGGACGTCGGGCGCGGCATGCACAAGCTGGTGGCGGCCCGCTTCACGTTCCGACGCCTGTTCCTGGCCGGCCTCACCGC